>Ga0137415_10003182_pt1 | contig 16297 bp, 16 predicted proteins | sample CZODoug3_1_1_16f_FD_183082 | JGI IMG/M metagenome (GOLD analysis project Ga0137415, IMG submission 183082) | Vadose zone soil fungal communities from Angelo Coast Range Reserve, California, USA - CZODoug3_1_1_16fungal (Hybrid Assembly) | ecosystem: Environmental > Terrestrial > Soil > Vadose...
CTTATCTCCCGCCATCACACTGATTTTGCCTGCCCAGGGTTTGTATTGTCACTCAAATATAATATGAATATGGTAATCATGGCATAAGTCTGCCAAACTAATGTAAGGGTATATCATTTTCAGTCAGTCCACCAGCAGTTGACAAATGGTTGAAATTCCACTATCTGTCTGGCCAGCATCATCTAATTATTGTACTTAGATGATAGTTCCTTAGCTCCTACCATCACACTGATTTTTGCCTGCCCAGAGTTTGTATTGTCACTCAAGTATTATATAAATATGGTAATCATGGCATAAGTCTGCAAGGCAAATGTAAGGGTATATAATTTTCTGTCAGTCCGCCAATTCGATACACGCCTTACGATCCTGCGCTACAGTGGATTGAGCAGTTGAACAATATCTTGTCCCCATGCACCGATACAATAAGCGTAAAGGCAATGTAAAAAAGGATATCATAGAGAGACAGGATCAACAAAGATACGACAAAGTCACAGATATTGAATAACTGGAGCTTGTGAACTGGCCATGGCGCACATGCGCAAGAGTGAAGAGTATACATCGTAGTAGTAAGCCGTCATCTGGGCCACGCTCTATGCCTGTTCGATGTGTCATGTTCGACAGGTCCAGTCCTCAGATTTGACTAGCCAGGTGAGTGAAAACCTGATGCATGTCTTTATAAAGTGACGTAGAAGATGGCACACAAGTCTGTCCATGCTGCTGCATTTCTAATATGACCACTTGTGGACCAAAAGGTTCGCGAGTTTACACTCATCAACTGCAGGAAGATGATGTTGATGGCAGAGTTGTGGTGCCTGACTTGTATACAAACAATAACATAACAAAAACAAGTTACTTGGTACCTGTTTGGGGTTGCGGACCCGTTTTGGTAGTGGTTGTCACATGATAACTGGCCATACACAGCTGGAGTGTGGCAGAAGCTCAAAATCACCGTCAATGTCTTGCTAGAGCACAACTATAGGTCCAAAAGAAATTCAAACTTTTCATGAGAACTATTATGTACTAAGTTCATGAAGGTTTGGGCTAGACCAAAAAACAGTAATTGAAAACCTGAGGTATCATATCAAATGAGCATTTTTGACCCATGGGGGTTAGTATTTGTGGGAAATCTGCTGAATACAGGTTTATTGAGTTCCAATACACTCAAAATAGTGTTGAAAAAAATAATTAGACTCCCCAGTGGCATACAATTATGGTGGCAAGCAAATTAGATAATTTGGCTTCTGGTCATTGAAAAATATACCAAAACCCTGGCTAAAATCGTATTATGCAAGCACTGTAGAATGTTGTATGTAGAATCATATTTAATGGTGCCCAACACTCTCAAAGTAGTGGGATAGATGCAACTTAAGCCCGAGACAAGGATACTTGGTGGAGTGGGCCATTGCTACGCATGGCATGTACGAGTCCAGTCAGGTTTGTTTGGTGTCAATTGAAAATGGCATATGGACACTAGTGTCTTCACAGGGATGTCCAGTTCTTCAGAGAGATTTATTGTCTTTGAAGAAATGGACATCTCTGAGAAAACCCTTTTCCTCCTGTATTATTTTTAATCTAACAGAGTAGAATGTATACATGAAATTGCCACTAACCGAACTGCCCACCCACCCACTCATTTGCTTGCTTCAGTGTTTACTCCTGCATTTCAACAAGTCTCTGGAAGAGAACTTGTTAAAATCACCCTCATTTTCACAAGTACTCCCAGTGGTGATACTATCATGAAAGCATACACTACCATTACTTCCAATAATGTGAAGGTGTATGCAAGAGTTTAGATATATAAGAAAATATATGTGCTTCATTACTCAAGTGTGTCATTCATTGCTTGTGAACACAGAGGCTGGTCATTCTATTGATTAGAGAGGCATCAATAAACTAAATATCAATGACAATTCGCTGCACAATTTTCCACCCAGACACTTTGAGCCGCTCAACAAGTGGTTCTCCATCTGATCCCAATTGAGCTGTCCACTCATCTTTACTATCTTTTAGATATGTCACTTTTTTGGCAGGGTGGAAGCCAAGAACCTGAAACCCAGGGCTTATTCCAAGGACCTCAACATTGTGCCATACTACAATCTCCTTGATTGAAGTACCCCCCAATTTGTCAATGATGGATTCCTTCAGATCATCAAACCGATCAAGGGCTGCAATATTGTGGCTGTGGACAACCTCCAGCTTTGTGACAAAGGGAATATGTGCCATCCTATCATGCAAGTTAGAGATCATCCATATAGGACGGCTCTCAACTGCATGGCCTCTAGTCTGTTCAAATCAGTTTTCAGGTGAGGAGCTTGAGATTTAAAGCATGTTTGAAACTTACCTTGTTTTCATCTACATCCACAGAAATCATTCGTACTGTGGTGAGCAAAGGTGGATATACACAGTCTGGATTGGTCATGTGTTTGAATCCACTGGTGCTCCCATCAGATATGGATATGTCAAAAATGAGTTCTTGGAGCAATGACATCCTTGGGAGTTGTATGCACAGTTTTGGGTAAAAAATGGACCTGTAAAAACCACCAGGCGACTGGCCTCCAATGTCAAAGGACAGATAGAGCTTTTTAATCAGGCTACTAGTGGGAGGTAGACAATCGACACGGGTTGAGTTAAGGGAGTCGACAACCATGTAGATAAATGCCAGGACATCTTCCATTTATTTTATGGGTGTTTGTAAGATGTGGTCCAATACCATATAAAAACTTATTTAGATGTTAAGCTGATATAATTTTCATGACAGACCCAATTTGGCCTTGGCTGTCCTAGCCGGTCATGAACAGCATCTTTCATGAACCGTGCCTGGCAAATTCTCTCCCCACCTTCCCAACCCTTGACACCATGCCTCAAGACTTTACCAGCAACAGCAACTCCAGTGCCAGGTGGGTATGACAGTTTCAACCCCAGATCGTGGACATCCAAAGTGCACTGCTTGTGTGTCCCACTGCTGACCAGTAGGTCATAATCGGTGGGAGCTGCACCAGTATCACGATGGGTAAATGTTGACCTGTTTACGATGATGGCAAAACCAGACCACACAGAACCCCAGTAATCCAGATTTGGATGGGTATTGTGGAGGTGTGAGCCACTTTTAAGGAGATGAATTGCTTCCAATCCAGCATCGTATTGTTGAGGTCCAATGAGAGCTGTGATCGCATTGCACATGACATCAAGGCTTGTTGTCACTTTGAGGAAATCAGCAGCTTCATCAGTTCGGGTGTGGGAAGAGACATAAAGTTCTTTGTCCAGTTGCTGACAATGTACAAGTAAGCCAAAATCTCAATTTATCTCAGCAAGAAGTAGGCTTACATCTTGCAAGAGTTGAAACCATCCAGGGGACATATTCAGAACCCCCACACCAAATTCTCCACCATTGGCTGGTGGACTGAATCCACTGTGTCGCCAAGAAAGTTTGTTAGCTGTGGCGTATGACTGCATCACAGAATCCAATTGTGGCCGGAGAATCTTAGTGCCATTGTTTAAATCAGTCTGCACTTCCATTGAGCTACAACATTTCATTAATTGAATGAAACTGATGATACACGCACCACCCGGTACATAGAGAATATTTGTGGCAGATACCAGACCATTATATGGCCATGTCGATCCAATATTGTAGCAGGTTCATCAAGATCACCCAACTGAGGGTTTTTGAAATATTTGGCAAGATTGGCATCTTCTGTGGAAGTGTCTCCATCAGCACGAGGCCATGTGTTCTTCACATGATCAGCAAGGCGGGTGACATCCCATTCGGTTTTGCCTGTCCTTCAAAATAAGCCAATTCAAAGCTGTCAGAAGACAGAGTGACTCACGAGGATTAGATATTGCCAATGCTACAGTAAGGGAAATATGTCGAAATTCAGCTGCAGTGACTGTCTCACCAGGACATGCAGGAGTTTCCAACAAATCCATAAGGCGGATGGAGTGCTGCCAATCTGACCGTATTCTGGCCCTGAAAACTGCATAACTGACAATAAAGCAAGGAGGCAATGAACTACCCACCTGAACTTTTTCATGGCTGGGCCAAATATGTCTTTATCTGACAATGGCACAGTGGTGTGCATTTGAAGGATGTCTGTCAGTTCATTCCAGATATACTCCTTTAGAGTTGGAGCAGATGCATATGGTGAGACAGATGAAGAATCGGCCAAAGTCGGACCTTTTCTCTTGCGCTGCCGAGGCATTGAAGTTGGTGTAGATAGAGCCAGAGACGGCAAAAGCAAACCATCATGTGACCTCATGGCATACAGAAATGTTTACCTTTATTTGTATCCTGTCAGCCACCACAATCAAAAGTTTAGGTACACTTTGTGGTTTCCGCAATCACATTCAGAAGAAACTTTGAGTGAAAGATCCATCTGAAAAGCAACAATAAATGAAATATGCACACCCAAATTATAATATGTCAAAACCTTTTGGCACTGTAAAGGATTTTTCAGAAATTTTTGCAATTCCTTAAGGTACACTTTTTGACCGACTGACTCATTTCCCAAAGTTAAATGCTGAGAACTATTAGTTTTATTAGTATAAAGAATAATTTGGGGATGGTGGAATTTGTGTGAAGGTTCTCATTATGTCCCACCAGCATTCAGTCCAGTTTTTGACCGGGTCACTGGTTCAATCACGTTGTGCACTGATTGCCCATCACTAGACCATATCCTGTCATTTTTAAGTAGCTTTAGGTTTGGTTACATAACCTGCCGCCATCATGGTTGACGAAAGTCCACCAGGAAAATTTCCGGATTGTTTGGCAATTGGCAGAATAGGTGAAGGTAGTTAGCACATCCTGACAAAATATATCCATATATAGAATTCTGTGGTAGCATTGGACCTTATGTATTCCCAAGACAGGCAATACTACTAGCTAAATATTGAGTTTTGCCCTTGACCACATTATCCCCAAGCCATGATTGAGATAAACTGCCATTGTGTCAGAATTGTCCTCGATTTGCATTGTCATCAATGAATTACTGCAACAAATTACCGTTATGGGTTGGATTTTTTGACAGTGAAAATTATTGTTTGATAATTTAGCCTGGGCTCCAAGGGCTCAAAATATGCATCCAAATTTTGCCACACCCGGCAACTACCAATCTTCTGACAATTGGCAAATGCGGGACCAAAATAATTCCCTCCCACATACTACCTGCCACTTCCATCAAGAGTGCACAAAATTTTATACAACTTGTTTAAGACACAAAAAAGGGTAATCCGTGAATAGAAAGCCTCATGCTAATATATAGGAATTTGTCATTGCAAGCATGTCTGAGTATACTAAAATAAATCAACCTGGAGGGGAGGAAAGAGCTCTGGACGGATTCATTATTGCAGTATTCTAATGATTTTCTAGACCGACTTTATGGAATCAGTATTTGCGGTCATTCATGGTCATGTTAACCATTTTGTTTCAGGCCTCCGACATCTCATCATCTGTTGCATTATATCCCACCTTCCTCTTAATGGTGAGTTTCATCACTGTTGGACGGGCAGTGGCCTTCAAACGATCAGTCATGGCCAGCTTCCATTGGGCATGCAATCAGATTATTATTATTCAAATTTGGTACAGAACACTCACATCGGTGAAGGTGCCATCAAGGAGTGCAAGGCATCTCAGGTAAGAGATCATCTTGAACTTGTTGTTTCGAATCGGAACAGCCACGACGGTAATCTGGACTTCAACTATGTCTCCAACTCTAAATCGAGATGGCTCCACCTTGCAAAACCTGGTCAAGAGCATTATAAAAAGATAATATTTGTTTTATTGGGACCACTCTCACCCGGTAGTATTGTCGACTTGTTTCAAAATATAATAAATCACCTGGTTATCTTCTCCGTGAAAATATTTGTTGTTGGCCATGCACGACAGCATGCCGTTTGGGTCCACAGACCGATCAAATGGCATTTCAGTGCCATCAGGGTCATCCCGTCGAGATGTGAAGTAACGTGTGGCAAACTCCACCATATCAAAATGATGGAACTTCCCTGTAGTGAAGGGTTCCATATCACCCTCAGGCACCTGACGTGCAAACATCTGATGCAAACGTCGAAGTGTACCAATACAGGTCTGGAACTCATCACAGTCAAAACCTGTCAACTGCACAGATTGACGAATGAACGGTTGGTGTTGTTCGTTGGGTCTAGGGAAAGTCATACATAGTTATGTCAGCTTATACGCATTCACAAGAACAATCATCAACTTACTTCTTTAGTACGGGAGGTAAGTCTTTGTTGACTATGACGCCTTGCATGCTCAACACCAGTTCTTCACTCTGGGTCACTTCAGAAGTCGGAACGGTCAACCTCCAGTATTTGGGCTGATCATTCAGTACAGGCTCGAGTTTATCAACCTGTCAGTCATCAATCAATATCCTCTTGCATCGCACCAACTCAATTCCTTACATGTTTGAGGTTTGTCAGTTGGTAGGTGTCATAGTTATGACGTTCTGCAGCAAATGAACGTAGACTGTCCTCTACAGTTTCGATACCATGAGCAATAGTAATTAAAGCTATCTCAGTAATCCATAACTCACTTGCTTCTTTAAAATTGTAGTGTTCATCCATGATTTATCAGGAGGCACCAGTAGGGGAATCAGGTATATCTACTGTGTGAAAGGTTGTGTTGCTCACCGTCAGTATTTGCACGCCCCCAAATTTTCCTTTTTAGTGGTTCCGATGGTGCAAGGACCTTTTTTAGCTAGCACAAATTAAAGTGGGCCTCATGGGCTGATGAACTTATAACGCCGTCTTACAGCACGTCAGTCATCGGGTGATACGCCGATCTTGCCTTTCTGGGCGAATGAGTGTCACCGTTTTGTTGGCTTTTCATAAAGCTATTTAAGAGCTTTGGCCCTCTTCTCTTTGCACTGTCAGCGTGTGTATGTTTAAATTTCCACAGGTGCAGCATAACATTGCCTCACACTGTTCAGACGCATCATTAAATTTCTGGTCGCCGTTGTTCCGTCCTATCCCCATTCATTCCAATTTTGGTCTAGATTTAAACTTTCAGTTACGGTTCCATTTCTTGTACCTCATTTTATTACCATTTTTGGAAAATTACACTTTAAGCGGTGCTTCCTTTTCACTTCTTACCAATTGGGTTTTATATTGCCTGATCTGTGACTAGGCAGGCCTCTCACCGTCCTATGGATGCATTGGGTTTTATTCAAGTCTTGACTTCCAATAGACACTGAGTTTACAAATTAGTCTATTTTTACATGTATTAGCATTATCTTATGCTACTCCTTTCAGTTGATCATGCCTTGAATGGTGATATATCAGTGGCCGATTATTTTAAGGCTTGGCTTCCCCTTCAACGTAATATTCCGATCAGTAGATTCTCCTTTAGCTTTTTCTGGTGTGTCATACTATTCTTTTGGGGAATTTCTTTTGGGGGGAAGGGGGGTTTTTTTTTTTTGGGGGGGGGGGGGGGGCTTTTTTTCGGTGTTTTCTTGTTTTGGGGGGGTGGGGTGGGGGTGCTTCTTTTCGGTGTTTCCATGTGTTCGGTAGCGGTGAGTACACGTGGTCTCTCTATCTCCCCTGTATAAGGTGTGCCACCCGTCAAACGTATTGCTTCATCGATTTTAGACCCTAAGTTCCCCATCAACCCACTGTTCACATCTTTTGAATCCCAAGCATTCCTGTTTACCATGCCCCCCAAAAAAACATACACCGCTTCTTCTAAATCAACCACCAACACCCCGTTTGTTCTATTCAGGATCTTGTCTTGATGTACACTCATTACCTTTTAGCCGTCCCCGAGCTCGACCTGCTGCCAAAAAAATCATCAAATCTTCCGAATTTGTTGATAGTGAGGCTGAAGAAGAGTGAGTTATATTTACATTTGGTGGTCGTCCTGACATCATAATCCTCTAGCATTGTCACTTCCAGCGATGATGACATGAAGAGCATCAAGAGTGCGGCCAGGTATGTTTCATGTGTTTTATGCCTCTGGTTTTGTCTTTTCTTTTTTTTTTTCATAAAGTACCAACTCTCGCCCTCGCCCTCAACCTCGATCTCGTTCTGCTGGTGGCAAAGCCAAATCTGTGGCAACAGCGGCATCTGAGGATGACAATGATGATGCGAGTATAAAAAGCACCACCAGGTACGCATTACATTTGTGTTTTTGCATGGTTGTATAGTTAATCAAAGCCCCAGTGCCCATCCTCGGGGGCGTTCCGCCACCAAGGCTAAGGCCATCAAGTCAGCAGCCGATGATGATCCGTACATCGCATTGCTTGTATATTAATTACAGTTCTGATGGATTAATATTTGTAGGATTGACATCTCCAGCGGAGATGATGCAATGAGTGTCACGAGTGCCAAGAGCACCAAAAGCACTAAAAGGTATTTGTATTTCATGTTATTTATACTTTCATCCAGCTCACTCAATTTGACAAGTGCAATGTCAGTAGACAATGAGTGGGTTACCACCCCTCCTCGAAGAAGGTAACTGTCCGATGTTGATGTTATTTGATTGTTGATTCGATGTGCTTTGACAGTCGTTCTACTGTTCCTCCGAAAACTCCGGTTTCATCTCGGACCTCTTCTATGTAAGTAAAGCGCATATTCTGCACCACTATTCGTTTTAACCAATCTGTTTGCAGCAGCAGGAAGCGTTCCGCATCTTTGATGGTCTCTCCCATCACTGATGAGGAAAGTTCGGAGTACGTGTTTTTTTTTTCCGTCAGCATGATTGACCTAATTTCTTTTATCCTTCAAGGATGATGCCAAGCCCTTCAAAGTCTGTCCGCTTCTCAAATACCCCCCTCAAAGGTGTCTTGAAGAAACCAGAAGTTCTTATTCCCATGTGAGCCATTCGTACCATTTTAGGTGGCAATTCAAGTGCTAAAGTCCGGCCAACAGCAAATCTCATTCATCTACATCCATGTATGATGGCTGGGATGATGAAGGCATCTTTTCTAAGTACGTAAAAACTTACCACACCACCAAATCTAAGCTCTAACAGGTTGTCCATATCCAGCACACCATCACCGAAGAAGGCCTCATTGTCAAAAAAAGCACGTGATGATGACAATGATGATGGTCTTGGATCTCCCTTTGGGGACGATGACAGGGATGGAACTACTCCGAATACAAGGTATGGGCGTTTCAATATGTCACACCGCATATAGTGCTGGATGGTTTTCTTTCTGCCAGCTCGGGTAAAGGCAAATCTGTTTCTGATGGGTTTTCCGACAATGAAGATGATGTGTTTTTGGAAGATTTTGGCACTAGGTATTTGATTTATTCTGGTCGCTGTTTTTTTCTTTGGCACAGGTTGACTTTGGCTTAGCGCGGGTCCTCCAGACAAGGACGAGACAGATATAGGCCGCCGGGACCCTCTGTTGATAAAGTCTTATAAAGGCCTCCCGAAACTCAGGTACGCGTTAGTTTTCCAAGCTAATTGTATATCTTCTCACTGGTGTTGTTAATTTGTTCAGGGCGGCATGCGCGATCTCGTGGTCTCCAAAGCCTGCACACTTGCCGACCTATTCTGGTACACTTGAGGACCTCCCTCGAATTGACAAAAGGTAAAATTCCATTTGCTGTATTTCACCGGTGGACTGACTAATTCAACCTAGGCTGTTCTATGAGGCAGTCATTTTTACTGGCACACGTGGGGTTCTTAACTTGTCTCGTGTGGACCCTGCAAAAATCTCCACCGGTTTCGGCAGTCAAACATATTTCCATGCCGTTGGGGGCGGCAGTCCATTGACTTTTGTATCCACCGTCAGGGTCGGCGACTGCTACCTTATGGAACCCAAATCCAGTAACAATGGTAAGATTCAAAAGCTGATGGAAGGTGCAGTCCTGGAAGGAGAATGGGAGCGGCTCGTCGGCATCATCGGTCAAGTCATCAACAAAACGGATTTTAAATCTCAGATACAGGCGGGGTATGTATCGTTCGCGACAACTCTCAGCTCTCCTGGATCGGGTGGGTTGTTTTCCATCACACTATATTGACCTCACTTATAATTCAGTAGGCACTTCATCTCCTTCTCATTCGCATGGTATGCGTCGTGCCAGCGGTCCTAATCCTTTTACCAGAGGACCCAGCTCTGGCAGCGTAACTCTTTCTTGTCATGACATGGGTGAGTGTCTGGTTTGTTGTTTGGTGTTGTTATATGCCATAATGATGGTCTTCGCAGTTCCTATTTACGATGCACGGAGGTATGGCAAAAGCTTCTATGAGCTTGTACCCGAAATAGACCAGCTCGACCGCATCAATCATGAACTCCCTTCAGGATCTTGCGCCGTTGTTGCATACACAGTCAACACTTGGGGTTCATCTACTCCCATCAATGTTTCATTCAACATTAAATGGGTCGCGTTGCTGGGTGTTCCTCCAAAGTGAGCTTAGATCATACAGCAGCATAGTGTGATAGAGACATTTTATTTTACGTCGACTCGTGTATGACTTTATGCCATTGCTTATGCACATGCCCTCATATGTTCTATGCTTTTACATTTCGTATCATTACTATGTCTAGAGGAATAAAAAACAGGGCACATCTGCATTTTACACTGTTCATATCAAAGCTTGTGTTCTCCAGATTGTCATTGGTACTCTACCATCTGACAGGACTGGGTTTGTTGATGGTCGATCGCTGATGCTATATATCTTGGAAAGGGTCAAAAACAAATATTGAAATTTGTGTCATTAAGTGGGTGCGCGTTCGTATTCATTATATTTTGTTGCTGTATCCTCCGACAGGAATAACTAATGGTTATATCACGTGATATATATATATCGCGTGATGCCGTCTTTATTTTATTTTGTTTACAATAATAATAATGACTACCTAAGAAGTTTCTTCAAATGCGAAGAATAGAGAATGGGTGGCCAGCCCATAACTCTAACTTCCCACCCAAAGAAACCTCGCAACATAAATGGTGATACAAAACTTATATGGAAATCCAAAAACTAAGTCAGTAAGATTGAATTCCGAAACCCGAGCAAAGGGGCCGAAGGGAGGACGCCCAACTTGCGCGCCCATGCAACCCCCGATGACCCATCGGTCACCCCTGCACCTACCGTTGTGTGATCGAGGGCGAGAGGAGAATCCCACTAATCGGGGGTTCATGCGCTCTCGGATGCTCAAAAAGCCCCTGAACCAAAAGTCTTGATCAATACGAGAGCGAGAGGAGATCCCCCACAAACAGGGGGGTCATGCCTCTCGAATAGCCCAAACGGCCTCTCAGGAAATGGCGAGAGCGAAAGGAGATCCCCCAAAAACAGGGGGGTCATGCCTCTCAAATAGCCCAAACGGCCTCTCGGGAAATGGCAAGAGCGAGAGGAGATCCCCCAAAAACAGGGGGGTCATGCCTCTCAAATAGCCCAAATGGCCTCTCGGGAAATAGCGAGAGCGAGAGGAGATCCCCCAAAAACAGGGGGGTCATGCCTCTCGAATAGCCCAAACGGCCTCTCACAAAACGTCGAGAGCGAGAGGAGATCCCCCACAAACAGGGGGGGTCATGCCTCTCGAATAGCCCAAACGGCCTCTCGGGAAATGGCGAGAGCGAGAGGAGATCCCCCAAAAACAGGGGGTCATGCCTCTCAAATAGCCCAAACGGCTCTCTTGCAGTCTCTATAGTGGGAGATTTGTTAGCTACAATGAACTGTTCAAGGAGGACTCACCTAAAAAGGTACTAAATGCGCGACCTAAACATGAAATTGATGCAAAGGACGCAGGATATTACCTTTGGTAGCGGCACCGTTCACCTCTGTCGCAACCCCCTGCAGTGGGGATGCGGCAGCGACGAACAAAACATTGTACGACCACCTATTGGATGGATGGATGGTGGTGGAATGACGAAGAGAGAGTTGAAAACGAACAAACGATGTTGACGCGTCTTTGTGAGTTCAACTGTTTGGTCGTATTTGTACGATCTCACGCCACATTCGATAATTGTGGCTGCTACTCTTTAGCGACATGCCTTAACAGAATCATACTCTGACATATCTTTTAGAAGTCTGTTTCTTAGCATAATGACCCCCTGGTAGCATAATTTTGGTTATGACTTAGCAAATAAGCAAACAGATAAATAAATAAAATAAAATAAAATAAAAGAGAAAGAAAAAAACACAAAATAAAATGTATCTGGTGAGAATCAAACCCACAACATACATACAACTTCAAAGCTATCGGGGTGTACGAGTTGAACTGTAGAATAAAATGTGAAAGCATGCAATCCCAAGGGGAACGCGTTCCTGAACACGTGCTCGAGAAATTCCGGATCACGTCAACTTGTTGGAAACGTGTTGGGAATGCGTTCCGGAGTTCCGAGCATGTGATGCCTCGCGGGCAACGCGTGCCCTCAATGAGAATCGGCTTATCGATTGATCATTGTCCCCTTCATCTTTCTCTTTCCATTACTCTCTCATGGCAAGGACTACTGCTACTGCTCGCAAAACCACTGGCGGCAAGGCCCCTCGTAAAGCGGGGCCTCAATCTGTACCTCCTCCTGCTGGACCTCCTCCTGTCGCAATTGCGACTCCTGGCGGTCAGGCGGTGGTTCCGCGTGAGCCGAAGCATCAGGTGAGTTCCTTAACAACATTTTGGTCATATTCGGGTGATCCACTGTTTATTATGGGTGTTATCAGGATTTTTGTTACATCTGCATCAACGGTGGCGACTTATGGACATGTGATATGTGCACTCGCGTGATCTGCAAAGATCACATTCCTTTGCCCTTGGGAAGCAATGTGGAAAAAGCAGTCTTCGTCTGCATTGCATGTCATATTCACATCTTTTCAGGACCCACTCCTTATTTCGTGAGTGTATTTTCTGATGTAACAGTACATCCCTCATGCCGTTTGACAGGGATTCTACAAAGATGTTTCCAATTCAGACCCCAAGTTCTGGAAACCAGTGCTAAACAAACCAGTGGAGATCCAGGATGAGTACCAGTTGACAGCCAGCTCTCAGGTTGTGTCCGAATCACTGCTCCTGCTTCATTTTATACTTGCCTCCATCCCTCGTGGAGGAAACCCTGCCAGGATAGCCTCCGAATTACTCACCGCGTTTATTCCGAACAAGAGTTTTAAGTATGAGGAGATTGTTTTTGATCTAACAACCAATAATCTCATCTCCAAATATACTGCCGATATGACGGACTTCATCAAGAACATTGAGAGGTTAGTCCTTTTCAAGTGTATTTCAATCAGCCTAGACATATATTGTATTTAGCTACAATTTCGAACGGGTGGTGATCGTGATTTCGAACCACTCGCATGATGATACAGGGGACTTGTATCTTGGACCTAATATCTGTTCTTCTGTCGAAGAGGTGAGTTTTTAAACCCAACACACTGTGATTGACAATTCACATCAAACCCAGTTCATGCATCTCCTGCTCCCCCCGGTCTTGGTGTCTTACATACAGCCCAGACTCTGCACAATGATGATGATGAGCTGCGGAGCTCTTGTTCGCGAAAAAAAGAGTTTCAATGATCTCATAGCCTTTGTCCGTCGGTAAGTGTATTTTCTGTCTCCCTTACATGGTACTAACAATAAGCTTACCAGTGCGTCTATCCACCTCGTCGGGTTTACCGCCGCCCAATTGCATGCTGCACTTATCACGCCTTTTTTCGTCGAGTTCACGCAATGTGTACTCGTTGAAGGTTACCGTCTCGGTCCTTCCATGAAGTACATCCTCGCCTCAACCTCTATGAGCAATCTCCCACACCACACCAACATCATCTATATTCAATATGACATGGACACTTCTTCACTCACCTCTACGATTCATGTGTTCACTCATCCTAAGTGGCGCCCATGGGGTAACCGACTCTCTGCAGCCTGTCCTAAATGTTCATCTCCCCATAGCTGGTCTGACGTGGTCAAGCAGGGGTCCACATACACCTACAACTGCAGACGATATGGTTGTCCTGGAAGTTGCAGCTTTCCCAAGCCCGAGGGGTTTGAGCTAAGCAATATCGAGGTGAATGGAGGCCGATGGATGCGAAAAGAGTATATGGTTTGACGCAATTTATACATATCGTGACATAGGAAATTCAGACAGTCTCAGTTGTTTTTGTACAAGTATCCAGTATTGCTACAAATGAATATGTCCCCATCAATATTTGCTCTTACAGATGGCGTCCAGGTTGAAAAGATTTCAGATGAACTACAAAATTTGCAAATTCCATTTAAATAGCACTTTAAAATATATACAAAATATTACCACCCACCCAATCATTTCCAGTCATCTCTCATAATTAAGCTCTTGCATACACCACTAAGATCAGTTTTTTACCTCTGCACTTCAACAAATTTCTGGAAGAGAACATGTCAAAATCTCCCTCATTTTCACAGCTACTCCCAGTGTTAATACCATCATGGTACCACACAATACCATCAGATCCAATAATACAAGATGTAAAATGGAAATCTCCATGGTATATTAACCCTCTGACATACAGAACTACTGTTTCACCTTCCTGCTCAAAATTCAAAGTTTTACTGACTCTGATATTTTTTGAATTAATTTCAAAGACCAACACACTTGGAATAGACTTGAAACTTATTGGCTGCATCATTGCAGAAGAACAAATGGGACACTTTTCATGGGTTTCATGTTCCAAATATTGTAACCATTCACAAGTGGATTTTGGTGTATATGCTTTCCCATATAACACAAAATCAAGCCCATCGTCAATAGAAGGTTCAAAATATTCACAATTGGTACATTCAGGACTTGAGATCGCCACAAATTTGTGGGGGGCAAAAATTGTTGATGTTAAAGCAGAAACACTTGTGCCTCTGGTTCCATAAGGAAATTGTGCAGGACTCTGAATATGAAGTTTATGTCTGATAGTGTCTCTGGCTGATTCAAAGCTTGCCTGACCATTCATATATTTTTTAAAACACACAGACAGTGACTTAAGATGGTGCTGGTTAATTTTTTTGAATCTTCTTGTCCAGGTGTTGGTGTCAGTGGACCACAGTTCATACAACACTGTAAATAGTGCATCATATGCACAGCTATAAGTATCACTACCCCATACGAGACCAGCTGGCGAAGAGGAATCATCAGAGGCTGTTATCATTTGAACTGCCTTTATTCTTTTAACACACATGCTCACATTCTCAAAATTTTCAAGTTTTCGCTTTTTGCCTGATGAGACAGGCACACTGCCTTTAGCTGCAATAAATACAGATTGAACATTTTTAGTCTCAATCTCAATTTCTTTCTTCTTTTTTTGCTTGTCAATAATCTGCCAGGGTGCATCTGTTACCACAGACAGAAGGGGAAGTGGGTCTTTGACAGACCATGTCAAGGCAGGATGAGTCAGTGGAGGTACATAGTCTGTGCCCTTCCATTTCTGGTATGCTCTGATTAACGGGTTTCTGAAGTTGCCTTGAATGTGATCTGGAAGTTTCCCTTCATATCTGAGCTTGGTGATCTCATCCAATAGCTCAAGTTCACGGAATTCCTGTCTCAAATACCCTGAAGCTCCACATGTGATAAGTCGAGGGGAAAACGACTGCACAATGACAGTTCCACTTGCAGTTGCACTTCTTGACAAGCAGGTATAGTAAGATTGATGACTTCTGCAATTGCTCAAGTCGACTGGATTTTTTGGTCTGGTCTTCCCTTGTGATGTATAGTCAGTCATAGAGAAATTAGGCAATACCCATACTTGACTTCTGTGAAGATGTTCTTTCAAGTCGCTTGAAAAGGTGCACTCTATGTTTTTGGATCCTCTAGTAATAGGAACCACATTTTCAGGAAGTCCATCAATTTGTACAATTTTTGCAGGTTTGTCCAGTTTGATAAAAAGTGTCTCTAAGACAAGTTGTCCATGTATACCTTTGCCTGCCTGCCATCCCACTACATGACCTTCTTGCCCTTTAGTAATGCAAAGCTCTGTGGCATCATTGTTTCTGATTATAACAGGCATACCAATACACAGGGACAGTTTGCCTGGAAAATGACTGGTAGCAGAGTGAGGTAGATTCCATATGATTTTTTGTAAAGAATGACTTATTTCATTGGACACATGTTTACCTGATGCTTTTGATTTTTTACCTCTGGGTCGCTTTTCTGCAGCATCAGGAGGAGTGCCAAATTTATCAATAGAAAAAAAATGTGTTAAGGTCTGACCGGTCTCTGCAGCAAATCGTACACTCCCAAGTTCATTGATTCTATCTTTCTGAGAATTCAATGCAGTAATGATGGAAACATTTCTAAAGTCTTGGCCTGAAAGCTTTGGTTGGTCTGAACGTTTTCCAGCAATCCGAGTTTTCAAAAACTTAATATCTTCAGGAGTGCAAGC
>Ga0137415_10003183_pt1 | contig 16288 bp, 18 predicted proteins | sample CZODoug3_1_1_16f_FD_183082 | JGI IMG/M metagenome (GOLD analysis project Ga0137415, IMG submission 183082) | Vadose zone soil fungal communities from Angelo Coast Range Reserve, California, USA - CZODoug3_1_1_16fungal (Hybrid Assembly) | ecosystem: Environmental > Terrestrial > Soil > Vadose...
GGGCAGCCCAGGTGCGCGCAATTGATGGCAAAAACCTGGAACTGCTCTCCTTCGACGCGCCGCACCCAGCACGCTGTTTCCACGGTCTTGCCGTCGGTCGGCATCACGTAGGGATTTCGAAACGTGGCGAGGCGTGTCTCGCCTTCTGGGAACTCGCTGACGTGGCCGAGAGGAACCCAGGAAAGGTAGGCGCTTGCGCGTCCCAGCGTAACCGAGGAAAGAAGAAAGCGTACGATCGGAACGGCAAGAGCGGTCGCGACGAGTCCATTGAAGAGAATCCCTAACTTCATGAACAATCCTCGCCGGGAAATTGTGTTTTCGTTTGGCATGGTCAGACTCCTAGTGCTGGCTGTAGCTCGAAGCGGAATAAGGCCGCCCAGGGTTTTGCGCGCGCTGGGAGGCAAGCCAGGCAACTACGTCGGTGACTTCCTGGTCCGACATAGGTTTCCCAGGCACATTTCCTCTCCAGTCCGGCGCTCCCAGTTCTGGACGCCCAGCGATCACAATCGTACGCAGGCCTTGGTCGCTAACCAGCGCGAGAAAAGAATCATTCGTGATGGCGCTTGCCTTTTGCCCGCCGCGACCACTTGAGCCGTGGCACGATTCGCAGTAAACCTTGAACGCTGCTTCTCCGCGCTGGGCGTCTCCTATTGATTTCGCGGCATAGGAGGGGGGATTAGTTCCGATGAGGATTCCTGGCTTGCTCCATCGCGCTCGAATTTCGCCGCTGATCACATCGATTTGCCTGTCGGTCAGCATTCCGCCTGCACTTTGCGCAAATGCAGGCATCGAGGTTCCACTCACGCCGTCAGCAATGGCGTTGCGGATGGCAGCGTCGTCTGCGACGGCCAGATACACAGGATTGGCAAGCGCAATCGCCGGTCCGCCTTTTCCGTTGGCACCGTGACATCCCGAGCAGTTCTGTCCGTAAAGAGTGCCGAATTCCAGAATCTGATCAGGCGCCACGGGTTCAGAACCCTCGGACGGTTGCCCATGGGGAATGCCGCAGGCCGAGAGCAATACGCTGAGCAATCCGGTCAGACACAAATATGGGACTCGGTTCACTGGCGTCTCTCCCCGGTTTCTCGTGGTGGAATGATGCCAGGAGCTTCAATTCCTGCGCGCAGAGCAAAGGCCACGTTCTCCCGCGTCGGGATGCTCGCCTGGCGCACGACAACATTGCCAGCAACGATTCCAAAGGCCATTTGCGAAACGACAAACCAGAACCAGTCGATATGGCTCGCAAGCAACGGATTCAGCAGGCCGAGGATCGTGTAGACCAGCCCCGACCACAACACCGGCGCCACTAATCCTCCAAGGACAATCGCGCGACGCGGAAATATGGGAAGCATTGCGCCGTAGAGCAAGCCGACAAGAATGGAGACGAGGCCGTGCAGGACGAAAGCAATCGCGAACGTGTCGGCATGGAATGAATAAAGCTGTGCGGGGACGAGTCTTATGGATTCCCGGTAGACAACTGCGGCGAGTAGATTGATGGGATACCAGACGCTTCCGACTTTCAGTATCCCGTAAGCGCAGGCAAAAAACGCCATGGCGATGCTGCCCGCCGCTCCGCCTTTCACACCGGAAGAAATCGGATACGTGCGGACAGGAAGCCATGCGCGTAACTGATGGGTGGGAACCGGAAGCCGTTCCACTATTCGACGCTCAGTGGTTAGATAAATCTCTTCGGGAACGACAGGCACGGTTTCTTCGTGTTCGTGCGGAAGGACTTCGCGGAACCATCCGACGCAACCTGCGACGCCCAGGACAACGCCGAGGACGCTGACCGACACGCTTGTAAGAAGGCCCGCGAACATTAGGCTGAAGCCAAAAGCCAAAACGATGGGCCAAGCGGTAGATGCGGGCACTTCGATCTCAACCGGTGCCCGAGGGCCCTGCCGTACTTCTTCTATGGATGCGCGCGTTGCCATTCCTTTTCCTCAGCGACCCAGAACGTAGACAACAGTAAAAACAACGACCCACACGGCATCCACAAAATGCCAGTACAGGGAAAGTACGTCGACGCGACGAAACTGTTCGGGGCCAACGCGACCTGCCAGCCCGAATAGCAGCACGATGGTGAGCATGATCAGTCCAGCCGTAACGTGAAAGGCATGCAAGCCAACAAGCGAGTAGTACGTGGTTCCAAAAAGATTTGTCGAAATGGTCAGCCCGTGTTCGTAAATCAACCGGTGCCATTCTTGGCCAGTGCCATAGAGAAAGAATGCGCCCAAGGCAATGGTGAGCAGCCACAGCAGCAGAAACGCCGCGCGCCGGCCGCGTTCAAGAGCTCTTCCCGCGAAGTGAATCGTCAGACTGCTGGAAAGCAGACAGACCGTATAGAAGATGGGAGTCTCGAGCACTTCCCGTGGAGTCGGTCCGGAAAGACTCTTTCCCACGTAAAAGAGATACGCCACAACGAAAATCGTGAAGATCGCCGACTCGGCGATGATCAGACACGCCATGCCGACCGTGCCTCGATACGGGAGCTTCCATCCTCCTGTTGTTTCTGCGAGCGGACTCGTGATTGCGCTCATCGATCCATTCCTCTATTCGTAACGGCTGTCCGGATCTTCCGGATGCTTCAGGTCCCACAGCGGTCTGCGGCTGGCGACTCTCGGGAGCGAAGCAAAGTTGTAAACAGGTGGCGGCGAACTCACCGACCATTCGAGAGTCCACGCGTCCCAAGGATCGTTTCCTGCTTTCTTTCCTTTGAAATAGGAAACGATTAAATTTGCTACGAACACCAGCGTGGCGATGCCCTGCACGAACGCACCGATGGTCACCAGAAAGTTCAAGGTGTCCCAGCCGCGGCCGGGCTCGTAGGTGTAAATGCGCCGCGGCATCCCAAGCAAGCCGGGAATGTGCATCAGATCAAAGGTGAGATGGAATCCAATCAGAAACAGCCAGAAATGGAGCTTGCCCAGGCCTTCATGCAGCATTCTTCCGGTGATTTTGGGGTACCAGTAATAAAACGCTCCGAAGAGGGCAAACAAAATTCCGCCGACGATCACGTAGTGAAAGTGGGCGACGACAAAGTAGGAGCCGCCGAGTTGCCAGTCGAAAGGCGATGAAGCCAACATGATGCCGGTGAGGCCGGCGATCAAGAACTGGAAGAGAAAACCAATGCAGAAGAGCATTGGCGTCCTGAACTGAATCTTGCCTCCCCACATTGTGCCCAGCCAGTTGAAGATTTTGATTCCGGTCGGCACGCCCACCGCCATCGTCGTTATCGTGAAAAAGCTGTTGGCGTAGGAGTTCATCCCGATGGTGAACATGTGGTGCGCCCAAACACTCATGCTCACAAAAGCGATGCAAACTGTGGCACCCACCATAACGGGGTATCCGAAGATCGGCTTGCGCGAAAATACTGGAATAATTTCCGAAGCAAAAGCAAAGCAGGGAATAATCAGGACATACACCTCTGGATGCCCAAATATCCAAAAAAAGTGCATCCAAAGCGTGGCCGAACCCCCCCCCTGAGTATCGAAGAAATGACCGCCAAGATAGCGATCCACGAGCAACATGAGCTGGGCCGCGGATAGAGGCGTAATTGCGAGCAAAACCATTCCAGACATCACCAGGTTCAGCCACGCCAGCAGCGGCATGCGGCTTAACTTCATGCCTGGGCAGCGCATCGAAATAATCGTCGCGATGATATTGATGGCAGTGCCGATGCTTCCGAACCCCGAAGCCAAAAGAGCAATCGTCCAGTAGTCCGAGCTATGGCCAGGCGAAAACGCGCGCGACGCTAGAGGCGCGTATGCCCACCAGCCAACGTCCGGCGCGTTTCCAGCGCCGTATAATCCATTCCCTCCCACGAAGCTAAAGTAGAGTAGTAATCCACCGAACGCCGTCAGCCAAAAACTGAAGGCATTCAGGCGCGGAAACGCCATGTCTCGCGCGCCAATCATCAACGGCACAAGGTAGTTGGCAAAGCCGAACAGGACGGGCATCGCCACAAAGAAAATCATGGTCGTGCCATGCATGGTGAACATGCGGTTGAACACTTGGGGAGAAACGAAGTCGTTGTGCGGGCGCATCAGTTGGATACGAATGACGGTTGCTTCGATACCGCCGATAACTAGAAAAAACAAAGCGTAGAGGATATACAGAATGCCCAGACGCTTGTGATCGACCGTGGTCACCCACTCGTGCAGAGTTTCAACCCATGGCCGACCCGCGGCTTCCGCAGGTTGAATGGCTATGGCATCCGATGACATAGGGGATCTCCCATCCTCTTTCTTTAGTGCAGTGTTTCCAGATATCGCACCAGTGCGTCCAGCTCGGCGTCGCTCAATTTCATTGCCGGCATCAACGATCCGGGCTTGATGGCGTCTGGGTTCTGAATCCACAAGCGCAAGTTTTCCGGAGTATTTTCTGCTGCGCCGGCCGCGATGGTGCGTCGACTCATTAAGTGGGTGAGATCCGGACCAAAGCGGCCAGTGCCGTTTGTCCCGGCAATTGCGTGACAGTTTAAGCAGGCGGTGCTCTCAAAGATGTGTCTCCCGGCGGCTTCTTTTCCATCCTGATTCGCTGGCTGCTGTTGCTCGCGTACCCAGGCATTGAAGTCTTCCGGGCTATCCACATACACCCGCAAAAGCATCTTCGCGTGCTGTGTCCCGCAGTACTGTGCGCATTGGCCGAGAAAAAGGCCCGTCTCATGAGGATCCAGCCACATATCGTTTACGCGATTCGGAATCAAGTCTGTCTTGCCCGCAAGCTGAGGAACCCAGAAGCTGTGATCCGTGTCGGCAGAGAGCAATTTCAAAAATGTCGGCGTGCGATGACCGGGGTCGCTCACGGGAATATGAAGTTCGTTCGCGGTGACGATGCCGAGCTCGGGATATCGAAATTCCCACCAAAACTGGTGCCCGATTGCGGTTAGCTCCACCGCCCCTGCAGGCCTCGGCGCATCCTGGATCCCGTGAATCACGCGCGCAGTTGCCAGAAAAAGGACAGCGACGATCAGAATGGGAATGACGGTCCAGGCCAGCTCAATCTGCGTGCTCCCATACACCTGGGCTGGCTCACGCTCTGCGCCCCCCACTCTACTGCGGAATTTCACGACCACGTAGCTCAACAGACTGAAGACGACCAGAAAAATCAGGCCAGTGATGCCAAGGACGAAGAATGATAGGTGACGGATCGACTCGGCCGGGGTTGAGTGTGGATCAAAGATGCTCGGAACTTGGTGATTCACAGGGGTACTCGCAGTGCACAAGCTTGCGGCGAGAAGCACCCCCGCTAGGAGAATGAGAAGCCCTACGGCTCGGCTGGCAATCGTTCGCCGATCCGCGTTACACATCGTTTCGCCAATTCTCATCAAGAATTCTCTCCAAGAAGCTCAGTTGCGCAGCGATTGGTAACAGCAGTCGAAGTCGACGACCAAGGTTGCCTGCGCCTTCGAAGCACGCAATGCAGTCTCCAACCAATTACGAAATGAGACGAAACCGCAAGCTGTCCCGGTTGAATGCTTTACGAACCGTTAAACGAAGAGCGAGAAATTGCTGCCGCTCTTTCCCGTCTCTTGATTGACAAAATCGTCGAGAATTTGTCGCGTCACCGCATGGGGCAAGGAAGGATAAATGACAATTCGATGGGCCAAAGAAGGTGAAGCGCGCGTCAAGTTGAATCTCACGCCCAGTGCCTACGGTGGTGAATATTCGGCCGATCCCCGAACTGGTGGAATACTTCGTGCAACACTTTGCCGCGTCGATGGATAAAACCAAACCATCTCGGAGCAAATGACACACGGCCTGGTTCGTCACGCCTGGGCTGGGAACATTCGAGAGCTGCAAAACTACGCTGAACGCGGTGTCATCCTTTCTAGTGATGGCGTCTTTGAACCAGCGCCACTCGAGAGTTGCGAGTCGCTGGAGCAAGAGATTGCAAATCCGACGCTTGAAGAAAAAGTGCGAAGAGAAATTCTCACAGCCTGCCAGCGCGCCAACTGGAAGCTCGGGGGTCCGCGAGGAACAGCCGCCCGACTCAGCTTGAAGCGCACCACACTGTTCCATAAGATGAAACGCCTTGGGATAACGCCGCCTGCGGACCATTGGCAGGACTGAGCTCACGCTTTCCGCGGCGTAGCGGTCGTTTCCGCGCGCTTTCAAAGTTTTGGTCTAAGACAGCTGGTCGGCGCTTCTCTAAAGTCGTGAAACTGCGCTTGCGCCTGCATTACGCATTTCCAACCTTGCGCTCGCTCTTGAATCCTTTCTACATTTGCCATCTCTCGGGGATCCTCTGGAGGCAGAGTTCTCAGAAACAGGCAAGCGCTCGCAACTCAGTCACGACCTAGACGTTATCGTCAAAACCCTGCCTTGAATAACAGGCGATAGGGATTCCTTCACGTGAGCCCGACGGGCGCGTATCTCCTTTCTGTTGAAAACTAAATGGATGGCCAACCCTCGGGCCAGATCCAGCCTTGGAAACGCAGTTGCTTCGTGGAGCAACGAGGGATATGGAGATCCACAATGACCTACGCATCCACATCCGCGAGCTTCAGTGGGCGCACCGGCGCAGCAGCGGTCTTCCATCTCGTGATGCTTCGGCGTGGTGCAATCGCACATAGTTCGCAAGGTGGAAATGAAGTGGTCGAAAACGACTAGTTGGCCGAAACAAACCGAGTCGCCCAGTCAAAAGCCCTATAAGGAAGAATGCTTTGAGCAATAACTCGACGCGGTTCCATGTGGAACACAAGACCCCGCTGTATTTTGGCCGGCCTGTTGTCATGCCTTTCGTTCGCACGAGTGACATTTGGATTCCAGCAAGACGCGAAAAGCACTGACCCACAAGTTGCCGCGTCGTCGATCGCGGGGAGCGTAAATGCAGTCACCGGCGACGGACAAATGACCACCCTTTTACCCAACAGCTATGACAACTGTGAGTCTTCCGCTTTCGACATAGCGGACGAAGGGCCTACGCCAGAAGAAGTTTTTGCCGAGAATGAGCTTCGAGAAGCGGTGGGGCAAGCGACTTTACAGTTTCGGGAGAGTTTACGAAGCGTGGTTCTTTCAAGCGGCGCGTGTGGTGACACGCCATGCGCAGAGCGCTGCGGGGCAGGGCGCCTGCGTGCGCACCGTCGACCGTCCTTCGTCAGTTTCTTAAGACGACAAGAGCGTTCCAGAGACTCAAGTGCCGTTCATCAGAAAGCGGAAATTTATTGATTCAACCGCCTGTCACGTCCAATGATATTGGCATCGTGGTGATCTTGGTCGTTTCGTAGCGAGGGAGCCATGCAGCGTGTCCGAATCGTAAAAAGCAATGGACTGATTGGTTTGGTCGCCGCGTCCTTGCTGCTCTGCTCCGCCCAGCCTTTTCAGCCGGCGCCGAAATTGTATCGCGCCAAGTCGGAGGACGTGCCGCCGTGGGCGGAGCAGGGGAATCTTCGTTTCATCCGGCTGGACGGCGGACAAATCGAGAGCTGGAAGGCCGAGCGGACCTGGTGGGGCAACAAGTTCAGCGCCGAGGAGAAGGAGGTGCTGACCCACATCTATGACCGCGATTTCCAGCAAATGCTCGGCTTGCTCAAGCAGGCAGAGTTCAACTGGATCTGGGTCACTTGGAGCAGCGGCTGGTCGCTTAAGGACGAGGACGAGAACCGGGAGAATCTAAAAAAGGTAATCGCCCGGTGCCATGAGAACGGCATCCAGGTCTCGGCTTACCTGTCGGCTTCCAACATGTTCCGCAATAGCGCCTTCCGCGACGACCCGGAAACGAAGAAATATGGCCTGTGGATGCACGGCATTCCCTTGTTCTACGCCGGCCTGACCAAGACCGGGCCACACATCTCCTGGGAGCGCCGGCTGGCCGACGCGCGCAAGCCCGGCTGGCGGGCCTATCTCTTGAAGAAGGCGGAACTGGCGGTGGACGCGGGAGTGGACGCGATCGTCTGGGACAACGTGATCGGTTACAACGACGGCCTGGCCCAGTTGCTCGATGATACTCAGTGGATGGCGAATCGGAAGGCGCGGGAGACCGGCCGGCCCAAGGTCATGGTTTATGCCAACATCCATATTGCGCCGGGCCGGTTTGGGATGAACGACATTGATGAGGTGATCTGGGAGGAGGACGGGAAGGACACTCCGGGGGTGTGGAACGGCAATTGGCAGGTGGACAACGCGCGCAAGATCAAATTCCTGAGCGGCGAGAAGCAGCTTTGGCAGCCCCTGATGTATGAGAACGACGTTTACCACTGTGGCCGGCGCGAGCGCTGCATCCCCAGCCCGGCCGAGCAGAAGCTTTCAATCGCCGAGGCCTATGCGTTCGGCGCGGCCACCTCGCGAAACATCGAGGGCCGATTCCTCTCCGCGCTGATCAGGGGCGAGCCGGAGGCCCAGCAGGCCTGGACGGCCATCGGTCAATACAACCATTTCCTAGTAGAGCATCAGGAGTTGTACCACCAGGTGGCGTCAACGGCGCGGATTGCCTTGATCTCCGCGGAGCCGCAGAACCCGCTGGCCGACGAATTCCTCAAGCAAAGCGTCTTCTTCGAGACCAAAGTGCTCGCGCACTTGGACAAGGGAGTCCCACTGGACCGGTTCAAGGTGCTGGTGATGCCGGCTGACCTGCCCAAGCTCAGCGCGGAGCAAAAGGCCCGGTTGAATACGTTCATCGCCGGCGGGGGCGTTATCATCAGGGTCGGAAAGGCCGAGCCGGCAATTGTGGCGCGCGCCGAAGCCGTGGCCGAAGGGCCTCGCCTCAGCCTCGAGCCGCGCGGCTACGTGCTGGGCCAGTTGACTCGCAAACCGGACGGTGGGACTTTCATTCTCCACTTGCTCAACTATGATCACCAGGCCCCGGCAGAGAACGTGAAAGTCCGGCTGGACCTGAGCGGGCTGGTCCAGGACCTGAACCGCTGGGAGGTGAGAGTTCTTTCGCCTGACGCGGCCCAACCTCAGCTCGCGGGCCTCTCTCAGCACGGGAGCGTCAGCGAGTTCACCCTGGGCCGGATCGAGCACTATACCGTGGTAACTCTCTCGGTCAGGCCGGAGCCGGAAGTTTTATCGAACAGCTTAGGCTTCCTCTCTGACTGTCTGCGCCACAATCAGCGGATCAAATGCGGCTTATTTTCGATTATTTCGCATCTTTTGGGCTGCTCGTCTTAATTTCCGCGCCGGCCGGATGCGCGTGAACTATTGAACGACGGATGTACGACTCAAGAGATAAGAATGGCGATGAGGGCCACAATCGCACATATCACGATCACGATGTTAGACCTTACATAAGGCCTCGGTAGATCCATAGAGATCGCAGAATCATGCATCGATGTCTCCACTTTGATCGCCGGGTTATGTGCGATTAAGCGCGCGCCAGCGCTTATTGCATCTAGGTCATGGCCTCGACGCTGCCGTCAAATCTCTGTCATGAATAACGAGCTATAGGATTCCCACCGTTCCGCGCAGCGACCTGCGTTTCTTCTTGCCGTTGAAAACAAGACGTATAGCTGATTCCTCGGCGAAGTCCGCCTTGGACATAAAGTTGCTTTACGAAGCAAAGGGAAACGGAGATCATCATGACCTACGCATCCAGATCCGCGAGTTTCAGTGGGCGCACCGGCGCAGCAGCGGTCCATAAGTGTTTACCTGCTTTCAGGACGCAAGAAAGGAACGCGCGGTTTAGCGCTTGCAACTCGGCAAGCTCCGAACCCCGAAGCTCTGTCGACACCCGATCGGAAACCCAGGGGATGGAAGCCTTCGAAGAGATGGTTGTGGCCACGCGCTCAAAATTCTTAGCTATAGCCAACGCCATTCTGCGAAATAGAGAAGACGCCGAAGACGCAGTCCAAAACGCACTTCTTTCCGGATATCTCCACTTGCCCAGTTTCGAGGGCCGATCTGCCCTCACGACCTGGTTCACCCGCATTGTGTTGAACGCTGCTTTGATGATCCGCCGAAAACGGAAATCACCCTGGATGAGCTCCCAACCGGAGAATAGCACCTCGGACGATGCTAGGCGGATGGAAAGGATCCGATCCTCCCAACCTGATCCGGAAATGGTTTACGCGGAGGGCGAGACTTTTCAGTTCATTAACGAAGCGCTTGGAAAAATGAAACCTGCGCTTCGACATGCGTTCACCATGACTTACTGCGACGAAATGTCAGGCCCAGAGGCTCGCGCCCTACTTGGTGTGTCAACAGCGGCATTCAAGTCGCGGCTCTTGCGCGCTCGGCGACAGCTCTTGAATCAGGCTCAACGCTATAAGGTAACTCCCATTCACAGAGCGACGCCATTTTCCCCAGACAAAAATCCTTTTCGGCCCCCTGCCGTGAGACAGCCGGAGATAGGGTCGTTGGAAGTCTCGTTGTCATGACAGTGCCTCTAATATCCCCGGCGACGGATAAGCCCGAATGGCTCACCGGCATGGAGGCCGTCCTCGAAGTGCTCAATGAGGGCGTTGTTATAACCAACGACCACCAACAGATTCTCTTTGCGAACTCCCGTTTCATTGAAATGACCGGCATTCCCAGGCAGGACCTCACCGGATCTAACGCTTCGCAATTCTATTCTCCACAGGAGTGGGATTTTGTCGCACGGCAGATTAACGCCGAGTTTCGAGACGGGCACAACCGCTATGATTTTGTTCTTCCTCGAAAGGACGGTGGCCGTCTGCCCGTCATCATCAGCTCGCGGGCGCTCGTAAATTCCGGAAGGCAGTTTGGAATCGCGACGTTCACGGATATTTCAGAGCAGGTGCGCGTCGCAGAGGAACTCTGCTCCGCAAATACCAAGCTTCAGAAACGTCAGATGGAAATCGAGGAGGATCTGCGACTCGCTGCACGCGTCCAGAAAAGCCTCGTTCCCAAGTCACTGGTCTGGAACGGATTGAGCATCGACTCCTTTTATCACCCTGTGCATTCGGTCGGAGGCGACTTCGCGCTGGTGAACTCGCAGGATGGCGAGCACATTAGCTTGCTCGTCGGTGACGTTTCCGGCCACGGAATTGGTTCCGCCCTGGTCGCGAACCGAATCTACTCCGAGACGATGGGCCACCTGCGCACTGGGATGCCCTTTATCGACATTTTTGCGGAGCTGAATCGGTTCCTCATCGAAGACATCGATGCGGGAATGTTCATCACCGTGGCAGCAGCGAGCATCGACACCCATCTACACAGAATGGTCTTTGCCGGTGCCGGGCATCCGCCGGCAATGTTGGTGTGCCGCGGGCAAAGCCCTTTGCTGCTTGAATCGCGGAGCGCAATCCTCGGGGTGTTGCCTGACGCCGTCGATACTACGCCTAGCCTGGAATTGCAGCTTGAGCCGGGCGACCGCATCGTCCTGTACACCGACGGCATCACGGAAGTTTTTAATTCCAGGGGAGAAATGCTCGGCATCGAAGGCATCCGAGAAATTGTGCATCAAACGTCGACCCTGTCAGCGCAGGAAATGAAACAGGGGATTCTTGATGGAGTCGCGGCTTGGCGGAGCGGCCCGCCGAGCGACGACGTTTCTCTCGTGCTGGTGCACGTTCGCTGAAGAGGACTGAATTTCATTAACGAGGACAAATACATGACACTCAAGTGGGCGACACTCTTTGCCGGGCTTGTGTTGGCGTTTGCAGGCTCCGTAGTTTCCATCGCAAACGCGCAGCAATCCCAAGGACCGACAACCGTTGTCCAGCTCACTGGTCTCGCAGGTGTCAAAGACAACGCCAAAGGAATCCTGAGTGTTGAAAACAGAAACCTGCATTTTGTCCACGGCAAAACAAGGTCTGACGTAAGCGCCACTTCAATTGAGGATGTCGTTACTGGCAGTGACAGTCAAAAGGCAGTTGGCAGGACGGTTGGCATGTTAAGTATGGCTGCGCCATACGGTGGCGGTCGCTTCTTGAGTCTATTCCGCACAAAAATCGAAACGCTCACTATTCGGTATCGTGATGCTGAGGGAGGCCTGCACGGTGCCATCTTTACAATGCCGGTCGGCAAAGCCGATGGGATCAAGAAAGAGTTGCTAGCGAGCGGCGCCCATACCACCGCAGGAGAGTCCAGTGCAGCCGCATCGACTTCGGCGAGTCCTTTCTCCCAAGAGGAGCGAAAACAATGAAACGTCCTTTGACGTCAGGCATCCGACTGGGGACGGTTGCCCTGCTCTTCGCTGCCTGCCCTCTGTTCGCCGGGAAAAGCGAGCCCACAAAAATTAAGGCGCGGGCAATTCAAGTCGAGATGATCCAATCTGACGAAGTACCCCTGCCTGCTGAATTCCAGGTTGCGCTTTACGAAAACCTAATCCACCAGCTCGAAAAACAAGGATTCCAGCATGTCTATCGCGACGGCGACCGCAACGCGATGAGCATCACCGATCTCGTTGTCCTTCATAGCACGGTCCGCCGATTCAAAGAGGGTAGTGAAAGGGCCCGGCAGGTAACCACCGTCTCCGGCGCCACCTCCATCACGGTTCATTGCCAATTCTCGAGTCCGGATGGGACTTCCCTACTGGAGCGGGATGTAAACGGCAAGGTCTGGTTCTTCGGTGGAAATCTCAAGGCTACCTACGACTTCGCTAAGAAGGCAGCCCGAGTCGCACATGAAAACCTTTCTTCGCTCGACCACGAGTAATGATCAGACGCGAGAGCCGGCCCACCGAGGAGGTTTGTTGTTAATGATGGCGCTGTATAGCAATCCCAAATGGCTCTCGATAGTAAGGGCAGCCGTGGAACGTCTGACAGAGACTCTGGGATTCCAAGCGGAACACCGCAGGTCCGTCACCCGCGCGGTCGATGAGGCACTTACCAACATCGTGCGTCATTCCTACTGCAATCGACACGACCAGCCGATCACCACGTACTTTCGGAAAGCGCAACGTAAACAAGAGGGGGAAGTTCAGCACGGCCTCGAAATTATCCTGTGTGACCGCGGTCCCGTCGCTGATGCGACCAAGTGGCGCGGGCGACCGCTCGGCGAAATACGACCAGGTGGATTGGGACTGCACCTTATCCACGATGCTATGGACATCGTGGAGTTTAGTCGCAAGGGCGACATCAACCGACTACGACTCGTCAAGTATCTGGGGCAAGCGAGCCCTGCCGCCTGAGGGAGAGGACACAATGCAGATTTCCACTCGGCGTCACGACAAAGTCACCATCTTCGACCTCTCGGGAGATATCGATTTCGCAAATTCGCCCGAACTGCGCCGTTCGGTGTTGCGCGAGATCCAGGAAAATCGCCCGCCGCGCGTGGTGATAAATCTCAGCAAGGTCCATTACATCGACAGCTCTGGGGTGGCATCGTTGGTAGAAGGATTGAAAGCATCCCGCGATCTTGGTTCGCGCTTCATTCTGTTCGGGCTAAGCACGTCCGCCCGCGAAGTTTTGCAATTGTCCCGACTCATCAAAGTCTTTCAAGTCTGCGACAACGAAGAGCAGGCTTTGGCTGTCTGATATGGAACTCGTCTCACAAATCGCTGACAGTACCTTCAACGGCCTTGGTTATGTGGGTTCTCTTGTGTCTCTTGGAGCGCAGGCGGCCTACTACACCTTGGTGGGCCCGTTTCAAGGAAAACCCGTTCGCCTGAAGCGAACGATATCCCAGGCCATGGAGGTCGGCGTCCGCGCCTTGCCGATCCTTTCTCTGATTACCTTCTTCATTGGCGTGATCCTGGCGCTTCAGTCAGCCTACGAGCTTCGAAGGTTCGGCGCGATGAGCGCCGTTGCCACAGCCGTCGCTATCTCCATGTCGAGGGAGCTCGGACCTTTGGTCACCGCGATCGTTGTGATTGGCCGCTCCGGATCTGCGTTTGCTGCAGAAATCGGAACCATGAAGGTAAGCGAGGAAATCGACGCCTTGAAAACAATGGCAATAAGCCCTGCCCGGTTTCTCGTTGCGCCAAAGTTTCTAGCAATGATGGTGATGCTGCCTTGCTTGACCATCTGGGCCACTGCGATGGGCATTCTGGGTGGAGCACTCTTGGGCGTAACTCAGGCGGACTTCACCTTTGCCCGTTACGTCCGGGCTTCGATCGACTCTCTCCTTTTATACGACGTCACCACCGGACTAGCGAAGAGCGTGATGTTCGGAATCACCATTACAGCTGTCGGGTGTCTCGAAGGGTTGTCCACGGGCGGCGGGGCCGAGCAGGTCGGCCGATCCACCACTCGGGCCGTGGTCATGTCCATTTTTCTGGTCGTCGTCGTCGATCTGTTCTTCACCGCTCTTTTCTTTTTTGCGGGCAATCAATGAGTACGACTCAAATATTTGCGTCTCCACAGACAGAACCCGTGATTTCGCTGCGCAACCTGCGTGTTTGCTATGGAGAACGAGAAATTCTTCACGGCATCAACTTTGATGTACTGCCGGGCGAAACGCTCGTGATCCTGGGCGGTTCAGGATCCGGAAAAAGCACCCTTCTTCGCACACTCGTTGGCCTGGAAAAGCCGACCTCGGGGGAGATTTTCATCAAGGGACAAGATCTGGCGAAGGCTTCAGCGGTAGAGCTGGACGAGATTCGAAGAAAGATCGGCATGTCCTTCCAGGGCGGCGCGCTTTTTGGGTCGATGACCGTGGGCGAAAACGTGGCCCTCCCTCTCCGAGAACACACGCGTCTCGAGGACTCCACGATTGAAATCATCCTGCGGCTCAAACTGGAGCAGGTGGGGCTCGAAGGATTTGAGTATTACGCACCATCTCAGCTCAGCGGCGGCATGAAGAAACGCGCAGCAGTGGCTCGCGCTCTGGCGATGGACCCGGAAATCCTGTTTTTCGACGAGCCGTCGGCGGGATTGGACCCAATCATAGCGGCTGGTATCGATGAGCTAATTCTGCAACTTAAGCGCGCCTTTCGCATGACCATCATTGTGGTCACCCACGAGCTGGCGAGCGCATTTTTGATTGCCGACCGGATGCTTCTGATTGACAGGGGCAAGGTCGTGGCGCTCGGCACGCCCGAAGAGATGCGGTCCAGCACGCAGCCAAGAGTCCGGCAGTTTCTTGATAGGGTTCCCGAACCAGAGATTTCTGGGGAAATGGACTACCTGCAGATGCTTACAGCGGAGCGCCCCAGTTCGGAACGGGACGCAGGAGAGAGAGGATAGTAATGCAATCTAAACGTGAGTCAGCAATCGTGGGTTTGTTCGTGCTCATTGCTGGGGCTATTTTTTTTAGCTCCGTGTTCGCCATAACCGGGGCCTTCGCACGATCTACGACGAAGTTTCATGCCCATTTTCAGTTCGCCGGAGGGCTGGAGCCTGGCGCGACCGTGCGCTACGCCGGAGGACCGAAAGTAGGCCGCGTCGAAAGCGTTCAGCTCGATCCGAAGAATCCTGGACAGCTGGACGTTGTCTTCAGCATTCAGTCCGATTTGCCCATCAAGACCGACAGCAATGTAAAGATCATGAGCATGAGTCCGCTGGGGGACAACCACCTGGAGATCCTCCCGGGCAGCGCACAAGCGCCAAAAGCCACAAGCGGGGCCTTGCTTCCCTCGCAAAAATATGTGGACTTCAACGCTCTAACGGCACAACTCAATGATTTGAACCCGCAAGTTCAGGGATTGCTTAACACGCTGAACGATCGAGCATCGGAAGTGAAAGAAACGATCGCGCGCGTAAACGATCTGCTCAGTCCCCAGAACCGCGCAAACCTTGCCGCCTCACTTGCAAACACTCGCGGGCTGATTGAAGAAAACCGCCCCCAGATCAAAGCAACTCTTCAAAACGCGAACGCTATCAGCGAAAAGCTGCAACCGCTTCTCGAAGATTTTCGAAAAACTTCCGCGGAAGCAAACCAGGCTCTGAGCCACATCGACACGATCGTCGGCGAGAACCGCGCCGACGTTCGCCAGGCCGTGGTCGATCTGCGGCGAACCCTTACCAATATGACCGACGCCACTGCCCGGCTTGATCAAACCCTTGATGTCAACTCGGGAAATATCGACGAGCTGCTCGACAACATGCGGCACGTTACTGAAAACCTTAAGGAATTCACAGCAACGATCAAAACTCGTCCCTACACGCTCATTCGTTCAAGTAATCCCCCCGAACACAATCCAGGAGGACAACAGTGAAGCACAGGAATATTTTTCCGGCACTAATTCTATGTCTTGGGATGCTGAATGGTTGCGGCGCTGCTAGGCCAAGCAAATTCTATCAGCTGACTGTCCCCAGCGAGAAAGCGTTCGGGGTTGATCCGGCCCCGTACTCAGTCACTTTGCTGCTGGGCCCAATCACCACCTCGGACCTGTATCGAGACGATCATCTTGTCTACACCTCTGATGGCGAGGCGATGGGAACGTATGAATACCGGAGATGGGCCGAACCACCAACCGAAATGATCAACGATGTCCTGCTCCG
>Ga0137415_10003184_pt1 | contig 16287 bp, 18 predicted proteins | sample CZODoug3_1_1_16f_FD_183082 | JGI IMG/M metagenome (GOLD analysis project Ga0137415, IMG submission 183082) | Vadose zone soil fungal communities from Angelo Coast Range Reserve, California, USA - CZODoug3_1_1_16fungal (Hybrid Assembly) | ecosystem: Environmental > Terrestrial > Soil > Vadose...
TTCGTGCTGGCGGAGGGGATGCAGGTGCTGGGCGCGGACTTGAAAAACGGGCTGTTGTCGATCGACCTGGCCCGGCCTGAGCCGGAAAAGGTCGTTAAGACAATTGCTATCAATGAACATGAATAATGGAACGAGTAGCGGACTCGACCGCTTAGTCTAACAGAGGAGTCGAGACCATGACTGAAGGTAACGTTGGGTTCGAAAATGCAGGAGTCTCCACCGAGTCGCTGGCGACCCTGGGCGAGGGCCATATCGCCTATGTGAAACAGATCCGTTCCGAGGACGTGCCGGGGCTATTTCCCCAGGCGCCGAAGATCGCGCCGGGACTGAAGCTTTTCGCACTCCATGCCGCCGACGGCACGCCGATCATGCTGACCGACAGCCGGGAAGCCGCGATCGCGAATGCGTGGAGCAATGAGCTGCAGGCCGTCAGCGTTCACTGACCCGGACTTTCCGGTGTCACTGACGGAGCTCTTGCTCTTGTCACTGATGCGGGCCTTCCCAGTGTCACTGACGCAGGCTTTGCCGTGTCGGTGACACTGCACGATCTGGATGATGTCGTACGCGGGCTTGCCCCCGCGTACCCATCGATCTTCGTAAGAAGAATTTTCAAAAGAAGATGGATTGCCGGGAGCGCAGACAAGTTCACGTAGCCTGCGCAAGGCAGACTGCTATGCCCGGCAACGACGGCTGCGGAATCTAGGCAGCACTCGCTGGCGGCAGGGCCAGCACCGAATAAATTGCCTGCGCATCGCGCGAGGCGCGCAATTTCTTGGCAACGTCCTGATCGCGCAACAGCCGTGCGATGCGCGCCAGCGCTTTCAGGTGATCGGCGCCCGCGCCTTCCGGCGCCAGCAGCAGGAACACCAGGTCGACCGGCTGGCCGTCCATCGCCTCGAAATCGATTGGGCGCTCGAGACGGGCAAAAAAGCCGAACAGCTTCTCCAATTTGGGAAGCTTGCCGTGGGGGATGGCGACGCCATAGCCGACGGCGGTGGTTCCCAGCTTCTCGCGCTGCAGCAACACCTCGAAAACCGAGCGTTCGTTCTGTCCGGTTAGAACGGCGGCCCGCGCCGCCAGTTCCTGCAGCGCCTGCTTCTTGCTGTTGACCTTCAACGCCGGGAGAATCGCCTCGGGTGCGACCAGATCGGTAATCGTCATGGGGCGTTCCGAGGTGAATTTAAGTTACGAATGGGCTTCAGAGGGGGCGGCGTCGGGAACATGAAGCAGGTTTACACCCGGGTCCCATTTGGTGGATTTCTACTCCAACGCAAGACCGGTGCCAACTCCTGCGAAGCTGTTTCCGGTCATTACCCCCAAGGGCGGCGGACCATAGGGAGGGGTCTTGGGCGCGTCAATGCCGATTGGCGCCTATCCCCCGGAGTTGACCACGGGGGGATCGACCCAGCCGACATTGCCGTCCGGCCGCCGGTAAATGATGTTGACCCGCCCGTTTGAGCCGTGCTGGAACACCAGGCAGGCGGCGCCCGTCAGGTCCAGTTCCATCACGGCCTCGCTCACCGACATCCGCTTCAGCGACGTCGTCGCCTCGGCAATGATCACCGGGCTGTAGTCGGTGTCGTCGTGCTCGTCGTCTCCCGCGGGCGCCTCGATCACGTAGCTCGGGGCATTGAGGGTTGGCGCGGTCAATTCAACCATCGCAACCGCCTCGGCATGCGACTTTCGCGCGGAACGATCCTTGAGGCGGCTCTTGTAGCGGCGCAGTCGCTTCTCAATCTGAGCCAGCGCCTGGTCTGCGCTGGCGTAGGCATCGACGGCATTCGAATCGGCCTCGAGCGTGATGCCGGAATCCAGATGCAGCGCGCAGTCGGTGCGGAAGCCGAAACCATCCTTGCTCAGCGTGATATGGCCGGAATAGTTGCCGTCGAAATATTTGCGCAGGACTTCATCGGTGCGCTCGCTGACGCGTCCGCGCAACGCGTCGCCGACACTGATGCTTTTTCCCGAGATACGGAGCGTCATTTCGATGCCTCGATTCGTCTGCAGCGGGACAGTATCCCGAATTGCCGGGGACGCAATCAAACCGGTGCGGGGTCGCGCGACCGGTCCGACGATGCGGCAGGCGCCGACAGGGCGTTGCCGAGCATGCTCTGTTTGTCGCGGCGGCGCTGCACCGAGGACGGAATTCGCATCGCCTCGCGATACTTTGCAACCGTACGACGGGCAATATCAATGCCCGAAGCGCGCAACCGTTCCACGATGGTGTCGTCCGACAGGATCACCGCCGGGTCTTCCGCATCGATCAGCTGCTTGATGTGATGGCGGACGGCCTCCGCCGAATGCGCTTCGCCGCCGTCGGCCGACGCGATCGACGCGGTGAAGAAATACTTCAATTCGAAACTGCCGCGATTGGTCGCCATGTATTTGTTGGCCGTTACCCGCGACACCGTCGATTCATGCATCTGGATCGCATCCGCCACCGCCTTGAGGTTGAGCGGCCGCAGATGCGCCACGCCCTGGGTAAAGAAGCCATCCTGCTGGCGCACGATTTCGGTTGCGACTTTGAGGATGGTCCGGGCGCGCTGATCGAGCGCACGCACCAGCCAGGTCGCGTTCTGCAGGCAATCGGTGAAATAGGATTTGTCGCCGTCCTTGCGGATCGTCTTCGACAATTCCGTGTAATAGACCTGATTGACCAGCACCCTCGGCAGCGTGTCGCTGTTGAGTTCGACGTGCCAGCCGCCGTCGGGGCCAGGTCGCACATAGACATCCGGCACCATGGTCTGGGTCCGCGCCGAACCGAACTTCAAGCCCGGCTTCGGATCGAGACGGCGAATTTCGCCGATCATGTCGGTGATATCTTCATCATCGACACCACAGAATTTTCGTAACGCCGCGATATCGCGCTTCGCCAGAAGATCCAGATGCTCGACCAGCGCCTGCATCGCAGGGTCGTAACGATTGAGTTCGCGCAGCTGGATCGCCAGGCATTCGCTCAGGCTTCGCGCACAGACGCCGGGCGGATCGAATTTCTGCAGCACCGCGAGAACGGCTTCGACGTCTTTTTGCGACGCGCCGAGCCGCTCGGCGGCCTGCCCCAAATCGGGCGGCAGATAACCCGCCTCGTCGACCAGATCGATCAGATATTGCCCGATCATGCGCTGCGCAGGTGCGGCAAAAGCCACCGCCAGTTGCTCGGCAAGATGACTGCCGAGCGTAATCTCGGCGGCAACAAAGGCCTCGAGATTGTAACTGTCATCGTTGGAGGCGCCGCCACCCCATTCGGTGTAGGCGGTCGGCGCGGCGTCCTGCGCGGTGCGCGCGGCGGCCTCGGCGGGCTCCTCGGAAAACACGTTGTCGAGGCCGGTGTCCAGGGTCTGCTCGATCTCCGCACGGTTGCCGAGGTCGCTGCTCATCCATTCTTCCTGAGCCGGCTCGAAACCTTCGCCGGACGAACCGTTGGCCATCTCGTTGCGTTCGGCGGCGGCGGCGTCGCCGTAGGCCGAACCGGTATCGTCACGATCGGAAAATTCGGTCCGCTCCGGCATGGGCTCGCCCGCGACCGGTGGCTCGGTGCCATCATTGGCGCGTTCGAGCAGCGGATTTCGCTCCAGTTCCTCTTCGACGAAGGCCGAAAGGTCGAGATTTGACAGTTGAAGCAGTTTGATCGCCTGCATCAGCTGCGGCGTCATCACCAGCGACTGGGACTGTCGGAACTCTAATCTCTGTGTCAGAGCCATCGAAGCAAGTGCCGATCCAAGAAAGTGGTCCGATTCTTGCTTAAACTAGTCCACGGCCGATGTACACGGCTTGACGAATGGGAAAATTGGACTATAGCGCGATTAGAAAAACTGTGAGCGGGTTTGTGTCCGATCGCTCTACAAAATATTAAACGGGCGCAAGACCTTGGCTGTAAACCGGAGCAGTAAACCGGTCACTTGGCTTTAAACCGGTCACAGATCGGCGGGTCATGCGCTAAAGTCGGAACTCCTCGCCAAGGTAAAGACGGCGTACATCCGGATTGTTAACGATCTCGTCTGGACTGCCTTCTGTCAAGATCTCCCCGGCATAAACGATATAGGCGCGATCGGTCAGTCCCAGCGTTTCCCGCACATTGTGGTCGGTAATCAGCACGCCGATGCCCCGATTTGTGAGATGTCGGACCAGGTCCTGAATATCGCCCACCGCGATCGGATCGATCCCGGCGAAGGGTTCGTCAAGCAGCATGTAATTGGGGCGGGTCGCCAGCGCCCGCGCGATCTCGACCCGCCGCCGCTCGCCGCCCGACAATGCAATCGACGGTGTTTTGCGCAGCCGCCCGATGTTGAACTCGTCTAGCAGGGCGTTGAGTTCGGCCTCGCGTTTTTTCCTGTTGGGCTCGACGACCTCCAGCACCGCACGGATGTTCTGCTCCACCGTGAGACCGCGGAAGATCGAAGCTTCCTGCGGCAGATAGCCGATCCCAAGCCGCGCGCGCTGATACATCGGCAGGCTGGTGACGTCATGGCCATCGAGTTCGATCGCGCCGCGATCCGCCTTGATCAGACCGGTGATCATGTAAAAAACCGTGGTTTTCCCGGCGCCGTTCGGACCCAACAAGCCAACCGCCTCACCGCGGCGGACATAAATGCTGACGCCGCGTACGACCTGGCGGGTACCGAAACTCTTTTCCACGCTATGCACAGCCAGATAGCCCGTCCGCGGCGCCTGCCGCGGCGCAGTCGCGCCATTGGTTTTGGCGCGCGGGCGCGGTTTTTCCGGCTGACGCTTTTCTTGACGCGTTTCCTGCCTCGGGGGAGCGGCACCACGCGAGCCATCGCGGGCGAGGGGAGGCGCGTCGCGCACCTGGTTCTGCTGCAGCATCTCCATCGCGTCCTCAAGCGAGGTGATGTCACCGCGCGTGCGCGCAAATCCTGGCGAATTGCGTTTCGCCGGGCGCCGACGGAACATACCGAGTAAATCCACCATGCCCGCTTCGCTCAGCCTTTCACGGGATTTCGCGACCCGCCGCGGCGAATTCGATTCGCTCGCGCAACATGGATCAATGGATGTCCCTTGCCCAGCAAAACACCCTCGCGGTGAGGGCGGATCGCGTCGTTAGCGCATGATCCGCTAAAGCATGCCCCCGGGCCTGACCCGGGGGTGTCAGCGGTTTGGCGAAAAAGATCATGCGCTCTTTCAATGGGTTAGAGTTCGATTGGACGTGAAACAAGATTCCACTGCCGGCTCAGGTCCGTCGGCGGACTTTTTTTGTTGATCGCACTCTGCGCCGTTGCCTAGATAAAGACTGGCGCCACGGGCTTCAACCTCGCAGCGGGCGCTGGCAAACAAGTGATTGATGTTATTTGGGTTTATTTGGGGCACCCGCGGCCGGCAGAGGCGTTCCCGAGCCAGCCGGCCCGCAGCCCTGCGACTGGATGAACAGGCCCTGGACCTTTCCGTTGTCGGACTCGACCCGCGACACGCCGGTCGTCATGTCCACCAAAAGACGGTCGCCACGCAACACGTTCTTGCATTGGGTCAGTACGACGCCACCAAGCATGGTGATCAGGTTTGCCCTGGTGTCGAAAACGGCGGTTTCGCCGGTCACGACCTGATCCTTCTGGGTCACGACCACGCTGCCTTTGGCCTCGAGGCGCTTGATTGAAGAACTGCCGCCGGGACCTGGGGTAGCCGACTGGATCGGAGCCGGTTTCGCCGCGGCCTTCGAATTGGCGGCCGGCGTGGCGGCCTGTTGTGTGGTCGAATCGTAGAACACCACGAGGATCTTGGACGTCATGGTGGTGTCGCCCTGCACCACCTTCACGTTGCCGGCGAAAGTCGCTTCCTTTTTCTTGTCGCGCATCTCGAGCGTGGCGGCTTCGATCTGGATCGGCTGGTCGCGATTCTGCGAAAACCCCTGCATGGCATTGGGCACGCCCTGCACCGCGCTCTGCGCACAGGCTTCGCCGGCGGCGATCACCGCCATTGCGAATGCCACCCGATAGGCGCCATGCTCGATCCGCCGAACCAAAGTGCTGCGCGGAGAAAACATCATCATCAAATCATTTCGGGTTGGCGGATTTGCCGGAGCTGGATCGCGTTTTGCCTGAAGGGGCAGAGTCTGCCACCGCAGCGGACGCATTCACAGACTGGCCGGACGCGCCCTCGTCACCCAGCTTGTCCAAGTTCATCACGACGTTGCCTTCGAACCTCACCACCTCTCCGCCCCCGGTAATCCTGAGCTTGTCGGCGGTCAGCGTGCCGTTCAGCAGTTTGACGTCGACATGTTCTTCCGAGGTCACGGTGCCCTTGCCGATATCGACAAACGCCTGCGTCAGGCGCGCTTCATAACCGGATGAAGATTGCAAAAAGATATCCTTATGCAGGTCCAGCAATTGCTGCTTGCTGTCGAACAGGCCGTTGCGGGCGTCCATCGTGACGGTAGTCTGATCTTCCATCAGCACCTGGGCCCGCAAGGTTTTGAGATCGACATGGTCCGGATCGGTCAGATCCTGGGTCGCGGTCTTGGCCCATAATTGATAGGGCCGCTGATCGGTCGAGTAACCGGACAGATGCGGCGATTCCATCGTGACCTTGGTGCCGGAGACGACGAGGTTTCCCACGTCAAGCGGCAGCTTGGGCAACAGCATCCGGAACGGATTGAAGACCGACACAAACACGATAGCCGTCATCGCCAGGATCACGGCGGCGGGAACTGCGACGCGCAGCAGCCGCACCATCCGGCTGTGCCGCGCAGCCATGGCAAAGCGCGCCTCCATTCCGGTTTGATAGGCAGGATTCCGAACCGAATTCACGGCTGCTCCAAAGCGCTGGCGTCGCTAGCGCAGGATCCGCGCTCTCGGCATTCTACCCCGCATCGCCGGACAATGCAGCCTTAGACCTCGGCTGACGAGTGTGACCGAAACGGGGCGTCGGCGGGCCGCTCTGGCGCCTCAAGAACTCTTGGCTCAGGAGCCTGGCTCACGAATGCGCGAAAATATCCTCGGTCTCCCAGCCCTGCAGATCGAGCTTGACCCGCGTCGGCAGGAACTCGAAGCAGGCTTGCGCCAGCCCGGTGCGGCCCTCGCGCGCGAGCATGGCATCGAGCCGTTCGCGCAGGCCATGCAGATGCAGCACGTCCGAAGCGGCGTAGGCCAGCTGCGCCTCGCTCAGGGTTTGCGCACCCCAGTCGCTCGATTGCTGTTGCTTCGACAGATCGATATTGAGCACCTCGCGCACCAGGTCCTTGGGGGCATGGCGCTCGGTGTAGGTGCGGCACAGCCGCGAGGCGATCTTGGTGCAGTAGACCGGCTGCGGCATCACGCCGAGGGCGTTGTAGAGCGCCGCCAGATCGAACCGCGCGAAATGAAAAATCTTGGTGATTTTCGGATCGGCGAGCAACGCCTTCAAGTTCGGCGCGTCGGCCTGATCCTTGCCATGATCCTTGGGGATCTGAACCACGTCGGCGCTGCCATCGCCACTCGACATCTGCACCACGCAGAGCCGGTCGCGATGCGGATGCAGCCCCATGGTCTCGGTATCGATCGCCACCGAACCGGTGTAGCGGGTGAGATCGGGCAGATCGCCGCGGTGCAGGCGGATGGTCATGATGGTCGGGACCTCGTCGAATCGGTACGGACTAAGCTAACGTCGAAATCGTCAACAAACGAGGGCGCACCACATCCAGCCTGTTTCGAATCGATCATTTGCGGTTCCCCGCAAGAACAACCGTCGTTCTTCTCACAAGTTACTGAAAGATAACGCGTTTTGGTGGCGCCGACCCGTCGGGAGGGTTCTGATGTCGTACATTCCAAGGCATTTTTTTCGGAATCAACAGAATTGCGCCAATATGTGTCGGCCGCCACCACCATCGAAGGTGCAATGATGAATGCCGAACCGCAACGCCTGCCCCGCTTCGCCGTGCTGATCGATGCGGACAACACCTCGCCGCAGATCGCGGCCGGATTGTTCGAGGAAGTGGCGAAGTTCGGCGAGGCCAGTGTTCGCCGCATCTACGGGGATTTTTCCGGATCGCAGCTCAAGTCGTGGGCGGATATCCTGCAAAAGCACGCCATCGATCCGTACCAGCAGTTCGCCTACACCAAAGGCAAGAACGCGTCCGACATTGCGCTGGTTATCGACGCAATGGACCTGCTGCATAGCGGCCGGTGCGATGGCTTTTGTCTGGTGTCTTCCGACAGCGATTTCACCCGGCTCGCCTCACGGCTGCGCGAACAGGGCGCCGACGTCTACGGTTTCGGTGCGCAGAAAACACCGGAGAGTTTTCGACAGGCATGCCGCCGGTTTATTTACACCGAGAACCTGTTTTTGGCAGCTGTACCGTCCGGCGCGAGCACGATATCGAAGCCGAATTCGTTGCAGCCTCCGAGCGCCGCAATACCGATTCTGGAGAAGGCCATTTCACAGATTGAGAGCGAGGATGGTTGGGTGATGCTCGGGCCGGTCGGCCAGCACATCTCAAACCTGTTCTCGGATTTCGACGTGCGCTCTTACGGCCACAGCAAGCTCAGCGATCTCGCGCGGAAAACAGGCGCCTTCGATGTCGAAAAGATCGAAGGTGGACATATGCGCATCCGCGCCAAGCCTGCCCACGACGGCGCGAAAGCAAAGACGAAGTGACATTTCGTTGCGCCCGAACTCGGTTCGGACTGAGATTCAGGCGGATCATGCGCGAGTTGGGAGCGCCCGCGCGCGGTCCGGGACCGGGGGGCCGGGGACCACGCTGCGATTAGGCCCACGTATGTAGGTCGATCTACATACTATGAAGGTCGACATACCGATTTGCAACTGATATTTTTTAATTATGGCAAAAGCTACTGATTCCAAAGGGAAAACACTGGCCGCCGCGGCAAAGCTGTTTCGCCAGCAGGGCTACCATGGCACGGCCCTGCAGGACATTCTGGCCGCCGGCGGCTCACCGCGCGGTTCGCTCTATTTCCATTTTCCCAAGGGCAAGGAGGAGATTGGCGGCGCCGCGCTGACGCTTGCCGGCGAAGTGGCGCGCCAGGGCATCGCGAAAGCCGCCGAGGCGTCCGAGAACGCCGAAATGTTCCTCACCCGCATCGTGCGCGCCATGGCCTCTGATCTGGAAAAGTCCGATTACAAGGAGGGGTGCCCGATCGCGACCACGGCACTTGAAACCGCGGCGCAGTCCGAAGTGCTGGGTGCGGCGACCCGCAACGCCTTCCAGAAATGGGAGCTTGAGATCAAGCGCGGGCTGTTCCGCTTCGGCATGCCGGCGGGCGATTCGGATCTCGCCGCGACCATGGTGCTGAGCCAGCTTGAAGGCGCGCTGTTGCTGGCGCGAACCTACCGCAACCTCGAACCGCTTCGACGCGCCGAGCAGGCTGTGAAGCTGCTGGTGCGGGTCAGAGCATCGGAATGAAGTCGGGCTACGGGGCTTGGGCATACTAAGTGGTGCCCAGGAAAGGACTCGAACCTTCACGGCCGTTAAGCCACTGGCACCTGAAGCCAGCGCGTCTACCAATTCCGCCACCTGGGCCCGGGCCGGTTAGTACGGATCGGTCGCGCGCTTGTCAAATTGTTGAAATCCGCTGTACAGCGCGGGCCCGATGGCGTATCGCGAACGGCTAAAACACCCTTGCTTCAATGCATTTAGACGGTCTGGGAATGCACGCCATGGCAACGAATCTGGACACGCTGGTCACGGTTTTCGGCGGATCGGGGTTCGTGGGCCGAAGCGTGGTCCGCGCGCTCTGCAGGCGCGATTACCGGATCCGGGTCGCGGTGCGGCGGCCGGAACTGGCCGGGCATCTGCAGCCGCTCGGCAAGGTCGGCCAGATCCACGCCGTGCAGGCCAATCTGCGCTACCCGGCTTCGGTGGAGGCCGCGATGCGCGATTCCCACGTCGCCATCAATCTGGTCGGCATCCTGGCCGAAGCCGCCGCGCAGACCTTCGATGCGGTGCAGGGCAGGGGCGCGGGCGCTGTGGCCAGGGCCGCGAGTGCCGTCGGGGCGCGGATGGTGCATGTCTCCGCCATCGGCGCCGACGAGAACTCGCCGTCGCGCTACGCCCAGGCCAAGGCGGCGGGCGAAAAGGCCGTGCTTGCGGCCGTTCCCACCGCCACGATCATGCGGCCTTCGATCGTGTTCGGGCCCGAGGATCAATTCACCAACCGCTTTGCGGCGCTTGCAAGAATGTCGCCGATGCTGCCGCTGATCGGCGGCGGTCTGACAAAACTGCAGCCGGTTTATGTCGGCGATGTCGCGACCGCGGTCGCCGACGCCGTCGATGGCAAAGCGAAAGCCGGCGCGACTTACGAGCTCGGCGGCCCGGAAGTGCTGACGATGCGCGAGATCATGGAGATCATCCTGGCAACCATCGGGCGCCAGCGCATGCTGGTCTCGCTGCCATTCGGGCTGGCAAAATTGCAGGCGTTGTTGCTGCAGTTCGCGCCGGGACCGTTAAAACTGACGCCGGATCAGGTGGCGCTGCTGCGCGTCGACAATGTGGTGTCGGACACAGCGAAGGCCGCGGGGCTGACGCTGGACGGATTGGGGATCGCGCCGGATTCGCTGGAAGCGATCGCGCCGCAATATCTCTGGCGCTTCCGCAAGAGCGGACAATTTCAGCACAACGGGACCTGAGCACGTCGTCGCGGCGAACGCCGCGACGACGTGGAGAAAGTCTTACCTCCCCATCGCCAGCGCAATGAGCCCCAGCGTGCCGACGATCACGCGCCACCACGCGAACAGCGTGAAACCGTGACGGGTCACGTAACTCAAAAACGTTTTCACCACGATGATCGCGGTGACGAACGACACCACGAAACCGATGGCGATGATTCCGATGTGATCCGCCGTCATGTCGGCGCGGTTCTTGTAAAGATCGTAGACGAACGCGCCGACCATGGTCGGAATCGCGAGGAAGAATGAAAACTCCGCCGCCGCGCGCTTGTCGGCGCCGAGCAGCATCGCCGCGACGATGCTGGCGCCGGAGCGCGACACGCCGGGGATCATCGCAAGACATTGCGCGAAGCCGATCTTGAGATACATCGGCAGCGAAAATGTCGTGGCATCGTGATGGTGCGGATCGAGATCGAGCTGATCGACCCATAACAGAATCGCGCCGCCGACGATCAGCGAAAAGCACACCACCCACGGATTGAACAGAAATGCCTTGATGTAGCCGCCGGCAGCAGCACCGATCACCGCCGCCGGCAAAAACGCCACCAGCACGCCGATGACGAATCGCCTGTCATCGGAATTGGAGAACATGCCGAGCGCGATCCGCCACAATTTGGCGAAGTAGATCGCGAGAATAGCGAGAATCGCACCGAGCTGAATCAACACCGTAAAACTGTTCCAGAAACTGCCTTCGCCGAGATCGAAGAATCGTTCCGCCAGCAATAGATGGCCCGTCGAGGACACCGGCAGGAATTCCGTGACACCCTCGATGACGCCGAGAATCACCGCCCTCAATGCATCAGACATCATGACCTGTTCCGCTGTGATCAATATCGACCGAAAAGTGCCGGGTTCTTCTCGCTCATTCGCCCTTCTGCCGCAATCGTAAAAAATCTCAAAACACAGGTTGCCTCGTTTGCGCGCTTCGGTAGGTTGGCGCCGCTTCAGGGGTTCAGAGATTCTTAAGCCTCGCGAAATATTCAAGGCCTCCATGTTCACGCTGTTCCATCATCCGTTCTGCCCGCATTCGCGCTTCATCCGCCTGGCGCTCGGCGAATACGGCCTCGAGCTACGGCTGGCGGAAGAGCGGACCTGGGAGCGCCGTGAGGCGTTTCTTGCGTTGAACCCCGCGGGCACCACACCGGTATTGGTATCGGAACGCCAGCCGGCAATTCCCGGCGCCGGAATCATCGCCGAATATCTTGATGAAACCCATGGCGCGCGGATGGATGAACGGCGGCTGCTGCCATCCGCGATGGGTGAACGCATCGAGGTGCGCCGGTTGTTGGCGTGGTTCAACGAGAAGTTTTTCGAGGAGGTCTCCAACCCCCTGGTCACCGAGCGCATCTACAAGCGTTTCATGAGCGAGGAAGACGGCGGCGGCGCGCCGGCGACGGATGTGATTCGCGCGGCCAAGGCAAATGTGCGCTATCATCTGGCCTATATCGGCTGGCTGGCGCAGACGCGGAATTTTCTGGCCGGCGACCATCTGACCTATGCGGACCTCGCCGCCGCGGCGCATCTTTCGGCGATCGATTATCTGGGTGACGTGCCATGGATCGAGGACGACGCGGCAAAGGCGTGGTACGCGCGGGTGAAATCCCGCCCGTCGTTTCGCCCGCTGCTGAGCGAATGGCTGGCGGGCGTGCCGGCGTCGGCCACCTATGTGGATCTCGACTTCTGAACCAAGCAGTCAGGCTTTCCCCCGCCGCACTAAAAGAGAAGCTCGCCCACGAAGCGCTCGCGCTTGGTTTCGATTGCGTCGGCGTTGCCGATCCGGCCGCGATTGCGGATGCCGCAAAATATTTTCGCAGCTTCCTCGAGGCCGGCGCGCATGGCGACATGGACTGGCTCGCCGCAAGTCCGGAGCGCCGCGCTGACCCGCGGGTGCTGTGGCCCGACGTGCGCTCGGTGATCATGCTCGGCGTCAATTACGGACCGGACGAGAATCCGCTGACGATCCTCGAGCAGCGCACGCGCGGCGCGATTTCGGTCTACGCGCAGGGCGATGATTATCACGACCTGATCAAGAAGCAGCTGAAGGCGCTGGCGCGATGGCTGGTCGCCGCATCGGGCGCCGAGGTCAAGGTATTCGTTGACACCGCCGCCGTGATGGAAAAGCCGCTGGCGCAGGCGGCGGGACTGGGCTGGCAGGGCAAGCATACCAACCTCGTGTCGCGCGAATTCGGCTCATGGCTGTTTCTCGGCGCGATCTTCACCACGTCGGACCTTCCGCGCGATGACGCCGAGGCCGACCATTGCGGCTCATGTCGGGCCTGCCTCGATATCTGCCCGACCGCGGCATTTCCAGCACCCTACAAGCTCGATGCCAGACGCTGCATTTCCTATCTCACCATCGAAAACAAGGGTCCGATCCCGCAGGAATTCCGAAAGGCGATCGGCAACCGCATCTATGGCTGCGACGATTGCCTCGCCGTCTGCCCCTGGAACAAGTTCGCGCAAACCGGGCGCGAAGCAAAACTCGCCGCGCGCGATGAATTGCGCGCGGCTTCGCTGACCGATCTGGCGCGGCTCGACGATACGGCATTTCGCGCGCTGTTCGCAAAATCGCCGGTCAAGCGCACCGGCCGCGACCGGTTCATCCGCAATGTGCTGATCGCGATCGGCAACTCCAACGACAGCGCTTTGGCCGTCGAAGCCGAACGCCTGTTGGATGACGCCAGCCCGCTGGTTCGGGGTGCTGCCGTATGGGCGCTGTCGCAACTGGTGGGACTGGGGGAGTTCGAGGCGCTGGCGGCGGGTGCGATCAATGCCGAGGCCGATGAGAGCGTGCGTGCGGAGTGGCGGCTTGCAAATAGCGTTGGGAATCACGCCTGCTGAACACTCAGCCGTCATGCCCCGCGAAAGCGGAGCATCCAGTATTCCAGAGCGCTCCGAGATCAACCGAAATGTCACGGCGTACTGGATCGTCCGCTGGAGCCTGTCATCGGGCTCGCGAAGCGAGACCCGGTGGCGGACGACGGCAGTCTTGATATGGAATCCCGCGTCCGTTAATCGCAAGCCACCTCACCCCATCTCCGCCACCGCCGCGATGATCCGTGCGATGTCCTGCGGCCGCGACAGGCGGTGATCGCCGTCCTGGATCATGGTCAGCACCACGTCGTCGCTGGGCAGCCGATGCGCCAGCGCGAACGCGTGCCGCCACGGCACGTCCGGATCCTGCGCGCCCTGCAGGATGCGAACCGGACATCCCACGTTGATGGCACTGCCAAGCAAAAGATGGTCGCGGCCTTCCTCGATCAGGGCGCGGGTGATCGGATAGGGATCGCCGTATCGCGACGGCCGCAGCCAAACACCATTGGTCTGGATCTCCCGCTGAATTTCAGGCGAAAAACCGTTCCACATCAGCTGTTCGGTGAAATCCGGCGCCGGCGCGATCAGCACCAGCCCGGCCAGCGACGCGCGGTTTTCCGGCCGCTTCGCGATTTCGCGGGCCAATAGCAGCGCCATCCAGCCGCCCATCGATGAGCCGATCACGACCTGTGGCCCTGCGCAAAACTGCTCGAACACCGCGACGCTCTCTTCCAGCCAGCGCCCGATGGTACCGTCGATGAAGTCACCGCCGGATTCGCCGTGGCCGGAATAGTCGAATCGTACGCAGGCGCGATGATGTTCGGCCGCCCAGGCATCCAGCGCGATGGCCTTGGTGCCCTGCATGTCCGAATGGAAGCCGCCCAGCCAGAACAGCCCGGGTGCGCCGCCGGGGCGGGCCCGCACGGCGATGCTTCGTGCGGCGCTATCCTTGCCCACTTCGAGGAAGGCCGGCTGCGGCCCGGACGCGGCGGAATTGGTCATGAGTCGTTACCCTTGTTCGTTCGCTGCTGTTTGGGTGAGCAGGCACAATCCGTCAACGGAAGCCTGATACCCCATTCGGGGACAATCGCGACGCTTGCGGAACTAACCTTCGCCCTCTATGTGGGCAGGTCTGAACAAAACCTTCATGCCGGCGTTAGCCAGCGTGACTAAATTGCCTCGTATTTGACGGTTTTGAAGCGCAACGGTGCGAGTTCGCTTGCCCGTTGAGCCTTATTCCTTCACACTAGAGGCATCGTCCACAACCTTGGAGAGCTAACCATTCGCCGTCCCAACAGAGCCCCGCCCGCTGCCACAAAAGACGGGCCGCGCACCAACGATGAAATCCGCAATCACGAAATCCAGCTGATCGATCAGACAGGCCTGAACCACGGCAATGTCGAAACGATCGCCGCCATCAAGATGGCGATGGAAGCCGGCATGGACCTTGTGGAGATTTCGCCCAATACCAATCCTCCCGTTTGCAAGATCATGGATTACGGGAAGTTCAAATATTCGGCGCAGAAGAAAGCCGCCGAAGCCCGCAAGAAGCAAAAGGTCGTCGAGATCAAGGAGATCAAGCTCCGGCCGATGATCGACGATCACGATTACGACGTGAAGATGCGCGCCATGCAGCGGTTCTTCGAAGAGGGCGACAAGGTCAAGGTCACCCTGCGCTACCGCGGCCGCGAAATGGCCCATCAGGAGATCGGCACCAAGCTTCTGGACAAGGTCAAGAGCGACGTCGCCGAGATCGCGAAGGTCGAGCAGGACGCGCGTTTCGAAGGCCGTCAAGTGGTGATGGTTCTGGCGCCACGCTGACTAGTAACCGCCTTTCGGGTTTGTGAATTTTGGAATACGGCCCGTCAGGCGATCTGGCGGGCCATTTTCTTTTCAGAGACGGTTACCCCCGCGTGGCCTGCCAGCGGCCGCTGCAGTTTCCGCTCGACACTTTGGCCGTCCAGCGGCCCGCGCCGGTGCTGCCGCCGAGCCTGCCATTGCCTGACGCCACCCTGCCGCCGGCCGAAATCCTCACGACAACAGCGCCACCCCGGCCAACGCTTCCGGACACATCGGCTGGCCCCATGGTCGAAATGCGGCCGCCCGAGACCCGGAACGGATAGCTGTAGGCAGGATCGCAACTGCCGGCCTGGGTGATGACCAGAACGTTCCAGATTCCATCATAGCCGCCGCCCGCCGCCACGGCTGCGCCGGCCTTCCCGGCATCGGCGGCGCCAGGCGCGGCCACGGCGGCCAAAACGGCAGCGACCAAGACCCATGGCAAGGCGCGCAACGTGCTGAAATCGGCAAAAAGGGCCATCGGCCGGGCTGATATCCTCATTTTCTTTCCCACTAGAACGGGATGACTATTCTTCGAATCGTCATCCCGCTCTATCTTTTTGTTTGAGCATGATCTTTTCGGAAAACCGGTACCCACTTTTCCGGATCATGCTTTAGGGCTGCGCCGCTGATGGCGTCAGGTGATGCATCGGGGCATTGCGGTTCCAGCGTTCGTCGTTGCCAATCTGGCTAGGCTCTGCCATAAGCGCAACCTCATCGCCCGGCTGATCAAGGGCTGCCGTGTCGATGCCCGTGCCGGTTGCTTCGCTTACGAAGTAATCGAGCACTTTCAACGCTCTAACGAGCATTTCAGCCGACCGAACGCCTTCACGGGCGCTTTCGTGTTGCGGCAACAGGAGAGCCAAATGCCCAAGCTGAAGACCAAGTCAGGCGCTAAAAAGCGCTTCAAGGTGACTGCCACCGGCAAAGTGATGGCCGCCCAGCGCGGCAAGCGCCACGGCATGATCAAGCGGACCAAGAAGCAGATTCGTCAGCTTCGCGGCACCCGCGTGCTGTTCAAGA
>Ga0137415_10003185_pt1 | contig 16287 bp, 13 predicted proteins | sample CZODoug3_1_1_16f_FD_183082 | JGI IMG/M metagenome (GOLD analysis project Ga0137415, IMG submission 183082) | Vadose zone soil fungal communities from Angelo Coast Range Reserve, California, USA - CZODoug3_1_1_16fungal (Hybrid Assembly) | ecosystem: Environmental > Terrestrial > Soil > Vadose...
CGTCTATTGAATTGAGTCTCACGCAGAGTTTCTGCGTCGTGTAACTTTGGATAAATCTTTAGTGGAAGCGCTGCAGACCGATTACCGGGCCGCAGCAATCAACGAACAGGATCGCGCGATGCTAGATTACGTAGTGAAACTGACTAAAGATGCCACGAAAGTTTCGCCCGAGGATCACGCAAAACTAAGAGCGGCCGGCTTCGATGATCGAGGCATTTTGCAAATTACCTTGATCGCGTCTTGGTTCAACTACATCAATCGTGTCGCCGACGCCTTGGGCGTGGGCCGCGCTTAAACAATGAGGACACCATGAGGGGAATCGCGGCCGTGGTCGCCGTGTTTGCGCTTGCAACTGTTGCTACGACGCTAGGCGGCAACGCCGCTGCCCCGGCCGCTTCTGCAATCACCTTTCGCGACGTAACTCAACAGTCCGGCATTCGCTTCACCCACAACAATGGCGCGTTCGGAAAGAAATTCCTGCCGGAAACGCTCGGCCCCGGCGTCGCTTTCATCGATTACGATAACGATGGTTGGCCCGACATTTTTCTGGTCAATGGGATGGACTGGCCGGGTCATCAGCAAAAGCACACCACTCCCAAGCTTTATCACAACAATCACGATGGAACATTCACTGACGTAACCCACAAAGCCGGCCTCGATGTGGAAATGTATGGCATGGGTGTAGCGGTCGGCGATTACGACAACGACGGCTTCGACGACCTCTTCGTAACCGCGCTCGGACAGAGTCGCCTCTTTCACAACAACGGCAACGGAACATTCACCGACGTAACGCAAAAGGCCGGACTCAGCGGCCCGCGCGAACTGAGCACCAGCGCCGCATGGGTGGACTACGACAAAGACGGCCGTCTCGATCTCGTGATCGGTAACTACGTGCAATGGACCCAGGAAACCGATCTCTATTGCACGCTCGACGGCAAGAACAAATCCTACTGCACGCCAGAATCGTACAAGGGAACGTCCGTGCGGCTCTGGCACAATCGGGGCGACGGCACATTTGAGGACGTCACTCAGAAAGCCGGGCTCGCCGAGCCCACCTCCAAAACCATGGGCATCGCGCTGCTCGATTACGATAACGACGGCTGGCCCGATCTACTCTTTTCCAACGACACGCAGCCGAACAAGCTCTACCGCAACAATGGCAATGGCACGTTTTCTGAAAAAGGCGTAATCGCCGGTGTCGCTTTCAGCGAAGACGGCGTTGCACGCGCAGGCATGGGAGTCGACGCAGCCGACTACGATCACTCCGGCCACCCCAGCCTCATGATCACCAATTTCTCGAACCAGATGGTTTCGCTTTATCACAACGAAGGCAAAGGCTTGTTCGTGGACGAAGCTCCGCAGTCCGCTATTGGACGCGCCACTCTCCTAACCCTTGGCTTCGGCTGTTTCTTTTTCGATTATGACCTCGACGGCTGGCCCGATATTTTTATCGCCAACGGGCACATCGACCCGGAGATCCAGAAAGTCCAAGCCAACGTCAAATATGCAATGCCCCCTCACCTGTTTCGCAATCTGGGTAAAGGAAAATTCGAGGAAGTCACCACTTCCATGGGAGCTGGCTTCATCGCGCCGCGCGTCGGACGCGGCGCGGCCTATGCCGACATCAATAACGATGGCCGCCCCGACTTGCTGCTGGCCACCAACGGCGGCCCTGTCTATTTATTTCGCAACGAAACACAAAGCGGCGCTTCCGCAAATCGCAGCTTGCGTATAAAGCTCGTAGGCACAAAATCCAACCGCGACGGCATCGGCGCAGTCGTGCGGCTCACCGCGGGTGGCGAAACACAGACGCAGATGCTGCGCAGCGGCTCCAGCTATCTATCGTCCAGCGAACTCATCCTGACCTTCGGTTTGGCCCAACACGATAAAGCTGACACCATCGAAATTCGCTGGCCCAGCGGCCAAGTCGATCACCTCTCCAATGTAGCAGCGGGAAAAACGATCACGGCAACGGAAGGCAAAGGCGAAACCGCCTCACGCCCGTACGCAAAATAATTTCGGAGTGCGGCAGTGTGGCCCGCCTGCTGCAGGCAGGCCGCCGCTTTTGAGCCTGACGACTCGGCAGAACGTTTCACACCGCTTCGGCGTGCGTTTTTCCCCGATACAAGTAGTAATGAATCGCCGGCGTAAAAATCAGCGACAAAACCATCGAGCTGATCAGCCCACCAATCACCGTTATGGCTAGTGGCTTAAGCATTTCCGATCCTGCCCCTATTCCAAATGCGAGTGGCAACATGCCCGCGATTGTTGCCAGTGCGGTCATCGCGATTGGGCGCAAGCGCCGGCGTCCCGCCTGAATCATCGCTTCCTCCGCGGACAATCCCAAGCTGCGGAATCGGTGCTCCGCATCAAGCAGCAAAATGCCATTTTTCGCCACTATCCCGATGACCATAATCATGCCCATCCGCGAAGCGACATTAAACGTCGTTCCGGTGACGAGCAATGCAAGAAAACCACCAAATGTGGACAGCAGCGCCGACCCTAAAATCGCCGTAGGTGCCGAGAAAGTCCTGAACTCAAAGAGCAGTACGGCAAACAACAGCAACAGCGCCACAAGCAGAACCATCATCAGATCGCGTGACGATTTCCTATCCTCTTCATACAAACCGCCATACTCCACGCGGATGGACGAGGGTAAATGCATATCACTCACCGCTTTTTGCACCGCGGCGACACCGCTTCCCATGTCCACTCCTTCCAACCGCGCCGTCACCTGGACGAGGCGCTGGAGATTCTCTCGACGAATTTCCGTTTCGCCCGGATCGTTGATCACTTGCGCCAGGGAACCAAGCGTCGCCGTTCGTCCCGTGGCGCTGGTTAGCAATGTATTGCTCATATTGTCGAGCGAGGACCGGCTCTGGTCCGGGAAGCGAACACGAATTGTATATGCCCGATCGTTCAGCACCACCGGAGTCGCCGCCGGTTCGCCTTCCAGCACAGCCGCCGCGTCGATCGCCACTTCTTCAGGAGTGAAGCCCGCGCGCGCAGCCACGGTCGGATTTACCTGATACGTCACGGCCGGCCCACTGACTGTGTTTTCTATGCCGTTCAGCACATCGACAACACCTTTTACCTTGCTGATGGCCTCGCCCACCTTCGGCGCGGTGTCGTTCAAAAGCTTGCCGTCCTGGGAAAACAATTTGATCACAACCGGCTCAGGCTGGCTCGTCAAGTCGCCGATCATGTCCTGCAATAATTGAATGAACTCAACTTTTGTCGCGGGCTCACCTTCCTCAATCTGCCCGCGAATATCCGAGACGATTTCGTCGATAGGTCGTTTGCGGTCTTTCTTTAGCTTGACGGTGAAGTCGCCGTTGTTCGCCTCGGTGACCGCGGCGAGACCCAACTGCAAACCAGTGCGCCTCGAAGTATTTTCCACCTCAGGGGTTGCGTGCAGGATTTCCTCGATGTGCTGCAGAATGCGATTTGATTCCGCGAGCGAGCTTCCCGGCGGTGTGAAATAGTCCAGAATGAATCCGCCTTCGTCCATTTCCGGCAGGAATTCCGTGCCAAGGAAGTTGTAACACACATAAGACAGCGCGAAGATGGCCAGCGAACTCACAACTAATACCCACGGCCGCCGCAAAACCGCCTGCATCGCTCGCGAATAGAAGTTCACGATGCGCCCAAAAAAACCGGAAAGGTGCGCCTCCTCGGCCGCCAATAGCGCCGCCATGTCCGGGCCCTTAGACGTGCTTCCCGTCGGGCTCGTGTCCTTCCGGCGCACTAAATATTGGCTGAGCGTTGGCGTCCATGTCAGCGCCAAAAACAGCGACGTAAGCAGGGACACCGTCATGGTGACCGCAAGCGCGCGAAAAAAAGTTCCTGTGACTCCGGTTGTAGAAATGAGCGGCAGAAATACAACGATCGGTGTAATCGTCGAACCAATCAATGGCACCGTTAGTTCGCTCAATGCGCTTCGAATTGCTTCAAAGCGGCTCTGCCCGGCGTCACGGTGAAGCACAATGTTTTCCAGCACGACGATCGCGTCATCGATAACCAAGCCCACCGCGGCAGCCAGTCCGCCCAGGGTCATCAAGTTGAATGTCTGCCCCGTGAACTTGAGTACGATGAACGTAATCGCCAACGTCACCGGAATAACTAGTCCGGCGACCAGCGAAGTCCCCCAGTCACGCAGGAAGAGCACCAGAATGATCGAAGACAGTATGATTCCTATGAGCACAGCGTCGCGGACACTGGCGATGGAGTCGTGAACGATTGTCGATTGATCGTAAAACGGCTCCAGATGCACGCCGGCCGGAAGCGCTGGTGCAAGTTCCTGCATCAGACCGTGAACCTCGTCGGCCACCTCCAGCGTATTGCTCTCCGGTTGTCGGTTCACGTTAAGCAATACTGCGGCCTTGCCATTCGCCGTTACGACTGTATAAACCGGCGCGACCGAAGCCGAAACACTACCAACATCGCCCAAACGTATCGGCACGCCCGCCGGCGTATTCTTGATAACGATTTGCCCGATCTGTTCGGGAGTGCGCACCTGCCCGCTTACCAGGCTAAGCACTAGCTGATGATCGTGTTCAATCAACCCCGGCGAATCGATCAGGTTCGTGCGACGGATTGCGTCGAGTATGTCTTGAACCGTGACTCCCGAGGCCTGTAAGCGTGCGGGTTGGGGCGTCACCTGGAATTCTGGAACTCGGCCACCTTGAACGATCACCGTTGCCACACCGTTCAGGCGATTGAGGCGCGGCTTCAAATCATAGGTCGCGATTTCCCACAGTTTGTTTTGCGGCACCGTGTCCGAGGTCAAGCTGTAACCGATAATTGGGAACACCGCGAAGGTCAATCGCTTCGTATCAACTTTGGCCGTCGAAGGGAGCGTGGGCTGCAACCGCGCAACGACCGCGTCAACGCGTTGCAGCGTCAAAATCATGTCCGAGCCCCAGTCGAAGAACAGGTCCACTTCCGCCGATCCCCGGCTCGTGATCGACCGCACACTCTGCAACCCCGGCACACTGTTCACTGCTTCTTCCATTGGCCGCGTGATGGTCACCAGCATCTGGTCAATGGGCATAACTCCGTTGTCCACGCCAATTACAATCCGCGGAAAATCTGTGTTCGGAAAAACCGATACGGGGATCGTGAACGCGAAGTAGCCGCCAACCAATGTCAAACTGACGATCAGAAAAAGTGTTGGGCTCGATAGCTTACGGAACCAGGGCATTTCGGGTGATTTGGCACGGGCGTCGCCCTTGGAGGCTGGCTGCAAATCCATGGCGGCTATTCCTTCCCTTTACCGGCGGATTTTTTAGCACCACCATCTGGTTTTGCATCCTTCTTTGCGCCCTTTTCATCGGCAGCGTCCTTCGTATCCTTCTCATCTTTGCCGCCTGCGCTCTCCTCTTTTTCCTTTTCGGGACTTTCGATCTTAATCTTCGTCCCATCCGGCACCGCATACCCGCCGGTCGTGATCACCGCGTCTCCCTCTGTAATCCCGCTAACGATCTGAGCAGAATCCTTATTGCGGATCCCGACCTGCACCTTTTTCTGATGCGCCTTACTGTCGCTGCCCGCCACCAGCACGTAGTCGCCCGCCTCTTCGCTATGAAAAACGGCTGCGACTGGCACCACGATTGCATCCTTCGCAGTTTTCGCCGTCATCGAAACCGGAACGGTCAAGCCCGGGCGTAACGCAGGATCAGGCTTTCGCGCTTCCACCCACACTTCCACCGTTGTGCTGCCGGGGTCGAGCGCCGGACTCACCAGGCTAACGCGGGCTTTGACCGGCTCATCCAGGCCCGCCAGGCTTATTTCCGCGGCACTCCCCACTTTCAATTGCGATGCTTCTGCTTGCGGTATATGTGCCTTGCCAATCAGCCGGCTCAAATTCATCACCGTGAGCATTGGCTGGTTGGCAGTAGCCAAATCGCCCGCATACAACGGTCTATCCGTGACTACGCCGTCGATCGGACTCTTTATTAATGAGTAGCTCAGTTGCGCCGCAGCGCTTCGATATTTCCCTTCGGCGGATTCTTTCGACCCTTGTGCCGATTTCAACTGTTGTTCCTTGCCCAGTCGTTGCAAATCGGCAAGCTGCCTTTGCGCCTGCTCGTTTTGGCTACGCGCCTGCGCCAGCGCCACTTCTGCCGTCTCCAGATCGCGCCGCGGAATCGCTCCCTGCTGCAGCAACACTTTTCGGCTCTCGTAGATTCTTTGTTGCGCTTCGAAAGCGGCCTTTGCGGACTGCGCGTCCAATTCCGCCTTTTGAATCTGTTGAGGCAAGCCTGAGCCCACGGTCATCACGTAATTTGATTCCGCTATCTTGTAATCGCCCTGGCTGGACTCGGCCGTCGCTGCCAGATCCGCATTTTCCAATTCCGCCAGCAGGTCGCCTTTTTTCACGCGCGCTCCCCGCTGCACCAGGAACCTCTTCACCGTGGAAGTAATCTTGGGCGCCACCGTCGCCTGCTCCAGTGGAAACACAACCGCATCCGCGGAAACCGTCTGCGCGATGGAAGCGCGCTGCGCCGGCGTCGTTTGCACGCTGACTTCCGGCTCCTTTTCCTTTTCTGGTTTGGCGCAACCCGCAACCGCCAGCAATACCACCAGCGTCGCGCCCAGCATCAGCCTGATTCCGTTCGTTGCTTCCTTCTTGTACGCAGTTCTCATGGCGTCGTCAGCACTCCCGTCAACGTCTGCAAATTTGCCAGCGCCACGCGATAGCGCACCGCTCCGTCCTGATATGCGCCATTCGCCTGCGCAAACGTATTCTGCGCGTCCACTACTTCCAGCACCGTCGATTCCCCGTTCCGATAACGCAGCGTCACCAGCTTCAAGCTCTCCTCCGCAAGTTGCGCAGAGCGGCTCAACCCTTCCTGTTCATTCAGCGCCGTTTCCGCCTCCGCGTACAGCGACCGAATCTCCGCCAGCAACCTTCTTTGCGCCAACGACAGCTCTCGCTTGGTCTGATCGCGGCGCAATTCCGCCTGTTTCACTTTGCTTTGCGTCGATCCCCAATTCCAAATCGGTATGTTCAACGTCCCCACCACCGAAGAGCCCAGGTTCGAGAATTTCTGTCCCTGGAAAACCGTGTGCGTCGCAAACTTCGTCGCATCGATCCCGTAAAAATAGTCGAGCGTCAGTGCAGGCAGATACCCGGCACGCGCTCCGAAAACATCGTGGTTCGACGCCTGAACCGCCGCAAGCGCCGCGCGCACGTCCGGATTGTCCCGCGCCGCTCGCGCCTGCACCTCCGCCAGCGTTGGCAGCGGCACCGGTGCGTGCAGGTCCTCCGCCACCTCAAAGTTCTCCTCAAATTTTGGAAAGATCAAAATCGAGAAATCCAGCCGCGCATTAAGAAAAGCCAGTTGCGCTTCCTGCAGCGCCCTCTGTCGCTCACGCATCTGTAGTTCCGCCTTGATGACGTCTGCGTGGGCTACTTCTCCCCCCGCCTCCAGGTCCTGCGCCACCTTAAAAAATCGCTCGCCCTCGTCGGCATTTCTCTTGGCCGTTTCCAGTTTCCGCTGCGTCGCGGCCACAAAGTAATACCCCTGCGTCACCGTCACTACCAGGCCTCGCGAAGCGATCTCTGCTTGCCACTTGGCAATCGCCGCAGTTGCGGACACCTTGCGGTAATTAGCAATCCCCGCCACGTCAATCGCTTCGTGCACGTTTGCCTGGCTGACATATTCGTGCACCGCGTTGTTGGCGATGAAAATCACCGGAACGCCGGTTGCTGCCGTCCCGATCGGCCCCGCGCTCTGCGTGTAAATTGCCGAATTGTCGTAGGTCACGCTCGGCAGCAGCGCGTTGAACGCCTGCCGCCGGTCTTGCCGCGCCAACCCGGCATTCGTCACTGCCGCGTTAAATGGCACGCTATTTTTGCGCGCACGATCCAGCGCGTCTTGCAGCGTCAGTCGTATTGGCGCCGTCGTATTGTTTGTTGGTTGCGCGGTCGGCGGCTGCGAAGCCGGTTCGGCAGGTGGCTGTTGCGAAGCCGGTTCCTGAGCTGGCTCCTGCGCCGCACAGAGCAAAGCACATGCACAGAATGCCCAGCTCATTGCGACACACGACACAGTACGCCTTCCTGTCATAACTCTTCGCTCCTCAAACGGCCGCGGGCGTCCATCTCTCTAGCCAACGCCCCAAGTGAGATTCCTACGCTATCTGTAAGGACTGCAATTCAAAATGTGTGGCCCCGGAATATACGCGAATGTCCCACAGCTTCACATGGGCTAACGCTAGCGTGTTTAAGATAAACTGGCGATTAACGGGTAAGTGACGCAGCAGTAGATGGCACGGAGACCTGCGCAGGCAGCAGCGCGCTGAACGTGCTTCCACTCGAATCGGAACGCGCCAGGATCAAGCGCCCGTGATGCGCTTCCGCGATCCAACGCGCTATGGACAGTCCCAGCCCCGCGCCGCCGCCGTCATGTTCGGAGCGTGTCCTGGCCTTATCCACCCGGAAGAACCGCTCAAACACGCGTTGCTGTAAGTCCCCGGGAATGCCTTCGCCGGAATCGGTAATGCTCAGCGCGTACTCGGCGCCGGAACGCCCGCACGAAACGGTCACCCGGCCCCCCGCCGGCGTGTACTTGATCGCGTTGTCCAGCAAATTTAGAATCATGCGCCGCAACAGCGCCTCGTCCGCGCGAATTGGCAACTCCTCCGGTACCTCGCAAGTGAGACTGATCTGCTTCGCCGACGCCAGCGACCGCGCCGCGTGCGTGCAATCCGCCACCAGTTCATCCAGGTAAAACTCGTGCGGCGAAAGCGGATACTGTCCCGCATCCGCGCGCGTCAGCGTAAAAAGGTCCTCCACGATCTGTGTCAGCCGTTGCGCCTCAGCGTGCAGCACAGCCAGCGACTCCCGGTATTCTTCAGCGGGCCGCTCTGTACGAGACAGTGCTACTTCCGATTCTCCCCGCAGTATGGCCGCGGGCGTACGCAATTCGTGCGATGCGTCCGACATGAATCTCCGCTGACGCTCAAACGATTGGTCCACGCGCTCCAGCAAATCGTTGAAAGAAGCTGCGAGCCGGCCCAATTCGTCCTTCGCGTTTTGGATCGGCAACCGTTCATGCAAATTCTTCGCGCTGATTCGTCCCGCCTGGCTGCTCATCGCTACCACTGGCGCCAGGCTTTTCCTCGCCAAAAAATAACCGCCGAGGCTGGCGAGAAATATTGCGATGGGAATCACCCACGCAAACGTCACCCGTACTTCTTCCAGCATTTCGTTTTGCGGGTGCAGTGACTGCAGGATCACCAATGTGTAGAGCTGGCCCTTCAATGTAAACTTCCGGGCTACGCCGCGATAACCGCTGCGCCCGCCTTTGACATTTCCAAAATGCTGGTCCGGGGTTCCCGAGCGTTCCCGCAGTTCGCGGAACGAACCGGACGAGAATAGCTTGGGCGGAGATTCTTGATTAGGTAGGTCCTGCGAAGAGGCCAACATGCCACCGCTGGGATCAAACACCGCAAAAACGTGATCGCGATAATGATGTTCAACGATTGCCTCTTGCACCGCCAGCCGCGGAGCATCCGGACCGTGGCTATCCAGCATTTCCGCCTGCACCGTGCTTAGGAACGCTTCGGAAAGCTCCGCGAGGTTGCTGTCTGTTCGTTGCAGTGTGCTCCGCCAAAAAATAAAATACGTAATCAGCGAGAGCAGCACCAGGAAAAGGGCCAGCAAGCCCGTATACCACAGCGTCAGCCGCACGCGCACCGAATCAAGCATGGTTCTTTCGTGGAGCAGCGCTACCCTTACCGCGAGGCTCCGCGGCCCCAGCTCCTTCAGGCAATTCCACCACGCCTGTTTCACTTACTACACCGAAAATATATCCTGCACCCCGCCGCGTATGCAGCAGCGGCTTACCGCCTCCCGACTCAATCTTTCGCCGCAATCGGTTTACGTACACTTCGATTAAATTCGAAAATGGGTCGAAGCTCTCGTCCCACACGTGCTCCGCAATTTCCGCTCTCCCCACTACCCGGCCGGCATTGCGCGCCAAAAATTCCAGCAACGCGTACTCTTTGGTAGTCACCGAAATATTCCGACCCGCTCGCGCGACGCTCTGCGCGCCAGTATCCAAAACTAAATCCGCAACCGTGATTTGCGCCGGACGCAATTCCCCAGAGCGCCGCAGCAGCGCACGCAACCGCGCCAGCAGCTCCCGAAATTCAAAGGGCTTGGTCAAATAATCGTCAGCGCCATGATCCAGCCCGCTGATTCGGTCCTCCACCGCGTCACGCGCGGTTAGCATCAGTATTGGCACGCGCTGCCCGGCCTTCCGCAGTTCGCGGCACACCTCAAAGCCGTTGCGACCCGGAATCATCACATCAAGAATAATCAGATCGTACGAGTTGATCGCCGCTTCATACAGCGCATCATCGCCATTCGCGGTCACATCTACCGCGTAAGCCTCCTCGCGCAGCCCCTTGGCCACAAACCGTGCAATGCGAGCATCATCTTCGACTAGCAACAGCCTCATAAAAATACGTCTTTCGTACGCAAATCGGAATGTTCGCGAATCCTGTCGATCTTACGTCAATTCTCAACTTGCCGCGATAAACGCAACATAAACCCACTCCATCTGCGCTCAGCTGAAAAGCCGTCATTTGCACGATCCGGCTGGCGCTATGGAAAGCTACGCCCTGCGGTATACACTCACAATCGTAACTTTAAATATCGGTGTTTACCCATGATTGGCCAGGTCCTCGGCCATTACCGTATTGATGCGAAGCTCGGCGAAGGCGGCATGGGCATCGTCTACCGCGCACGCGATGAATTTCTCCATCGCGACGTGGCCCTCAAGGTTCTGAGCAAGGGCGCCGTCTCCACGGACTCCGCGCGAGAGTATCTGCTGCACGAAGCCCGCTCCTCTTCCGCCCTTAGCCATCCAAACATTTGCACCATACATGAAGTTGGCGAACTCAATGGCGAGCTGTATATCGTCATGGAGTTGGTCGAAGGCAAGCCCCTGAACACACTGGTCGCCGGCGAAGGCCTGCCCATCGAGTCCGTCCTGCGCTACGGAGTGCAGATCGCCGCCGCTCTTAGCCATTCGCACGGCCGCAATATCATTCATCGCGACTTAAAAAGCTCCAACATCGTAGTCACTGCCGAGGGCTTGGCCAAAGTTCTGGATTTCGGCCTCGCCAAGCACTCCGAACAGGATTTCCTCGAAGGCGCGACCCAAACGATCAGCCCAGTCGAGACCGCGAAAGGGCTGACCGGCACACTCCAATACATGGCCCCCGAGATTCTGCGCGGCATGGAAGCGGACCATCGCATCGACATCTGGGCGCTTGGCGTCGTCCTCTATGAAGCCGCATCCGGCCAGTTGCCCTTCAAAGGACGCACCGCCTTCGAGATCAGTTCTTCCATCCTGCACGATTTGCCGCCGCAACTCCCCTCCCGCGTTCCCACCGGCGTTTGGGCCATTATTCAGCGCTGTTTGTCCAAGGAGCCCGCCCATCGCTACCAGCAAGCCGGCGAGGTGCAGGCCGCGCTCGAGGCGGTGCAGTCGGCAGCGAGCATCTTTGCTGCCCCAGTTTCTCCCAGCGATCTGCGCGGGCCGCTTACCACCATCCATCGCGGCATTCGCCATCTCGCCGTGAAAAACGGCGACGTCCTGCTCCTCGTAGGCACCACAAAAGGCGCCTTCCTTCTTCGCTCCAATCGCAATCGCACACGCTGGGATGTCGCCGGACCTTACTTTCACGGCCAGGCCATTTACGCGCTGAATTATGATGATCGCGCAGGCCGCCACCGGCTGTGGGCTTCCACTCACACTTTCTGGGGCACTCTGCTCCGCTCCAGCGATGATTTCGGCAAGACCTGGACTAATCCTCAGGAAGCCAACATCAAATTTCCGCCCGAGTGCGGCGCTGCCTTGAATAATATCTGGCAGATTTGTCCGGGCCGCGAAAGCGAACCGCACGCTCTCTATTGCGGTGTCGAGCCGGCCGCTCTATTTTCCTCTCAGGACGATGGAGTAACTTGGTCCCTCGTACGCGGACTCTTCGATCATCCCCATCGCCCTCGCTGGCTCCCCGGCAACGGCGGCCTCGCTTTGCACACCATCGTCCTCGACCCCGTTGACTCCAATCGGATGTACGTCGCCATCTCCTCGGCGGGCGTTTATCGCACGGACGACGCCGGCAAGACCTGGCATGCACGGAATCGCGGCATCCGCGTCGTGCACACGCCCGAAAAACATCCTGAGTTTGGTCAATGCGTGCACAAGATCGTCATGCACCCCTCCAAGCCCGATCGCCTTTTCCTGCAAAATCACTGGGGCCTCTATCGTTCCGACGATGGCGCTGCCAACTGGCTAGACATCGCCAACGGCGTGCCTTCCGATTTCGGTTTCGCCATGGTCATGCATCCGCGCGACCCCGACACCGTCTTCATCCTTCCTATCGAGTCCGACGAGTTCCGCTGCACTCCGGAAGGCCGCCTTCGCGTCTATCGCACCCGCAATGCTGGCGCGTCCTGGGAACCGTTGACTCGCGGGCTCCCGCAAAAAGGCGCCTTCGAAACGGTCTTGCGCGATGCTCTCACTGCGGACTCGCTCGATCCCGCCGGCATTTACTTCGGAACTCGCAATGGCGAACTCTATGGATCGATCGACGACGGAAAAACTTGGAAGAAGCTTCTAGGCGGCCTGCCTCCGGTAGTGTGCGTGAAAAGTGTCGCGGTGGGCGAGCCTCACGCCTCCGCACGGCCGCGAACGAAAGCGCCGTCAGTCGCGAATCGCTCCAAATCTTCTGCAATGAAAACCAAGCGGCGTCCCGGCAAGCCATCTGGGAAAAGAAGGTGAGCGTTACCGTACATATCCCCGGTCCGCTTCGCGATTTTTCGCAACAGCGTGGAGAAGTTCAACTCTCTGGATCTCCCGCCACGCTTCTTGAAGCTTTGCAACTCCTCTGGGCCACTTACCCAGGACTGCGCGACCGCCTTCTCACCGAAGAAGGCCAACTCCGCGAACACATCAATATCTTCGTCGGCAACGAATCTATCCGCTACACCGGCGGCTTGGCCACTCCCCTCAGCGCCAACGCCACCGTCTCTATAATCCCCGCCATTAGTGGCGGCATGGAGTGCGGCAGTCTTGTTGAACCAGAGCCTCGAAGGGCCGCCGCTGTCACGGCGTAAAGCCCAACGCAATATGTGCATCAACTGACCCGCCCCTTACATCATTCTTGTCAACTTTCCCCTTACGTCACAACTAAGAATTCCCCAAAAAAACTGCTAGGTATTTCCCTGTAGTTTGTGCTACGCTGTATTTGCGTTTGTTGCTCTTGTATCGCCTTTGGTATGTAAGGTCGGTCGCAAGGTCACACTTGCGGCCTTTTTTTACGCCCACAGGCGGCCCGTAACTCTGTTGAGGGGTTCGGAGTCGAGGCACCAGATAGCTCATTATAGAGTGCGGTCCCAACCCGGCCGGACTCAAAGTATGATCGCAACGCGGTCAACAGAAAAGAGTAGATGCAGTGAGTAAAGAACAAGGAACAGTGAAGTGGTTCAATGCCAGCAAGGGCTTTGGATTCATCCAGCGCCAGAGTGGAGAGGACGTTTTCGTCCATTTCTCCGCGATCGTGGCTGATGGCTACAAGTCGTTGAATGATGGCCAAGCGGTTGAATTCGAAGTCACCAAGGGTCCCAAGGGCCTGCAGGCCTCGAACGTCCAACCCCTCTAAGTAGGCGTGATCCCGGTTCGCCGGGTTCACTACTTCACACACAATTCCGGGCGGTGCGCGCAAGCGTCCCGCCCGTTTTTGTTTCTCTAGACGTTCCGGGTCTGCCTGCACCAATCCTCTACTTGCTCTTAACCCGCACCCGTCCGTCCTTCTTGGCCTCATACAATGCCGCGTCCGCCCGCGCCACCAGTTGCTGGAATTCGGGACGATCCGGAGCTTCAAATCCGCCCACCCCAAAGCTCGCCGTCATTTGCACGTTTTGTCCTTCAAACGTGAATTCTTCGATCGTAAACGTGCACCCCAGCCTCTCTACCAAACTCGTGATATGCCCCACCGGGACATGCGTGACCACCAGAACGAACTCATCGCCGCCCAGCCGCCCGCAAATGTCCGACGTGCGCGTGTTTTTCTTCAGGATCGCCGCAAATCGCTTGAGCACTTCGTCCCCGGCGGCGTGGCCGTACTGGTCATTCACCATCTTGAATTTGTTCAAGTCAGCCAGGATGACCCACAGCGGATACCCGTGCCGTATCGCTCCCCCCAGTTGCTTCGCCGCGTATTCCTCGACCGCTCGCCGATTGGGCAAGCCTGTAAGGAAATCAGTTCTCGCCGCTGCCTCCAACAACTGGTTCTTTTCCTCGATCTCCCGGTGCATCTCCATGATTCTGCGGCCCGTACCGACCCGCGCTACCAGTTCCTTCTCATGGAACGGTTTGGTCAAATAATCATCCGCGCCTGCCGCCAACCCTTCCACAATGCTCTCTTTTTCGACATTGCTCGTAAGTAGAATTACGTACGTATATCCCGCATTCGACTCGCTCCGTATCTTTCGGCACAGCTCCGGCCCGGACAAATCCGGCAACATCCAGTCGGTGATAATGATTTGGGGGCGAAATGCTGGGATCGACGCCAGCGCCTCCTGCCCGGTCTTCGCGAACGCCAATTCGTACGGTTGGGCTCGCAAAGCATGCTCCAGCAACTTGCGCGAGAATGGCGAATCGTCCACCGCAAGAATCCGTGTTCGGCCGCCTGTGCTCTCCACGGCTGGCGCCGCCACTGCTATCCCTTGTTTATCCTCGAGGCTCATAATCCGAAGTTGCGGTCTATTACGTAAGGGCTTCTACGGAAGGGGTTACCTCTATCATTGCCCACAACAGCCCAGTCCACGACCTCGAACTAAAGCTAAGTTTCCAGAATCGCGCCTTTTTCGGAGCACGTTTTCCGTCTCGATAGCGGCATCCTGAAGCCGGCTTTTTTAGTAGCTCCCTTTCCTCGACGGTGCCACTCCTGAAGCGCTGAGCTTTTTTCCAGGAGTTGTCTTTCCTGGGCGGCACTGCTCCTGAAGAGCGGAGCTTTTTCCCAGTAGTTGTCTTTCGTCGGCGACACTGCTTTTATCTTTGCTCGCGGCGTTATCGTTCCTCGCCGAACTTGCCCGCCCACTGGGTGAGCTTGCGCGCTACTTCTTCAATCAAAGCGGATGGTGCTCGCTCCAGAATCGTTTCCAGCGCCGTGTATAGTTGATCCTGCAAGTCTTCCGAAACGCGCTTCGTTCGTTTCGCTATACGCCGCCCCTCGGCGTATGACTGCAGCGAACCGCTGCGCTGATAATTCGCCCATGCCACTTCCCAAATGGCCTCCAGTAAGTCGCTGCGCCGTTTTCTACGTTCTCGCACCACCGCTTCGTCTATTTCTTCCACTTGTGAAAGCGGCACCCGAAAACTGAGGGGGTAACTGACATCTTTGCTGATTTTGGTCGGCGCCATTCCCGCAGTGTGGCACGGAAAGAAATGCCTTGACAACTGTACCGTTCGGTTGTATTGAATGCATTGTATGCATACAATGATGCCCGCTTCCTCCCCAAGTGGCCACGTAGGAGTTCGCCATGCACGGAAGCTTTTATGTTCAATTGATTTGCCCGCGCTGCTATCGCTCGAAATGGCTGTACCTGCAAGGAATTGACAGCACCGCCGCTGATCTCCTCAATACTCTTTGGGACTTCGCCTGCCCCCTACATGGGCCGCAGCACGAGAAGCCCCTTCAGGTAAATGAGCCCTCACCTTGTCTGTATCAATTCTATGGCGCCAGGCAGACGCCTTCTCGCTCAGCGTTTCCAGTGCAACGCCCGATTGCTGCATCGGCGGCAACATCCAGCTCTGTGGCAATTGTTCAGCGATTCCTGCCAAGTCCCCCTGCAATCGTTGCGCAAAATGGCCGGATTAAATACTCGAGACAGATTTCTTCGCGCCCGTGATTTGCATTGCGCCGCCATCGCTTCGCACTGAAGCAGTTCTGGTTTTGCGCCTCGTTCCAGTTTCTGCTTCGCGCCATGTTTCAGTTCTGGTTCGCTCCTCGCTTTAGTTCTGGTTCGCTCCTCGTTTTAGTTCTGGTGCGCGCCTCGGCTTGATCGGTATCCCTACGCTTGAGGCCCGGTGGCGCGGGCATTCGCGCCGCTTGGGCAGTCGTCACGAGCGCGGCGCGGGGATCTTGGTGCCTTTCGTCGCGGCGCTGCTCTCTGGGGCTCCGTGAGCAGCGCTAGATAGACATATAGGCCGAGGTGTGTTCTGATACCACCTCAAACCAGCTATGATTCCGCCATTCGATATT
>Ga0137415_10003186_pt1 | contig 16286 bp, 14 predicted proteins | sample CZODoug3_1_1_16f_FD_183082 | JGI IMG/M metagenome (GOLD analysis project Ga0137415, IMG submission 183082) | Vadose zone soil fungal communities from Angelo Coast Range Reserve, California, USA - CZODoug3_1_1_16fungal (Hybrid Assembly) | ecosystem: Environmental > Terrestrial > Soil > Vadose...
GGCGAGGAGCAGATCGTCGCCCAGATCAAGGCTGCCGCCCGCGCCGCCCGCGCGGCGGGAACCTCCGGCTCGGCCATCGCCGACCTGATCGATGCGGCGCTGCGAACCAGCAAGCGGGCCCGAACGCAGACCACGATCAGCACCGAAGGTATCTCGCTCGTCCGGGCCGGCCTCGACCTCGCCGACAAGCATCTCGGCGGCCTTGCGGGCCGCGACGCGGTCGTGCTCGGGACGGGCAGCATGGGCAAGCTCGCGGCCCGGCTGCTGCGCGAAGCCGGCGTCGGACGATTGTCGGTGGGCAGCCGCAACGCCGCCCGCGCTGCGGATGTCGCCCGGGCAGCGGTCGGCCGGCCCCTGCCGGTCAGCGACGTACCCGCCAAGCTCGCCCACGCCGACGTCCTGATCACGGCCACCGGAGCCGCCACCCCGGTGGTGCTTACCGAGCCGGTACGGAGTGCCCGGGCCTACGCCAGCGGTCGGCCACTGTTCGTTCTCGACCTGGGTATGCCTCCCGACGTGGAATCAGCCGTCGGACAGCTGGCCGGCGTCACGCTCGTCGACCTCGCCGTCCTCGGGCGGCACCTGGCCGAGCGCGCGGTACCGGATCAGGTCCCCCGGGCGCACGAGATCGTGGCCGCGGAGACCGTCCGGTACCTGGACCGCCAGAGACAAGCGGCGGCGGCGCCGGTCATCGCCGCGCTGCACGCACAGATCGGGCAGCTCGCGGACGCCGAACTGGCCCGGCTGCACGATCGGCTGCCGGGCCTGAGCGAACAGCAACGGGCCGAGACCGCGGCCACCGTTCACCGCATCCTGCGCAAGGTCCTGCACCGGCCGACGATCCGGGCCAAGGAGTTCTCCACCGACCCGAACGGACCGGTGTATCTCGACGTGCTGCGCCAGCTGTTCGACCTCGGCGCACCGGACGCCGGGCCGGGCGAATTGGTGCTCCCCGGAACCGCCGGGTAGCGGCTGCCGGTACCGCGGAATCGGTGGTGGCGTCGATGCCGACCCGGTGGCAGTCGCGGGATCGTTCGAGTAACGCCCACGTCGTCTTTCCTGGAGGGCAACAAGGAATGACTGATCCGCAACGGGTGATGGAGGCCGGCTCGGCCACGGCCACGGCCGCGCCGGCCACTCCGGAAGTTGCCGATCAAAGGCGATGGCGAGCGTTGGCAGTGACCCAGTTCGCGGCGTTCATGGTGTTGCTCGATGTCAGCATCGTGAACGTCGCCCTTCCCTCGATCGAGCGCGGAATGGCCATGCCAGCGGCGAGTGCGCAATGGGTGGTGTCCGGCTACGCGCTCACGCTCGGGTTGACGCTGGTGCCCGCCGGCCGACTCGGTGACGCCCTCGGCCGACGGCGGATGTTCCTTATCGCCCTGGCGGCCTTCGTCGTGACCAGTTCGCTGACCGGCGCGGCGCCGAACAGCGAGCTGTTGATCGCGGCGCGGCTCCTCCAGGGCGTCGCCGGCGGCCTGCTCATCCCGCAGAACTCGGGCCTGATCCAGCAGCTGTTCCGCGGCTCCGAACGGGGGCGCGCGTTCGGGATACTCGGGGGTACGGTCGGGCTGGCGACCGCGGCCGGGCCGGTGATCGGTGGGCTGATCCTGGGCGTGGCGAGTGGCCCGGATGCCTGGCGTTGGGTGTTCTACGTGAACGTCCCGATCGGCCTGGTCGCTCTGGCGCTGGCGGCCCGGATGGTGCCGGCCACGGCCGGGGGCGGTTGGCTTGGCGGCGCGCAGCTGGATCTTCCCGGTTCACTGCTGCTCGGCGGTGGGGTGCTCGGCCTGCTGATTCCGCTGGTCGACGCCGACAACGGCGGCGTGACCCGGCTGTGGTGGCTGTGGCTACTAGCTGCGCTTCTGTTCTCGGCGTTCGGTTGGTGGGAGGCCCGCACGGTCCGGCGGGGACGGCAGCCGCTGCTGGATCCGCGGCTGATACGCACGCCCGGATACGTGGCCGGATCGACCATAGGTCTGGTCTATTTCATCGGCTTCACCGGCATCTGGATGGTGCTCGCGCTGTTCTTCCAGGACGGGCTGGGGTACTCGCCGCTGCGCTCAGGTCTGAGCGTCACGCCGTTCGCGCTCGGGGTCGCCGTCTCGGCGGTGATCGCCGGGCGGTTGGTGTCCCGGTTCGGGCGCTGGCTCACGGTCATCGGCCTGACCGCCACGGTCGCCGGGCTGATCGCCACCGCGCTCGTGCTGCGACACATCACGGGGGACGCGGCGACCTGGGCCACCGCCGGACCGCTGCTCGTGGCCGGGCTCGGCGGCGGCATGGTCACCTCACCCAACATGACGCTGACGCTACAGAACGTACCCGTGCGTATGGGTGGCGCAGCCGGTGGCGCGGTGCAGACCGCGCAGCGCATCGGTGCGGCCGTCGGCACCGCCACACTCGCGACGATCTTCTACCACGTCCTCACCCACTCTGGTGACGACTACTCGACGGCCGTCTCCGACGCTGTCCTCAGCGCGTCGGGATTCATGCTCCTGGCCCTGCTCCTGGCCCTCGCCGACCTGACCCGACAGCGGCTGCACCACACGCGGCGATCCGCGCCGCAACCACAGACCAACAACATCTGAGAGACAAGGAGATCGCTATGCGCTACGCCCGACTGGGACAGACCGACCTTCAGGTTTCCGCAATCGCGTTCGGGACCTGGGCCTTCGGCGGTGACTGGGGTACCGCCGACCTGGAGGAAGGCCAGGACGCGATCGAGTACGCCCTCTCGCTCGGGATCAACCTCTTCGACACGGCGCAGGGCTACGGCTTCGGCCTCGCCGAGGAACTCCTCGGCCGAGCACTGCGGGAGCGAGCCGACCGCGAGGACGTGATCATCGCGACCAAGGGTGGGCTGCGCATGCTGCACACACCGCCCCAGGAGACGGCGCAGGCGTTGGCGGACCTGGTCGCCGAGGGAAAGATCCGCCACGTCGGCCTGTCCAACTACGACGCCGACCAGATGGAGACGTTCGGCCGCTTCGGCCCGGTGCACACACTGCAGCCGCCGTACCACCTGTTCCGCCGGGAGATCGAGAACACACGACCTTCCACCGCAACCTGGCCGTCGTGGAGCAGCTGAAGGAATTCGCGCAGCAGCGCGACATCACCCTTCCGCAACTGGCTGTGGCCTGGACGCTCGCCAACCCGGCCGTGCACGTCGCCATCGTGGGCGCCCGTCGCCCCGGGCACCTCACCGAAACGGCTGCCGCCGCCGACCTCACGCTGTCCGAGCCCGACCTCAAGGAGATCGACGAGATCCTCATCGACGCCGTCCCCGTGTGGGGCCCGCATCCCGAAGGCATGTGATCACCCATCTGGTGCACACTGCCGGCAGCGCCAACTACCGTCTCTGCTGGGGAGGGAGTCGGAGCGGCCTGCAGTCGTGAGGGGTGGCGAGGGCGTTGAGCGGTGACGAACTGCGTGCGCTGGCCGAGGAACAGGCGGCGTTGCGGAGAATCGCCACGCTGGTGGCGCGCGGGGTGCCGCCCGAGGAGCTGTTCGCCGCGGTCGCCGCGGAGGCCGGGGAGCTGTTGTCCGTCGAGTTCGCAGCCTTGGGACGCTACGACCCCGACGGCGCGGTCACCCTGGTCGCCGCCTGGGGCAGGACCGGCCAGCACATTCTCGTCGGCCACCGGTGGCGCCTCGGGGGTTCGGACGTCGCCACGCTCGTCTTCGAGACCGGCCGGGCCGTCCGGCTCGACAGCTACACCGATACCTCCGAGCAGCTCACTGCCGTGGGCCGCGAGGCGGGCATCGGCGCAGGGGTAGGCACGCCAGTCATCGTCGATGGGCACCTCTGGGGCGTGTTGGCTACCTTCTCAGCGCGGGGCCAGCCGCTGCCGGCCGACACCGAAGCCCGCCTGGCCAACTTCACCGAGCTGGTGGCGACAGCGATCGCGAACGCGGAGAGCCGCGCCGGTCTGGCCCGGCTGGCCGACGAACAGGCGGCGTTGCGGCAGGTTGCGACGCTGGTGGCGCGTGGGGTGCCACCCGAGGAGCTGTTCGCAGCCATCACCGCGGAGGCCGGCCGAGTTCTGTCGGTCGAATACGCGGCGCTGAGCCGCTACGAGGCCGGCCGGGGGGTCACCGTCGTCGCCGTCTGGGGCAGGACGGGGCACGACGTTCCCTTTGGCGGCCGGCTGAACCTTGAAGGAAACAACATCGGCACACTCGTCTTCGAGACCGGGCGGGCGGCCCGGATAGACAACTATGCCGATGCCTCCGGGCCGCTGGGCGACCTCGCTCGCGGGCAGGGCGTCGGCGCTGCTGTCGGGACGCCGATCAACGTCGAGGGCCGCCTGTGGGGTGTGATGACCACCTACTCGGCCCCCGGGCAACTGCTGCCGGCCGACACCGAGGCGCGCCTGGCCAAGTTCACCGAACTGTTGGCCACGGCCATCGCGAATGCGCAGAGCCACGCCGAGCTGATGGCCTCGCGGGCACGGATCGTCGCGGCCGCCGACGAGACGCGCAGGCGGATCGAGCGCGACCTGCACGACGGCATCCAGCAGCGGCTCGTCACCCTCGGATTGGAGCTGCGCGCGACGCAGGCCGGGGGGCCCCTGCAGCACGGCGAGCTCGAGGGCATTGTGTCGCGGGTCGCGGACGGGCTGCGCAGCGTGTTCGACGAGCTGCGCGAGATCTCTCACGGCATCCACCCCGCGGCCCTGTCCGATGGCGGTCTGACGCCAGCGCTCAAGGCGCTGTGCCGCCGTTCGGCGGTACCCGTCGAGCTCAATATGCAAGCCGAGGGACGGCTACCCGAGCCGGTCGAGGTCGCGGCCTACTACGTGGTGTCCGAAGCATTGACCAACACCGCCAAACACGCACAGGCCTCCGTGGTGCACGTCGATCTCGACACCCGCGACGCGACCGTGCAGCTGACGATCCGCGACGACGGGATCGGCGGAGCGCTCCCCAGCCAGGGTTCCGGACTGCTCGGACTCCGCGATCGCATCGAAGCCCTCGGCGGCGCCCTCCACCTCACCAGCCCTGCGGGCCACGGCACCACCCTGCGAATCAATGTCCCGCTCGAAGCCCTGAGGAGCGACGGCGAAGAGTCCGGGTCACATTCCGGGATGCGCGTTCTCGACACCGGCCAGGACTCCAGCTAGCCGGTAGTCGGATCGGCCGGAGTAGGCAACCCGGCGTTCATTCACAGTCGCTGTCCAGAAACCTTTAAGGAATGGCGAGCACTTTGGACGTAAGGGCCAGAGTCGAAGGAGCGCCAGCATGAACGATCACGAACCAACAAGCCCGCATGGGGCGCCTCCCGCCGAGCCCGGGTCGAGCGCCACCTCAGCCAGCCCGGCCCGCTGGCCCCGAGTGCGGCAAGCGCTGTCCAACCGCCTAACCGGATGGCTCGTGGCCGCGGCATCGCTGTGCGCGGTGATCGGACTTGCGATTGCTCTCGCCACGTCGCCCTCAGCCGCATCAGGGCAGCCCGCACCCGGCGGCCCCCGATCGGGTGCCAGCGTGCCCGCCGCACCAGGGTCGGGCGCCAGCGGATCCAACGCTCGATCCGGACCGGCCGCCGGCGGATCGGTCGGCACCGTCAGCGCCGTGTCGACCTCGAGCTTCACGCTGTCGACGTCAGGGGGTCAGAAGGTGACCGTCAACGAGGCGTCCTCGACGACGTATGAGAAAGGGGCGAGCTCCGCCGCGGCGAGTGCCGTCACCACCGGCGAGCCGGTCCTCGTTCTCGGCACGACCAACGGAACGACCATCACGGCCACCCAGGTCGTCGTGGATCCGACCGGCTACAGCGCATCGTCCTCGGCGGTGGTCCCCTTCCAGCAGGGCGCGCCGAGCACGGCGAAGCAGGTCGGTCAGATCCCGGCGAACTACACCGAGGGGCAGGGCACGATCGTCAGCGGAACGACCGCGAACAAGGCGATCGAAGCGGCGCTGGCCGCCTACCCCGGAGGCGTCGTCGACCGCGTTGTCCAGCTGAGCAACGGCGAGTACGAGGTCCACACCATCGGCGTCAACTGGCCGCACCACGTCTTCGTCGACCAGGCCTTCAAGGTCGTCGGCGCCAACTAGCCAACTAGCAAACTGTTCCATCGACTGGCCCGGACAACCCGGCCCCGGATCGCGCAGTGGCGGGCGGGCGTTCGGCCGGTTCGGCCGGTGGTGTCGGGCCGGTGCGGCGCAGCACGATAAGCGCTATGAGGACGGCGGCGACCAGGAGCAGGGCGCCGAGGGTCATGCCGAGCGCATATCCGTCGTTGAGGGCCGCGGGCGTGGCGATCCGGCCGGTGCGGTCGTGGGCGGCGGTGCCGAGTGCGGCCAGTCCGAGTGAGGCGCCGATCTGGCGGGAGCTGTTGAGCAGGCCGGATGCGATGCCGGCCTCGTGGGGCGCGACCCCGGCGGTGGCGGTGGAGACGACCGGTCCGAGGCAGAGTCCGAAGCCGATGCTGGCGACGATCGAGGGCCCGAGGACGTCTGTGGCGAACGCACCGTGTGGGCTGATCTGGCTGAACCAGGCGAACCCGGTGGCGGTCAGCAGTCCGCCGCTGACCAGCAGGGTCCGCGGAGCGAGACGGTAGCCGAGCTTGACGGCGAGTACGGCGCCGGCGATCACGCCGAAGGCGAACGGCAGGAACTCGACCCCAGTCAGGGCCGGCCCGATCCCGAGCACTCGTTGGAGATAGAGGGACACGAAGTAGAAGGACGAGGCCATGGCCGCACCGACCAGGAGGTTGTAGGCGTTCGCGCCGGCGACCGATCGGTTGGCGAGCAGGCCGAGCCGGATCAGCGGTTCGCGGGCGGTGGTCCGCTCGACGTGGATGAATGCGGCCAGCAGTGCGGCGGCGATCGTCAGGGTCGTCACGGTGACGGCTGAGGTCCACGAGTACTGATCGGTCCGGACGACACCGAACACGAGCAGGGTCATGCCCGCTGTCGCCAGGACGGCACCGAGCACATCCGGACGGCCGCGGCGAATCGGAGGTGGGTCGGCTGCGACGCCGCGCCAGGCCAGAGCCAGCGCGCCGGCGGCCATCGGCAGGTTGACGAACATTACCCAGCGCCAGCCCGCGTACTGGGTGAGCAGGCCGCCGATCAGGACGCCGAACGCGCCACCGGCCGCGTTCATCGCGGCCCATACTCCGAAGGCCCGGATGCGGGCCTGGCCGGCGGGAAAGGTCGCAGTCAGCAACGCCAGCGCGGCCGGGGCCAGTGCCGCGGCCCCGAGGCCCTGGGCGGCGCGGGCGGCTACGAGATGGCCGGGTTCCTGCGCGAAGCCGCCGGCCAGCGAGGCGAGGCCGAACACGGCGAGCCCCAGCAGCAGCACGCGCTTGCGACCGAACCGATCAGCGGCCTTCCCGCCCAGCAGGAGCAGCCCGCCGAAGGTGAGGGCGTAGGCGTGGATCACCCACGTCACGCCCACGGTGCTGAAGCCGAGGCCGGTCGCGATGCGCGGGAGTCCGACGTTCACGACCGACAGGTCTAGCGACACCATGAACTGCACGACTGCCACCGCGGCGAGGACCAGCCCCGGCCGAGCACCCGACTCGACGACCGAGCTTCCACCTGCTGATTCCGTACTTGTCATCGCAGCTCAGTCCTCCACCAGTAAACTTTCGGAACATGTTCCGAAAGTATCACCGAGCCCAGCCGTTGTCGACCACGCCGACCGAAGTCGCACCGAGCGCGCGAGAGACGAGGGCGAGCCAGCATGATGGGACGGTGCCCCGACCCGACGCCCCGAACGGCCGCACCGGCCGGCCACCGGTGACCTCTCGTGCGCAGATCCTGGCCGCGGCCCGCCAGGTCATCGATCGCGACGGCTGGGAGAAGCTGACCGTTCGCCGGCTGGCCGCGCAGATGAGCATCGGGACGACGACCCTGTACCACCACGTGCGGGACAAGGAAGATCTGCTGCTCCTACTGCTCAACGAGTACGCCGATCAGATCTCACCGCCCGAGCTGCCCAGCCGGCCGCGGGACCGCATCGTCGTGACGGCCACCGCGATGCACGATGGCCTGGCCTCCTGGCCGTGGGCCGCAGACGTCCTCACTGCCGACGGTTTCGTCGGCCTCCTCGGCCAATCGGCCCTGTCGATGGTCGAGACCATCGTGGCCGGAGCCATCGACTCCGGGTGCACGCCCGAACAGGCCGTCGACGTCTTCCGCAGCATCTGGTACTACACGGTCGGCGAGATCCTCGTCCGCGCGCACTCGGCCCGCCGACGGGCCGACCATGACCGCCCCGCCCGCGATACGTTCTTCATCGGCCTCGACGCATCCCAGATGCCACGCCTGGCTGCCCTCGGCAATGAATGGCCAAACCTGGCCGCGCGAGACACCTACCGTCAGGCGCTCGAGGCGTTCGTCGACGGATTGCTCGCCCAGGCCACGTCGGCCGGCCCCTAGTCCAGCCGGCCTGTGCAGTTCTAGTTCTGCGCGGTGGGCCGGACGATGAGCTCGCTGACGTCGACATTGCTGGGCTGGCTGATCGCGTAGCCGATGGCGGCGGCGATCGCGGACGCCGGGATGCCGATCTGTTGGGTCGCGTCGCGGGCGGCGCGTTGGACGTCGGGGTGTCCGCCCTGGTTGGCGAGCTCGGACTGGGTGAATCCGGGGCTGATGCCGGCGTTGTTGACCAGGACGTCCGCCTGGCCGTGCCGCTCCAGCGCGGCGTCAACGAAGGCGCGGACACTGTCCAGGCTGGTCACGTCCAACTCGGCGTACTCCGCACTGTGGCCGGCGGCGCTCAGTTCGTCGACGAGTGCGGCCAGGCGCTCGACCCGACGCGCGCCCAGCACGACGTGGTGACCGGCGTCGGCGAGGTGACGAGCGGTCGCCTCGCCGATGCCGCTGCTCGCGCCGGTGATGAGGACGATCTTGCCGGCCGGGCTGGTAGTCACGGCGTTTCTCCTGAGGATCTGGTTCGGATGCGCGGCGAGGGCCGCACCTCAAACGATCCGTCCGGCCCGGGGCGGGGAGAAGGCCACAACTGCCTAGGTGCAGTGCACCCAGGTTCGATCATTCGCGATCTTGAGTGGGTCCCGCCGGACTAGGCTCACCTTGTGGCGGACGTATCGAGCAACCAGCTCGGAGAGTTCATGCGAGCCCACCGCGCCCGCATCGAGCCGTCAGATGTCGGGCTGACCGGCGGCGGCGACCGCCGGGTCGCGGGACTTCGGCGCGAAGAGGTCGCGGTGCTGGCCGGGGTCAGCATCGATTACTACACCCGCCTGGAGCAGGGACGAGAACGCCACCCGTCCGCCCAGGTCCTGGACGCCATCGGGCAGGCGCTGCGGCTGAACCCCGACGCCCGGGGCCACATCTTCCGGCTCGCCGGCCTGAACCCCAAGCTCCGGGTCCCCCGCCCCCGCGACCAGGTCGATCCCGAACTGCTGCGGCTGCTGGACTCCTTTCCGTCCTCGGCCGCCTACGTGCTCAGCCCGGCCTTCGAGGTGCTCGCCGCCAACCCCATCGCCACCGCGCTGCTCTCGCCCTTCTCCGGCCTGACCAACATGGTTCGCATCCTGTTCCAGCATCCGCAGGCCCGAACCGTGTTCGCCGAGTGGCCCACCCTCGTGACCAACGTCGTGCACGCCCTGCGCCTGAACGCAGGCAACTACCCCGACGACCCCGAGATCACAGCGCTCGTCGACGAGTTCACCCAAACCTCGCCGGAATTCGCGACCCTGTGGCAGGACCAGACCGTGGCCGGCCTGACCCGCCTGTTCAAGGTCTTCGTCCACCCCGACGCCGGTCGCATCGAGCTCACCTACCAAACCTTCGATGTCCGCGACGCCCCCGGCCAGCAACTCCTCGTCGGAACGCCGGCGCCCGGGACTCGCAGCGCCGATGCCCTCGCCTACCTCGGCTCCTTGCACGCCACTGCCGCCAGCTGAGCCGCTCAGACCTCGTTGTTCCACATCCGGAACACGATGCACTTCCCGTCGTCGTCGAGGGTGACCACCCAGAGGTTGTCGAACGTTCCGAGCTTCGCGTACACGCCCGTCCCCTTGATCGCGAACGTATCGCCGTTGATCACCAGCAACGACCAGTCGAACGTCCAGCCACCCTCCTGCCACGGCCCTCGGTCCCGCCACCCGGCGACGATCTGCTCGCGGCCGACCCAGGCCGTCTCATACGGCCATTCGTGGGACTCGGCCGCCTCGGCGAACAGCGCCTCGACGTCGGTCGGATCACCCGTGGTCCACGCTTTCACGTATCCGTCGACCCACTCGCGCACCTGCTGCTCGGTGATTGGCTGCGTCATGACCATTGCCTCTCCGGTCAACTCCGTTGTACCTCTAATCCTGCGGGGCCAGGCCCGGGCGAGGAAGGTCGTATGTCCCTGGGAGTGCCACACCTAGGAACGCGCAAGTCCGTTCGCGATCGCGCGGGCGATGCGCCGCGCGTCGACGTTGAGTTCGTGGAACATGCCGCTGATCGGGTTGGTGTAGCCGGTGAAGTAGAGGTTCGGGGCCTGGGGATGCGTGCGCGCACCCCGCACTGCAGGCCGGCCCCTCTCGTCGAGCAGGCCCAGGTGCCCGACCAGATCATCCAGGCCTTGGCTGAACCCGGTCGCGGCGATCACCGCGTCTGGTGCGATCGAGATGCCGTCGCTCAGCCGGACCTTGTCGCCGTCGAAGCCGGACACGGCCGCCACCACCTCGACCCGGCCTGAACGGAGCAGCTCGATGAGGCCGACGTCGATGACGGGCACGGCGCCGTCGGCGAGCAGCCGGGTGTAGACACCAGGTCCGGGTCGGGGCAGCCCGTGCGCGGACAGGTTCGGCGTGGTCAGCCGGCTCGACGTCGCGATGATGCGATCGACCAGCTTGACCGGCAGTCGGCGCAGCACCCGCCCGACGCCGCTGTTGTCCAGCATCGGCCCGACCTCGCGGCGCACGAAGGTGGGCACCGTCCGCACCGCGAGCCGCACCCGGGCCGCGCCGCCTTCGACGAGATCCACCGCGATCTCGGCGCCGGTGTTGCCGGTACCGACGACGAGCACGTCGCGCCCGGCGTACGAGCGAGCGTTGCGATACGCAGCCGAATGCAGCACCTCACCCCCGAACGTGTCCAGGCCGGGCCACGCCGGAAGGTCGGGCGTGTGGTTGTAGCCCGTCGCGACGACGACGAAACGCGCCACTCGATCACCCTTCGGGCTACGGACGATCCACCCGGCGCCGTCACGCTCGACCCGCTCAACTGGCACGCCGAGGGCAACGTCGAGACGATGGTGCGCGGCGTAGGACTCGAGATAGCGCACCACGTCGGCCCGAGCGACCCACTGCCCGTACGAGCGCGGGATCTTCAGGCCGGGCAGGTGCGAGTTCCAGCGGATCGTGTGCAGGTGCAGCCGCTCGTAGTGCCCGCGCCACGCCGACCCCACCGCATCCGCCTTGTCGATGACCATGGCCGACACCCCTCGGCGACCGAGCGCGGCGGCCGCGGCCAGTCCCCCGGGACCGGCGCCGATCACGACAACATCTGACATCGCGTCCTCCTCGTGGTGGCCGAGTCAGACCTGTTTACCTGCTGGGGACGGTCATCCGGAAGTCCGACGCCCGTCGATACTCGTGCGCGAGTGCGCGAAACGCCTCCTTCGGCTCCCAGTGCCAGTGCGGCGTCGGCCGATCGCGCGACGCCCAGATGGGTTTGACGATGCCGTAGCTGGCCCGGTCGAGGTCATAGTGGGGCTCGCGTCGGTGCGGTGCGTCCGGGGTGACGAATTGGTACACGGTCGCCGTGTCGAGCGCGAGGTCCTCGAAGATCCGCTGGAGGCCGACGAGGTAACGCGCCTGGTCGTGCTCGCTGCGCACGAGATGGCCCTTCAGGCGCTCTCCGGTGTCGTCGAGGACGTCCCAGGCCAAGCCGCCTCGGGCCGCGGCACCGACATAGGTGCAGGCGCCGAACTCGGCGATCGCGATCGGCTTGCCCCAGCGTTGGTATTGGCGCAGCGCCTGCACGTGCTGCGACCGTCGAGGGAAGTTCGAGTAATAGTCGATGCCGACGACGTCGAACCGGCGCCAGTCGACGATGTCGTCCTCGGCCGCGGCGTAGCTGAGCCGGCCGCGGAACGTCGACCGGCCGACCCTCGCGGCGTCGGCGATGAACGCGGCGAGCAGCCGTTGCATTCGCTTGGCGTCGTAGTGTCCGGACAGGAGATTGCGGACTCGTTCGACCGCGTCCGCACCGGGCACGATGCCCGGCACGAACAGAACGAACTCCGCCCCCACGCTGAGGTCGATGCTCGCGCCCTGCCGGCGCAACTGCTCGGCCTGCCGGCCGGCCTCACCGAGGTGATCGAGAATGTCCTTGCGCGACACGTCACCCAGCCGCGGCTGCAGCCATATGTGCAGGCCACGCCGGGCGGCCGCCTCGGCCGTCTGCGCGAGGCGCCCCACGCCGTCGCCGAATACCGAGACCGAGTTCGCGTGCAGATCCTCGGCGATCACGGTCAGGTCCCGGCGCATCCGGACGGCGTTCCAACTGGTGTCAGGCGTGGCGCCGTCGGCCACCTCGTACCCCACGCCCCGGTACCTCAGCCGGCGCGGGACCACGGCGGCCGATGCGCGGCCGGGCCCCGCTACGGGCAACGCCGCGCAAGCGACGGTGGCGGCGGCTAGGGTCAGGAACTGCGCGCGGGTCAGCGATGAGGTGGCCATGCCGGCACGCTAGGGCCGGGCCGGCCCCGGTGACATCGGCCCAACGACTACCCGGCCCGCGTCCTTCGTCTAACGCTGTCCGGCCGACTCCGCCCGATGCGGAAGTCGCCAGCCGGGGCGCGGGAAGTGGCACGTGTAACCGTTGGGATAGTGCTCTAGATAGTCCTGGTGCTCGGGCTCGGCCTCCCAGAACGGGCCGGCCGCGGCGACCTCGGTGACGACCTTGCCGGGCCACAGGCCAGAAACGTCGACATCTACGATGGTGTCCTCGGCGACGCGCTTCTGGTCGTCGCTGGTGTAAAAGATGGCCGACCGGTAACTGACTCCGATGTCGTTGCCCTGACGGTTCTTCGTCGTCGGATCGTGGATCTGGAAGAAGAACTCGAGCAGGTCCCGGTAGGAGACCTGGTCCGGGTCGAACACGATCTCGATCGCCTCGGCGTGCGTCCCGTGGTTTCGATAGGTGGCGTTCGGCACGTCCCCACCGGTGTAGCCCACCCGCGTGGAGAGCACCCCGGGCCGCTTACGAATCAGATCCTGCATCCCCCAGAAACAGCCACCGGCCAGCACCGCTCGCTCAGTCTGCCCACTCGTCATCGCTTACTCCTTCAGTCGGCACTCCACATAACGTCATGGGTGCCCCGGGGCGTTCCCGATCGGCCGGGATGACGCTATGCGCATCGCCGTGCTGTCGGACACTCCGCGCCGCTGATGAAGACGGAGTTGTGGTCGAATTTCAGCCACAAGTCCGTGATCATCAACCCAACGATAGGCGCGGCCCGCGGTGGTCTCGGTCGGTCAGATCGGCTGTTCGGGTGGCGTGTGACATTCGCTGACGCCGCCGTCGGCGACGTACCGAGTCCGGGCGGCGTCGAGACTGAGCCGCCCGTTCGGGCCGCCGCGGATGATGGCGCTGTCGTGGTCGTCCTGCCCGTCGTCCTCCCACCCGCACTCGCCGCAGATGTCGTACTCCCCCCGCGCATCGAGCGTGGCGTGACCACAGCACGGGCAGGTGTAGGGCCCGCCGCCACGGCGGGCAACGACGTTCCGCTGGTTCAGGTAGCCCGAGAACCAGGCCGTCCGCTGCGCGACCAGCTCAGCGTCCGACAGAGACGGGTCGTCGCCCGGCCCGCGGACGACAGGTCGGCCCTCTGAGCTGGTGCCGCCAATGGGTCGGTCATCAGACACCCGATCATGATGCACCGTTTGTCGTTGGTGGTACGGGCGGGCGAGCGCTGAGATGAACGCGGCCAGCGCGCGGTCGCCGACGTCGAGCCGCTCGCGCAGGGACTCGATGGCAGCAGCGTCGAGCTCGGCGACCGGGCGGTGGGCGACCTCCTCGGCGATCGTGGGTCGGTAGCGCCACACCCGTGGTCTGCGCTCTCGGGCTCCCGGGGCGGCGGCCCAGCCGAACAGCAACGAGCCGTCTCGGACCGCCAGTAGCCGGGCGCCGCCGACCGGAAGGTCGGCCGCCCGACCGGCTGGGCAGCGCCACAGCAGCGTCCGGCCCAGCGAGGAGCGGTTGCTCCCGACGAGGAAGCGGCCATCGGCGGTAAAGGCGATCCGGTCGAGCCACATGCGGTCCTGGTCAGAAAGGATCCTGACCCGCTCAGGCGCCGACACCGCCAGTAGCCATCCGTAGTGGGCGTTGACGTCGCTGCTGTGATTGACCCCGGCCAGCAGGGATCCATCGGGGCTCATCGCCAGCGCCTGCGGCAGAACCGTTCCGTCGCCGAAGCTCGTCATCCCGGTGAAAGCACCGCCGGGGAACCGAGCGAACGTCAAGGTGGCCCACCAACGCCCGAACCGGGCCTTGTTCCTCGCCGTAATCAGGATCCTGTGGTCCGGCGACGCGACCAGGGCCGCGACACTGTCGAGATCGTCGTGGCGGCGACCCAGCTCCCGGCTCGGCCGGCCGGACGGTAGGTGGGACAGTCGCGTGCTTCCTCCGTCGCTGGAGACCAGAAGGTCGTCGATGACGGCGAGGGCCCCCGCCCTTCGCGACCACGACCTGATCTTGCCCGTGGGCTCGCCGGACGGCAGGCGCCAAATCCGTACCGTGCCGTACGGATCGCGGGGGAAACCCGGTTCCGGAACGAAGCCGCTGGCAACCAGGACGGTGTCATCGGCGGACACGGCCAACTGCCCGACCGCACCGCGGAGCCCGCGCAGCACTCCGGCCGACTCGCCCGAGGGCAGGTGCCAAAGCCGAATGCCTTCACAGCAGCCGACCGCGAGCAGCCGGCCGTCGGAGGTGACCGCGAGCGATGCGGCGGGCGGCACCGGCGATCCGTCGAGCGAAATGCGTTCGCCCGAGGGCAGTCGCCACACCGCCACGGATCCCCGGTGGTCCAGCGCGGCCACTATCGCCCCGTCGGCGCTCGCCACGGCATCGATCGTCAGGCCGCCGGCCTCCACGTCGCCACCGTCCGCCTCGAGTGCGGTCAGCTCCTCGAACACTCCGGTCGTGGGTTGGGCGGCTCGGGCCAGCGTCAGCAACTCGTCGAATGCCGCGTGCTCCTGCCGATCGCCGGGGCGCCAAGGCGACGCGGCGATCCGCTCGAGCAGTTGCGCGCTCCACACGGGCGGAGCTTCCTGCGCCAAGGTCCACAGTTGTGGCCAGCTCTCGGTCGACGCCAACACGTCGATCAGGTCGTCCCACTCGGCCGTAGAGAGTTCGCCCAAGCGGGCGACCCGCTGCCGGGTGAGCGCTCGTACCCAGTCCAGCCGACCGCATCGGCTCGCCCGCCGGACCAACGACAACCGGACCTGGTAGTCAGCGTCGCTGTAGGCAGTGGCGAGTCGGCTCCCGTCAGCATCGAACTCGGCGTACCGGCCGAAGTCCTCCGTCACGTACAAGATCATCGCCCGTTGATTCGGGTCGGCGGGCCGCCAGCCGTGGTTCCTGATCAGCTCCTTCACCGCGCCGTTCCACGTCCACCACGAGGTGAGGTAGGCAGCGCACAGCGCGTCGATCGCTGTCTGGTCCCGGACGGCGCTCTCGAGCGTGCCGAGCACGAATTCGGACTCGGCCTGGGTCGAGCTGGCCGAGTCGAGAGCGCGCACCAGGGCCGTCACCGCGTCCGCGGATCCGATCCGACCGAGTCGGCGGACCGCGCGGTGGCGCCGCGATCGGGGAAAGAGCCAGCGAGCCACGCCACCTCCACCGTTGGTCGATCCCCCGAACTGGACGAGCATCGACTGCCAGGCTATTGGACCCAGCGACAGCACTACGGTGTCGCAGCCGGTGGACCTCGAGCCTGTCGAGACAATCGAGTCTTCGAATGCAGTGCTCCTGCGACACCGGATCGGACGCCAGCCATGGACGACCTCGACGCGCACGCCCGCGCGATCATCGACGCGAACCTCTATGTGACTCTCGGCACCGCCGACGCCGAGGGCGTCCCCTGGGTGTCGCCGGTGTACTTCGCGACCGCCGACTATGCCGAGTTCTACTGGGTGTCGGCGCAGGATGCGACGCACTCGCGCAACATCGCGCAGCGATCTCAGGTGAGCATGGTCATCTTCGACTCGCAGGTGCCGACCTATCACGGCCGGGCGGTCTACCTCTCCGGAGTCGCGTCCGAGCTCGCGGCCGTCGAGCTCGACCGCGGCATCGAGGTCTACCCGGGCCCG
>Ga0137415_10003187_pt1 | contig 16286 bp, 16 predicted proteins | sample CZODoug3_1_1_16f_FD_183082 | JGI IMG/M metagenome (GOLD analysis project Ga0137415, IMG submission 183082) | Vadose zone soil fungal communities from Angelo Coast Range Reserve, California, USA - CZODoug3_1_1_16fungal (Hybrid Assembly) | ecosystem: Environmental > Terrestrial > Soil > Vadose...
ACCTCGGGAAACGACTTGATGATGCGGTCCTGGAGAGCGTCGCAGTGGGAGCAGTCGGGTGGGTTGCCGGATTGGTGAATGCGCTGCCGCGCGAGTCGGTGCGGCTGTTTGATCTCGCTGCCTCAGGTCAATTTTCTGAAGCGCAAACCCTGTACGAGTGGTTCCTGCCGCTGCTGAGGCTTGATACGCTGCCGAAGTTCGTACAGCTCATCAAACTGGTGCAGCGGGAAGCTGGCAGAGGCACTACCACAGTGCGGCCGCCGCGGCTTGAGTTGGAAGGCGCAGAGCTCGATGACGCAGTTAAATTGATTCTGCAGCAACTTAGCCGAAGGAGTTCGACTACCGGCAGGCCTACACGCTTCAATTCGTCAATAAGCGGTTCGGCATGTAGCGCGACGCGCGCTGCCGGCCTGCGCGCGGGCGAGGAGCGCCAGGTCACGCTGCGCTTCGCCGACGATCACCGGCGCGAAGACCTGCGCGGCCGCGGCGGGAACGCGACCGTGAAGGTGGTCGAGGTCAAGGAGAAGGCGCTGCCGGCGCTCGACGACGATTTCGCGAAGTCCCTCGGCGAGTTCGAAACGCTGGAGGCCCTGCGGACCGAGCTCCAGAAGCAGCTCGAGACGCGGCGCGAGCACGACGAGCAGCGGACGCTCCAGGAGAAGGTCGTCGACGCGGTGATCGCGCGGCACGAGTTCACCGTGCCGGACGCCCTGGTCATGCGTCAGGTGGCGCACCGGATCGAGCACGCGCGCGAGTCCGTCCGCCGCCAGGGGATCGATCCGGAGCGGATGCCGTGGGACTACGAGAAGCTGATCGCCGAGCTTCGGCCCGGCGCCGAGAAGGCCGTGCGCCGCGCCCTCCTGCTCGAGGCGATCGCCGACAAGGAGGCGATCGCTCCCACCGATACCGACGTCGACGCCGAGGTGGAGAAGCTCGCGCAGGCAAGTCAGCGGCCCACGCCGGCCCTCCGTCGTATGATGGAGAAAAGCGGCGACCTCGAGGGACTGCGCCAGGGAATCCGTGACCGCATGACCCTCGAGCTGCTCGTCGCCAACGCGAAGGTCAAGGCCTAACGCGATCCACAGGTCGTCGCGGGGCGAGCGCCCCGCCGTCCGGAGGTGAGTTGATGAACAGGAGATCTCCGATGGCTCTGGTTCCGATGGTCGTCGAACAGACGCCGCGCGGCGAGCGCGCGTTCGACATCTTCTCGCGGCTCCTCAAGGAGCGGATTATCTTCTTGCCGACCTTCATCGAGGACGATCTGGCGAATCTGGTGATCGCCCAGATGCTCTACCTGGAGGCGGACGATCCCGACAAGGACATCAACCTCTACATCAATTCGCCCGGCGGGTCGGTCACCGCGGGGATGGCCATCTACGACACGATGCAGTACGTGAAGCCCGCGATCTCCACCATCTGCATGGGCCAGGCGGCCTCGATGGGCGCGCTCCTGCTCTGCGCGGGCGCCAGGGGCAAGCGGTTCGCGTTGCCGCACGCGCGCATCATGATCCACCAGCCCCTCGGCGGCGTGCAGGGACAGGCGACCGACATCGACATCCAGGCCAGGGAGATTCTCCGGATGCGCGAGGAACTGAACCGCATCCTGGTGCACCACACCGGGCAGGGCATGGAGAAGATCCAGCGCGACACCGATCGGGACTTTTTCATGACCGCCGAGCAGGCCAAGGACTATAGAATCGTCGACGAAGTGATCTCCTCGAAGCCGACCACCCGACCAGTGAGCGAGGCCTCCGCGCTCACGATCCAGAAGTAGCGGGCACATGGCCCGGCCGCGCGAGGGCAACGGAACCCTGCGGTGCTCGTTCTGCGGCAAGAGCCAGAACGACGTCCGCAAGCTGATCGCCGGGCCCACCGTCTACATCTGCGACGAGTGCATCGAGCTCTGTAACGACATCATCGCGGAGGAGTGGGAAGAGGAGAAGTCGCGCGAGCTCCGCAGCCTGCCGAAGCCCTCCGAGATCAAGACCGTCCTCGATCAGTACGTCGTCGGCCAGGAGCGGGCCAAGAAGGTCCTCGCCGTGGCCGTGCACAACCACTACAAGCGCATCGAGTCGGGCAGCGAGTCCGGCGACGTCGAGCTGCAGAAGTCGAACATCCTGATGATCGGCCCGACCGGCTCGGGCAAGACCTTGCTGGCGCAGACGCTCGCGAAGATGCTGCGAGTGCCGTTCACGATCGCCGACGCGACGACGTTGACGGAAGCCGGATACGTGGGCGAAGACGTCGAGAACATCATCCTGCGACTGCTGCAGGCCGCGGATTACGACGTCGAGCGCGCGGAGCGCGGCATCGTCTATATCGACGAAATCGACAAGATCGCGCGCAAGTCCGAGAACCCGTCGATCACGCGCGACGTGTCGGGTGAAGGCGTACAGCAGGCGCTCTTGAAGATCCTCGAAGGCACCGTGGCCAACGTGCCGCCCCAGGGCGGCCGCAAGCACCCCCATCAGGAGTTCATCCAGGTCGACACCTCGAATGTCCTCTTCCTGTGCGGTGGCGCGTTCGTGGGGCTCGACAAGATCATCGAGAACCGGGTGGGACGCTCCGGCATGGGCTTCGGCGCCGAGATCAAGAGCCGCGACGAGCGGCGCGTCGGCGATCTGCTGGCGATGATCCAGCCGGAGGACCTGCTCAAGTACGGACTCATCCCCGAATTCGTGGGCCGCCTGCCGGTGATCGCCACGCTCCACGACCTCGACGACCAGGCACTGGTGCGCATCCTGCGCGAGCCGAAGAACGCGATCATCAAGCAGTACCAGAAATACTTCGACCTCGAGAAGGTGCGGCTCAAGTTCACCGATGACGCGGTCGCGGCGATCGCGCGCGAGGCGCTCAAGCGCGGCACCGGCGCGCGTGGGCTGCGCGCGATCCTGGAAGAAGTGATGCTCGAGATCATGTACGACCTGCCCTCGATCCAGGGGATCAAGGAGTGCGTGATCACCCGCGAAGTCATCCTCAATCGCGAAAGGCCGATTCTCGTCTCCGAAGCGAAAGAACAGACCGCCTGAGCGGCATCCTCTTTGTCGTTGCGACCCCGATCGGGAATCTCGAAGACGTCACCCTGCGCGCGCTCCGCGTCCTGCGCGAGGTCGACCTGGTCGCTTGCGAGGACACGCGGCGCACGCGAGCTCTCCTGACGCACTTCGACATCCACAAGCCGACCGTGAGCTACTACGAGCACAACAAGCTCGCGCGGGGTCCGCAGCTCCTGCGTGACCTGGCCGCCGGGCGCTCGATCGCGCTCGTCACCGATGCGGGCACGCCGGGGATCTCGGACCCGGGGATCCTCCTGGTTCGCGAGGCGCGGGCCCAGGGGATCCCGATCGTCCCCGTGCCGGGCCCCTGCGCGATCGTCACGGCGCTCTCGGTCTCAGGGCTGGCCGCCGACGGGTTCGTGTTCGACGGATTTTTGCCGGCGAAGCCCGGCAAGCGGCTCAATCGCCTCCGCGCGCTTCGCGAGATGGGCACGACGGTCGTGCTCTACGAGTCGCCCCACCGCATCGTGGCCACCCTGGGCGCGATCAGCGAGGTCTTCGGCGAGGTCGAGCTGGTGCTCGCCCGCGAGCTCACCAAGCAGTACGAGGAGATCGTGACGGCGACGCCGGCCGTGCATCTGGCGCGGCTGGCCGCCGCCGCCCCCCGCGGCGAGTTCACGCTGGTGATCCCGGCGCACGGCTGACGGAACGCCTCCCGAGCGGGGCGTGTATACTTCGAACGTCTATGGGCGTACCCAAAGCGCTGACGATTGCCGGCTCCGATTCCGGCGGCGGCGCGGGCATTCAGGCCGATCTCAAGACCTTCTCGGCGTTCCGCGTCTTCGGGATGAGCGTGATCACCGCCGTGACCGCCCAGAACTCGCTCGGCGTCCAGGGCGTCTTCAATCTGCCCCCTGAATTCGTGAGCCGCCAGCTCGAGTCCGTGCTCTCGGATTTCGGCGCCGACGCGATCAAGATCGGCATGCTCTCGACGGCGCCCATCATCGCCGCCGTGGCCGAGCGCCTGCGAGGCGACGCGCGGGAGAAGATCGTGCTCGACCCTGTGATGATCGCCAAGTCGGGCGACGCGCTCCTGCAGCCCGAGGCGCGAACGGCGCTGATCAAGGAGCTGCTGCCCCTCGCCCTGGTGGTCACTCCGAATCTGCACGAAGCGGAGGCGCTCGCGGGGATGCCGGTCGCGACCGAGAGCGACATGGAGGAGGCCGCCCGGCGGATCCTGGCGCTCGGCCCCCGGAACGTGCTGGTGAAGGGCGGGCACCTTCGGGATTCGGCCACCGACATCCTGTGGAACGGCCGCGACTTCGCGCGCTTCACCGCGCCGCGCCTGGCGTCGACCAGCACCCACGGGACGGGTTGCACGTTCTCGTCGGCGATTGCGGCGTGCCTGGCCCGCGGCCACGTGCTGAAGGACGCGGTCAGCGAGGCGAAGGCCTACGTGACCGCGGCGATCCGCGAGGGCTTCCAGGCCGGCGGTGGCGTCGGCGCGCTCCGGCATTTCGTCGCGAGCTGGTAGGACATGCCGCTATCCATCGACGATGCCAAGATGTCCTTCATGGAGCACCTGGGCGAGCTCCGCGTTCGGATCGTCCGGGCGCTCATCGGGCTCCTGATCGGGACCGTGATCGTGCTGCCGTTCAGCCAGTACATCGTGGATTGGTTGGCAAAGCCCGTGACCAAGCTCAACTACACGCTGGTCTTCACGGCGCCGGCCGAGGCGTTCTGGGTGCAGATGAAGGTCGGCCTCATCGTCGGCATCTTCCTCTCCGCACCGGTGATCCTGTGGCAGGTGTGGGCCTTTATTGCTCCAGGCCTACACGGCCACGAGAAGAAGTACGCGCTGCCCTTCGTGATCATCGGGTCCTTGCTCTTCGTCGGCGGCGGCGCCTTCTCGCTGTTCGTGGTGACGCCGTACGCGATCCAGTTCCTCTTGAGCTACGCGCGCCCCGGGCTCCAGCCGATGATCACCCTGCAGAACCACGTCGACTTCTTGTTGAAGTTCACGCTCGCCTTCGGCGCCGTGTTCGAGCTGCCGCTGGCCCTCACGATCCTGGCGCGCGTCGGTGTCGTCAACGCGAAGATGCTTGCCCGGAACCGGAAGTACGCGATCCTCGGCGCCTTCATCGCCGGCGCGGTCCTGACGCCCACGCCCGACGCGTTCAACCAGACGCTGATGGCCGGCCCGCTGATCATCCTTTACGAAGTCGGGATCATCTGCGCCCGCATCTTCGGGCGCAAGCCGGCCTCGGCGCCGGCACCCGCGCCCGCCGAATCGGCCTAGATGGATTTCGCCTCCCTCGACCTTCCCGAGCCCGTCCTGCAGGGGATTCGCGAGGTGGGTTTCGTGACCGCCACGCCGATTCAAGAGGCGGCACTGCCGCTGGCGCTCCGCGGCAAGGACGTCGCCGGCCAGTCGCAGACCGGCACCGGCAAGACCGCCGCGTTCCTCATCGCGGCGTTCACCAAGATGCTCCGCACACCGGTGCCGCCGCCGCCTCCGGGCGTCGGCGCGCCGCGCATGCTCGTCATCGCGCCCACGCGCGAGCTGGTGGTGCAGATCGAATCCGACGCGCGGCAGCTCGGACGGTTCACGCCGTTCCGCACCCTCGCGGTCTACGGCGGCATCGACTACGCCAAGCAGCGCGAGACCCTCGCGGCGGGCTGCGATCTCCTCGTCGGCACGCCGGGCCGGCTGATCGACTACCTCAAGCAGCACGTCTGGACACCGCGGCGCGTGGAGATCCTCGTCATCGACGAGGCCGACCGGATGTTCGACATGGGCTTCATCGCCGACCTGCGCTTCATCCTGCGGCGCCTGCCGACGCCGGACAAGCGGCAGTCGTACCTCTTCTCCGCGACGCTCTCGTTCCGGGTGCTCGAGCTCACCTGGGAGTTCATGAACAACCCGTCGCAGATCACGATCATGCCGCAGCAGAAGACGGCCGAGCGCGTCGAGCAGTCGCTGTTTCACGTCGGCCGCGAGGACAAGTTTCCGCTGCTGCTGGGCCTCCTGCGGCGCGAGGGCGGCGATCGCATCCTGATCTTCTCGAACACGCGCGAGGAGGCGCGGCGCCTCGAGGACCGGCTGACCCGCAACGCCTGGGAGACGCGGGCGCTCACCGGCGACGTCGACCAGAAGCGGCGGCTCAAGATCCTCAACGACTTCAAGGAAGGCCGGCTGCCGATCCTGGTCGCGACGGACGTCGCCTCGCGGGGGTTGCACATCGAGGCGGTGAGCCACGTCGTCAACTGGGACCTGCCCCAGGACGCCGAGGACTACGTGCACCGCATCGGCCGTACGGCGCGCGCGGGAGCGGGCGGCAAGGCGATCAGCCTCGTCGATGAGTCCAGCGCCCTGGCGCTCGAGGCGATCGAGAAGTTCATCGGTCAGAAGATCGCGGTCGAGTGGGCCGACGACGACCTGTTCCTGCAGGAGATCAAGCCGACGTCGGAAGAGCGCCGGCGCTATGCCGAGGAGCGGCGCGCGCGGCTCGCGGCGCGCGATCGCTTCGGCGACCGTGACCGCGGTCGTCGCGGCGGCGGCGGCCGCCCCCACGGCCGACCGCACGTCGAGCCACCGCAAGCGAGCCGCCCCCCGTCCCCGGCGCCGCCGCCACCATCGGGCGACGCTGCAGCCGGCCCGCGGCGCCGCCGCCCGCGTCGCCGCCGTCGCGGCGGCCCCAGGCCAGACGGCTCGCCGCCACCGCAGCCCTAGCTCGTCCCCCGATCACGGCGACGAGCCGTCTCGCCGCCTGAGCTACGCCAACGGCGACGGGCCCGCCCACCGGATATGGGAAGACCGCTAGAGCGAGACAGCCGCGCGCGCGCGGCCATATTCGGGCTGGTCGCTGCGCGTGAGATCAGGATTCACCCCGCGCCGGACGGCGACGTGGTAGATGAAGAGCTGGAGCGGCACGATCGTGAGGATCGGCGAGAGCAGCTCGTCGACGTCAGGCAGCGCGATCGTCTCGGCCGCGAGCGCCGAGATCTCGCGGTCGTCCTCGCGGACCAGCGCGACGACCGGCGCGCCGACCTCTTTGGCCACGCGTGCGGCGGCCAAGCACCGCTCGTAGGAGGGCCCGGGCGGCGCCACCAGGAACACCACGTCGTCGCGCTCGAGCGCCGCCCACGCGCCGTGCAGGAACTGCTCGCAGTTGAAGCCGACCGCTTGCGTGTGGCTGGCTTCGCTCATCTTCAGCGCCGCCTCCCACGCCGTCGCGGTGTTCGGCCCTCCGCCCACGAACCAGTAGCAGCGGCGATCGCCGTAGCGCGCGGCAAGGTCTTCCCACGACTCCTGACCGAGGAGGAAGGCCAGCATGTCGGGAATCGCGTCGACGCTTCGCGCGACGTCGGCCTTGCCACCGGTGGTCGCGGCGAGCGTGGCGAGAAGCGAGAGCGCCGCGGTGTAGCTCACCGTGTGGGCCCCCGAGCTCTCCTGGTCGACGGTACGGAGGGTCCAGTCCGCCTCGGCCGGCGCCTCCGGGCCCTTGCCGGTGATGACGAGACCGGCGCCGCCCGCCGTCTTCGCACGCGCCAGCGCCTCGCGCGAGTAGCGCCGGGCTCCGCCGTGGCTCAGCACGATGGCGCCGGTGCGCCCGCGCGCCTCGGTCCAGTAGCTCGCGAGCTCGAACGCGTGAAAGGCCCTGGCGCGAAGACCGAGCCCGCCCAGTCGCGCGAAGAGAAGCTCGCCGACCAGCGCCGCGTGCCACGAGGTGCCGACACCGGTGAGGAGCAGGTGGTCGAGGTCACGCAGCCGCGCCGCCGCCGCCTCGATCGTGCCGCTCTGTCCGCGGGCGACGAGCCGGAGCGCGCCGGGCTGAGCGTAGATCGCGTCGTGCATGTAGTAGGGATGGCCGGTGCGCGGTGCCGGCTCGCTCGCGGTCACGACGTCGGTCTCCGCTACTTCGTCGAGGGGAAGACGGGCGTGCGCTTCTCGCGGATCGCCTTGACCCCTTCGTGCACGTCCGGGTACGAGAACGAGAGCATCTCGAGGGCGAGCGACTGGTCGAAGATCGGCCCGGCCTGGCGCAGCCAGTTGTTGAGCGCGCGCTTGGTCCAGCGGACCGCGAGCTGACTGCCGCGCGCGAGACGATCGGCGACGTCGAGCGCCTTGGGCAGGACCTGATCCGGCGGCAGGCACATGGTCACGAGGCCGATCCGCTCGGCCTCCCGCCCGTCGATGAAGTCGGCCGTGAGCAGATAGTATTTGGCCTTCGCCATCCCGCAGAGGAGTGGCCATACAATCGCGGCGTGATCACCCGCCGCGACGCCCAGACGCGTGTGACCGTCGGTGAACCGCGCGGTCTCGGAGATGATGCTCACGTCGGCGAGCAACCCGACGACGAGTCCCGCGCCGACCGCGACGCCGTTGATCGCCGAGACCACCGGCTTGTCGAGGTTGATCATGTTGTAGACGAGATCGGAAGCCTCGCGCATCGTGCGGGTCAGCGCGTCCGGATTGCCCGCCATGTCCTCGACCAGCGCGAGGTCGCCGCCGGCCGAGAACGCCTTGCCGGCGCCGGTGACGACGACGACACGAGTCTTCGGATCGGCGTCGACGGTGGGCCAGATCTGGGTGAACTCCCAGTGCAGGCGCGCGTTGGCCGCGTTCAGCACCTCGGGCCGGTTGATGGTGACGAGGAGCACCCCGTTCGGCTTGGATTCGAACGTGAGGTGCCGGAAGTCGGCGTAGTCCATGATGACGCTCCTCAGGCGAGCTCCGGACCGACGCCGCCGCCGGTCCACGAGAACGAATGCGCGGTCAGCCCCGCGGGCAACGGCGCGCCGGGCGCCTCGACCGTGGCGCGGACGTACGCGAGCACGGCGTCGAACAGCGCGAGCGTGTTGATGCGCCGGAACCACAGCGGCCGGCCATTGAGGTACACGAAGACGACGTTCGCCTCGCTGCATGGCCCGAGGCACTCGGAGAACGCGAAGCGCACCGTTCCCTGGAGCCCGGCCGCGTCGAACACACCTCGTGTCGCCGGCCGGGCGATGCGGGCTGCGCCGTTGTTGGTGTGGCCGCAGCAGCACCCGAAGCAGGCGAACATCAGTCCGGCGTCAGCCATGGATTGCCATGGTACCCGAGCTTCGGGCGCGCGTGAGCAGGAGTAACGCCGTCAGCGCCAGCGCGACCGTCGAGACCGCGGGCAGGATCCCGGCCAGGCGCAGGCCCAGGACGCCCGAGAGGAACGGGCCGAGGAAGATCCCGCCGTCGACGCAGACGCGATAGAGTCCGGTACGCCACGCGATGCGTTCTGGCTCGGTATCGCGCCGCAGCACGGTCAGCGGCAGCATCCAGCCCGACATCGAAAGCCCGAAGAGCGCGCAACCGACGACCACCACGGGCAACGCGCCGAAGCCGATCATGGCGTTCGCGGCCGCCATCAACAGCAAGACGACCGGGAGCACGCGCGCGGCGCCCTGACGATCGGCGAGGACGCCGGTCGGGATGAGGGCCGCGATGTCGAAGATCTGCTGGACCATGAAGAGCCGCGCGACTCCGGCGCGCTCGAGCCCGAACTCGCGGCTGCCGCGCAGCGGAACCAGGAATTGCTCCATCGTCGAGTACGTGAGGGCGACGAGCCCTCCGGCCGCGAAGGCGAGCGGTACCAGTGAGGCGTGCCCGATCGGCCGCGCCGGCGTGGCGGTCGGCGTGCCGTTCGGCGCCCGCCGCGAGAAGAGCGACGCCGAGCCCGCTCGGGGTGGCGCGGGAAGCGACGACAAGAGCTTGGGCGCGATCGCGATGGCGATCAGCTGGGGCGCGCACGTGAGCAGGAACGCCGTGTTCCAGGCCAGGTCCGACGGCAGGGTTCCGATCAAGGCGGCGCCCCCGAGCATGCCGATCATCGCCGAGAGCTCGTAAGCGGCGAGCGCCGACGCGAGATTCTTGCCGGACTGGAAGCGAAGAATCGCCGTCAGGCCGGCGACCATGCCGAGCGCCTGCCCAAGCCCCATCAGCAGGCGGCCGAGCACGAGCACCGCAAAGCTGCCGCCGGTCGTGACGCAGAGGCCGCCGATCGCCAGCACGACGGGCCCGATCCACAACGCGCGCCGCAAGTTGTGGGTCAGGAAGAGCCCGAGCGGAATGTCGGCGGCCATCCGCGCAAAGCCGAACGCTCCCGCGACGATGCCCAGCTGCCAGTCGGCGAGCGCCGCGCTCTTCGCGATGTCGGGCAAGACCGCGGGGAAGGCGCCGCTGGCCACGAGATTGGAGAAGGTTGTCAGACAGAGCAGAGCGGTCAGGGACGTCACGAGGCCTTTTATGGTAAACCATTGCCCCATGACCGAGGCGACGATCCGGCTGGATGTGCAGGGGCCTGTCGCCCGCATGACGTTCGACCGGCCGCACGTGCTGAACGCGGGCAACGCGCGGTTCGCCACCGAGCTCGGCGAAGCGGCCGTCGCGATCGCCGCGCGTCGCGACGTGCGCGTGGTCGTCATGACCGGTGCCGGACGGGCGTTCCAGACCGGAGTCGATCTCACGGCGCTCGCGGCGGGCGAGCTCACGCAGCGCGACCTGGTCCGCTGGGAAGACGCGATGACCGCGCTCGAGCGCATGGACAAGCTGGTCATCGCGGGGATCAACGGACACTGCATCGGCGGCGGGCTCCAGCTGGCGCTCGTGTGCGACTACCGCCTGGCGGTCGAGGACGCGCTGCTCAGCCTGCCGGCCGTCAAGGAATGCCTGATTCCCTCGATGGCACTCTACCGGCTGCCGCGTCTGATCGGCCTGGGGCGGGCGAAGGAGCTGATCCTGCTCGGCGAGCCGATCACGGCGCGCGAGGGCGAGCGCATCGGCCTCGTGAACCGTGCGGTGCCGTCCGCCGATTTCGCGAAGGCGCTCGACGAGATCGTCGAGAAATTTCTGGCCCTGCCGCCGGTGAGCGTCACCGCCAGCAAGCGCCTGAGCACGTCCGCCTTCGACCTCGACTTCGAGACGTTCCGCGGGGAGATGAACACGGCCCTGGCCGGGTGCTTCGCGTCCGACGAGCACCAGCGCGCGATGGCCAACATCCGATCGAAGAAACGGAGCTGACGATGAAGATCCTCTACACGCCGCTGATGATCGTACCGTCGGTCTCACCCGAGCAACGCGCTGCCATCCTGGAAGCGGCCGGTCCGGGCTCCACCTTCGTCGAGGCGAAGGACGCCGCCGCCCAGCGGCGCGAGATCGTGGACGCCGACGCGCTCTTCGGCCGCGTGTCGCCGGACATCTTCCCGCTGGGCAAACGCCTCCGCTACTACCAGTCGATCGGCGCCGGCGTCGACTCGATCCTCACGCAGGAGCTGGTCGAGGGCGACGTGCCGCTAGCCAGCGAGAAGGGCGGGGTCGGCATCCACCTGGCCGAGCACGCGTTCGCGCTCCTGCTCGCCCTCACGCGCGGCCTGCACACGGCGATCCGCCAGCCGGACTACACGCTGCGCGAGCCGATCCGGCTCCGGCAGCTCGAGCTCTACGATCTGACGATGGGCATCGTCGGCTTCGGTGGCACGGGCCGCGAGGTCGCGAAACGAGCGCTCGGGTTCGGCATGCGCGTCCTGGGCGTCGATATCGAGGACGTGGCCCCGGAGCCCGGTGTCGAGGCGATCTGGAAGCCCGATCGGCTCGGTGACCTGCTCGGCGCCTCGGACGCGGTGGTGATCTGCCTGCCGCTCACCAAGGCGACGCACCATCTCTTCACGCGCGATCTCTTCCGCAAGATGAAGAAGACCGGCTACCTGATCAACGTCACGCGCGGCGCGATCGTCTACGGCGACGATCTGCTCAAAGCGCTCGATGAAGAGACGATCGGCGGCGCCGGGCTCGACGTCACCGATCCGGAGCCGCTCCCGGCCAACCATCGTCTGTGGACCCATCCGCGCGCGATCGTGACCCCGCACACCGCCGGTGGCTCGCCGCGCCGCGCCCAACGTGTCATCGACACGTTCTGCGAGAACCTGCGCCGCATGCGCGCGAACAAACCGCTGGTCGCGCTGATCGACAAGCGCAAGGGTTACTAGACCGCACGGTCCATTCATTGCGCGTGGACGCGAGCGGCGGGCGGAAAGTCCGGGCTACACTGACGTAGGGCAGGCGCGGATGATTTCAACGACCCTCATGCGCGACTCGACACTTCGCGCGGTCGATCGCCGGTGCGATGCGTCGCCGGCCGACGTACCGTTCGTGGAGCGGCACGCCGACTATTCGCTGTCGTACGTGCGCCGCGGCACGTTCGGATATCAGAGCCGCGGTTCGTCGTTCGAGCTCGTCGCCGGGTCGATCCTGGTCGGCTACCCCGGCGACGAGTACGTGTGCACCCACGACCACGCTCGCGGTGACGGCGACGAATGCCTGTCCTTTCACATGACCCCGGCGCTGGTGGAGGCGATCAGCGATCGGCCCAATGTCTGGCGACGAGGCTGTGTGCCGCCGCTGCCCGCGCTGATGGTGCTGGGCGAGCTCGCGCAGGCGGCCGCTGAGGGGCGCACCGACGTCGCCCTCGATGAGATCGGGATGGCGCTCGCCGCGCGCTTCGTCGATATCGCCTCGGGACGGTCGACGGCACGGGCGGAGGCTCGTGCGCGTGATCGAGGCCGCGCGGTGGAAGCGGCCCTTTGGCTCGATGCGCACGCGGCCGAGCCCATCGACCTCACCAGCGCGGCGCGCGCGGTCGGGCTGAGCCCGTTTCACTTCCTGCGGGTCTTCGCCAATGTGCTCGGTGTGACGCCTCATCAGTATCTGGTCCGTGCCCGGCTGCGTCGCGCGGCCCGGCTACTGGCCGACGACAGCCGGTCGATCACCGACATCGCGTTCGACGTGGGTTTCGGCGATCTCTCCAACTTCGTACGCACGTTCCATCGCGCCGCTGGCGTCTCGCCCGGACGCTTCCGCCGGGCGGCCAGGGGGGACCGCAAGATTCTCCAAGAGAGGCTGACCGCGCGCTGCCTAGGATGACTCCTGAGGAAGGGAGGACATCATGGCTTCCATCCGCAAGGAGATCCTGCTCGACGCTCGCGCCGAGGACGTGTGGGACGCGGTTCGTGACGTCGGAGCGTTGCACACCCGCCTCGTACCGGGCTTCGTCACCGATACACGCCTCGAGAAAGGCGCTCGGATCGTCACCTTCGCCAACGGGATGGTCGTCCGCGAGCTGATCGTCGACCTCGACGACACGGCGCGCCGGCTCGTCTGGACGGCGAGCGGTGGGCGTCTCTCCCATCACAACGCGGCGGCTCAGGTCTTCGCCGACGGCGACAAGCGTAGCCGGCTCGTCTGGACGGCCGACCTCTTGCCCGACGAGTTCGCCGGCGAGATTCGCACGATGATGGAGCACGGCGCGGCGGCCATGCAGAAGGCGTTCGAGAAACGATGACGCATCCGCGGTGATCCACCTCACACCGGCCGCTCGAAGCCGTACTCGCGGGTCTGATTGAGGTCGTCCGGCAAGACTCGCTCGCCGGTCCGATGGAAGCCCATTCGCTCGTAGAGCCGATGCGCCTGGTCGAAGCGAGTATCCGACCAGAGGATCAGGCGCGGAACGTTCTGCGTCCGGCACCACTCGAGCACCGTCTCGACGAGCGCGCGGCCGGTGCCGCGCCCGCGCAGGCGCGCGTCGAGGTAGAGCCGATGGAGCTCGGCGTTGCCGTCGGCCAGCCGCTCGACACCCACCGAGCCGACGACCGCGTTGTCCTCACGCACGACGAAGAAGGCGCCGCGCGGCGCCGCATAGTGCTGATCGAATCGATAGAGGTCGGGGACCTCGACCTCGGGCACGTAGACGAAGCCGTACTCCAGGTACACGCGGCCGATGAGCTCGACGACGCCGGGCACCTCCGCGCTTCCCCCGAGCCTGACTGCCAGCGCGCTCCCGCGTGGGCGAGAGCGCTTGTCCATCATCATGCGATCCCACGGCAGCACGATCACCGCGATCCCGAGAAGCACGAGGGCCATCCCCGCGAGCCGCAGCGGGCCGAACCGCTCGCCGAACGCGAGAGCCGAGGCGTAGCCGCCGACGATCGGCACCAGCAGGGCGAACGGCGTGACCGTCGCCGCCGGGTACCGACGCAGGAGCCGGCCCCAGATCGCGTAGGCCAGGATCGTCGCGACGACGCTGAGATACAGCGCGGCCGCGACCGCGAGCCACGACGCGCTCGAGACGGCCCCCGCGAAACCCGCCGGGCCGTCGAGCATCAGCGAGAGCGCGAGCGCCGGCAGCGGCGGGACGAGGCTGAGCCAGACGATGAGATCGAGCATCTCCGCGTCGCGAACTTGCTTGAGCAGGACATTGCCGATGCCCCAGCTGATCGCCGAGCCCATCGCGAGGCAGAAGCCGACGACAGTAAGGTCCTGACCGATCGTGAGGACGATCAGCACCAGGCCCACGAAGGCCACCGTCACGCCCAAGACCTGACGCGTGGTGGGCCGCTCGCGCAAGGCCATCGCCGCGAACACGATCGTGAAGAGTGCCTGCGTCTGGACGAGCAGCGAGGCCAACCCAGGCGGCAGGCCGCTGGCGATGGCGAAGAACTGCAGCAGGAACTGGCCGGCGAAGAGCGTCGCGCCGATCGCGATGAGACGCGACCACGCGAGCGCCGGCCGCGGCAGCACCAGGGCCGGAACAGCCGCGATCAGGAAGCGCAGCGCGGTCAGCTGCGGCGGCGAAAAGCTCTCGAGGCCGATCTTCGTGGCGACGAACGCGACGCCCCAGATGACGACGACGAGCAGCGCGAGCGCGACATGGGGCAGACTCAGAGCGCGCCGGTCCTAGCTCAGGATGGCGCGGCGATAGTGACTGGGATAGACGATGCCGGCGCGCGCGGGCAGCGCCGCCAGATCCTGGGCGATCTGCCAGCCGAGCGCCTTCAACGCCTCGACCTCGGAGCGCTCGCGCGTGGCGAGCAGCGTCCAGGCCGCCGCCTCGTCGGGCGCCGCGACGATCACGGGCCCGATGAAGTCGTCGTCGGTGATGCGCTCGAAAAAGTAGAGCGTCACTCGGGCTTGAGGTCGGGCCGCTTCAGCGCCAGCGCCGACCACTCGAGGGTCGCGCGGCGCTTGAACTCGATGGCCTTTTCCCACTCGTCCAGCGAATAGCAGTCGCGCTCGGCGACGCAGCGGATCTCGGTCACCGTGCGCTCGTCGAGAGAAAGACGCTCGGCGATCTGCTTGTCGGAGAGGCCGGGCTGGTCGATCTTCTGGAACGAGTTGCAGAGCTTGAGCACCTCGTCCTTGTAGCGCTTGTAGACTTCGGGATCGAGCTTGAAGACACTCATCGCTACCTCATCTCCTTGAGGCCGTGGGCGGCCGGGCACACGCGCATGCACTCGAAGCACTGGGCGATGTTGGTCGACGAGTAGGTGATGGCCCAGAGGCTCCGCGTGAAGAAGTCGCCGTAGAGGAGCATCTTGCGCTTGTCACGGTCGGGCTCGTTGAGCGTCTCCTCGAGCACCTTCTGGAACCCGCCGACCCAGTGCGTGTGTACGCGTGTGTTGCAGCGCGCGGCGTCGTAGAAGGTCCGCACGGCCCGGCCGTTCTCGAGCTTGCCCGACAGACAGCCGCCATTCGAGCCGGGGCAGATGGTGAGGCAGGGCGTCGTCCGCTCGCGATCCCACATCTCCTGGCAGGACGGCGCCGGGCACGCGGGGCTCGCCTCGACGCCGTCGGCGTCGAGGGGCGCCGTGGTGATCACCGCGCTCCAGTACATGAAGCCGTGGTCGCGATTCAGCACAGGGCCGGCGAGCGATTTCGAGCCGAGGCCGGCCAGCTGGGCGGCGAGCATGAGCGAGAGAAAAGGCGTGTCGCCGCTCGCGGTGCCCGGCGGAACGTAGAGCGCGTAGTAGCCGAACTCGCTCTCGATGTACTGGGCGAGCCGTCGGCCGACACCCTGGATGCGCTCGGTCGTGCCCATCGTCTGCATGACCCACGGCGAGGTCGCCGCCCAGTCGCCTTCACGCGGCTGCGCGCCCCCGACTACGACAACCGATCGCGCGCCCGGCAGCAGATCGCCGGGGCGGTGCTTTTCTGGGGCATGAGAGTCGAACGCCGCGGCGTCGGCGACACCGCAGGCCGTCGCGCCCGACTTGAGCGCGATCGACTTCAGCTGCGCCGTGGCGCCCGGAGGGAGTTCGGCCATTACTGGAGCGGGGGCCGTGAGCCCGGCGCGACCGAGGGTGGCCTGTGAAGGGGGCTTGCCGGATTCATTTGGAGCGGGGGCCGTGAGCCCGGTGCAGCCGAGGGTGGCCTGTGAAGGGGGCTTGCCGGATTCATTTGGAGCGGGGGCCGTGAGCCAGGGG
>Ga0137415_10003189_pt1 | contig 16285 bp, 14 predicted proteins | sample CZODoug3_1_1_16f_FD_183082 | JGI IMG/M metagenome (GOLD analysis project Ga0137415, IMG submission 183082) | Vadose zone soil fungal communities from Angelo Coast Range Reserve, California, USA - CZODoug3_1_1_16fungal (Hybrid Assembly) | ecosystem: Environmental > Terrestrial > Soil > Vadose...
TCGGCAGCGGCTTTCTGACCTGCTTTCAGCCAGTACGGAATCGCCACGTCGAGCGCGGCAGCCTCGGTGAAGTGGTGCGCCACGAGCTCAGGTCGTGTGGCGACGACCTCCGGAAAGCGTTCCAGCAGCGCCTCGCCGATGCGGCGATGGTAGTCGCGGCGCTCGCTCTTCAGGAGCATCTCGTACGCCGCATCGCGGACGAGCGCGTGCTTGAACGAGTAGCGCGCCTGCGGAGCCGCTTCCTGCTGGTACACAAGGTCGGCTTCTATCAGACGGCGGAGTCCGCCGAGCAATGCATCCTCGTCCCAGGGAGCGACCGCTCGCAGCATCTCGATGCTGAACTCGCGACCGATCACGGATCCGAGCTGCGCGATTCGCTTGGCCGCTCCGAGCCGATCGAGTCGCGCGGTGAGCGACGCCTGAAGCGACGTCGGGATGGACACTGACGCCGATTCACCCTCGACGTAGCCATCAACCGTCTCGCGTAGGGAACCCGATTCGAGAATCATCTTGGTCAGCTCCTCGACGAAGAGCGGGACACCGTCTGTCCTTTCAATGATCTCATCGAGGAGGCGGGGGGGCAGCGTCCGGCCCCCGGCGACCCGAGTGACGATCGCGTTCGAGTCGGGTCGATCCAGTGGCTTCAGGGCCACAGACGTCACGCAATCGCCCCAGGGATTGGCCAATGTCGGGCGCGCGGTCATCAGCAGGAGCAACCGCGCCGACGCGGCCCTCGACATCAAGAGGCCGAGAAAATCCAGCGTCGACGGATCTGCCCAGTGCAGGTCTTCGAGCCACAAGATGACGGGCCGTCGTTGCGACTTCCGGACGACGACCGAGGCCAAGGCTTCCAAGGTCAATTCTTTGCGCTTCTGCGGCGTAAAATCGAGCGGCGCGAATGATGGGGGGAGCGGTACGGACAACAGCCCCGCCAGAAGCGACAGCGTCTCGGACGGAAGAGCGCCGACGGATTCGAGAGCGGAGACGAGTGCAGCCAGCCGCTCGGGCGGCGCTTGCTCGTCCCGGAGGCCGAACATTCCCTGGAGGAGGCTGATGACCGGGCGGAGTGCGCTCGCTTGTTCATACGGCGAACAGTGGACGACCCAACAGTCTCCTGCCAGGCCTTCGACCCGAGCCCGCAACTCGTGCACGAGCCGCGTCTTCCCGAGTCCGGCTTCGGCGGTGAGCATGACCGCAGCACATCGACCCTTTTGGGCGGTCTCGAAGGCTTCCAAGAGGCGCTCGAGCTCCTCGGTGAACTTCTCGCCCGCGCCCGAGAACACCTTGATGCCGTTGTCCTCGAAGGGATTGTGCGAGGCGGAAATCACCGCGCCCGCGGTGTATCCCATGCGCGGGGTGAGGTACGCGATGGCCGGCGTGGGGATGATTCCCGCGCCGGTCAGCGACCCGCCCTGGCTGTTGATGCCGAAGGCGAGCTCGCGTTCGATCCACGCGCCGGATTCACGCGTGTCGCGCCCCGAGAGAAATCGCGTCGACTGGCCGTGCCCGAGCGCTCGCGCCAGCGCGCCGCCGAGACGCCGAACGGTCGGCGGATCCAATGGATACGTGCCGGCCTTGCCACGAACCCCGTCAGTGCCAAATAGTCGTGCCACTACCCACCATCCACTATCTGATTCGCACTTTGACCTCGGCCGGTTCCAGGCGCACCACGCCGACGCGCGCGGGCGCGACGACGCTGACAGGCAGCTGGAAGTCGCCGGCCTTCAATCCTTCGACGTCAACGGTGGCGTCGAACATGCCGCCGTCGCTCGTCATCACCTCGCGCGGGCCCCGGACCCACGCGGTGACGCGCGCGGGCACGACCTGCACCCGCCCTGCCGCGTGGCGCGGCTTCACCGCTATGTTGCCGACCGACCATTCTACGGGCGCCGGCGCCACGACAACGGCAACGCGCGCCGTCTGCGGCGTGCGCAGCCGGAGCGAGGCGTCCGCGACGCCGATGTTCACGGTCTCCGTCAATGGCGCCGATGCGCCGAAGACTGCGATCGGCTCCGTAATCGCCTGCGTGAGCTTCGACAGTATGCTCACCGGACCCTGCACTTCGACCGTCGACGGCTCTGCAGTTACCGTGCCGACGACAAACCCATCAGCCGGCTCGCCCTCGACCGTGGGCACGACCGGAACGATCTTGCTCCCCGACGGCTCGAACGCCATCGACACCGTCGACGGGTTCACCTGCACGACGTCCACGCCGAACGGCCGCCGCACGTCGTCGCCGCCGAGATGAAAGAGGCGCTGGCCCGCTCGCGCGGAGCGCAGATCCAGCACGGCGACCAGTTCACCCGCGGCGATGCGGTTCAACGCGCCCGACGACCCGCGCACCCGCGCGTCGATGACCGTCGGCGCGTCGCCGACGACTTCGAGCTGCGCCGGAAGGTTGGTGAACTCGAGGGGGATCCGCAGCGAGCGCTCGACGGTCTGTTCGCCGGCCACGGCCACCCAGAGCAGCGCGGCAAGGGCGATCGAGACGAACTTCAAGCCGAGGTGATGCCGGACACTGATGTACGGCATCAGGCGAGTGAGCTCCGCGTCTCTTCGACGCGGCGGAAGCGGCGGCGGCGGTGGCCGAGCAGTATCGCCAGCCGCGAGCGGAGCTGCTCGGCGGAGAAGTTCCGCTCGAGATCGCCGCCCATCGCCAGCGAGATGGTGCCGGTTTCCTCGGACACGACCATCGCAATCGCGTCGTTCTCTTCGGTGAGCCCCAGCGCCGCGCGGTGACGCGTGCCCAGGTCGCGGCTGACGCGCGGGTTCACCGACAGCGGAAGGAAGCACGCGGCCGCGGCGATGCGATCGCCCTGGATGATCACGGCGCCGTCGTGCAGCGGCGACGCCGGCTGGAAGATGCTCGAGAGCAGATCGTAGGTGATCATCGCGTCGAGCGGGATGCCGCCTTCGATGTAGTTGCGGAGACCAATCTGCCGCTCGATGACGATGATGGCGCCGACGCGCCTGGCCGCGAGGTTGGTCGCCGCCGTCACGAGCTCCTCGATCGTCTCGTCGGCGTGTTCGGCGCGCTCGAGGTACCGGAAGAACGGCGCCCGGCCGAAGTGCGCCAGCGCGCGCCGGATGTCGGCCTGGAACAGCACGATGATCGCGAAGACGACGTAGGCCGCGAGGTTGCGGATCACCCAGTTGACCGTCTCGAGCTGCAGCCACTGCGACAGGAAATAGAGCAGGAGAATGAAGCCGGCGCTCAGCGCCATCTGCGCCGCGCGCGTGCCGCGGATGAGCAGCAGCAGCTCGTACAGCAGGAACGACACGATCGCGATGTCGAGGGCATCGGCCCACCCGATGTCGGGACGGCGCAGGATCGCGGTCAGCCAATTCATCAGTCGACGCGATGATACTTCCGAATTTCGTCCGCGACGCGCGCGACCTGCAGCATCTCGTCCACGGCGTGGACGCGGATCACGTGTGCACCCGCGAGCACCGCCGCCGTCACCGCGGCCGCGGTTCCCCAGTCGCGCGCCGAGGCGGGCACGCGGTTTCCAAGGGGCCGCGCCAGGAACGACTTGCGCGACGGGCCGACGACGAGCGGACATCCGAGCTCGCTGAATTCATCGAGGCGCGCGAGCGCCTCGAAGCTGTGAGGGGCCTCCTTGGCGAAGCCGAGCCCGGGATCGACGAGGACGCGCGACGTGGCGATGCCGGCGCCGGTCGCAAACGACATGCTCTCGCGCAGCTCGTCGAGCACTTCCGCGACCACGTCCCCGTACGACGCCTGCTGATACATGTCGCGCGAGCGCCCGCGCGTGTGCATCAGGATGACGGCCGCCCCGCGCCGCGCGGCGACCTCCGCCAGCTCCGGCTCGTACCGCAGGCCGCTGATGTCGTTGACGAGGGACGCGCCCGCCGCGAGCGCGGCGTCCGCTGTCGCGGCCCTGTAGGTGTCGATCGAAATCGGGACGTCGACACGCTTCGCCAGCGCCTCGACGACGGGGATTGCGCGGCGATGCTCTTCCGCGGCGTCCACTGCCGCCGCGCCGGGACGCGTGGACTCGCCCCCGACGTCCAGGATGCCGGCGCCCTGCTCGGCCATCCGCACACCGGCTTCGACCGCCGCTGCGGCGTCGAAGAGCACACCGCCGTCGGAAAAGGAATCGGGCGTGACGTTGATGACGCCCATGATGACTGTGCGTTCGCCGAGGGAAAGGGATCGCCCGCCGGGCAGGGGGACGGTGAAGCGGCGGCGTGGCTGCATATGAAAAAGGCCGACCTGAAGGTCGGCCTCTACGTCAGTGTAGAGGCGGGTCTTCAGACCCGCCTCATTCATTATTCCTGCGTAACGGGACGCGGCGGAATCGACGGAACAATCGGCTGGCGCTCCTTCGGCTTCTGCGCCGTCGGGGCGACCTGCGGCGTCGCCGGCGCGGCCGGCCTCGGTTCGTCGAGCGGCTCGCCTGCGACGACGCGGCGCACCTGCTCGGAGTCGAGCGTCTCGTGCACGAGCAGCGCGTCGGCCATCTCGATCAGCCGCGGCTTGTGCTGGACGAGGATCTCCTGCGCGCGCGTGTACGCGTCGGTCACGAAGCGCTTCACCTCGTGATCGATCTTCAGCGCGGTGTCCTCGCTGTAATCCTGGTGCTGCGCGATCTCGCGGCCGAGGAAGATCTGCTCTTCCTTCTTGCCGAAGGTGAGCGGACCCATCGAGTCGCTCATGCCCCACTCGCAGACCATCTTGCGGGCGAGGTCGGTGGCGCGCTCGAGGTCGTTGCCCGCGCCGGTCGTGATGCTGCCGAGCGTGATTTCTTCCGCGATGCGGCCGCCGAGCAGGATGCAGATCTGGTCCCGCAGGTAATCGCGCGAGTAGTTGTGCTTCTCGTCGATCGGCAACATCGTCGTCAGGCCGAGCGCCATGCCGCGCGGGATGATCGTCACCTTGTGGATCGGATCGGCGTGCGGCAGCAGCACGGTGAGCAGCGCGTGGCCGGCCTCGTGAATCGCCGTGACGCGCTTCTCGGCGTCGCTGATGATCATCGAGCGGCGCTCGGATCCCATCAGGACCTTGTCCTTCGCGAACTCGAAGTCGTGCATGCGCACGACCTTCTGGTTGTAGCGCGCCGCGTTCAGCGCCGCCTCGTTCACCAGGTTCGCGAGATCGGCGCCGGAGAAGCCCGCCGAGCCTCTTGCCAGCACTGCAATCTCCACATCGTCGGCCATCGGGATCTTGCGCGTGTGGACGGAGAGAATGCCTTCGCGGCCTTTCACGTCCGGACGGTTGACAACGATGCGGCGGTCGAAGCGGCCGGGCCGAAGCAGCGCCGGGTCGAGCACGTCGGGGCGGTTGGTCGCCGCGACGAGGATCACGCCCTCGTTCGACTCGAACCCGTCCATCTCGACGAGGAGCTGGTTGAGCGTCTGCTCGCGCTCGTCGTGGCCGCCGCCGAGGCCGGCGCCGCGATGGCGGCCGACCGCGTCGATCTCGTCGATGAACACGATGCACGGCGCATTCTTCTTGCCCTGCTCGAACAGATCGCGGACGCGCGACGCGCCGACGCCGACGAACATCTCGACGAAGTCCGATCCGCTGATGGAGAAGAACGGCACGTTGGCTTCGCCCGCCACGGCGCGCGCCAGGAGCGTTTTGCCCGTTCCGGGAGGGCCCATCAGGAGCACGCCCTTCGGAATCCGCCCGCCGAGCTTCTGGAATTTCTGCGGCTCCTTCAGGAACTCGATGATCTCCTGGAGCTCCTCTTTCGCTTCGTCGACACCCGCCACGTCCTTGAACGTGACCTTCTTCTGCGAGCTCGACGACAGCTTCGCCTTGCTCTTGCCGAACGAGAGCGCCTTGTTCCCGCCGCTCTGCATCTGGCGCATGAAGAAGACCCAGAAGCCGATGATGAGGAGGAACGGTCCCCACGAGTACAGGATCGTCGCCCATGGACTGACCGTCGGCTCCTTCGCCGTCACCTGCACGCCGCGGTCGATCAGCTTGTTGACGAGGCCGTCGTACTGCGCGGGCGCATAGGTCTGGAAGTGTTCATTGACTTTCGTGAAGCCATTGATTTCCTGCCCGGTGATGGTGACGCGCTGGACGCTTCCCGAGTCCGCCCATGACATGAACTCGCTGAAGGTGACCGTGCGCGGCGATCCCGACTGAAACTTCGTGGAAAAATTCCAGATGAGCACGCCGAGCACGGCGAGCGCCACCCAGAACATCAGGCTCTTCAACGTCGAGTTCAAGCACACCCTCCCACCGGAGCGCAGATCGTCCGCCTTCGCGCGGCTGCGGCGAACCGCCGGAGCCCGGCGAAGGCGATCAGAGCTGCCTAAGTTTCAAGATTAGCACGGCTTGCGCGGGGTCCGTAACCCGAAACGCCTCGTCAATTCCGTGACCGGCGACCCACACAATCCGGTCCGTTTCGTCGACCACCAGCGGCACGGTGTCGCGATGCGCCCGCGCGACTTTTCGATCCACGAAATAGTCCTGCAGTTTCTTCTGGCCGCCAAGCCCGACGGGCCGGAATCGGTCGCCTGGACGACGATTTCGTACGACCAAACTTTGTCCGCAGAGGTCCCCCCGGACGAGCGCGGCCTGGCCGTCCGGGTAGTTGCGCACGATTGCACCACCATCCTCGGCGTCGGAGGCGACGACCGCCTCTGCTGACACGACACAACCGGTGTCGGGCACCTCGACCTCTCCTGGAATAGACAGCGGATAGCGAAAAAGGTTCGGCGCCTTCAAGGCACCCGGACGATTTCGCGCGGCTTCCTCAGTTCTGCCTCTTAAGACGAGCCGCGGCCCGATGCGTTCCAGCCTTTGACCCGGTGCGTCCATGCATTCATCACGCTTGAGACGGCGCGCAGCCTCGACGTGGTTGAAGGAGACCGGACGCCCGCCGGCCACCTCGCTCATCGCATGCCAGATCACCGCGCGCTGCAGCGCCAGCGGAGCGGCGGTCAAGGCCGCGACGTCGATCTCGAGCACCGGCTCCGCGGCTTGGGCTGCTCCCGGACGCACGACGCGTGCCGACAGGTCCGCGACCACGGCGTCCATCCATTCCCAGCCTCCGCGCGCGACGTCCGCTTCATCGGCCAGCACATCCACGATGTTCGGGTTGAAGCGCGCGCGCAGCAGCGGCAGCAGCTCGGCGCGGACGCGATTGCGCGGGATGCTGACGTCCGCGTTGGTTTCGTCTTCGACAAACGCAAGGTGCTGCGCGTCGATCCACTCTCGGAGCTCCTCGCGCCGGCAGCTGAGGAGCGGGCGCACGACGCGACCGTTGCGCGGATACATGCTGGCCAACCCGCGCGGTCCGGCACCGCGAAGGAGACGGAGCAAAAACGTCTCGGCCTGATCGTCACGCGTATGGCCGAGCGCCACCAGATCGGCGCCGGCCGAGACGCACGCGCGCTCGAAGAACTCGTACCGCGCGGCGCGGCCGGCATCCTCGACCGAGCGCCGCTCGCGGCGCGCGCGCGCGGCCACATCGGCGCGATCGATCACGATGGGACGGCCGAGCGATTCCGCCACGCCCGCCACGAACCGCTCGTCGTCGTCCGCCGAGACGCGGAGCTGATGGTTGAAGTGCGCGATCCCGACCACCTTCACCTCGCCGGCAGCGTCGAGCTCGCGCAACAGGTGCGCGAGCGCCACGGAATCCGAGCCGCCCGACACTGCGGCGAGCACACGGCTCTCGCGGTCGAAGAGGTCGTGCTCGCGGACGAGTTGACGGACGCGATCAACGAGCGTGGCCATAGGTCCGGTAGGGCGGGTAGGTCTGGTGGGTCTGGTGGGGAACTCGGGATGGCGGGCGCCGCGAACCAACCAACCTGGCCTACCCGACCAACCCGCCTCACCCGGCCTTCAATGGTGCCGGAGGACGGATTCGAACCGTCGACCCCGCGCTTATGAGACGCGTGCTCTCACCAACTGAGCTACTCCGGCGAGAATATGCAGAACCCAACAATGCTAGCACGGGTTTTTAAGGGGTCGCTTCTCTGACGGCGGCGGCGAGGAGCGGAATCATGATCTCGTGGTGACCTACGAGCGAGTAGCCGCGGCCGGTGCCGGCGGTCGGCCGCGAGACGACGTTGGTCTGTGCGCGATACGAGCGGATGACATCGAGGTTGACGGTCGTCAACTCCGCGAGGCCGATCCCGCGATTACGCGCCAGCGCAACGGCCTTGAGAAACACTTCCGGCAGCACCACTGCGGATCCGCAGTTCAAGTACACGCCGCGTTCAAGCCGGGCGACAGCCGACACGAAATATCGAAAATCGCGGAGGCTGCCTTCGCCGAGCGCCGCCCCGGACGCCGCCGGGTGCATGTGAATGATGTCGGTGCCGATCGCGACGTGAACGGTCAGCGGAATCTGCAGCCGCGCGGCGGCGGCGAGGACGCTGGTGCGCGCGTACTGCGGCTGCTTCGCGGCGAGAAAGCTGGTGATTGCCTGACCGATGCCCCGGCCGCTGGCGACGCCCTCGGTGATCGCCTCGTTGAGCAGCCGGCCGGTCTCTTCCGCCATCCCGAACCGGCCCGGGCCGAGCGCCTCGTCCACGTCCTCGGACGTGGCGCCGACCAGCGCGACCTCGAAGTCGTGGATGATCGCGGCGCCGTTGGTGGCAATCGCGGAGACGAAGCCGCGCTCCATCAGGTCGACCAGCACAGGGCCGAGGCCCGTCTTGATCACGTGCGCGCCGAGACCCCACACGATTCCCGCGCCGGTTCGCTTCGCCTCGACCATCGCGCGGACCACCGCCTTGAAGTCCGCGCCGGCCAGAATGTTCGGCAGCGACTCGACAAACGCGCCGATCGATCCGCCAGATGGGGCGGGGCGGGCGAAATCCTCGACGCGCGACTTGCTCCTGCGAGACTTCAGCGGGTACGTCGTAATGCCGGAGAGATCGAAATCGTCGTAGGTGAACGGCATAAGGAATTGGCGAGTTGGTAAATTGGTGAGTTGGTGAGTTGGTGAGTTGGTAGATTTGGCGGAGCCTGCTTTACGAATTCACCAATTCACCAATTCACCAATTCACCAATTTCAGAGTATCACCATGGCGTCGCCGTAGCTGTAGAACCGGTAGCGCTCGGCAACGGCCGCATCATACGCGGTCCGGACGCGATCGCCGCCCGCGAACGCGGACACGAGCATCAGCAGCGACGACCGCGGCAAGTGGAAATTGGTGAGGAGGCCGTCCACCACGCGAAAGTCGAACCCCGGATAGATGAACAGGTCCGTTGAGCCGTGTCCGGCCACGATCGTCCCGTCGTGCGCGCGCGCCACCGCTTCGAGCGTTCGCGTCGTCGTTGTCCCGACCGCGATGATGCGCCGACCCTCCCGTCGCGCCCGATTGATGTGCGCCGCGGCAGCCGCAGCGATCTCGTAGCGCTCGGACTCGAGGCGGTGGTCCTCGACGCGATCGACCCGCACCGGTTGAAACGTGCCGTATCCGACGTGAAGGGTGATGGCGGACAGCTCGATGCCACGCCCGGCCAGCGCCGCGACGAGCGGCGGGCTGAAGTGCAGGCCCGCGGTCGGCGCCGCGATGGAGCCGCGCGCCTCCGCAAACACGGTCTGGTACCGATCGCGGTCGTCCGGGCGATCGTCGCGCTTGATGTACGGCGGCAGCGGCATGTGTCCGATGGCATCCACCGTCTGATCGACCGGCGTGCCGTCCTGGGTCCAAAGCCGGACGACGCGGCGGCCGAAGAATCGCCGTTCGAGAATCTCGCCGTGCAGCGTGTGAATTCCTTCAAACACCACGCGCGCTCCCGGTTTCAATTTCTGCCCCGGGTGAACCAAGACCTCCCACACCGTCGAACTCCGAGTTGGCTCGGAGTTGACCCCGGGTTCGCTGCGAGTTTGATCCGAGTCGAGTGGCCTCAGAAGGAGACACTCGACGGCGCCGCCGCTTGGGACGCGACGGCCCAGCAGCCGGGCCGGGAAGACGCGCGTGTTGTTCACGACCACGAGATCGCCGGCGCGCAGCAGATCCGGCAGGGCGCTGATGCTCGAATGCGTGATCGATCCGGTTCGGCGATCGAGATGGAGCAGCCGCGCCCCGCCCCGTGCGGAGGGCGGCTCCTGCGCGATCAGTTCCAATGGAAGGTCGAAGTCGAAGTCGCGGACATCCATGCCCGCGCCTGATGTTAGTGGATGACTGGCGATATGCAGGTCGCTTTCGCGTCCCGCCAATCTTCCGCGAGGATCGTCCACAACGACTGATCGAGATACTCGCCGCTGCACCGGAACGACTTGCGCAGGATGCCTTCGCGAACCGCGCCGATCTTCCTCAGCGCGCCATTGCCGCGGGCGTTCGCAGTGGCGGCGCGCGCCTCGAGGCGATTGCTGCCGAGCGTCTCGAACGTGAAGTCGATAACGAGCCTGGCGCCGTCGAGGAATACGCCGGTGCCCCAGAACTCGGACATGAGGGCAAAGCCCCATTCCGCATTGCCGAAATTCGCCTCGAGCGAACGCACCTGAAACAGGCCGATGGCGATGTCCGAATCACGCGGCGCGATCGCGAAGCACGCGTTTTCACCCGCGGCGCGCCGCCCGTGCGTCCGAGCGATGAACCGCTCGAACCCTTCGACGGTCGCCGGCGGCGGCGAGAGGTACCGCGTGACCTCTTCGGTCGTGAGCGCCAGCAGGAGCGCCGGCGCGTCGGTCACTCGAAGCTCACGCAGCGTCACCATCGTTCCGGTCAAGGTCGGCAGGCCGGTCCGCCAGTCGTTCGACTGCGTCGGCAGCGACGCGGCCAGCGGCATCGTCGAGACGACCGCCGCGTCGGCGTTCGGCCGATAGGGCATCCTCTCCATTAGCAGCTCCCACCCGTCCAGACGATGTCCCTGCGCGGGACCACGTTGCTGTAATAGAGGACGATCCGCGGCAGCACAATGTCGCCCCAGATGGCGTGCTTGCTCCAGGCGCACAACTGCGGGCCGATCAAAGTGGACGCCGAGACGCAGCCGCTCAGCCACGACCTTCCCGCCGCTATCTCGGTCTCGAATGGCCTCGCCAGCGCAATCGCACCCGCGGCGTTGATTTCGCGTGTCCCCTTGCCTGAACGAAGGCCGAATCCGGCGCCGGACCCGGCACAGCCGACGCCAGCCGCCTGCTCAATCGCGAGACTGAGCGACCGGATGTCGGACAACTCGGTGAACCGCACGCCGACTTCCAGATCGATCGTCATATCAGGCCTCACTTGCAGGCGTTGAGGTTCCACACGCCGGCGCCGGCGCCGGCGATCCCGCCGATGTAGCCGAGGCGCCGGGCCGCGGTCTCATGCCCGGTCTTTTTGAGCATCCACGCGCCGACGAGCGTCGAGCTACCCATGACCACAGCCTTGGTCGTAATCAGGCGCGTGACGTTCGGAGCGCGGCCGTAGATGCCCGCGTTCGCTTCGACGCAACGGCCCGACTTCAGCGCGCGATGCGTGCTCGCGGCGTCGAGCGTCTGCCCGGCCGTGAGTGCGAGATACGGGACAATCCAGTTCATTTGGAAGCCTTTCAGGCTGGGGGATATGAGCCGCTGTGCAATTCGATCGCGAGCCCGTCGTTGGACGGGTTTCCCGTTGTGGGCCCGGCTTGAGCCGAACCTCGGGAGCAGAGGAGCGAAGAGGCGGTCAGGCCCGTGAACAACAGGGCGCCGGGATAGTGCATGACAGGTATAAAGCAGAGCAAGCAAATGGCCACGCTTCGAACACATCTCGACGATAGGGCTATCTCATTGACCGGAAACGGGTTGATCGTCTCAACAAGACTATAGAGAACTTTGTAAGACAATATATACGTGACGTATAACGGAACACTTTTTGTGGACAATGATACGATATTAGCCATTTTATAAGGCCAATTTGGATATTGTTGCCTGTGTTCCATAAACACACATAAGTCGTTCTATCGAACATTAAGTGCTAAAGACGACATCGTTACAGAATGGTGATGGTCTTGCACTCGCCGGCGGCGATGTTCGATGTGGTCGTTGTGGGAGGCGGACCCGCGGGGCTCAGCGCGGCGCTGATGCTCGGACGCTGTCGCCGCCGCGTGTTGGTGTGTGACCTCGGTCAGCCGCGAAACCGGCGATCGCGCGCGCTCCACGGCTATCTCACGCGCGACGGGATCATCCCGTCGGCCTTCAACGCGCTCGGGCGCAGCGAGCTGGCCGCGTACGGCGTGGAATTCCGCGAGGTCGGCGTCGTTGGCGCGCGGCCCGTCGACCGGCATTATCGCGTCTCGCTCGCCGACGGCGCGGAAGAAGAGACGCGCTATCTCCTCATCGCGACCGGCGTCGTCGACGATCTGCCGGCCATCCCGGGCTTCGACGACTGCTACGGCCGCTCGATCTTTCATTGTCCGTATTGCGACGGCTGGGAGTGGCGCGATCGGCGCCTCGCCGCGATGGCTCTGGGCGCCCACGCCGCCCGACTGGCGCTCGGTTTGAAATCCTGGAGCGCCGACGTCGTCGTCTGCACGAACGGCGGGCGGGTGGGCCGGCGGCTGCGCGAGCGGCTCGCGAAGAACGGCATCGGCGTTCGTACCGAGCCGATTGCGCGGATCGACCACCGCGACGGCGAGCTCTCGAGCGTCGCGTTCGAATCGGGCGATCCGCTGCGTCGCGACGCGCTGTTCTTCTCGACCGGTCAGCATCCGCAATCAGGTCTGGCGAGTACGTTGGGCTGTACGCTCACGCGCCGCGGCACGGTGAACACCGGAACGCTGTGCGCGACCAACGTCGAACGGGTTTACGTCGCCGGCGACGCGTCGCGGGACGCGCAGTTGGTTGTCGTCGCCGCCGCCGAAGGCGTGAAGGCGGCGGTCGCCATCAACCAGGCGCTGCAGGGGGAGGACCTCGCATCGTGACGCTGAAGGCGGTGGAAACCCGTCCGGCGCCGACGGACAATCCGCTGACGCGCGATCCGCAATCGCCGGAGCCCGAACCGCTGGCGATCGGGAGGCCGGTGGAAATCCGCAGGGCCGCGCTCGCGGTGCTGGCGATCGTCATGATGCTGCAGTACGCGCAGTCGGCGATCATTCCGATCGTCGGTCATTCGTTGCCGCGCCCGGCCGGCGCCCGCAGCCCCGACGGCAACCGCGGCGAGGCGAGGAGCCGCACGAACTCTTCCCAGCGACGGGACGGCTGCGTTGCAGTGCCGCCTCTCGATTCGACGAACTGCTTCACCAGATCCTTGCCGAGGTTGTAGTTGATCACGTAGCTCCGGTAGGTGTCGAAGAACCGCGTGCGCTGCTCGGCGCTCTTGGGCGACATCATCGCGTATCGCGCGAGCCAGGTGACCGCCGCCGCGCGGTCGATCTCGCCGTTCAGATATCTGCGCGCCGCTTCGTTGCCGGCGTACGCCAGGCGATCCACGAGCGCCCGCACGCTGGAGTAGGCCGCCGCCTGCGACGGGTCGAGGCCGGCCGCCGGAAAAAGCACGTCGCGCTCGAACGCGAGCCGTTCGTCTCCGGGGAACGCGACTTCGATGCCGTAGTTGGCCGTGCCCTCTGCGACGAGCGACTGCGGCGAGAACAGGGGGTAGACGGTGAACTCGACCCAGCCGCGATCGCGCGCGAGGTTCTTCTCGAGGAGCGCGTTGTAGGCGTGATGGCCCGGGTATCCCTCGTGGCACGCGAGGTCGATCGCCCGATCGATGTAGACGGGCAGATCGGTGTTCACCTGAATCAGACTGCGGTAGGTGCCCTGGTACCAGTTGTAGCCGCTCCACGGCTTGTTGGTCACGTACTCGACCGTGAAGTGCTCGTCCTGCGGCAGCCGGACGTGCCGGAGCGTCCGGTCGCGGCACTCGGCAATCGCGCGGTCGAAGACGCGCGCCAGTCGATCGGAAGGGACGATGAATTTCTGACGGAACGCGTCGTAGCGGTCGCCAAGCGGACCCTGCCCCGGCAGCACACGATCGATATCCTTCAGCGCCGCCTCGAAGTACGACTCGGGGTGCGTGGGCGCGACCGCGTCGTAGAGCGCCTGCGACTCCTCGTCGAAGGCGAGCGTTGCTCCTTCGAGCATCCGCACGCGCGTCCGGAGCGCCTCGAGCTGGCGCCGCAGATACTCGCGCCTGAGGACGACGAGCTCGTCGCGGCGTTCGGCTTCGGAAAGGTTCGGGATGTCGGCGATCAGGCGCTCAGCCGCCGTCGCGATGTTACGCAGCGGCGTCTGCTGCCGCCCGGCCTCGGTCTTCCAATCCGGCGGGCCATAGAACGCGTCCACGTAGTCGCCGTCGTGCTGGCCGACGGCCAGTACCAGCTTCACGTAGCGTTCGGCAATGGTGTTCATCGGTGTCGGCTGCGGGCGTTGCGCGGCGGGCATCGAGGCCGCCACGAGGATGACGATCGCGGCGATGTGGGCTCTTCTCACGACCCGATATTGTAGTGCGGCCGTTCACTGGGTCGGCTGGGGCCGCGGCAACATCCTGGCGTTCCAGGCGGCGTACTGGTTCCTGATCGCGTTGAAGGTGTCCGGCCGTTGACGGCGCAGGTCCGATTTCTCGCCAGGATCAGTCCACAGATCGAAGAGATGTTCGCTCCCGGCCTCCTTCAAGTACTTCCAGTTCCCCACGCGCGCCGCGTCCCGCTCCGCGGTGCGCCAGAACAGCGTCCTGTCGTACGCGCCGCGCTGCCCCGCACAGACCGGCAGCAGGTTCTCGCCGTCGAGCGGATAGTCGGGATCCGGCGCCGTGCCGGTCGCGCCGAGAATCGTCGCCGTCCAGTCCATCGTGATCGCCGCCTGTTCGGTCACGCGCCCAGCGGGGATCACGCCCGGCCACCGCACCATGGCCGGCACGCGGGTGCCTCCTTCCCACAGATATCCTTTCTGAAAGGAGAACGGCCAGTTGAAGGAATACCGTTCACCGCCGTTGTCGCTCGTGAAGATCACCAGCGTGTCGCGTTCGAGCTTCGCGCGTTCGAGCGCCTTCAGCACGCGGCCGATCCCGGCGTCCATGCTCTTCATCATGGCGGCATAGATCTTCAGCGAACCGCCGTTGGTCATCGGGCCGGGGCCGTGCTCCGTATGGCCGATGGCCGCGTCCTCCGGTCCTTCCCACGGGGAATGCGGAGCGTTGTACTGAAGGCTCAGGAAAAACGGTTTCGCGTGCGGATGCGCGATGAGCTGGACCGCTCTCTCGGAGAGCAGGTCGGTGAGGTAGCCGACGCGCTCGACCGGTGTGAGGTTCTCCCACAAGTCCGGAGCGGTGCCGTCGGCCGGGGCTCCGGGACCGTCGCTCGCTCTGTGCGTAAAGTAATCGGCCGCGCCGCTCAGAAGCCCGAAGAACTCGTCGAAGCCGTGGCGATTGGGCCCGAACTCCGGCTTCCATCCCAGATGCCACTTGCCGAACAGCGCTGTGTCGTAACCGTTGCCTTTGAGCAGCGATGCGACGGTGGGATGGTTCGGGGGAAGCCCCACGTCGGCCGGCGAGGTTCGCCGAAGCGGCTCCTCGAGTCCGACCGGCAGACGCTGCGGATAGCGCCCCGTGATGTACGCGCACCGCGTCGGCGTGCAGACGGGTGCGGCGGCATACGCGCTCACGAACTTGATGCCTTGCGCCGCGAAGCCGTCGAGCACGGGAGTGCGGTAATCGGGACGCCCGTAGCAGCTCAGATCGCCGTACCCGAGATCGTCGGCAAGGATGAACAGCACATTCGGCCGCTTCGCGCTCGGCGGCGCGACGAGACGGCCCGTGCCGGCGACGGCGGTCGTCCCGACGGCCGTCCCGATGAATTCACGGCGCGTCACCTTGCGCGGCATGCGCGGCATGCTAACACGCGGCGGAGGCAACGGAGGGCAGACGGAACGGATCCCGCTCCCTCGGCAAGCCCCGTTCCCGGCCCTCCGCCCTCAGTTGACTACACGTACTGCGACAGATTGAAGCGGCCGCGCGCGGCGAGCAGCGGCTTCCAGAGATCGCCGAGCTTTCTCACGCGCGCCGGCACGTTCTTCACGGTGAAGTCCTCGATGCGGATGCCCTTCTCGATCTCCATCCACGTCACCGGCGTCGAGACGGTCGCTTCCGGACGCGGGCGCGGAGAATACACGGACGCGAGCGTGCTGCCCCAGCGGTTCTGGTTGTAGTCCACCAACACGCGACCGCGCGGCCGCTTTGCGACGCGGTATTCGGCGGTGATGAGCGTCGGATGCCGCCGCGCCAGCTCCTGTGCCAGCACGTGCGCGAACCTCCGCACATCGTGCTGCACCGGGCCCCGCACGATCGGGACGTACACGTGGATGCCCTTCGAGCCGGTCGTCTTCGCGTACGACGGCATCTTCAGCGTGTCGAGCGCCTCGTGGACGACCTGCGCCGTCTCGAG
>Ga0137415_10003191_pt1 | contig 16275 bp, 12 predicted proteins | sample CZODoug3_1_1_16f_FD_183082 | JGI IMG/M metagenome (GOLD analysis project Ga0137415, IMG submission 183082) | Vadose zone soil fungal communities from Angelo Coast Range Reserve, California, USA - CZODoug3_1_1_16fungal (Hybrid Assembly) | ecosystem: Environmental > Terrestrial > Soil > Vadose...
TGGTCGATGAGATGAGTAACAACCGCGCCCGCGTCGGTGGGCTGAAGGTGAGCGAGCAGCGTGGACGCGCGTCAGCAGCGGACAGAAGCCGGGTTCGTTACCGGGCGGAGCGGGGGAGAGGCCATCCACGAGTTCGACGTCATCGTGTGCGGCGCGGGCTCGGCGGGATCGACGGTCGCGGGGATGCTCGCCCTCGACGAGAGCGTGCGAGTGCTGCTCCTCGAGGCGGGCCCCGAGGACGCCGACGAGCGAGTATCCGATCCCGACCGGTGGATCGAGAACCTTGGCACCGAACGCGACTGGGGCTATGTCACCGAACCTGGTGCCCAGGTGGACAACCGGCGCCTGCCGTACTCGATGGGCAAAGGGCTCGGCGGCGGCTCGAGTATCAACGTCGGAATCTGGTCGCGCGGCCATCGGGGCGACTGGGATGAATTCGCCACGACCTGCGCTGACCCTCGATGGGACTACCGTTCGATCCTGGGCGTCTACCGCGAGCTGGAGACGTGGCACGGCAAGCCCGACCCCGATCGGCGCGGCACGGCGGGCCCGATGCATGTCCGGCCTGCGCAGCCTCTGCATCCATTCTTCTCGGCGATGCTCGATGGAGCCGAATCGGTCGGGCTCGATCGCTACGACAGCCCGAACGGAGAGCTCGCCGAGCGAGGCAGCGGTTGCGCCGTCCGGGATGAGATCGTTGAGGACGGACAGCGGCGCTCGCCTTACCGCGCGCAGGTCGCCCCACGCTGCCAGCAGCGCAATCTGACGGTGCTCACGCAGACGCTGGTCACCCGGGTCGTGTTCGACGGCAGCCGTGCGGTCGGCGTCGAGGCACTGTCGGAGGGCCGTCCCGTGCGCTTCCGCGCCACCCGCGAGGTCGTGCTCAGTCTCGGGGCAGTGCAGACGCCCAAGATCCTCATGCAGTCGGGCATCGGACCAGCCCGGCACCTGGAGTCACTCGGCGTCGGCGTCCGCGCGGATCTGTCCGGAGTTGGCGCCAACCTCGACGACCATCTGCTAATCGGCTGCGTGTTCGAGGCCGGAGCGCAGGAGATGCCCCCGCCGACGCGCACCCAGGCGGTGTGCTTCTGGGGCGCCGATGGCCGCGTCGACTCGCCGAAGTTCCTCATGTACTCCGGCGCAATCGCGTTCACCAGCCCCGAGGCGGTGGCGCGGTACAGCATGCCGGAATCCGCCTTCACCTTTCTTCTCGGCATGCGCCTTCGGTCGCGCGGATCGGTACGGCTGGCGGACGCCGATCCGGCGAGTGCACCGGTGATCGAGACCGGCTACTTCCACGAGCCCGACGACCTTCGTGACGCCGTCGAGGCATACCGGTTCGCCGAGTCGATCGCCGCCGCGCAGGCTATGCGCCCCTACCGGGGCTCCCGCGTGATCCCCGGGGCTGTATCCGACCCCGAGGTCGCCGCCTACATTCGCGCGGCGGCCGCCACGTTCTGGCATCAGTGTGGTACGGCCCGGCTGGGCGTCGATGACGACGCCGTTGTCGATTCAGAGCTGCGTGTCCGGGGCGTGGAGGGCCTGCGCGTCGCCGACGCATCGGTGCTACCCCGCGTAACCTCCGGAAACACCATGGCACCGTGCGTGGCCATCGGACACCGGGCGGCCAGTCTGATCCGCCACTGAGTGTCACACGAAGAGCTGCGCAAGCTGGTGCTGTAGATGGAGTCCGCTCTCGCGGGTATGCATTTACCGAACGTGCTGCCGATCACCGGCGGCAGGTCCCAATCAGCGCCCTGAGTTCGACAGCGATCCGTACAGGTTTGAGGAATCGCCAAGGCCATGCAACACGATCACGCCATGCGGGATCAAATACTGGAGCTGAAACTGAGAACCGTCACGTCCAACTGAACAGATTGCCCAGTCGTACGGCCGCCACCGCGACGAGTGCCCGCCACGATAGCTACGCCACCCGCAAGCATATGGTTCGAGCCTCAGCGATTGATGGCAGGGCGTCCTGACCAGGCGAAGGATGCTCGCTGGGCGTGCCTGACCAGCGGCGGGGTGAGTCGTCGTCAGTCCTTTGGCGCCGCTACACGGCAAGCGCGGCCTGGCGGTAATGTGAGAAGACGTAGTCTGCCCCCGACCGGGGTAAGCCTAGAGTCGCCGATCCCACGACTGGCTTGCCGGCGAAGCCCACCCGCGCTCGACCCACAGCTGACTGCTGTACAGGTTCTGCCGCTGGGCCAACAGGGTGGCCGGGACCTGCCACAACGCCGCCTGCGCCGCGTTCAATTCCCGGCTCGGCGCCCAGACCCGTCTCGGAGCAACTGCCAGCGCAGCTAGGGGCCCTGGGTGCCGACGTACTCCGGGGTCTCGGGGAGCACCGTTGGCCCGCGCTGCAGGTTGCAGGGCGGCTCTGGGGCCATCGCGCCCAGCGCGGCGAACCGCTCGGGGTGCGCCTGCAGCAGCCGGCAGCCGAACGGCGCGGCCATCGAGAGAACGGGCAGCGCCACCTCGTGGCCGACGTGCTCCAGCGGGCCGCCGAGCACCTCGCGCACCAGCTCGCCGATCATCGGCCGGCGGACGCACCGCGCTCCGAGTCGGCGCGAATTAAACTGCGCCGCTCACATGTTGGTGGGCATCCGTAGGATTGGCCCACGATGGCCGGTGTTCTTATGCTCGATGCATGAAGTCCGCACCGGTGCGTTCTGTTGATATCGTCCGGGATTTGGCTGCGATCCTCGTTCTCGAGCCGGGTTCGGTACAGATAACCGGAGCGGATCCGCTGATCCGGTCGGTGCATTGCCTGGTGATGCTTCGGCGGCCGCTGTCGCTCTGTTCGGTACTCAGGTGGCGGCGTTTTCTGACGCGGCGCCAGTGGTAAGCGTCCGGGCCGACGCGGCGGTCGATCAGTTGCGCGCCTCGTATTTGACGACCATCAATGGGGTACCTTCACACGAATTCGTGGACGATCCCGCCGCCGGGGTCAATACCGACTTCTACCCCACCCGGGACGGCCGCTGGATCTTTTTCATGATGCCCTATCCACATCTGCGAGATGTGGTCTGCCGGTTGCTGAACTGCGCGCCCTCGAAGGATCGCATAGCCGAGGCGAGCCAAGACTGGGACGCTGTCGCGCTCGAGGAGCCGGTGTGCGAGGCCGGCGGCGTGGCGGCTGTCATCTGTACCACTGAGGAGTGGCGTGGGCTGCCGGTCGGGCAAGCCAGCTTGGCTCATCCGGTGGTGCGTCTGGACCGCATTGGTGAGGCGCCGCCCTCGTTGCCTTGTCCAAACTTGTGGCCGCCGCTGAACGGGCTCCGCGTTCTGGATCTGACGCACGTCATAGCTGGGCCAATCGCAAGCAGGCTGCTGGCCGCCTTTGGCGCGGACGTGCTGCACGTCAGCCGGCCTGACCTGGCCGACCCGAACGCCCTGCTGGCCCTGACCGGGGGCGGCAAGCGCAATGCTTTCTGTGACCTCCGCGCGCCCGGACAAGCGGCGCAAATGCTGGCCACGTTGGAGGACGCTGACGTCTTCGTCAACTCGTATCGAGGTATGCCCCGACGCGGTTTCGGTGCCGAAGCGCTGGCCGGACGTGTTCCCGGGCTCGTCACCCTCGAATACCACTGTTGGGGCAGTGATGGCCCCTGGTCCGAGCGTGGCGGGTTCGACCAGCTGGCGTGCTCGGCCACCGGATTCGCAATCGAGGAGGGAATCGACGGTAAACCCGCTTTGCCGCCGACCAACCTACTCAATGACTACCTCGCCGCATATCTCGGCGCGGCCGGGGTGCTCGCAGCCCTTCGCCGCCGGGCAACGGAGGGTGGATCCTGGCGAGTGCGGATCGAACTCGCACGGGTGTGCAGCTGGGTCCAGGACCTGGGGGGCTTTTCTTCGGACGAGATCCGTTCCCTACCGCGCCCGGGCGAGGCCGCACTTGCCATGCACAGCGTGGAAGGTCCGCTGGGGACAGTCATCGAACCGGTTATTCCAGTGGAGTTCGAAGGATTCCAGACACCGAAAATCGGCCCGGCTCACCTACTGGGCACCAGCCCACTTGCATGGCTGTAAAACCCCAATCCGCCGAGTACTGCAAAAAGCAGTTACACCATTGGAAACCACTCGTCAAAACTCGAGTTCAACGGTTCTGCGGCAGGGTGCTTAGTCTTGTTCACTGGGGTTCCTCCCACATAGCCGTGTTGGGTGAGCTCGACCACCTCCTTGAGGTGTCGGCTTATCGCGGCGCGAGCCTGGTGGGGTCACGTCGGCTTATCGCGGCCAGAATCTCTCGTTGGCCGAGGTAGGACACTCCCCGCGCATAGCCTGGGATCACCGGCGCGAACGCTCGTATGCCCAGAGATTTCCGGGAATGGCACCTGAACAAGGTCTTGTGGGCAACGGTCGAGGACTTGTTCTACGACGTTGGTCGGTCGGTGATCGCTACAGCGGCACCCAGCCCACCACTTTGCTCCACCGCCGCGTTGACCAGGCCTTTGACCGACGGTTAATGGCGCCCGTGGGAACGCTGAATGGACCGCCGAGCATCATATGGCCGAGATATGGGCGAGTGGCGCCCATTCCTTCACCTCGTACCCGCGTCCGGCTCGGCGTACCTCGGCGGCGCCGTGGCCGGGGAAATGCGCTGGTATGAGCAGCGTTCGGGTGTCGGCGGCCTCGTCCAGTATGCGTCGCCGGGTTGTTCTGGCGTCTGCCTGGTTTTCGCAGAAGCAGCTGTTGGCGTGCGGTTCGGTGAGCTGGACGGGGCTATGCAGGATGTCCCCGACGAACAGCGCACGGTCGGTGCCCGAGTGGAGTCGCAGGATCGATGATCCTGGGGTGTGTCCGGGTGCCGCGGCGAGTGAGAGGTGGCGGTCGATGGTGTGCGTGTTGTCCCAGAGCAGTGCACGCCTCGAGCGCACGATCGGGGCGACGCTGTCGGTAAATACCAAATGGCTACCGATGCGCCGGAGGTGGTCCGCTTTGGTGCGTGCGGGGGGCCGGCGGTTCTCGTTGGCGGGGTCGAAGTAGTCGTGGTCGAGGCGGGGAATGAGGTAGGTGGCGTTCGGGAATGTCGGCACCCATTCGCCGTTGTCCAGCCGCGTGTTCCAGCCAACATGGTCGTAGTGCACGTGGGTGTTGACGACGATGTCGACGTCCTCGGGCTGAACGCCGGCGGCCCGGAGGCGGTCGAGGAAGTGGGTGTCGAGGTGGTCGAATTGAGGGACATGGGGGCGGTCGCGGTCGTTCCCAGCGCCGGTGTCGACGAGGATCGTACGGCCTTCGCTACGCAGTACCCAGGTCTGGATCGCGAGTCGGTAGGCGTCGCTCGCGGGGTCGCGGAAGTCGGGATGGAGTGCCTCGCGCGCCGGAGGCGAGACGTCCGGGATGATCTCCGCCAGCGTTCTGATGGAGCCGGCCCACTCGAGTACGCGGGTGATGGTGACGTCGCGGAGTTGGATGGTTGACGATTCGCTGGTTGGCATCATGCTTCGATCACCGCGATCGGACGCATCGGTGCGCCCGTGGCGCCGATGACGTTCAATGGTGCGCCGACGAAGAGGAACTCCTGCGTGTCGGCCTCGCTGAGATGGGTGGCGAGGGCCTCCAAGTTCATCACCTCTATCAGGTTGATTCCGTGTTCGAACAGCAGGGTCCGGTGCACGGGGAGAGCCGCGGGCCCTGTGCCGGCTGGGATGTGCTCCAAGGAGATCGTGTCCGCGCCGACCGCGGCGACGCCTTGCTCGGCGAGCCAGATCGCGGCTTCGAGGTCGACTCCAGGTACACCCGAACCATCCCCGGTGTAGGCCGCCGGATCGTTCCACAGCTGTGCCCAGCCGGTCCGCACGAGTGCGATGTCCCCGCGGCGCAGTTCCGATCCTTGCACGTCGTCGAGGCCGACCGCCTCGCCCGGTCCGAGGAGCGGTACCCCGCGCCTGCGCGGTACGTCAATCAGCACGCCCCGTCTCACCAGCGGCGGCACCTGATCGATGCCGTGGCTGAGGTAACGGCCATCCGCAAGTGCGTCGTTGACAGTGATGCCGCCGTGGAGTTTGCCGTCGACGGCCACGTGGCTGAGCGCGTCCATGTGGGTGCCGACGTGTCCACCAAGGACGATCACCTCGTGCGAGCCGGTGAGGCCATCGCCGCGCGCCCGATCCCCATGCCGCTGACGCAACGCGAAATCGAAGGTGGGATGGGTGGGTGAGCTAGGCATCCCCACCGCGTAGGGCTGCGCAAGATCCACGACCTGGAACCGGTCGGGATCAGCGACCAGGTCGAGCAATTTCACCGTCGTGGCCTTCCTTCTCTTTGACGGGCGTGCCGGGACGTGGCGTTGCCAGATCGATTCCCCGGCCGTCACGCAGCGACAACGCGGTGGCGGCCGAGATGACCAACAGGAGCACGACGTATCCGTTGTACGCCGAGGGTCCGAGGGTCTCGCCCAGCCGGATCTGGAGGTAGGGCGCGGTTCCCCCGAAGGCGGCCACGGCTATCGAATAGGGCACGGCGAGCCCGACGGTCCGGATCCGGGTGGGGAACATCTCGGCGTAGACCGCCGGTAGAACCGCCACGCCGGCGCCGATGAACACCATCACCACCGCCATCGCGAGCCCAAGTCGGATCGCGCTGTCTCGGATCATCGCCTGCAGCGGGAAGAGCAGGGCCGCCGTTCCGAGGCAGCTGATCAGTAGAACCGGACGGCGACCGATGCGGTCCGACAGCGCGCCCCACGCGGGCAGTACCGCGATCAGCACCAGACTGGCGAGCACCCCCGCGAGCAGTGCGGCGGTCGGGTTGATCTTCAGAACGCTGATCGCGTAAGCGGGCGCGGCCACCACCCAGGAGTAGTAGGCGACGGTGAAGCCGACGGACAGGCCGATGACCTGGGCGGCCTGCTTGCGGTGCCGGGTGATCTCGGGCCATAGCCGGGGGCGAGGCGAATCGGGGTGGTTGGCGGCTTCCCTCACGAAGGCTTCGGTCTCCTGCAGCGATCGGCGGATCCACAGGGCGACCAGTCCGAAGACACCACCGATGATGAACGGGACGCGCCATCCCCAGCTGGCCATCTGTGTCTCGCTGAGGGTGAGCGACAGGACGAGGCCCAGGAGCACGCCGACGGTGTTGCCGCCGACACTTGCGATGTAGATGAGGCTCGACCACAGTCCGCGTCGGCTGGCCGGCGCGGCTTCAGCCAAGTACGTCTGAGCCGACGGCAGCTCGCCTCCTGTTGCCAGCCCCTGCACGACCCGGGCAATCACCAGGACTACCGACGCGGCAGTACCGATTGTCGCGTAGCCCGGCGACACCCCGATGATCAGGCTGGCCGCGGCCATCCCTCCGACGGTCAAGGTCATCATTGGCCGCCGACCGATCCGGTCGGACAGCCGACCGACGAGAAGCCCGCCCACCGGCCGGGCGATGAACCCGACGGCGAAGACGGCGAGACCGGACAAAGTTACCGAGATCCGGTCCGTCGCGCTGAAGAACTGGGCGGCGAAGAAGGGCACGAAGATCACGTAGATGCCCCAGTCGTACCACTCGAGGGCGTGGCCGATGCCGATGCCGAGCAGCGCTCGTCGGTTGCGGCGGCGATCATCTGTAGCTGGGGTGGTGGTCATTGTGAGTCCTCGGTGCGCAGCGGCGGGAGGGGAGTGGAACCTCGCCTTAGTGCCAATTCGGCGTAAAGCGCGGCACCGAGGGGCAGCGCGGCCTCATCGAAGACGGCGTGGTCACTGTGGTTGAACGGGGCCGCCGTCGGGTCGGCACCAGCGGGCAGCGCTCCCAGTGCGACGAAGGCACCGGGCACCTCTGCCAGCACACGGGAGAAGTCCTCGGCACCGGTGAACGGATGGGGTAGCGCGTGAAGCCGCTCGGCACCGGTTAGTCCAGTGATGGTGTCCGCGACGAAGTCTGCCTGCTCGGCGTCGTTGACGGTAGCGGGGCGCTCGCGCACGAAACGCGCGTCGACCCCTACCCCGTGGGCCGCGGCGATACCGTGAACCAGGCGAAGCGCCTCGTCTCCGACCCGAGTTGCGGTGGTGTCGGAGAAGGTGCGGACGGTGGCCTCGAACGACGTTGTAGCGGGAATGATGTTGCGGCGGGTGCCTCCGTGGATCACCCCGACGGTGAGAACCACGGGATCGAACACGTCGAGGCGGCGGGTGACCATGGTCTGCAGAGCCACCACCATTTCGGCGGCGACAGGTATCGGGTCGCGGGCCAGATGAGGCGCGGAAGCGTGCCCGCCCTGCCCCTGCACGGTGACCAGGAGTGCCGAGGAGGAGGCGAGCATGGCACCGGGACGTATGTGGAAGCCCTGCGGCAGTGATGAGAAGACGTGCAACCCGTAGGCCGCCCGCACGCGCGGCCCGGCGGCGTACAGGACCCCCTCGTCAATCATCGCGCGGGCGCCTTCCCAGCCTTCCTCTCCCGGCTGGAACATCAGTACGACGTCGACCGGGAGTCGGTCGCGGCGGGTCACCAGTAGGTGGGCTGCACCGACGAGCATGGCAGTGTGCAGGTCGTGGCCGCAGCCGTGCATCGCACCATCCACTGTGGATGCGAACGGTAGACCGGTGCGCTCCTGGACCGGGACGGCGTCCATGTCGGCCCGTAATAGAATGACGGGTCGTGGGCCGTCGCCGACGCCACGGATCACTCCCGTGACCGATGTGGTGGCTTTGCCGACGGTGAGCTCCAGCGGTAGGCCGTCAAGCGCAGCCAGAACCGTCTCCTGGGTGCGCGGCAGATCGAGGCCGATCTCCGGGTGCGCGTGCAGGTCACGGCGGAGCCGGACGAGCTCCGTCGTCATCCGCTGGGCATCGTCGAGCACTGTCACCGTGTCCTCCGTGTGTCGATATGCACGAAACAATTCTGGACATCCCGTGACAAAGCGGTCGCTGGAACCGCATATCTGTGCATAATATTTGTCTCTGTGAACAGATTCGTGCATTCGGGGCTCGACGAGACGGACCTCGCGTTGCTGCACGCGCTGCAGATCGCCCCTCGAGTCTCGTGGGCGGAGGCGGCTCGGGTGCTGCGTGTCGGGGAGACAGCGCTTGCCGCGCGATGGGAGCGGCTGCGTAGCCAAGGGCTGGCGTGGGTGACTGCCCACCCGGGTGGTAGCTACCGACACGTGACGCTGGCGCTCGTCGAGGTCGACTGCCTCCCAGGGCAGCGCCGATCCGTCGTTCAGGCTGTATGCGCGGACCCGAGGGCGGTGACCGTCGAGGAGTCCACTCGCGGCCGCGATCTTCTTCTCACCGTCATCACCGAGGACCTGACCGCGCTTACCCGCTTCGCACTCGACGACCTGGAGTCACTTCCGGGCGTCGAGCGCCAGCGCACCTACGTCGCCACAGCCGTGCACCGACATGGAAGTCACTGGCGGCTGGACGCGCTCACCCCTGACCAGATCGGCACCCTCGAGGCTGTCGCGCTCCGAGCCGCCGCTCCGGCCCGACCTCCGGTCGATGCTTGGCCACTTATCCAACCGCTGGCCGTGGACGGCCGCCGGACTGCGGCCGACATCGCGAGGTTGACCGGTCGCAACCTGGCCACGGTCCGCAGGCAGCTCGGCAATCTCCTGCGGGCGGATCTGCTGTCATTCCGCTGCGAGCTCGCTGCCGCTTTGTCCGGATGGTCGGTGAGCAGCACCTGGACCGCGCACGTGGAGCCCGCGGACCAACAGCGAACAGTGGTGGCCTTGGCCACCCTGCCAGAGCTGCGCATGTGCCTCTCGACTACCGGCGACGCTAACATCATGATGACCGTCTGGACGCGGGCATTGCACGACATACAGCGGATTGAACGGCTTTTCGGGGAGCGGCTTCCTTGGATGCGAATCCGAGAGAACGCGATCAACCTCCGCACACCCAAGCGAATGGGATGGATTCTCGACGCGCAAGGTCGGGCCACGGGCGAGGTCGTCGTGCCCAGTGCGCTGGCGACCCGCCGATAGGGCAGTACAGGGCTCCGGCGGGCAATCATCGACCGGCTTGCGCACGCCACAGTACGTCGTTCGGAGCCTACCTCTCCCAGCTCGCATCTCAATGGGACACCGCGAGTCCCGAATCAGGGTTCGCTGCTCAAGGACACGGGGCTTCAGTCGGCCTCCGCCAGGTATCTCGCTGGGGGTCAAGGGGTCGCAGGTTCAAATCCTGTCGTCCCGACAGGAAGGCGACAGGCCCGCTGATGTGGAGTTACTCCAGGTCAGCGGGCCTTTCCTTCTGTCGGAGGGCTGTCGTTGTAGATCTTCGTTCACCTCCAGAAGCATGATCGAAGTGCTCGAGATGGAGCGAAGATGGAGCGGGACCCGAAATGTGCGGTCAAAATCTGGCCAAGGGGTCACCGCAGGGGCGGCGGTCGCGTTTGGTGACCACGCCCGGAGCGAACCCGATCTAACAGGCCTGAACGTGGCGTAACGGCGCTGAAGCGGCCTGGGAGTGTGCAACGGCTCAGAACGGCGCCTATCGGTCCGCAACGGCCCGGAACGTGGCTTGTCTGGGGTTGGGGCCGCTTGATCTGAGTTGAGCTTCCGAGCGTGTCGGGTTCCAAAACTGGGCTTCGCGGTATGACCTGCGGTGATCCACGGGATTGGCGGCAAGGAATGATCGTGTGCTGTGTCGCTGCGGATGCTCTATCTGATCTTCAGCCGGCTGTGCGGTTGGTTGTTGCTGCTTGGCCGTTCCTCGGCGTCCAAGGACGTTGAGCTGCTGGTGTTGCGCCACGAGGTTGCTGTGCTTCGTAGAGCTGCTCCGAAGTTGCGCTTGGATTGGGCTGACCGTGCAATCCTGGCCGCGCTGATCAGGTTGCTGCCGGCGGGACTGCGCAGCCACCGGCTGGTTACCGCGGGCACAGTCTTGCGCTGGCACCGCCGCCTGGTCGCCAGGAAGTGGACTTACCCGCGGCGATCGGGGCGCCCGCCCATCGACGACGCAATCGCCGCGCTGATCGAGCGGATGGCGAACGAAACCCCATGTGGGGCTACCAGCGGGTGCAGGGCGAGTTGCTCGAACTGGGCCATCGTGTGGGCGCTTCGACAATACGCAGAGTCCTCAAGCGCCGGCGGATACCGCCGGCGCCGTGTCGGCATACCGATACGACCTGGCGGCGTTTCCTGCGAACCCAGGCCTCGAGCATGTTGGCGGTGGATTTCTTCCATGTGGACTGCGCGGTCACGCAGCGGCGGATCTACGTGCTGTTCGCCCTGGAAGTCGGCAACCGCTACGTGCACGTGCTGGGCCTGACCAGCCACCCGGACGGGCCGTGGACGACTCAGCAGGCCCGCAATCTCATGATGGAGATCGGGGAGCGGGTCGCCGAGTGCAGATTCCTCGTCCGCGACGGGGCCGGTCAATTCACCGCCTCGTTCGACGCGGTCCTGGCAGGTGCGGGTATCCAGGTCGTGAGGATTCCTCCTCGTTGTCCGCGAGCGAACTGCTTCGCCGAGAGATTCGTACTCACCGCGAGAACTGAGCTCACCGACCGCATGCTGATCTTTGGTGAACGACACCTGGGGACCGTGCTGGCCCGCTACGTCCGCCACTACAACGAGCGAAGACCTCACCGCGCCCGCAGGCTACGTCCACCGCAGCCAGACCACCCCACCGCCAACCTCAATCACAGAGGGATTGAGCGCCGACCGGTCCTGGGAGGGCTGATCAACGAATACGAACGCGCGGCATAAACGCGCAGGTAGCGCACCAGGCCGAGTACTGGAACCCTGCTAGCCAACTCAACACCCGGATTCGGGGCAGGCCGGCCTGGGCGGCGAGCTGGTGAAGTTGGCGCAGGACGAACTCGTTCGCCGAGGGCACCCCACTGCCGGCCGGCGGCCCACCGGGGATTTCCGGGCACGCCATCGAGGTGCGGGCTCTACGCCGCGGACCCGGCGCTGGACTGGCAGCCACAGAGCGGTGCCCCGCACCGCTTCGCCGTCCCTGGGGTCCGGACGCACTTCGAGCCCGTGAGTGGCGAGTGGTCCCCTGGGACCACTCGCCACTCACGACCCCGGATCAGGCCGATGACCAGCACGGTGAACGTTTCGAACCCGCGACCGGTGAAACACGGCCGGAACGGGCGATGTAGTTGGGTTATCGACCGGGGAACACTCTCTCGGATCGCGGCGTTGTCGCACATGCTCGATATGACAGCCTTCCCCGGGCGGTCGACACGCCGTGATGACGTGAAGTGCTGGCCCAGGGCGTCCGGACAGCGGTCGGGCGGCAGACTTGCTTTGTTCAAACGTGACGGCCTCGCCGGGTACATTCGTCATGCCCGCGACGTTAGGTATGGGCGATGACAAGATCGTCACAGCTCCACGGTCGGTCGCGCATCGGTGCATGTTCGGCTGCACGGTTGTCTGCCGCTCGAGGGCGCATATCGCATGATCGACCTCTGCGTACAAATAGATGACAAAGCCAGGCGATTCGCGTGGTAGCGATGTGACAGGGCCGCTGTGATCGCCCTGCAACAGTTCTGTCACCGACCGGCGTACCTTGGGATCCAAAGCCGCGACTGATTGAGGGGCCACCCGCGGTACCGATCGGGGGAACCTCTGGTTGGGCTGTCCGTTGCCGGGAGCCGCAGGCGGTTCATCGTGATCAGGGGATCGCGAAATTCCGACCGCCGGAAACTGTCAGCGGCCATGGCTCAACTAGATCTTGTCGAATGGAGAAGAAATGATGATGGCATATCTTCCTACCCGGGTTGCCGCGATCGGTGCCACGGTGCTCGCGACGGTGCTGATCGGAGCCGGTCCGGCGTTCGCGGACCCTCCGCCGCCCACCCCGTCTCCGCTGACAGCGAGTACGCCGCCAGAATCCAGTCCTGCCGAACGGGCGGCAGCGACTATTCGCCCGGCGATCGTCTATATCAACACACACGTCAGAGCTTGGGTGGTGGACCAGAATGGAGTGGCGCTCAACGGCGGCAAGCCGATCGAAGGTGACGGCAGCTGCACCGGATTCGGGGTTAGTCCTGACGGGTATGTCGCCACGGCGGGTCATTGCGTGGACGCCGTCGGTCTCAATCCCGGGAACGCAATGCGATTGGACATCATCAAAGCGGCTGCCGCCACGGCCCCGCCGGGCAAAGCCGTCTCGGGTGCCGTGAAGCTTCCATCGGACATTGGCCTTTGGAACGCGGTCGACCCGGCCCTGGCCGGACCAATAGCGAACTGGTCTGTTGAAGGCACCGCGAAAGGCTCGCCACCTGACGTCACGTTCTCGGTCATATCGGAGGCCACACCGATCGACGAACCGGTATCCGTCGGGCTACCACCACCACCGGCGGTTCCGGGGCAGACCTCAGGCTCCAATCCGGACCGCGGGCTGCCGGCGCGACTGGTCGACTACCGCCCGTTCGAGCAGGGAGACGTCGCCCTGCTCAAGATCGAGGCCACCGATTTGCCGAGCGCGATGCTCGCTCCCGCGAGTGGCATCCAGGTCGGCGTCTCGGTGGAGTCCGTGGGTTATCCCGGAAGCGCAGATCGTTCGACCGACGCCAGCCTGGAGCCATCAGTCAAGGACGGTCAGATCAGCTCGAAGAGGTCCAAGGGTTCGGTTCCGTTCTATGAGGAGAGCGCGCCGTTGAGTCCAGGCATGAGCGGCGGCCCCATGATCGGCCTGGACTCCCGGGTCGTCGGCGTGAACAGCTGGAGCCCGGTCGACGAGCCACAGGCATTCAACTTCATCGCGCCCGCGACAGGGCTGAGCGAGCTGTTGGCGCGCAACGGGGTGCGCAACGAGCTCGGTCCCGATGACCTCTCGTACCGCTCCGCGCTGGATGCCTACTACTCCGGCCACTACACGGACGCGATCGCGGGATTCGACCGGCTCCTGCAGACGCACCCGCAACATGCGCAGGCCGTGCAGTACAAGATCCTGGCGACCAAGGCGCGCGTCAGCTTTGGCGACACGCCGCTCCCCGGTACTCCGGCTCGCTCCGGGTCGGCGCTGGCGTCGTCCTCCCCGGCGCTGTGGGTGGGGCTCGGAGCCGCCGCCGCGGCGATCCTGATCGGCGGTGCGGCCGCGGGCGTGCGGCTGGTCAGGCGGAAGAACCGCCCGCGCACGGCCGATGTGCCCGCCCAGCGGTCCGCGCCGCCGGCCGAATTCTCGACACGCGAGACGGAGACACCGCCTTCGAACGGTGAGGCACGGAGCAATGGACGAGGTGGCGTCCACGCCCTCGGCGAGGACGGTGCCGCCGCCATGGTGGGCATGGGTACCGCGCCGGCGAGCGTGATGGTTGCCGAGACCGACCTCGCTGCGTCCAACCCACCGCCGAACAGCCAGACACCCGACGTCACCCCGGAATAGCCGGGCCGCACAGCGGGGCGATCAGTGCGCAATTCCACCGGTGCTGAGGGACGCGGAGCCACGCATCGCTTGGTAGCCAGGCAAGGGTCAAGAGGAAGGGAACAATCATCATGAGATCGCACAGATTCGCCCGCGCCGCCGCGGTGAGCGCTTCCGCGGTCGCTATGGCGCTGCTCGGGGTGCAACCGGCGCTCGCGGAGCAGCCGCCGCAGCCCCCGGTGCCTTCAGCAAGCGCCGACTCGCCGCAACAGGCAACTCCGGGCGAGCGAGCGACGGCCACCATTCGCCCGGCGATCGTGTGTGGAGGCTGCTGCACCTCACCTCGTTGAGCCCGGTGGTATTGATCATGCATATGATCGACAGCACGCCGGGCCCGAACAGGTACGGTCCCGACCCGCTGGGCCGCCCGGGCCTGTTCCAACCCCTTCCGCCGGCCGGCTCGCCCCCCTCGTCCGCCGCGGCATCACGGCCGTCGTCGTGATCTCGGAGGAGGTGCCCGCCGCAGGGGGCCGGCACCCGGTGCCCATGCCGGTGGAGGGGGCGTTGCCGGATCGGCCGAATTCCTCGTCGAGCTCGCCCGGCGCTCCCGGGGGAGAGGGCGAGACGACTGCTGACGCTCCGTCGGAAGGTGGTCCTCCGGTGACGAAGAGACGGTCTCCACTCTCCGGTGACAGCACCTGGGCGTGCCTTATCGCCGAGTTCATCGGCGGTTGGCTCGGCTGACGCGAGCACTCTTGCGTGACTGACTGTCGCCTCTCGTCCGCCGGCCAGGTGATGGGGTCCGTCCAGGGTGAGGCTGAGCAGGGTCTTCTCGATCAGCTCGGGCAGCGCGGGGTGGATCCAGTACTGGCCGTGTGCCATCTCTCGGGCTGGCAGGCCGAACGACATGGCCTGGATCAGCGGCTGGATCACGGTGGAGGCCTGTGCCGAGCACGTGGGCGCTCGGCGACCTCGTCACTGGGTACGAGATCCACCACGGGCGGGTGGTCCATTCCGGCGAGCGTTGTGGCGGATATGCGCGGTAGTCAGCCTCCGCACCGTCGCCATACGGCTCAGTTGCGGAGACCGCGGTCCGTCGCCGGTTGTGCTCGCTGCTGAGCAGTCAAGGTGAGGATATTCCCTCGGGTCCGGTCGTTGCGGTGTCAGTGTCGGTCCGCAGCAGATCGATCCGGCGGCCAAACAGCAGCGGCGACCACAGTGCGAACGCGAACTCAACGGCGAAAATCGCGGTGGCGAGCCAGTAGTAACCAGACGCCATGATCGCCGCAATGCTCGTCCCTACGAGGAAAGTTCCGGAGAAGAAAAGGTCGTATCCCCGCACGTCGGGAGTCATGTCGGTGAGATAGAGCACGGCCATCTGGTGGGCCAGCCGCCGGGTCCGCGGATCCCGGGGCACCGGCCCACGCCAAGACGCGCGCCGCGCGAGTCGATACTGCTTGGGAGAAATAGGGCCGAGGATTGAGCGCTCCCGACGCGACAGCAGAGCATGAATCGGCCCTCCGATGGCGCCGAATGTCACCCCGATGATCACTGTGGTGCGCCAGCTGGTAAAGTCAAGGACCCAAAAGGTCGCGCCGATGTGCATGCCGAAGAACAGGGATACTACCCACCATGGAGCGGTGTTCAGATACCAGCGCCCGGTCATCTGTGACGGCTTCGAGGAGGGCTCGGTTGCTGGTCTGATTGCCGGGCACATTCGGGAGGGCTCAGTGCAACGCCCCAAGGCCGGTAGGAGTGCGGCCGCTCAAATCTGGACACGTGTGGCCTCCAGTCTCCATTCGTAAGACCGCGACCCCCGGATGTCGGTGCGGCGAAATAGTGTCTAGCGGCGGAGCACGGGGGTGTGTCTGGCGCTACCCGCGAGCAGTGCAATGCTATCGGTCCGGGTTACAGCGCACAGAAAATTCTGAAAAATCGGGTTGGCCTCGGTCCGTGATGGGGCGCGTCAGTCTGTTGCCCGAACTTGCATGTGTCGGCGACGCAACCGCCC
>Ga0137415_10003192_pt1 | contig 16274 bp, 10 predicted proteins | sample CZODoug3_1_1_16f_FD_183082 | JGI IMG/M metagenome (GOLD analysis project Ga0137415, IMG submission 183082) | Vadose zone soil fungal communities from Angelo Coast Range Reserve, California, USA - CZODoug3_1_1_16fungal (Hybrid Assembly) | ecosystem: Environmental > Terrestrial > Soil > Vadose...
GCGGCGTATTGGGCGGGCGAAGTGGATTACCTGCGCACCGATGAGACGGCGGCCAAGACCTATCTTCCCAATGACCGCGCCCCGAAAGTGGGCGAGGTGTTTCGCAACCCGGATCTGGCATGGTCGCTCGAGCAGATTGCGCAGCATGGCCGGGAGGCTTTCTATAAAGGAGAAATTGCCGCGAAAATTCTGGAGTCCATGAAGCGTCACAACGGACCGATGGCGGCGCAAGATTTAGCCGAATACTCCAGCGAATTTGTCGAACCGATTTCCACTACTTACCGCGATTGGACAATTTACGAGCTACCGCCCAACGTGCAAGGTCTCGCGGCGCTGGAAATGCTAAACATCATGGAGACATTCCCCCTTGGGCAGAAAGATTGGGGCTTTGGGTCGACGAAAGCGCTGCACGCCATGATCGAGGCGAAAAAGCTGGCGTATGCGGATCTTGCAAGATACATCGGCGACCCGAGGAAACAAAAGTTGCCCGTTGCGACGCTGCTTTCGAAAGAGTGGGCTGCGCAAAGGGCCAAGTTGATTGATGCGGACAAGGCCAACTGTGACGCGGCGGCAGGGGAAATCCCCGTTGGAAACGACACGACGTATCTGAGTGTCGTCGATCGCGACGGAAACATGGTGTCGCTCATCCAAAGCAACTACGAAGCGTTTGGATCGGGCATCGTTGCTGCGGGCACGGGGTTTGCGTTGCATGATCGCGGCGGACTCTTCAGCTTGGATCCAAGCTCACCAAATGCGCTGGCGGGGCGAAAGAGGCCGTTGCATACGATCATTCCAGCATTCGCGCAAAAGGGAGAGGCGCGCGTGGCCTTCGGGATCATGGGCGGCTGGAATCAGTCGCAGGCGCACGCGCAATTCGTCGCGAATCTCGTCGATTTCAAAATGAACATTCAAGCAGCGCTGGAGGCGCCCCGGTTCAGCAAGCACACTTTCGGCGGATGCGACGTGATGATGGAGAATCGCCTTGCGCAAAATGTGCGGAACGAGTTAACGGGTAAAGGCCACAAGGTCGACGCGAAGGGGGCATTTTCCAGCGGTATGGGCGGAGGGCAGGCGGTCATGAGGGATTTTTCAGCGGGTGTGAACTATGGAGCTTCAGATCCCCGAAAGGATGGTCAAGCGGTGGCGGAACTACCGTTTGAATAGGGTTCCAGTGTCGGAAACGGAAGCAAATCTCTCTGTTTCGACGGTGCAAAAGAGTTCCTTCTGGTGTGTTTAGGGGGAAGAATTCTACCTTTTAGGGCGTCTATGGCCGAACGGCCAGTTGCAAGTATTTGTAGATAAAAGACTTACTGCAATGCTCGTTGGTCGGTGAATTGCACCTGTACCAATGGACAGGGACCGCCGCCCGCAGCTACGCGACCTGGATGTGGAGATTTTCATGGGGTACGCCCGAGTGGGCTTGACTCTGGCACGGTTCCTCGCGACTGCTGCCCTCATTGTGTTTCTACTGCCGAAAAGCCAAGCACAAACTGTGGATGTTTCTGGGCGCTACCAGTGCGCTCAGGCGAAGGTGCGCGGAAAAGTGATCCCGTGCAAGGCAGCGCCACTCATTCTGAAAAACGATGGGCATTTCGAATTGCGCGGATGGGAAGGGAGCTATCTTGTAACCGGAGGCTGGGTAGAGCTTTCGGATTCCCTGATCAAGACACGCGCGAAGATCGAGCCGGGCCACAAAATTGTGCTGCGCTACTACGGAAAGCACGGTCTGGTGGAAATGACCTACGAGCGCCGCGTAGCGGAGATGGGCAAGACGTCGCTGAGCTGAATCCTGCCGCTCCCTCTCCAGACGAGCAGGTCGTAAGGATTCCTTCGCGCTTTCCCCCTGATTAAAACTAGTCTAATTTAGACTACTCCAAACTAGTCTAAATTAGACTAGTCTGGTTTACTCCCATTTAATTAGTCACACTCCTGTACTCAATTCGCCGCTGGTTGCCAGCCGCGGCCGCGCAAAATGTGGCCGGCGGTCGCGCCGGTCAATTTTCCGTGATCGTATTCGACCTGGCCGTTCACGATGGTGAAGTCGATGCCCTCGGAGAGCCCATCGGGTTTCGTGAAGGTGGCGCGGTCGATGATGGCGGTGGGATCGAAGATGGTGATGTCGGCAAAGTAGCCGGGTTTTAGAAGGCCGCGGCTATCGAGGTGCTCGCGCTGGGCCGGCAGCGAAGTGATCTTTCGAATTGCTGCTTCGAGGGACAAGAGATGCTCGTCGCGAACGTAGTGGCCGAGAAAGCGCGGCATGGAACCCATGGACCGCGGATGGCCATGCGGTTCATAGGTCGGGCCATCGAGAGACATTTCTCCCGCATCGAGGCCGATGCTGGTCCACGGCTGGCTCAGGCCGGTGTGGACATCTTCTTCGCTGGCCATGAAATAGATCGCGCCGGTTTGCGCTTTGTCCGCCAGGACAAAATCCATCAGCGTGTCTTCGGGAGATTTCTTCCACGCCTTGGCAACCTCATCGAGAGTTTTTCCGGCAAATTGTTTGAGATCCGGATTCTCAGCTGAAGCGATGAGGACTCCCGCAGCTCCTCCACAATCGAATAAGAGATTTTCCCAATCAGGGTGATCTCCCGCGAGATCTTTTTTTATGCGCGTGCGAATGGCGGGATCTTTCAGACGCTCGAGCAATTTCTGCGCTCCGCCATCAGCGGCCCACGGCGGAAGCGCGGAGGCCAGCGCAGTTGCGCCGGCGGGGTAGGGATACATGTCCGCGGCAATATCCAAGCCGGAGTCGCGCGCGAGCTGGATGGCAGCGACAACGTTTTTCATGCTGCCCCAGCGGGGCTTGCCACTGACCTTAAGGTGAAAGACCTCGACCGGCAGATTGGCTTCCCGGCCGATGCGGATGGCTTCGGCGAGTGCGGACATTTCCGAAGCGCCTTCGCTGCGCATGTGCGTAGCATAAAGGCCGCCGTATTTTGAAGCGACTTGCGCGAGAGCGATCAGCTCATCCGTCTTCGCGTAAATATTTGGCGGGTAGATGAGGGCGCTCGAGACGCCGAAAGCGCCATCCTTCATAGCTTGTTCGACGAGAGACTTCATTTTATCGAGCTCTGCGGGCGTCGGAGGGCGATCGTCGTCGCCAATCACGGCTTCGCGAACCTGCCCGGAGCCGACATAAGTGCCGATGTTGAGCGGCGTGCCTTGCTTTTCGAGACGGCGAAAATAGCCATCGAGCGTGGTCCAATCGATTGTTAGCTTGTACTGGTCGAGAAACGGTTTTAACGGCGCGATGGTCTTTTCATTTTGCGGGGCGATGGAGCCGCCCTCGCCGGTAATTTCCGTGGTGATTCCCTGGGAGAGCTTGCTCAGCGAACGATTGTCCATGAGGAGAGCGACTTCGGACTGGCCGAGCATGTCAATGAAGCCTGGGGCAACGATGCGGCCCTTGGCATCAATTTCGCGTTTAGCATGGGCTTCCCGCAAATCGCCAATGGCGGCGAGGCGATCGCCCTTGACGGCGACGTCAGCCGCATACCAGGGATTGCCGGCGCCGTCGATGACATGACCGTTTCGAACGATGAGATCGTAGTCGCCCGCACTTGCCGAGGCGTCCAGACTGGCGTCGTAAGCGGCCGCGGCAATTTCTCCGAGGGCTTGACCAGCCACTTGCTGCGCTGCTTCCGGATCCGGCGCGAGTGAGACGTGATTGACGTAAGCGGCGAAAGCAAGTTTCTTTCCATCTTTGGTGATGACATAGCCGGCAAGGCCCTTGCCGTTCAACATCATCTTGCCGCCCAGCTTGTCATCGGAGCCAAAGGTGCCAGTTTTTGCGAACACGTGGCCTGCGCCCGGCGAATCTTTTTGAATTTTTACCAACGTGCCGTCTTTTCCGAGAATGGGGAGTGCCTTGAAAAAGGCTTCGTAGTCAGGCTGGGTGGTCCAATAGGCGAGGTAGTGGACCATGAAATCGGGGCTGAAGAGATCGGCCCAATCGCCGCCAGCGCCATCGCCTTGAGCGGCGCCGGAGAGATCGAGCATCGCCACTTGAAGAAAGTCATGTTCGAGTTTGAATCCAGCATCAAGAGGATTCTTTGTGTTTTTCCCCGCGAGAGTGCCGAGGAGGTACGGCCCCATGCCGGCGTGCAGATTTTGGCTGACCTTGAGCGTGACTTTGATTTCTTCCGCGAGTGGAGGAGAGACATGCTCGGCTACTTGATTCTCCGCCGAATAGAAACGCGCATAGGGCGAAAAATCAGCGACACTGGGCCCGGAACTATTCTTGATTTGAATCCCCGACGCAGACAGGGCTTCGCGGAGTGTTGTTTCAGCGAACTTTGTCGGAGAAGGCACAGCGACCGCCGCAGTTTGGGGAGCAATGCCGAGAGGCAGGCTGCCGGAAAGCGTGACAAGTGCGGACCCATCCGGAGTTGTGGCGAAATCCGGAGGCTCGAAAGACGGTTTGGCGCCGGCGGGAGAGGTGATCCCATGATTCACGAATTTGATGTAGGAAGTCTGAGGAGAGAATTTGAGAACGATAGGATCGCCCTCCTTCGCGCCTGGCGAGCCGATAAGGTCGATGAGGTTGTCATTGACCATAATGGAGGACATGACGACGTTGGTGCCCCCTTCGCGAGGGCCGTCAGGGAAAAGCGTCGTGTCGATCAGCACGCGTCCTTCGATCTTGTGAATGCCTTTCGCTGCGACATCTTTCGCGAGTTGCTTGATGACCAGAAGAGGATCGCCGGGAAGAGCGGGGCCCGCGTAAGAGTGATCCTCATCGACGAAGGCGAGAGTGCCATCGGGCTGGATGCGATTGGAAAGATTGGGATCGCCGCTCGCGACAAGGACTAGATCGCCCTTGAGGGCGCCGTGTTTGTCGATTGGGCCGGTGCGGTAGACGCGGGTATGGAAGCGGTAGTCCGCGCCAAGCGTCGCGAGAAGAGCGCCTTCGGTAAGAATTTTCGTGGTCGAAGCCGGAACGAACAACTTGTCGGCATTGAGGGCGTAGACGACTTTGCCGGTGTCCAGCGAATAGAACTCAATGCCGAAATTCGCGTGAGCAAATTCGGGCCGGCTGATTACCTTCTGGATGCGTTGAGAGAGAGATGACTCGGACTGTGCGTGAGAAGGCGGCGCTTGAAGAGCGAGAATAAACACAAGGAAGAGAACGCTTACGAATGACAAGACATACGATTTATTTTTCAAAACACAATCCTCCAAGAAATATTGCAACTTCTCCATCAGTGAACTAAAGTCGCTCCGGACCCGGAGTCAAGTTTTTCGAAGGGCACATTCAAGATCGGATATTCCCGCCAATCCTTGTAATCAAAATGCCACCACTCAGCTTCGTAAACCGCAAAGCCTTCCGACTCCATGGCGCGGCGAAGCAGGTCGCGGTGCCATCGTTGCAACGAAGTGCCACCGGGATAATTGGGGAAAGAGCGCGGAGACATTTCGTCGTAGGTGCCAGGCATTTCGATGGGCTTGCCGGTTGCCAGATCGTAGAGAGTGAGATCGACCGCGCAGCCGCGGTTGTGGCGCGAGCCCTGCGCGGGATCGGCGACGAAGATTTTGCCTTCCGGCGGAGTAGCGTCCCAGAAAATCTTCGTGACGTACCACGGGCGATAGGCATCGTGGATCAGCAGGCCGTAACCCAGCGGTTTAAGTTTTTGCTGGACGCGGAAGAGGGCGTCGGCGGCAGGGCGCTGAAGAAAAGCGCGAGCTTGCGAATAAACAGGAGTGCCGAGAAAGTCGTTCGCTGTGGCATAGCGAATATCAAGATGAATGGAAGGATTGAGAAGCGCCAACTCGACAAGTTCCGGCTTTCGAAACGAGCCAGATTCCTCTGGAGGCTTGGCGGTGAGTGCAGCAGGGCGGAGTTCATCGATGGGGTGAACAGGCTTCATTCGCGCGACATGCTGATCGTCCACGCCGTACGTTCTTTTCGACCAGCCCAGATCATTCGTGAGCAATTCTTGTGTAGCGGAAGGATCGCGCAAGAAACGCACTATGACGTGCGACGTACTGGTCGATTCGGCCGTCATAGATTCTTCGATTGGTAGCGAGGGCAAATCCCATTTCTTGCCGTGATTGTCGATTATTAAGAGATGTCCCTTCGACTCGCCGACGGTGAAATTCACGCTCTCGGTCCCGTAATCACCAATCCAAGGCTTCCATTGCTCGGGAACGTCCGGAGGTTTCGAGCCAGGGAGCAGCGTGTTTGGCGATTGTGCTAACGCGACACATCCGAGAAGGAAGAGGATTACTCCGGCCGGGAACGAGATTCTTCTCAATGGCAATAGGAGATCAACGGACACGCCAGGTTTCCTTTTCCGTCGTCCACCGTTCAATGAGGTCACGGCGGACATGATAGCCGAGTCCGGGCGACGCAGGGACTTGAATCGTGCTGCGGGCGGAGACTTCGACGGGCGGATCGATGACGTCCTCTTCCCAATAGCGTTTGCCGGCGGAGACATCGCCGGGGAGAGTGTAGCCGGGAAGGGAAGAGGCCGCGATGTTGTGTGCCCGGCCGATGCCGCACTCGAGCATGCCACCGCACCACGCCGGTATGTTGCGCGCGAGGCACAGAGCTTGGATTTCCCTCGCGCTCGTATGGCCGCCGACACGGCCCAGCTTTATGTTGATGATGCGTGCGGCATCGAGTTGCATGGCGGTTTCGGCGTCGCGGACGTGGTGAATTGATTCGTCGAGACAAATCGGAGTCTGCAATTGCTTTTGGAGCTTTGCGTGATTGGCAATATCGTCCCACCAGAGCGGTTGCTCCATCATCAGCAAGCCAAATTCGTCGAAGCGCTTGAGATGCTCCAAGTCAGCCAGGGTGTAGGCCGAATTCGCGTCAACGGACAGGAGAATACTGGGGTGGGCGTGACGGACGGCGCGTACAAAATCCAGGTCTTTGCCGGGTTTGATTTTCAGTTTGATCCGCTGATAGCCGGCGCGTAGTTCGACGGCGACCTTTTCGAGAAGCACTTCGGGAGTCGCTTGCAGCCCCAAGGAAACACCGCATTTGATTTCCGATTGGGTGCCGCCAAGCAATTTGGCGAGAGGAAGATACTTTTGCTGGGCTTCGATGTCCCAGAGAGCATTCTCAATTCCCGCGCGGGCCATTTCGTGACCGCGAATGCCGGCGAAAATACCCGGAATGTCGGAGGCGCTACAGAGTTCCTTTCCCAGAATAAGAGGAGCGAGAAATCCACGAATAATCAGCCAAGCGGTGTCCACGGTTTCGGAATTGAAGCAAGGACCTTCCATGGCGCTCACTTCGGACCATCCGGTGACGCCATCCGCGAGAATTTCAACCAGAACGAGGGTGCGCTCGTGAGTGATGCCAAAGCTGGTTTCAAAGGGGGACTTCAGGCGCATCTTGAGTTTGCGCAGAGTAATGGATTCAATCCGCATGCGATGCCGGTAAACCTCAAGTCGAGAGGAGCAACAAATGTTTCTAATGGATGCCAACCAAAGGTAAGGGGCGCCAACCAATCTGTCAAGATAACTCTAGAATAGAGTTTTCCAGGAATGAGCCTGCAACATTTGTTTCACGGAGTGTTTCAAGGGGAGGCGCGAACCTAAATATCGTGCCAGCGGGATCCTTTGCGCTGTTCTTCGGCGATTTCTTTCACCATGGCAAGCGTTTGCGTACGGCGATACTGGCCGACAGCCGCCAGGAGGGCATTCAGCAGGGAGATGGGGGCGGCGTAAGAGGCGCCGAAGGAAGTTGATTCAATGGATGCGAGGAAAAGCTCGTCACATTCACGGGCCAAGGGAGAAATATACGTGTCCGAGATTGCAACGCAGTAAGCGCCGCGCGCGCGCGCTTGCTGGGCACCTTCGACGGTCTGCCGAAGCCCGCGGCGGAAGCTGATAGCAATTACCAGGTCCTGCTTATTCACGGAACGGACAAGATGCAAAATCCTGCCCGCGGAAGTAGCGGCAAAAATTGGGAGACCCAGAAGACTGATCTGATATTCGAGATAGTGCGCGAGCTGAACGGCCAAGTCGCCGGCGAGCAAAACGATGCGACGAGCTTCATAAAACCGCTTGGCGAGCGCGACGAGACGCTGGGCATCGAGACTGTTTTTTAGCCCCTGCAGGTTTTTCAAATCCTGCTCAAGCGAGTCACGGACATGCGACGGCATATTCCCATCACTGCTGCGGGACTGCATGGTGTCCAGGGATGTGGCGTAGGCCAGGGAAAGCTCGTGCAAATGACGTTGAAACTCGCGGTAGCTCCCGAACCCAAGCCCGCGGACGATGCGCACGATGGTCGCCGGATCAGTGCGAAGGCGCGCGGCCATCGCCCGCACGCTGAGCAGAACATACTCGCGGGGGTGCTCCAGGATGGGTCTAATAATTTCCTGGCGCTTGATGCTGAGTTTTTCGACGCGCTCCGCGAGATGCGGGGTGCTGGCCGGGGAGGGGGCCTCTTTGCGTTTCATCAGGCGAGAGAATTGCCTAATTCCGGCCGCGTGTCAACTGCGCTGGTACGGCACAAATATAAAATTTCGGTAAACTATTAAGTAAATATTATTTCTTTGAAGCGGCGGCTTTGCTTTCGAGGCCGGGCGCGATCACCGGCTGAAGGAACGGCATCATGGCGCGAAGTTTGGGGCCGAGCTGCTCGATAGTGTGTTGTTGTTCACGCTGGCGCGTGGCCAAAAAGTTCGGGCAGCCCTTTTCATTTTCTTCGACCCAGGCTTTTGCAAAACTGCCGTTGCGGATTTCCGCGAGGATTTTGCGCATTTCTTCCCGCGTCTGCTTGGTGATGATGCGCGGTCCTGCAGAATAATCGCCTTGCTCGGCCGTGTCGCTCACGGAGTAGCGCATATAGCTAAGGCCGCCGCGGTAAATCAAGTCAACGATGAGCTTGAGCTCGTGGAGGCATTCGAAATAAGCGACCTCTGGTTGGTAGCCGGCTTCCGTCAGCGTTTCAAACCCCGCCTTGATCAACTCGCTCACACCGCCGCAGAGCACGGCTTGTTCGCCGAAGAGATCAGTTTCCGTTTCCTCGGTAAAGGTGGTTTCCAGGACGCCGGCGCGCGTGCAGCCGAGCCCTTTGGCATAAGCGAGCGCTAGCGCTTTTGCAGTGCCGCTGGCATCCTGTTCGACTGCCAGAAGCGCCGGTGTTCCGCCTCCTTCGGTGAAAACTTCACGAACACGATGGCCGGGAGCTTTTGGAGCGATCATGGAGACGTCGACGGCGGCAGACGGCTTGATGGTGCCGAAACGGATATTGAAACCGTGCGCGAACATCAATGTCTTGCCAGGCTTGAGATTTGGTTCGATGGCATCGCGATAGAGCTTGGGCTGTTTGGTATCTGGAACGAGAATCATGATGACGTCGGCCCAGGCAGCAGCTTCCGCGGGCGTATTGACCGTCAAGCCTGCCTTTTCCGCTTTGGCGCGCGAGGCGCTGCCATCGTGGAGGCCGACGCGGACGGAGACGCCGCTATCGCGGAGATTGAGGGCGTGCGCGTGGCCCTGTGAACCGTAGCCAATGATGGCGACCTTTTTTGCCTGGATCAGGGAAATGTCCGCGGAATTGTCGTAGTAGAGATTTGCCATTTGCTTCCTCTCGTGACCGGTTTGCGGTCGAAAGACTAATTGATTCGGAAATATCTTGGACGCCGTCGCTGGCGCCAGCACTCCAAGCGGACAGAAAAGAATGCCTGTCCTACTTTGACTTCGCTTCCACTGTTTCGGGCGATTCAGCCGGGACTGTTGGTGGCTGCAACAAATCGCCGCCGCGGGTCATGGAAATCCGGCCAGTGCGAGCCATCTCAAGCACGCCAAAAGGCCGAAGCACTTCGAGCAGGCCATCGATCTTGTCCACGGTGCCCGAAACTTCGATGATGAGCGACTCTGGAGCAACATCAACGACGCGCGCGCGAAAAACTTTGATCAATTCCATCAGGTGCGGACGATTCTGCTGATCGGCGGAGACTTTGATCAAGGCCAGGTCGCGCTCGAGAAGCGCGCGAGTGGAAATATTCTCCGCTAAGAGCACATCAACGAGCTTTTCGAGGCTGGCTTCCAGGCGGTGTGCGCCTCTTTCGTCGGTATGCGCCACGATGGTCATGCGGGCGACTTCTTCATTCTCTGTTGGACCGACGGTAAGCGAATCAATATTGATGGCCAGGCGCCGAGCCAAGGAAGAGACGCGGTTGAGGACGCCGGGTTTGTTTTCGACGTACGCGACAAGTGTTTGCATGTTTTTCTCGATTTCTCCTATGGCTCAGTCGCCGTTTCAACGAGCGGATTGTTCGGCCGGCGAATCATGTCGCTCAGGGAGGCGCCAGCGGCAACCATGGGGTAGACGGAATCTTCCTGCTCGACGCGGAAGTCGATCAGCACGGTTTCCGCCGATTCGCGCGCGGAGCGGATGGTCGGCAGCACTTCAGCGCGCTTGGTGATGCGCTCTCCGCGGATGCCGAAAGCATTGGCGAGCGCCGCAAAATCGGGCGCGACCAGCGGAGTGGCAACGTAGCGCTTGTCGTAGAAAAATTCCTGCCACTGACGAACCATGCCGAGATAACCGTTGTTGATGATGGCGATCTTGATGTTGATTTTCTCCTGGACGATCGTCGCCAGTTCGCTCATGGTCATCTGGAATCCGCCATCGCCCACGACGACCCAGACTTCGGAATCGGGCTTGGCAAATTTCGCGCCAATCGCGGCGGGAAGCGCAAAACCCATCGTGCCAAGCCCGCCGGAAGTGATTAGCGTGCGCGGTTGATTGTGGTGGTAGTACTGCGCTTCCCACATTTGATGCTGGCCGACGTCGGTGACGATGATGGCTTCGCCACGAGTTTCTTTCCAGAGATCATTGATGACATGGGCTGCGTAGAGGTGCCCGCTGTCGGGCAAGCTTTGAATGTCGCGGACGGCTGAATCGCCTTTCAGTTCGGCGATGTGGCGAATCCAAACGCCGTGATCGCGGGTTTCGATGTGTGGTGTGAGGCGTTCGAGCGCCTCGCGCGCGTCACCAACTAGGGCGGCGTCAACCTTCACGTTCTTGTTGATTTCGGCGCGGTCTATTTCAATATGAATTTTGCGGGCGCCCTTGGCGTAAGTGCGCAGATCACCAGTGACTCGGTCGTCAAAACGCATGCCGACGGCGATCAGCAGGTCGGCCTCCTGAATAGCATTGTTGACCCAGGCTTCGCCGTGCATGCCCATCATGCCGAGATTCAGGGGATCATTGGCAGGGAAGCAGCCGATACCGAGGAGCGTCATCGCGACGGGATAATTGCCGGCCCGGACGAATTGTTCAAAGGCCCGCATCGCGCCGGAAACCATGATTCCATGGCCGGCGAGAATGATGGGGCGCTTGGCGGTGTTGAGCATCTCGACGGCGCGGTCGAATTCCGCTTGATCGTGATTGTTGCGCACGCGCTTGGGCGGAAGTTTTGGCGCAGAAGCTTCCCAGTTGAATTCCGCGGAAGCCTGCTGCGCGTCCTTGGTGATATCAACGAGGACGGGACCAGGACGCCCATTATTGGCGATTAGGAAGGCCTCGCGAATGGTGCGCGCAATGTCCTCCGCTTTAGTGACCACTACGTTGTGCTTGGTGATGGGCATGGTGATGCCCGTGATGTCAATCTCCTGAAACGCGTCGGAGCCCAAGACTTTGCTGCTCACCTGGCCGGTAATGCAGACCACCGGAGAAGAGTCCATCATGGCCGTGGCGATACCGGTGACCATGTTCGTTGCGCCCGGACCGGAAGTGGCCATGGCCACGCCGATTCCACCGCTGGCGCGCGCGTAGCCATCGGCCATGTGCGTAGCACCCTGTTCGTGGCGCACGAGTACGTGGTGCAATTGTGACTTGCCGAGCGCGTCGTAGACTGGAAGAATCGCGCCGCCGGGATAGCCGAAGATTTCGCGCACGCCAAGACGCGTGAGCGATTCGCACAGAATTTCAGCACCGGTGAGCTTCATAGAGTCCTCGCTTCAGGCGACCGCAAAGCGGTCGACGAGTTCAAGGCAGGTTGAGCAGTTCCCAAAAAAGAAGCAGGCACGGAAGTGACCGCTCCGAGAGAAGAAGAGGAAACCAGCAAGGCGTACTTGGCCATGACGCCGCTCGAAAAGCGCGGGGCGCGAGGCGTCCAGCCGGCGAGACGCTTCTGAATCTCCGCTGCGCTGAGCTCGACATTCAATTGCCTGTTGGGAATGTCGAACACAATCATGTCGCCCTCTGCGACCGCGGCAATCGGTCCACCGTTGGCGGCCTCGGGCGCGACGTGTCCAGCCATGAATCCGTGGGTGGCGCCGGAAAAACGGCCATCGGTGAGCAGAGCGACGGAATCGCCGAGACCGGCGCCCACCAGAGCGGCGGTTACCGCGAGCATTTCACGCATGCCTGGCCCGCCTTTCGGCCCCTCATAACGAATGACGATTACATCGCCCGCCTTGATGACGTTTTTTTCAATGGCTGCAAAAGCTGCTTCTTCTTCGTCGAACACGCGCGCCGGGCCGCGAAAATTCTGCAGGTTATGGCCGGCTACTTTTATAACGCAGCCTTCCGGAGCGAGATTTCCTTTGAGGATGACGAGGCCGCCGGTCGGCTTGAGCGGCGCATCGAGTTTGCGCACAACTTGCTGCGCCGGCGCTTCCTTGGCCGCGGCTGCTTCTTCAGCGAGAGTGCGTCCGGTAACGGTGAGGCAGTCCCCGCGAAGCAGTCCAGCTTCAAGGAGGCGCTTTGCGACCAGCGCAGTGCCGCCTGCTGCGTAGAGATCGGTGGCGACAAAGCGTCCTCCCGGCTTGAGATCCGCGAGAATGGGCACACGTGAACTGATGCGATCGAAATCGTCGATGGAAAGGGAGAGCTTCGCTTCGTTGGCAATGGCCAGCAGGTGCAGCACTGAATTCGTCGAGCCGCCGGTTGCCGCTACACCCGCGATGGCATTCTCGATCGCGGCTTTGGTGATGATTTTCGATGGCGTCACATCCCGTCGAAGAAGGTCCATGACCATTTTACCTGCCTGATTACCGGCGTTTGCTTTTGCGGCATTCGTGGCCGGAACACTGGAAAGTCCCATGGGTGCGATTCCCAGAAACTCGCAGACCAATGCCATGGTGTTGGCGGTGAATTGTCCGCCGCAGGCGCCGGCTCCGGGACACGCTGCGACTTCAAGCGACTTAAGCTGAGCGTCAGTCATTCCGCCGTGCGAGTGCTTTCCGATCGCTTCGTAGACATCCTGTATGGTCACAGAGTGGCCCTCAAACTGGCCGGGGGCAATCGAGCCGCCATACAAAATAAGTCCGGGAATATTCAGACGCGCCAGGGCCATGATGCCGCCCGGAATGGTCTTGTCGCAGCCAACGAGAACAATCAGGGCATCGAAGAGATTCCCTCGTGTAACCAGCTCGATCGAATCAGTGATGACCTCGCGGCTGACCAAGGAAGCCCGCATGCCTTCCGTGCCCATGGTGATGCCATCTGAAATTGAGACAGTGTTGAATTCAAGCGGAGTCCCACCTGCGGCGCGAATCCCTTCCTTCACATGCTGAGCGAGTTCGCGGAGATGATAATTGCACGGACCGATCTCGATCCACGTATTCGCCACGCCGATGAGCGGCTTCTTAAAGTCATCATCTTGAAGGCCGCAAGCGCGAAGCATGGCGCGTGCGCCGGCGCGGCTTGCACCGTCGGTTAGAGCCCCGCTGCGTGGTTTGAGCAAATTGTCACTCACTGCAGAGTCCCTTCGATGGTTGTAAACAGCTTCCATCCTGAAATAGCTGACCTCGAAAGAATGAGGGCCATCATCTTGGTTCGGATGATGGCCCCGAAAGCTTCCGGTAATGCTGTCCTAGGCCGCCATCATCCGCCTGTTGTCCCCCCTACGGGGACGGGAATAATTCGCGCAACGATCGGGTATACGATTCTGGCAGTATTGTGCTTCGCGAGAATCCGGTTGTCCGTGATGGCTACGCAAAACATATGTGTCGGCCATCAAAGTAGCAGGATGGGGTGAAGAAGTCAATGAGTCAAATTAATAGTTATGCTGAATCAAATAAAACTGGCTTATGCATGCAACGGACTTCGTTGTCGGAACTCGTTTCCCGCTCTGGAACGAACGCACGGTGAAATGATGGAATTGGCGGGCATCTTCCCAGACGGCTAAACATCTAACTTGTTTGTGAATCAGGTCGCGAGAGAAGAAGAGAGATTCAAAGGGGAATGAATGGGGGAAGGTACTGGTGTGCTGGTCATCGGTGGGGGGCCAGCGGGATTGGCTGCAGCAATCGCCGCGCGAATGAAGGGTTTTGACGTTACCGTGGCGGACGGTGCAAAGCCTCCGATCGACAAAGCGTGTGGAGAGGGGTTGATGCCGGGCACCTTGCGGGCGCTGCGCGAGCTAGGCGTCGCGATTCGTCCAGGTGATGGCCAGGTTTTTCGCGGTATCCGGTTCGTGGACTCCGCGACCTCGGTCGAAGCTAACTTTCCGGCTGCAAGTGGTTTTGGAATGCGTCGAACCATCCTCCATCAGAAGATGGTGGAGCGAGCGGAAGAGTGCGGAGTTACTCTGCTTTGGAATACGCCCGTCACGGGTTTGTCCAGTGAAGGCGCTATCCTTGGTGAAAAGATCACGAAGGCAAAGTGGATTGTCGGAGCCGATGGAATCCACTCTCGCGTAAGGCGTTGGATCGGTTTGGATTCGAGTGCGCGTTTTGCAAAAAGATTCGCACAGAGAAGGCACTTTCGAGTGAAACCGTGGACGGATTGCATGGAGGTTCATTGGAGCAATCGGGCGCAAGCGTACGTCACGCCACTCAGCAATGACGAGACATGCGTCGCGCTAATATCTCGCGATCCCCGAATGCGTCTTACGGACGCCTGGCCGGAGTTTCCCAAATTAGCCAGCTACATGCGTCATGCGGAGCCAAGCAGTGCGGAACGTGGCGCCGTGACGGCCTCACGCAGATTGTGCCATGTCTATCGGGGAAATGTCGCGTTGGCCGGAGACGCGTCCGGAAGTGTTGACGCCATCACGGGGGAAGGCCTTTGCTTAAGCTTCCGCCATGCGCTGGCTCTTGCCGACGCGTTAAGCAAAGGGAAGCTGCTGAGCTACCAACGAGTGCACCGTCAGCTCGCGCGACGGCCGCACGCAATGGGTCGGCTCTTGCTGATGCTGGATCAATATCCAGCCTTGAGAAAGCGCGCGGTAAGGATTTTGGCCGAAGATCCCGGACTATTTGCTCGACTGTTGGCCGCTCATGTGGGAGAAACTTCTGCCAGTTTTCTGGCAGCCACGAGTATGCGCCTCGGGTGGCAATTTCTGACGGCGTGAACGGAGCGAGTAAGCGATGCATTCATCTCGAATCCGTCTGGCTAAGGCCTTCTCCTTTCTGGTGGCAGCTCCCCTGGTGCTCGCTGTGCTCAGCGCCTTGCCGCAGCACGCCGCGCCGCAGCCTCCTTCATCTGCAATTGCTCTCGGCATCGATCCCGCTCAAAGCAAAGTGCACTGGGTGCTTGGCACAACGCTACATGCGGTTCATGGAACGTTTGCTTTCAAGAATGGGACCTTGCACGTTGACCCCGCGACCGGCAAAGCCAGTGGTGAGATCGCTGTATACGCAACAAGCGGAGACAGCGGCAACGATGGGCGCGATAAGAAAATGCACAAGGACGTTCTCGAAAGCGGGAAATTCCCCGAAATCATTTTTCGGCCGGACCGCGTGGAGGGGAAAGTTGCGCCTCAAGGAAGCTTTTCGGTTCAAGTGCATGGGATTCTTGTTTTGCACGGCAGCGAACACGAATTGACCGTGCCGGTCCAAGCGGAATTTGCGGGAGACCACTGGACTGGAAGTGCGAAGTTCAACGTGCCATTTATCGATTGGGGCCTCAAAAATCCCAGCAACTTTTTCCTCAAAGTGAACCACATCGTTGAGATCGAACTGGACTTGAAAGGCAGTCTGCAAAATCCCGCGGCACCGTAATCCAGAGCTACTGCTTTGATTTCTGCCCGATAATGAATCGCCGGTGTTGTCTAAACGGGAAGCTGAAGCAATGCTCTGCACCCACGCGTATCGGAACGATTCTTTAGCGTTAACTCACCGCCGTGTGCTTCGGCGATCTGGCGGCTGAGGACCAGTCCAATACCGGAACCACCTTGCTTGGTCGTAAAAAAGGGAACGAAGAGGTTTGAAGTATTGGGGAGGCCAGGTCCTTCGTCGAGCACCCAAACATCGAGCTGCGCGCCTTTCCGGGACCAGCCCACTTGAACGCAGCCGCCGGTTTCGAGCGTGGCATCCGCGGCATTGCGAACCAGATTGATCAGCAACTGCTC
>Ga0137415_10003194_pt1 | contig 16268 bp, 20 predicted proteins | sample CZODoug3_1_1_16f_FD_183082 | JGI IMG/M metagenome (GOLD analysis project Ga0137415, IMG submission 183082) | Vadose zone soil fungal communities from Angelo Coast Range Reserve, California, USA - CZODoug3_1_1_16fungal (Hybrid Assembly) | ecosystem: Environmental > Terrestrial > Soil > Vadose...
TGGGTCAACGCGGCCGGCGAGCGCTTCTGGGTCAAGTTCCACTTCAAGACCGACCAGGGCATCCGCTGCCTGACGAGCCCGGAGGCGGAGATCGCCGGCGGAAAGGACCCGGCCTTCCTGCAGAAGGATCTCTACGAGGCAATCGGGCGAGGCGACTTCCCCTCGTGGACGCTCAAGGTGCAGGTCATGCGCGAGCAGAATGCGTCCAGCTACCGTTTCAATCCCTTCGACCTCACCAAGGTATGGCCCTACCGGGACTATCCGCTCGTCCCCATCGCCAGGCTGGTGCTGAACCGGGTGCCGGACAACTACTTCGCCGATGTGGAGCAGGCTGCCTTCGATCCGGCGAACTTCGTGCCCGGCATTGGCCCCTCGCCGGATCGCATGTTGCAGGCGCGACTGTTCGCCTACGGCGACGCGCACCGCTACCGGCTGGGCATCAACCACACGCGCCTGCCGGTGAATGCCCCCAGGGGCGTCGACGGCGGGGCACGCAACTACGGCCGTGACGGCGCCATGCGCTTCGACGCCAACGGGGCGCGCGCCAAGAACTACGAGCCGAACAGCTTCGGCGAGCCGGTGCAGACGAGCGAAGCGTATGAGCACGGCCTCGCGCTGAGCGGAACGACAGGCCCTTCGCCCCGGGCGGTGCACGTCGAGGACGACGACTTTTCCCAGGCGGGAGCGCTCTATCGCGTAATGCCCGAGGAGGCTCGCAAGAGGCTGGTCGAGAACATCGCCGGCAGTCTGTCGCAGGTGAGCCGCAAGGACGTCATCGAGCGATCGATCGCGCACTTCCGCAAGGCCGATCCGGAGTATGGACAGCGGGTCGCCGACGCCGTGGCGCGGAGGCGGCCATGATCGACAGCGCCCTGCAGGGAACGGACGAAGCGACGCGAGTCGCGCAAGCCGCCTTCCAGCATGCGCGAGCCGGCGACGCGGTGGGCTTGGAGGCGCTGCTCGACCTCGGTCTTCCCGCCGGCGCACGCAACGAGAAGGGCGACAGCCTCCTCATGCTGGCGAGCTATTACGGGCACGGCGCGGTCGTGCGTCTGTTGCTCGAGCGCGGCGCGGCGCCGGATGAGGCCAATGACCTTGGTCAGACGCCGCTCGCCGGAGCAGCCTTCAAAGGAGACGGAGCGATCGTCGCGCTGCTGCTCGATCACGGCGCGCGAGTGGACGCGGAGGATCCGCAGGGCCGCACACCGCTCATGTTCGCCGCGATGTTCGATCGCGCGGACATCGTCGGGCTGCTGCTCGCGCGCGGGGCTGCCGCGGAGCGGGCCGACGGCAGCGGCGCGACCGCGCTCGCGCTGGCGCGAGCCATGGGAGCGACCCGGACAGCGGCGCTGCTCGCGGCAGTCAGCGGCTCGTGATCAGCACGATGGCGGCCGCCGCACATGCGAGCCCCAGCGACTGCACCGGCCGCAGCCGCTCGCGGAGCACCACCCTCGCGAGGATCACGGTGCTGGCCGGATAGAGCGAAGTGAGCGTAGCGACGAGACCGAGTGGTCCCGCTCGAGTGGCGATGAGATAGAGCGCGTTGGCCAGGACGTCGAGCGCTCCGCAGGCAAGGGCCGTTGGCAGCACAGCGGGCGGCACGGAGAGGGGAACCTTGGCCACGCCCGCGGCGGCGGCGAGCGCCAGCGTGGAGGTAGCGCGGGCGATGAGCAGCGGCCAGAGGCCGGATGCACTGCTCGCGCGGGCGAGGCAGACGAGGAACGCGCCGATCGCCACTCCCGAAGCGAGCGCGATGGCGAGCGAGCGATCGCGTGCCTCAGGTCTGGCGGCCCCATCGTCGTGGCGGCTGATCAGGGCAACCGAAGCGACGGCTACGATGATGCCCGCGAGCCCCAGACGACCTGGCCGCTCTCCGAGCCCGATCGCGACCAGAACCGGGATGGTGATCGAGCAGACTGCGGTGACCGGGGCGACCACGCTCATCCGGCCTACCCTGAGCCCGTAATAGAGCAGCGCTACGCCGGTCCCGCCGGTCACGCCGGCGCCGACCGCCCATAGAGCGCCGACGGCGGATGGCCGCTCTGCCGGGAAGAGGGGCAACGCGATGGCGACCAGGACCAACCCGAGAGCCTGCGCCACCACCGTGGCGGCGAGCGCGGGTGCGCGTCGCGCGGCGAGGCCGCCGAAAAAATCGGCGGTTCCGTAGAACGCGGCCGACAGCAAGGCCACGATGAGGGCCGGGCTCAAGCCTCCGCCGCGACCGTCATCACCGGCACCGGGGCGACGCGTCCCACCCGGCGCTCCACCAGCCAAAAGAGCGGCGGTACCAGGGCAGCGATGGCCATGGCGATGATCCCGAGCCTCGGCATCCCGACCAACTCACCGCCCTCTCCGGTCGAGAGCACGACGCTGGAGAAGACTGCTCCCGCCGCGGTGGAAAGATGCTGGATCGCGCTCATCAGCGACATGAAACCCGCCCTTTCCGCTGGCTCGGGCACCTTGCTGATGAGCGTCTGGTACGGCGCCATCCGGAAGTTCATGCCGACCATGAAGAGGACGAAAAGGGCGGTGATCGGGACTCGCGCGTCGTAGCGCACGAACGAGAGCCAGGAGACGATCAGGAACACGGCGGTGCCGACAGCCGAAAGCCGCGTCGAGCCGTAGCGATCGACCAGCACGCCGATGATCCGGAGGACCACGAACGAGAGCGCGCCGCCGATCATGTAGATCCACTTCAGGTCCTTCGCCGGGAAACGCAGGTTGAAGACCAGGTACGGCGTGATGATCGGGATGACCAGGAACGCCGACGACATCATGACGATCGTGACGACCGCCGAGAGCTGCACGGTGGGGCGCGCGAGCAAGCTGAAGAACCCGGTGCGGCGGGCCGCGAGGGCCTTGGCCGATGCGAGATGCCCCGTCAGCGGTGGAAGGAGCGCGATCGCGATCGGCACCAGGACGAGACCGAGCCCGGCGACCGAAAAGAACGGGAGCCGCCACCCGCCCCAGCGTGCCAGCTCGAGCCCGGCGGGGACGCCGAGCACCGCCGCGACCGAGAACGAGCCCATCACCGCCCCGAGCGCCTTGCCCCGGCGTTCGGATGGGATGACGTCCGCCACGATCGAGAGCGACAGCGAGGTGGCCGGGCCCCCGAAGAAACCGGCGAGGACCCGGGCGGAAATGATGCTCCCGAACCCCGTGGACAAGCCGCCCAGCGCGGTGGCGACGACGAGCCCCGCCACCGCGACCGCCAGGGCCTTGCGCCGGTCGAAGCGGTCCAGAAAGAACGAGCAGGCGATTCCGGAGATCGCGGCCGCCGCGGTGTAGCTGGCGCCGATGAATCCGATCCGCGAGGGAGCGATGCCGAGCGGGCCGGCGAAGAAGGGCCCGAGCGGGAGCACCATCACGAAGTCGAGGATGTTGACGAACTGTACCGCGCCGATGAGGAAGATGAAGGTGCGTTCACTGGGCTGGCGGGTCATCAGGACTTCCTCACTTCGTCGCGTTCGCCATCGGGCTCTGCAGCTCCGCATGGCGGAAGCAAGTGACGAGGTGATCGTTGACCATCCCGACCGCCTGCATGAAGGCGTAGCAGATGGTCGGGCCGACGAAGCGGAACCCACGGCTGACCAGGGACTCGCTCATGCGGTCCGACTCGCGCGTGCGGGCCGGGAGCTGGCGCAACGAGCGGCGCGCGTTCTGCTTGGGCGCTCCGCCGACGAATTCCCAGAGGAATGCGTCGAACGACCCTTCCTTTTCCTGGAACTCGAGCAGCGCCCGCGCGTTCGACACGGCAGATTCCACCTTCTGGCGGTTGCGCACGATGCCGGGATCCTTCAGGAGCTTCGCGATGCGGCGGCGGTCATAGCGCGCCATGCGCTCCGGATCGAACCCGTCGAACACCTCAAGAAAATGCGCCCTCTTGTTCAGGATCGTGGACCACGACAGCCCCGCCTGGAAGCCGTCGAGCACGAGCTTGGCGAACAATTCGCGATCTCCGTGTAGCGGCACTCCCCACTCGCGGTCGTGGTAGTCGAGCATGAGCGGGCTCGCGTCCACTCCCGCCCAGCAGCGCCTGACGATGGCGCTGGCCGGGGTCGCACCCACCCCGGCGACCTTGGCTTCCGAGCCGATGTCGATTGTGACCTGGGCCATGGCGAATTCCCCGGGCAGGGACCTCGTATCAGATGCTCATGAGAGGGATATGGATGCGCGCCGTCACCGATGGCTAGTCGTCGAACTCGGCCGTCGTCCGCGGCGCATCCGGGAGCTGCTCGTCCAGCGACTGTCTGTAGCGGATGCAACCGCGCAAGAACTGGGGCCAGGCGGGGACGGCGATCCGTCGATCGAGCGGTTCCGGCAGTAATCTCCACAGGTCCGGATGGTGCCAGCAGAGCTCGTGTCCGCTGCTGTCGCGGTGGGCGCGAATGCCGGCGCGGAGGCGCTTCACCTCCTCGAGCAACTGTTCGCGGGTCAGCGCGTTCAAGTCTTCGTCCATGTCGAGTCCTCGGCTTCCACTTGACAGACGATTCCGTGGAATGTACATCAACATAAGGTTATGCAACCATCTGGCTATGCACGATCGAACCGCGACCGCCTCGACGCCACCTTCGCGGCGCTCGCCGATCCGACGCGGCGGGCGATCCTCGCCCGTCTTGCGGCGGGCGAGGCCTCGGTGACCGAGCTGGCCGCCCCCTTCGACATCAGCCAGCCGGCAATCTCCAAGCACCTCAAGGTGCTCGAACGCGCCGGGCTCATCTCCCGCGGACGCGACGCCCAGCGGCGGCCGCGCCGGCTCGAGCCCAGGCCGCTCGCGGAAGCCACCGGGTGGCTGGAGACCTACCGACGATACTGGGAAGGCAACTTCGGACGGCTCGACGCCGTGCTCGAGGAGCTGAAGGCGCAGAAGAAGCATGGACGCAGCAGGAGATAGAGGAGACATGCTACGAGTCGCGCGAGGCTCGCGACGCCGTCCTCAAGTCCCCGATGGAGAGCGGAGTCGCGCAGAGCTACGACAAGCTCGCCATCCGCGGCGCATGCTCCGCGGCATCGGCGCCCTGCAGATGCGCGCGCAAGAAGTAAGGATGCGGTTGCGCTAGCATCCGGAAGTGGACTTGCGAGTCGAGTGCTACTCCGGATACCGCGGCGAGGAGACACCCCGCCGCTTCACCCTGGGCGACCGCCGCGTCGAAGTGGCCGAAGTCATCGATCGCTGGCTGGGACCCGACTACCGCTACTTCAAGGTCCGCGGCGACGATGGCGCTCAGTACATCTTGCGCCACGACCACGAGTCGCAGCGCTGGGAGCTGATCGTCTTCACCCGCGAGGCTTGAAAGCTCCTCGCCGGGTCAGCGCTTTGCCGCGCCTGGCAGAAATGCGCACAGCTTCGGCCCGCTCGGCGAGGGCGCGCAGCCGCAATGGTTGTACCCGCAGTCGACGGTTCCCCCGCGGCACTCCATCGTGCACATCAGTCCAGACGGAAGGGTGCCGGCATATTCACGCCGGACGCACTTGTCGGCGTGACAAGTGGCGACGGGTGCGCAGTCGTCGTCGATCTCGCACGAGTCGCTGGAGAAGACGGGGGACTCTACCGCCGTCCCGGGCTGCGGAACCTGCTGCGGCGGCGGCGACGAGGGTCCCGCACATCCAAGGAGCAGGATCACCGACGCGGCGAGCGTACGAACGACGGTCATCACGTCCCTCCTGCGCGAGTCTCCGCTTGACGGCGGTGCATGACCCTTCTTCGAGGCGATCGCGACAGGGTCGGCCTTCCGGCTGCTCGACACGGCATCCCCACATGAGCCTTGCCGCCTGCTCCTCGACCAGGCAAGGGCTCGTCCGCACACAGGCACGCCATCCCAGCCGCGCTTGACCTGCGTGCGCATACTGACCTCGGAGATTCCGATGAAAATCCTCGGCCGCACCGTCGTCGTTCTCGTCTCGCTCCTGGTGGTTGCAGGAGTGATCGTTTACTTCACCGTCGACGGGATCATGAAACGGACCATCGAGAAGCAGGGCACCACCTCGCTCAAGCTGACCACCACGCTGAACAGCGCCCACCTGTCGCTGCTCGGTGGGAAGGTCAAGCTGAACAAGCTCGGCATCGCATCGCCGCCCGGGTTTTCCGCGCCGCGCATTCTCGAGATGCACGACATCAACCTGGGAGTCAGCTACGGCGAACTGCGCAAGGATCCGATCCATGTGCAGTCGCTGGTCCTCAATCAGCCCAGGTTGGTCATCGAGCAGTCCGGCGGCGGAATGAACTTCAAGAAGGCGATGGATCGGTTGCCCCCGAGCGAGAGCTCATCCAAGGAGCCGATCAAGCTCGTCATCGATGATCTGCAGATCAAGGACGCGCAGGTGTTCATCCATCCAGGTCTGCCGGGCGTGAGCAAGGAGATCGCCGTGCCGGTCCCGACGATCGTCTTGAAGAACGTGGGCAGCGGCGACGGCTCGCAGAACGGCGCGGCGATCAAGGACGTCGCGATGGTCGTCATCAGCGCCCTCGCCGCCAAAGCGGCGGAGTCCGGTCCGCTTCCGCCCCAGCTCAAGGCCCTCCTGCAGCTGAACGCCGGCCAGGTGGCCGGAAAGCTCGGCGCTGAAGCGCAGAAACAGATCGCCGCCGCAGTACCAGGAGAGCTGGGCAAGAAGCTCTCCACGATCGACACGCAGTCGGTGGCCAAGGATCCCGGCAAAGCGCTGCAGGGAGAGTTCGGTGGGATTCTCGACGGCAAGAAGGATGCGGCCCAGCCGGGCGCGGCTGGTCGAGCTGGCCCGACGAAGCGATAGACGATCTGACGCTTACCCGAGTTGTATCTCGGGCGGGACTTCTGGATTCATCAACGAGGCCCCGCCATCGGCGTAGATGACTTGCCCCGTAATCCAGGCGGCGTTCTCAGAACAGATCAGCGACACGACATTGCCGACGTCATCCGGGGTCCCCAGCCGTCCCATCGGCGTCCACCCGCGCTCGTGCCAGTTCCGGATGAGCTCCTGGGCCTCGGGCGGGAGCGTGTTCAAGACGCTGTTCTCCGTCCAGCCGGGGCTGACCGCGTTCACCGTGATCCCGCGCCTGGCGAGCGTCACTGCAAAGTAGCGCACCAACGATTCGAGCGCCGCCTTCGCTGATCCCATGCCGACCCAGGGTTGGAGGCCGCCCGTGCGGCTTCCTTCGGCGTACGTGAGCGCGACGATCCTTCCCCCGTCTCCCATCAGCGGAATCGCCTCGCGCGCTCCCACCAGGAACGCCTTCGGCTGGGAATCGAACGCCGCGTCCCATTGCTCGAGCGTGATCTGCAAGGGCGGCTGGAAGAAGGCGGGCGCCTCGGGCCGTGCATTGCTCACGAAGACGTCGAGCTTCTTGAATTGCTCCTCGACCTTGCGGAACATCTGTTTGATCTCTTCGGGACGCGACACATCGGCCTGCACGATGAATCCGTCGGAATCGCGTCTGCGGACTTCGGCGAGCGTTTCGTTGGCGGCCCGCTCGTTCTTGTAATAGTGGACGGCGATCTTCACTCCCTGCTCCGCGAGCTTCAGCGCAATTCCTCGACCGATGCCGCGAGAGCTTCCAGTGATCAGAGCGTATTTCGCGTCGCGGGGCATATGGACCTCCTGAGGGCGCGGGGCCATGCTCATGCCCCTCGCAATCCGGGGCGTCAAGCGCGCTCCCCGCGCTTGCAAATGCCTTATCGGCGCGGCTCCGTCGGCGCGTTCGGGTGCCGCTTCAGGAGAAGCTTCAACGACGCCGAGCGGCGGACGAGCTCCTGCTTCATCAGATGTGCGATCAGCGCAGGCGGAGCCGCCGCCCACCGCGAGATGTTCTGCACCAGCAGCGTTGACGTGTAGGTGCGGCCGCAGAGGAGAGCCGCCGTCTTGCCGTCGATGGGCAGGCCGGCGAGCACTGTGAGGCAGCGTCCCTCGGTCTTGACGATGACCTCCGCGCGCTCGTCGGCTTCAGCTGTCGCAAACCGCGAGCGCAAGAGCTCCCGCGCAGCCCGGCGCGTCTGTTCCGGGACATCGCGCGAGACGACCAGCTTGTGCTGCTCGAGCAGCCGCCGGCCGCCATGCAGACGCCGCAGCAGCGCGGCCGGGAGCTGGGGATTGCGCAGCAGCGCCCGGCGTACGCCCGCGTCGGCGGCGAAGGCGGCTCGCGCGGCGAGCGCTTCGAGGCCCGAGGGGGTCCGGTGGTGCGCCGCCACGAGCCGCGCCTGCGCAAGAGCGAAGCGCGGATTCTCGAGCAGCGCCGGGACGACTGCCGGCAGCGGATCGAAGCAGAATGCGGAGAGCTCCGGCTCCTCGGCGGCTCTCGCCCGCGCGGCCCGCTCCTCGGCGGCGAGCTGGTGAAGAGTCGTCTCGTACAGCTTGCGGTGCACACCGGCGGGCTCGTCCTTGGCCGCGGGCTCGTCCTCGTCGAGGACCTCGGGCGGCGATACCGCTCCGAGAGAAACGAGCTTCTCGAGCGCTGCCTCGATGCGTTCCGACGACAACCCGGTGCCGACCGAAAGGCCGTGAAGGTCGGTCACGCCGTCGAGCCGCGAGGCGACGAAGCCCTCTTCCGGCGTCAATGGCAGGCCGAGCAGATCGGTGCCGGGATTCAGCACGGGTTTCCAGGGCGTCCGTTCGCTCAAGCGCTGGCGGCCCTCCCGTTCGTCCAGAGAATGATCGATCCTGATGCGGATTGGCCCGTCGTCAAAGAAACATACGCGCGTCACCCGGACCGCAACGGAGCGATCGTTCCGGCATCGATCCGCTCATGCCGACCGCCCTCGTCACCGGAGCCAACCGCGGGATCGGGCTCGCCGTCGCGCGCGATCTCGCCAGGGATCACGATGTCATCCTCGCCGTGCGCGATCCTGGCAAGGCTCCGACTATCGCGCGAGCCCGCGTCGAGAAGCTGGACGTCTCGCTTCCGGAATCGATCGCTGCTTGCGCCGCTCGAGTGAAGGGGCCGCTCGACGTCCTGGTGAACAACGCCGGCCTCTACACGGGGTCGCCGCGTGAGATCTGGGCGGTGAACGTGCGCGGACCACTGCTGCTCACGCGCGCGCTCGCCGGAAAGCTGGCGAAGGGCGCTCGCGTCGTGATGGTGACCAGCGGGCTGGGCGCGCTCTCCAGCCAGCCCGAGTCGCTGGTGCGCAAGCTGCAGGATCCAGACCTGGGCTTCGAAGACATTCTCGCCCTCTGCGAGCAGCCACCCGGTGGATACGGACCGAGCAAAGCCGCGTTGAACGCGCTGACGCGGTTGTTCGCGCGCCAGCTCCCGGAGGCGCGGGTGAACGCCGTCGACCCAGGATGGGTGCGGACCGACATGGGAGGGCCTGGAGCGCCGCGGTCGGTGGAGCAAGGCGCAGCCTCGGTGCTCTGGGGATGCCGCCTTCCTGCCGATGGCCCCACCGGCGGGGTGTTCCGCGACGGTCTTGCCACTCTAACCTGACGGTCTTGCCACTCACACCTTCGGGACTACGCCGGAACCTCCTCGATCCGATCGACGCGGTCCGGGTAGAAGGCGAGGTGACCCTTGATCGCGGCGACTTCGGGATACGGGTCCTCGTACGTCCAGATGGCGTTCTCGGCTGCGCGCCCGTCCATCCGGATCGTGTAGTACGCGGCGTCGCCTTTGTAGGGGCAGTGCGTCTTGTGGGCAGTCCGCTGCAGCAGCGACATGTCCGCGTCCTCGCGCGGGATGTACTGGACCAGCGGCAGGGACGCCTCCTTCAGCGTGAGCGCGTGCGAGGTGTCGGCGACCACGCGGCCGTTGAACATGACGCGCACGCGTTTCGGGTTCGGTGCGATCGTGATCGGATGTCCCCTGGGACGATCCATATTCGCCTCCTTGGGCGTTCGATGCCTCAAGGGCTGGACCGTTCCCGACCGGAGCTGGTTTTACGCCGTTCCGCCCGGCCGCTCGAGAAAGTCCCGCTCGTACATGCGAATGAGCGCGAGCAGGAACGCGATCACCAGCGGGCCGGCGATGATGCCGAGCAGCCCGAACATCGTGATGCCCCCGAGCAGCGCGAGAAACACGAGTCCGGTGTGCATCTCCACCTTCCCTCGCATCGCGAGCGGCTTGACCACGTTGTCCGCGAGCGTCAGCAGCACCCCGCACCAGATTCCGACGAAGACGGCCGCGGTCATGTGGCCTGTGAGCCCGAGCAGGATCGCCGCCGGGATCCAGATGATCGCGGTCCCGATCACGGGCACGAACGAAGCCACCAGCGTGGCGATCCCGAGAAACACCGCGTGCGGCACGCGCGCAATGGCGAATCCGACCGTCGCCAGCACGGCCTGCACCGCCGCCGTCAGCGCAGCCCCGACCAGGGTGGCGCTGGAGACGTTGGCGAACTCCTGCAGCAGCTCCTCGGTCTGCGCCGCCTGCAGGGGCGAGACGCGGCCGAGCAAGCGGATGAGGTGTCGCCCGTCCACCAGGAGGAAGAAGAAGGCCGCGAGCATGATGAGCGTGCTCGCCACCGCTCCAGCCGAGGCGCCGAGCACCGCCGGCCCGGCCGCCTGGGCGTAGTCCAGCGCCTTCGCAGCGAACGTCTGGACCTGCTCGCGCGACAGATGCAGCGTCGAGAGGATGCTGTCGATGGCGTACTGCGCCTGGGGCGGCACCCGCGAAAAGGAGATGTCCCCGACCGACTGCACGCCCAGCGAGTCGCGCACCCAGGTGAGCCCCTTGGTGGTCTCCTGCGCGACGAAGGCGAGGATGCTCGCGATCGGAGCGACGATTGCCCCGAGAACGAGCACCGTCAGGAGCGCGCCGGCGAGGCGACGGCGGCCCTTGAGCATCCGCTCGGTGCGGGCGAGCAGTGGCTGGAAGGCGGCGGCGAGCACCGCGGCGAGGAACAGCGGAGAGCGGAAGGGCCAGATGACGTAGACCGTGAGCGCGACGGCCACGGCGAAGAGCGCCCAGAAGGTGCGCCGGGCCCGGGTGGTCGGGGCGCGAGGCCCCAACGGCGGGCGGGCGCGTTCGCGCGAGGATGGGGTGACACTCTCCGCCATACGCAAATGTTACGCACGGAGATCCGGGGACACCATACGCAACCCGTGCCAATCGAGTTGGCATGGAGAGTTGCGTATGGTGTCCCCAGATCCCCTACTTCTGCATCGGGAACGGCTTGAGGACGGCGAGAGCTGCGCCGGTCGGATCCTGGAGCACCCCGAATCGCCCGACGTTCGGGATGTCCTCGGGTCCGAAGCAGATCGTCCCGCCAAACTTCTTCGCACGGGCGATGGTCGCGTCCGCATCCTCGACGGCGACGTAGGGCAGCCAGTGCGGCCGCTCGCCGCCTTGATCCGTTACGCCTCCGCGATCGACGCCGCCCCGGGAGAGGATGTGGTACGTGCCTCCCGGGCCCGACAGCGTACGGTGCGAGAACCCGAGGACCTTCTCGTAGAAGGCGAGCGCTTTCGCCGGATCGCTGGTGTGCAGCTCGTTCCAGCACCAGCCGCCGCGCGGCGGCAGCGTGTCCGCCGGATCGCCCTCGAGGCTCTTGAACGGGCACAGCTCGGCCCCCTGCGGGTCGGCGATCCGCGCGGTCCGGCCGACGGTCGGGATGTCGTACGGCGCCTCGACCACCTTGCCGCCGTTGGCGGTGGCGGCCTTCACGGTCGCGTCGACGTCTTCGACGGAAACGTACGAGATCCAGTGCGCCGGCTGCCGGTCGCTCTTGGGGTGCGCGTAACCGCCGATCATCGTCTCGCCGGCGTAGATCATCTCGTAGGTGGAGTTGCCCATCGGGAACGGCTGGACCTTCCACCCCAGCACCTCTCCGTAGAACGCCTGCGCCTTCTTGGCGTCCTTGGAGACGAGCTCGAACCAGACGAACTTTCCAGGAAGCAGCTTGCGATCGGCCATCTTGTGGCTCCTTTCTGTCCCCTTGGACGGCGCGACCCAGCGGAAATCATCGGCGCAACAAAGATGGCTCCGGGGCAGCTTGTCCCGGGACGGGCTGCACCGCGTCAACAACGAATTCAAGGTGTGCGCGCCCCGCGGGCTACCCCCCCCACATCGTCTCCGTTGTCAGACCTTGATGCGATCCTCTCTGGAGCGAGACGGGATTGACAGGCCCATACCCAATTGGGTATATATCGCATGCTTGAGCTCAAGTATTACGAGACAGCGGCGGGTCGCAGCGAGCCGGCCGAGTACATTTCACGTTTGCGCGAGCGGACGCGCGCCCACGTGCTCGCCGACATCGAAGCGCACCGGCTGTATGGCGCTAAGGCGCCGATCTCGTGGAAGCCGATCTCGGGGTTCAGACCGCTGATGGAGATCCGTGTGGGTTCCCAGCGTGTCTACTGCGCCGTACACGAGCAGATCGTATGGGTCCTGCAGATTGGCTCGAAAGGACACCAGTCGCGCGACATCGAGAAGTCGGCGGCGCGGATGAAGCACGTCAGAGGAGGATGACCTCGATGCCCAAGAAGAGAGCTACCGGAATCAGCGGCGACGCATTCCTCGCAGCACAGCTCTCCAACCCCAAGGTGCGTCATCATTTCGAGCAGCGGCGACTCGTTCACGAGGTTGCCATCGCAGTACGGAGCATGCGCATGGGCGCCGGATTGACCCAGGCTGAGCTCGCAAAGCGGATCAGGACGAGCCAACCAACCATCGCTCGCCTGGAAAAAGGTCTCGACGTGCGGACGCCGCGCTGGGATACGCTCCAGCGCATCGCCAGGGCACTCGGTCGCCAGCTGAAGCTCAAGTTTGTGGCGTCGAGCGATGACGCGGAGCTTGTCGAGATTGAGGAGCCCGCGCGGCGTCGAACCTCGGGGCGCGCGTCCACCGCTGCAGCCTCGGCATGGCGCGCAACTCGCGTCGCCGCGTCGGGTCGACGTGTGTGAATGGGGAGCACTCGTGCGGTTCCTGGGTCGGTGACCGCGCTGGCTCTACTTCTGCTCGCCCCCGACGCCCATCTTGCGGAAGCGTTCCACCGACTCGCTCGGACCGGTTCTACTTGACGACGATCGAGGACCCCCGAAATCGACATGCCCTTGCGGGCACTGCTTCGGATGCCTTCGACTACTTCCGATCCTGGCGGCGTTTCGCCCGGGGCCTCGGCCGGGCCGGCTCGTCGAGCGTCGCGGGTTCCTTCCCACCGAGCTCCGCGGCGCTGGCGCGCATTTCCGAGAGCACCTCGGCCTGTTCGCGGACGGCTTCGAGCGTCTCGGACTTGCTGCGCTCGAAGCCGCGGCGTCGGCCCTGCTCGGCAGTCGCGCGCTCCTGCTCGGCGTGCCGGCGCAAATGTTCCGCGATTCGACGCACCTCATTGAGAGCGTTGCGCGCCTGTTCCGCCGATCGGCGCGCGTCTTCGGCCGATTCCCGCGCCTTCTCGGCCGACTGGCGCGCCTCCTCTTCCATCCGGCGGCTCTCTTCAGCGTCGTAGCGCCGGTGCTCGGCCTGCTCGCGCCGCATCTCGCCGAGCATGCGCGCCTGTTCCGCCAGGTCGCGGCTCGCTTCGGTCGACGGTGCGCGTTTTCGTCGCGAGCGGGGCGGCATGCGCGCACTCTATACGTCGCAGGCGGAGTCGTCGCCTGCCTCCAGTCAGTCCCTTCTCGCGACGACCGGAAGCGACAGCCTTTGATGGATCGCGCGGAAGACCGCCGGCGAAAAGAGCAGACCCATGTGCCCGACGTCCGGCACGTGGATCACGTCGCCTTCCGCCGCGGAGAACACGCGGGGGATGACGATGTTGTCGGAGCCCGCGACGATCGACGAGAACCGCACGGAGCTAGCGGCTGCGCGCGTCTCGTCCAGCCGCCGGATGAGCGCCGAGTCCGGGCGCAGCTCGCGCCCGATCCGGGACAGGAGCCAGTACGCGTTGTAGGTGCCGCGGTCAGGCGTGCCGAGCATGATGCAACGATCGACGCGGCGCGCGCCCCCGAGCAGCTGGAGCCAGGTGCGCGCGATCAGCCCGCCCAGGCTGTGGCAGACGAGATCGATGCGCCCCCCGCGGACGCGGCGACGCAAAGCATCGCGCAGCTCGATTGCCGCGTGCTCGATTCCATGCGTTCCAGAGTAGCTGAACGAAAGGAGCGGGCCGGTTCCGAGCATCCTGAGAAAGCCGGCGAGTGGGTAGAACGAAGAGCGGTTTCCGAGATAGCCGTGGACGAAGACCACCGTGCGCTGCTCCGCGCGGCGCGCCGTCCGCCTGCGGCTTGCGCCCAGGCCGAATGGATAGAGCAGCGACGAAGCAGCGAGCGCCAACAGCTCGCCGCCGATCAGGCGCGAGGGAGATCGGGCTGAAGGCGGAAAATCCTGGACCGCGGAAAGTGGCATGGATATATGCGACGATCAGTCGGCGGCCGGCTCGACGGCACAGAGCGTATAGTGCCCGGCAGCCGCCGCTCCATCGTCCGCCACGAGACATTCCTCGCCGTGCGCACGCCAGGAGAGCGGCCGCGGATGCACCAGGCAGCTGACCTCCTTGCCCCGCGTCGATCGATAGAGGACATGCGAGCCCGCATCGAGCGACGCCACCGCGAACTCGAGGTCGAGGTCGACGGGAAGATCGAGCGTCCGCGTGTCGCTCGCGCGCGGCAAGACCGCGCCCGTCTTCAAGTCTACGATGGTGATCATCCGTCGCATGGCTCCTCCATGGCGGCCGCCGTTCCAGTAAGACCGAAGAAGCGAGACGGACGTCGAAACGATCCTAAGCGCGGATCGCGCCTTCTGCCTTCCAATCGCGTTCCAGCCCGAGGCGAAGGGCTTGCCATTGTCTAGCACGCTGCCGCGGATCTACATATACGTAGGGGGCCGTGGCCTCCATCGCCCAGGTGATTCGCGACAAGCATGCCGCGATCATGCGGCGATGGAAGAAGCTCGCGGCGACCGCAGCTTCGGCAAAGGGTCTCTCGGCCCCCGCGCTCGAGACCGTGATGTCGCGATACCTGTCTGCGCTCGCGGATGACGAAGCAGGCGCGGTGAAGGAGAGGCGCAAACTCCTCGAATCCCACCTCGCGTCCCGGCTCCGCCAAGGATTCGTCCTCCCGGAGATCGTCTCGGAGCTCCTCACGCTGGGAAGATGCATTGCGGAGGTCTGCAGCGACGTGCCCGGGCCGGAGCGGCCGGATCCGGCGCTCCTCGTGCCGATCCTCGCGGAGCTTCAGCACGCCGCAACCACTGCGAGCGAGATCTTCTGGCAGCACCTCCGCGAAGACGAACAGGTCGAGAAGGGTCTCCTCCGGAGGCTGCAGACGATCGCGACGGCATCGCGAGACGATCCGCACCGCGGCGGCTTCACCGCACATCTACAGGAGGCACTCGCCCTGATCGTCGAGGGCGTGCCGGCGCGGTGCCTCAGCATCGCGCTCGTGGAGGGCGAGTTGACCGTGGCTGCGGCAGTCGGCGGAACGCCCGAGACCTGTGGTGGTCCTCCGCGACCCGACCTGCACGACGTCTTCGACGACGTAGCGAAGAGCGAAGAGGGCAGCGCGGTCGAGCGGGCGCTGGACGATGACCAGCGCGTCGTGGCGGTGCGGCTGCCCGAGCACGGCCCGCTCGTCGGGATCCTGTACGCGGTGCGGTCGCGCGAGCCGTTTGCCGCGCGTGAGGTACGGCGCCTCGAGGCGATCGCCGCGCTCCTCGGCGTGTTGCTCGAGAACTCGCGGCTCTACGCGGCCCTGCGGCTCCGGATCGAGGAGAGTGAGACGGAGAAGCGGCTCCGGGAGACCTTCGTGTCGGTCCTCGCGCACGATCTGCGCGGACCGCTCAGCGTCTCGCGGCTGGCGGCGGCTGCGATCGCGAAGATGCCCGAAGCAGCCGACATCCGGCAGAAGCTCGTGGATCGGGTGGTCGCGGGGATAGACCGGGCCGACCGGATGGTCACCGATCTCCTCGACGCAAATCGGATCCGCGCCGGAGAGCGGCTCGCGCTCGACCTCGGATCTTGCGATCTCGCCGCGATCGCGCGCGAAGTTGTGGGAGAGCTGGCACCCGTGCACGGCGACCGCTTTGCGATATCCGGCGACTCGAGTGTGCAGGGCATCTGGAGCGCGGAGCACCTGCGCCGCATCGTCACGAACCTCGCGACGAACGCCGCCAAATACGGCGCGCCGGACACACAGGTGGAACTCGACGTGCAGGCGACCGACGCCGGGGCGACGCTGTCCGTCCACAACGTGGGAAAGCCGATCTCCGCTGACGAGCTTCCTCGGCTATTCGAGCCGTTCTCACGAACCCGCAGTTCCCGGCAGTCCGGCATCGCCGGATGGGGCCTCGGTCTCTCGCTCGTCAAGGGCAGCGTCGAGGCGCACGGCGGCTCCGTCAGCGTACAGAGCTCGCAGCGGAAAGGCACGACGTT
>Ga0137415_10003197_pt1 | contig 16262 bp, 16 predicted proteins | sample CZODoug3_1_1_16f_FD_183082 | JGI IMG/M metagenome (GOLD analysis project Ga0137415, IMG submission 183082) | Vadose zone soil fungal communities from Angelo Coast Range Reserve, California, USA - CZODoug3_1_1_16fungal (Hybrid Assembly) | ecosystem: Environmental > Terrestrial > Soil > Vadose...
AGAAGGCCCGGAGGCCCTTTTTCCGTGTCATTCCCGGGGACAGATCACATGGGACAGGTGCTGTGAAGCCCCCTCGCGCAAGGGATCGAATTCGCTTCGGCTTTTTCCAGCCTCCGAAGAAAAACCTCAATCTGGGCGTGCACCCTCCAACTAGGAGTGTCGGACCCCCCAGGTAGAATCTCTCCCCTGGCAAGTTGAACGGGTAGGGCGGCGGCGGGGAGGTGGAGGATGGGCGGGAAGGGGAAGCCGAAGCAGATGCAGTTGCAACTGCCCAGGTGGGGTGGGCGGCGGAAGCGGAAGCGGCGGCGCAAGGAGCAGCGGCGCCTTGCGAAGGTGCCGCATCGGAAACGGCCAGCGTTGTCGGCGCGGCACCCGGTGCATGCGACCTGGCGGGTACTGCCCCATGTGTGGAACTTGCGGTCGCGTCGCTGCTTCTCGCGGATCGCGCGGTGCTTCTCGCGGGGCCGCGATCGCTTCGGCTTTCGCCTCGTCCACTTCTCGGTGCAAGGGAACCACCTGCACCTAGTGGTCGAGGCGCCGGACGAGACGGCGCTCGCGCGCGGGATGCAGGGGCTCGGTGTGCGGATCGCGAAGGCGCTGAACCGCTTGATGGGGCGCAAGGGCGCGGTCTTTGCGGACCACTACCACGCGCGCATCCTGCGCTCGCCGACGCAGGTGGCGAACGCGATCGCGTACGTCCTGATGAACTTCCTCCATCACTTTCCCGAGGAGGCGCGTCGATACGCGGACGACCCACGCGACCCGTTCAGCTCTGCATGGCGCGAGGACGGGACGGGCCCGCCCGTGGTCGCTCCAAAGACGTGGCTGCTGAGCGTCGGATGGCGGATCCGCTCTCCCGAAGTGCTGCTGCGGATCGCCGGCTGAGGCCATCCCGTATCTGCTCCAAGGTGCGCGCAGGTGCGCTGGTGCAACTTAGTGGAATCACGGCGCGATCCGCCTCGGTTTCCATTCGCGCGGCAGCGCTGTGTCCATGGCATAGAAGCGGGCACAACGACCGCCCGCACCACAAGGAGCTCTACAGATGCGCAAGCTACTTGCCGTCTCGTGTGCCCTGGCCGCCGCGTGCGGTGGAGGCGTCGCGTTCAAGGACCAGGCCAGCGGCGCGATGCCCGACAGCTCGGGCGTGGCCGTGGGGCCGCAGCAGGCGCGGTCGTCGCAAGCCAATGCGCTCTCCGCCCAAGGGTCGTCGTCCCAAGTGGTCGGCGCGGATGCCTGGTTCAATGCCACCGTCGCGTTCGCCTCCTCGATCAACGCGAGCACGGCGTGGACGCTGGGCGTTGTCTCGGCGGTGACCTCCACCGAGCCGACCAGCTGCACCGCCAATAGCTGCACCTGGGGCCCCGGCTCGGGCGCGCTCGATCCCAACGAGTACAAGCTGACCGTGACCGAGACCGCGAGCGGCTCGTTCGACTGGGTGCTGAGCGCGCGTTCGAAAGCGAATGCCACCGCGCAGTTCATCACGCTGATCTCCGGCAACGCCGTGCCGAGCGGCCAGCGTCACCGGGGCAGCGGCACCTTCACCATCAACCTGGACAATGCCCGCCAGATCTCGGGGCACGCCTCCGACCAGGGCACCATCGACATCACCTACAGCAACGTGGGCCCGGCGCACGTCCAGGCGAGCTTCCACAACCTGGTCAGCCAGGACGCGCAGCACCTCGGGGACGTGGGGAACGCGTACTACAGCTATCAGCAGGACATCTCCGGCGGCGGCGACATGGAGATCGCCTGGCACGACGTGACGCACGAGGAGCGGGACGACATCCACTCGCGCTGGAAGGCCGACGGCTCGGGCCGCGCCGACGTGACGGTGGTGAAGCCGCTCAACCCCAACGCCCAGTCCTCGAACTGCTGGAGCGCTGCGGCGAGCGGGTTCGTGACGGTGTACGGGCAACTGTCGGGCGTCGGCTCGGTCAGCGCTTGCGCCTACGCCGACGCGTCCTTCGGCACCAACATCAACACCCCGCTGTAACCGAGGCATGACCGTGAGCGCACTGCGCGTCATCGCGGGCGGGCGGGCCGGGGAGAAAGACCCCGGCCCGCTCCGCGTCAGGGCCGACGCGGGGCTCCTCGCCGACCTGTACGAGAAGCACGCCCCGGCCGTCTACGGCCGCTGCCGCTACCTGCTGCGCGACGACGAGGCAGCCAAGGACGCGCTGCAGGAAGTGTTCGCCAGGGCGCTGCGCGCGCTGCCCGAGTTCCGCCAGGCGGCCTCGCCCACCACCTGGATCCTGCGTATCGCGACCCACCACTGCCTGAACGAGCTGCGCGCGCGCAGGGCGGCGTGGCGGGAGCAGCTGGTTGAGCTGTCGAAGGACCGGCGCGACGACGTCGAGCCGCCGGAGAGGCGCGCGCTGGTCCGGGCGTTGCTCTCCGCCGCACCGGCGGAGGCGCAGGAGGTGGCGGTGCTCTATTTCGTGGACGAGCTGACGCAGGCCGAGATCGCCCAGGCGACGGCGCGCAGCCTGCCCACCGTGCGCAAGCGGCTGCGCGAATTCCTCGCCGCCGCCCGCGCCGCTCTCGCCGAGGCGCTGCCCGGCATCGCGCTACCGGAAGGAGACGAGCCATGATGGTCGATCTGGGAGGCCCGGGGACCGGCTGCTCGGCCATGCGCGTGCGAAGGCTCAGCGCGGGCGAACTGCGCGGTGCCGACCGCGACCGGACGCAGCAGCACGTCGACGGCTGCGCCCGCTGCCAGTCCGTGCTGCGGGAGCTCGCGGACGAGCGCGCGCGGCTTGCGCGCGACGTTCCCTTCGAGGCGTTCGCCGCGGGGGTGGCCGAGAAGCTGGCACACGCCCCGCAGCCGCCCCGCTTCGCGCGCTGGGCGCCGCTCGCGGCCGCTGCCGCGCTGCTGCTCGCAGTGGGGACCACGCTGACGCTGCGGCCTCCGGACGATGGCGGCGTGCGCAGCAAGGGCGGCGCCGCGGTGGCGCTGTTCCAGCGGAGCGGAGCGGAGGTGCACGCCGTGCACGGAGCGGTGGGCGCGGGGCCGATCATGGTGCACCTCGAGCCGGCGGGGCACGCCTACGCGGCGGTGGTGCTGGTCGAGCCGAAGGAGTCCTCGCTGCTGTACGCGGGACCCTCCCGGGCGGAGCTGCCCCAGGCGTTCGAGTGGACGGGCACCGCGCGCCGCGCGACGCTCCTCACCGTGTTCGCCGACGCGCCGCTCGACGGAGAGGCGCTGCTTCGCGACGGCGCCAAGGGCGCTCCCAAGGGCGCGGCGGTGGTGCAGGTCCCGCTGGAGCGCATCCAGTGACTCGCGCCCTGCCGCTCGCGCTGCTCCTCGCAGCCGGTGCGGCGCGCGCCGACGTGCACCGCTTCGCGCTGGTGGTCGGCGACGCCCAAGGCGGGGCGGGGACCCGCCAGCTCCGCTACGCCGAGCGCGACGCCCGGCGCATCCACGCCATCCTGACCAGGTTGGGAGGAGTGCGCGAGGACGACGCGCGCCTCTTGACCGGCGCGGAGGCCGACGACGTCCGCCGCGCGCTGCTCGACCTGGAGGGTCGCTCCCGGTCGGCCCGCGAGCGCGGCGAGGAGACTCTCCTCCTGGTCTACTACTCGGGTCACGCGAAGGACGGCGACCTGCGGCTGCGCGACACCCGCATGCCGCTCACCGAGCTGCGCCAACGTCTGCAAGACGCGCCGGCGGACGTGCGCATCGGGCTTCTCGACTCGTGCCAGTCGGGCGCCATCACCCGCATGAAGGGCGTGCGCCCCGCGCCCGCCTTCGACGTGCAGCGCGCCCGCGACGCCGGCCCGCGGGGCCTGGTGCTGATCGCCTCCTCCGCCTCCGACGAGGAATCGCAGGAATCCGACGAGATCGCCGGCAGCTTCTTCACCCATTACCTGGCTTCGGGTCTCCTGGGCGATGCCGACGCGAGCGGCGACGGGAAGGTGACGCTGGCCGAGGCCTACGCGTACGCCTACGGCCGCACGGTCGGGTCCACCGCCGAGACGCGCGCCGGGGCGCAGCATCCCGTCTACCTCTACGACCTGGGCGGAGCCGGCGACGTGGTGTTGACCGAGCTCGCTCCGTCGCGCGGCGGGCTTCTGTTCGGCTCGGCCGACGAGGGCCTGTACGTGGTGCTCGACGGCCAGCGCCGCGCGGTGGCGGAGGTGGCCAAGGCGGCCGGATCGTCGCGCCGCCTGGCGCTGGCCCCCGGCAACTACATCGTCAAGAAGCGCCTCGAGGACGCGGTGCTGGTCGGCGACGTGAAGGTGGGCGACGGCGACATCGAGGTGGCCGACGCGCAGCTCTCCCGCCGCAAGCTCGAGGACGATCCGCAGAAAGGCGCGTCCGGGCCGCGCTGGAGCGTGCTGGGCACTGGCGGGTACCAGTTCTTCTTCGACTCCGCGGCGCGCAACGGTCTCTTTCCCCCGGCGGTGCTCGCCGGCGCGGAAATATCGGCGCGCGACGACCTGGGCCACCAGCTCGCCTGGGGCGTCGACCTGGCAGTGGGCGGCGGCACCTCCACCCTGCGGCTGTCCGGCGTGCCCGACATCCCGGTGCGCTTCGGCGAGCTGTCGGGCGGAGTGTCGCTGTGGCGCGACTTCGAGCTGACGGAGAGGCTCTCCGCGTCGGTGGGCGCCCGCCTGGCGTTCCTCTACCTGTTCCGCAGCTTCACGGGGCGCGGCGACCTGCCCTCGCAGAACTTCTTCACCATGACGCCCGGCGCCGAGATCGCGTTCGGCTGGCGCTTCAGCCCGCGGTGGACGGCCGTCGCGCGCGCCCGCGCCAACTACCTCTTCTACAACGTGGACAAGGACCAGTCCCTCGGCTACGCCGAGTTCGCCTTGGGGGTCGACTATGCGTTCGGCCTGTAAAGCCGCAGCGCTCCTCCTCGTCACGGCCTGCGGCAATCTCTCCAACGAGGACATCGCCTTCGTCGAGGCGCTGCCCCGCACAGGCGACCTGCACGTGCGCGTGCCGGTCCAGTCGGCCGCGCCCGCCTGCGCGCTGGGTGAGGCTTCGCAGTGGGCGGTCGGCGCGCGGGACACGGGGGACAAGCTGAACGCGGCCGTCGATGCGGTGCTCGGCGTCATCGACGCCATCCGCCGCTCGTCGCCCAGCAGCCGAAAGCCCGACCTGCGCGTGTGGAGCTTCCCCGACCAGAAACACCCCGGAGTCAGCCTCGAGGCCAGCCTCCTGCGCGTCGCGACCCAGCCGGGGAGCGACCCGGCTGCGCAGCCGTGGTCCTTCGCCCTCGACGCGCGGCGGGACGGCGGCCAGTTCCGGGAGATCCTCTACGCCTACTTCGTGGGCGCGAATGCGCGCACCGGACAGGGCGTCATCGCCATCGATTTCGACAACGCGCGCGCGCTGCAGATCAACGGACCGACCGATCCGACCGGGGTCATGATGATCCACTACGACCTGGGCGGTCCGGCGCGCACCGTCCGGATCGAGTTGGGCGCTACGGGGCTGGGCCTGTCGCAGTTCAGCTACTTCTTCTCCGGCAACCCGGACGGCAGCGGCCATTTCGACTACCTCTTCCCCGACGCGAAAGGCGACCGCTGGTCGCTGCAGACGGCGTTTACTGCCGCGGGCCAAGGCAAGGCACACATGACCGTGCGGAGGAGCACCGGCGTCACCGGCACTCTCGAGGAGTGCTGGGACGCGACCGCCTGCCTCACCTACCTGGTCGATCCACTCAGTATCATGCCGATCTGCAGCGCGATCCTGCCGCCCCTCTGCCCCGTCCAGGGCAGCCTGGCCGCCTGTCCGTCGGTGCCTTGATCGGGAAGCTTGGTCACGCCATGGCGTGGTGCTCGTTCGGCGTGGGCCCTTGTGGATCTCCCAGCAGCGAGCGCAGCTGGTCCATGTCGAGCGGCTTGCCCAGGACGCCCTGCACGTCGCCCAGGCGGGGATCGTGCTCGGAGATCTCGTTCGCCCAGCCGGTCAAGAGCCAGATCCGCGCGGATGGCGCGATCCGGCGGAGCTCGCGCACCACCTGCCAGCCGCTCATCTGCGGCATTCCCACGTCGCACAGCACCAGGTCGTACCGCTCGCCGCGTTGGAACCGCTCCACCGCCGCCTTGCCGGACGCCGCGGTCTCCACCCGGTGGCCTTCCATTTCCAGCAGCTCCTCCAGGACCTCCAGGTTGTCCGACTCGTCGTCGACCAGAAGGATGCTCGCCTTCAGCGGCCGCTGCGCCTTCTGCTGCTCGCGGCGCGGCCGCGCGGAGGCGAGCGGGAAGCTCAGGGTGTAGGCCGATCCGCCGCCGGGCCGGTTCGCCGCAGTGATGCCGCCGCCCAGCCGCTGCATCAGCCCGAAGGCGATCGACAGCACCAGCCCCGTTTCGCGGGTCTCGCTGGTGGAGAAGAACGGATCGAAGACCCGCGAGAGGTTCTCCTCGGGGATTCCCGCTCCATGGTCGGCAATGGAGACCAGCACGCACCCGCGTGCCGCGCGGGCGCGGACCTCGACCGTCCCCCCTTGCGGCGTCGACTCGCGCGCGTTGGCGAGCAGGTCGGCGAAGAGGTGGGACAGCTCTGCCGCGGTGCCGCGCACCATCGGCAGCGGCGGGACGTCGTCGTCGATGCGCAAGGCGGCCCCGGTCCCGTCCAGCGCGGTGCGAGCCATCTCCACCGCGCCGAGCAGCACGCCCGTCAGATCGACGCTCTCGGCCGGGCGATCGCGCCTGCGTCGCGCGAGGTCCTGCAGGCGCGCGACCGTCGCCGCCGCTTCGTCGACCACCTTGCCCAATCCCTCCAGGCTGCGCTGGTTGGGGTCGAAGCGCGGATCGGCGCGCAGGGTGGCGATGCGCAGGGCGATCACGTTCAGCGAGTGGTTCAAGTCGTGCGCCAGCCCGGAAGCGACCACGCCCATCGCGTGCATGCGCTCCTCGTGCAGCCGCGCTTCCCGGTCGCGCAGCCGGTCGGCTTCCCCGCGGGCCTGCTCGGAGACGTCGTGGCCGAGCGCGACGGTCGCGGGGCCGGTCGCGGTGGCGATGCGCTCGAGCCGCAGCTCCAGCGCGCGGTGGCCGCGTTCGAAACGGCAGGTGCGCGTAGGCTCGCGCCCGCGCAGCAGCTCGCGCGCTTCGGACGCCGCGAGATGCCGCAAGGACTGGTAGCGCAGCTGGGCATGCGGGCCGACGGTCCAGCGCCACTCGCCCTCGCGCTGGTCCAGCTCGCGGAAGAGCGCGTTGGTCAGGGTCAAGCGGCCGCCGCGCACCAGCGCGACCGCGCTGTGCGCGCTGCGACCCAGCCAGCGCAGGAGGCCGATCTCGTCCTTTGCTGTGCGCCTCCGCCGGCCTTGCACGATCGCCTCCTCGACGAGCGTCGCGCGGGGTTGCGCGCCGATCGCTCGCGAACAGTTGGTGCGTAATGTTGCGCATCCGACTGCCCTAGAGAACCCGTGCGCGCACGTTTTTCGCGGGGCTCAAGCAGCTCCCAGGTCGCGAAGCACACGGGCGGCCGCATTGTGGCCCGCCGCTCCGATCACCGAGCCGGCGGGGTGGCATCCGGCGCTGGCGGAGTAGAGCCCTTGCACGGGCGTCGCGTAGGGCAGTCGGTCGGCGAACCCGAAGGAATTGTCGACGTGGTGGATGTGACCGCGCGAGATGCCGAAGTGCCGCTCGATCTTCGGAGGAGTGAGCGGGAACGTGTCCACTACCAGGTCGCTGGTGCCCGGCGCGAACCGGTCGCACAGAGACAGCAGGTGCCGCACGTACCGCTCCTCTTCGGCCTCCCAGGTGGTTCCCCGCAAGGCGTACGGGACCCACTGCACGAAGAGCGCCGAGTTGTGCCGCCCCTCGGCATCGCGCAGCGACGGGTCGACCGTGGTGTGGACGTACCACTCGATGGTGGGGAACTCCGGCAGCCGCCCTGCCTTGACGTCGGCGAAGGCGGCGCGCATCGCGGCCATCACCTGTCCCTCTTCGGGCAACAGGTGCATGGTCGAGCCGAACTGCCCGCGGTCCGCGGGCAGGCAGGAGAAGCGCGGGAGATCGCGCAGCGCGAGGTTCACCTTGAGCGTGGTGCCGTCGCGCAGGTAGCCGTCGATGCGCGCGTTGTACTGCGCCGGCAAGAGGTCGCGCCCGACCAGCTCGCGCAGCCGGAACGGGTCGGCGTTCACCACCACTGCGCGCGCGGCGATCTCGCTTCCGTCCTCGAGCTGCACGCCCGAGGCGGCGCCGCGGTCGAGCGCGATCCGCTGCACCGGACGGCCGGTCTCGATCTGCGCTCCCGCCTCGCGCGCCGCGTCCGCCAAGGTGCGGGTCACCGTTCCCATGCCGCCCTTGACGATCATCCAGGTCCCGTCGGCGCCTGGCAGGCGGCACAGGTTGTGGACGAGGAAGTTCATCCCGGTGCCCGGCGTGTCCCAGTCGCCGTTGAGCCCGGAGAACCCGTCGGTGACGGCGTACATCGCCTTGAGCAGGTCGCTCTTGAAGCCGAATCGGTCGAGGTAGTGCCCCACCGGCTTGCGGCAGAGATCGACGAACACCCGCCGGAGCGGCGCCCGCACGAATCGCTCCGCCGTCTCCTCGATGGTGAGAGGCTCCTGCAGCCAGGTGGGGGCGACGTCCTCGCGGAGCTGGGCGATCTCCGCCTGCAGCGCCTGGTGCGCGCGCAGGTCCTGCTCGGAGAAGAAGGCGAGCATCTGCTCGCGGACCGCCGCCGCGTCGGAGCCGAGCAGCAGATAGCGCCGCCCGGTGGTGGGAAGGAAGTAATGCGGGTCGCGCCGCAGGAGCGGCAGGTCGATCCGCAGCTTGCGCAAGAGCTCGGGCGGCATCAGTCCGAGCAGGTAGGCGCCCGTCGAGGTTCCCAGCCCCGGGGCCTTCGCGAACGGCCGCTCCGTGCGCGCGGCGCCGCCCACCACGCCGTGCTGCTCGAGCACGCGCACCGAGAGGCCGGCGCGCGCGAGGAGCAGGGCGGCGACCAGGCCATTGTGTCCCGCGCCGACCACCACCACGTCCGCGCGCTCGTTCGCCACGCGGCGACCATACCGCGTCCCGAGGCGGGCGCATGGGTAGATTGCGGGCGGAGGTGGCGCATGGCCGACAAGCCGCAGGACTTGAAGCCCGCGACCGAGCACGGCGAGGTGAAGGTGATCAAGAACACGCCGCCCAAGAAGAACGTCGACCCGGGCAAGACGCCTGGCGCCGCCGAGGCGGGGCGGCCGGACGAGGAGCCCATCCGCGACCGCGCCGGCAAGACCCCCGGTAACGCCGAAGGATAGGCTAAGAACGTTGATCTTTTTTCAGGCTAGCGCGTGTAGCGCCGCGACACCGTCTCCGCCACGCAGGCCGGCTTCTCGTTCCCCTCCGCCTCGATCGTCACGCTCCAGGTGAGCTGGACGCCCGCCGGCACGTCCTCCACCGCCGCGGGCGTGAAGTGCGCGCGGATCCGTTGGCCGGCCCGGACAGGAGAAGGGAAGCGCACGCGGTTCAGCCCGTAGTTGACCGTCAGCTTCGCCCCGGGCAGCACCAACGTCTCCGCGGCCAGCCGTGGCAGGAGCGACAGCGTGAGGTACCCGTGCGCGATGGCGCCCCCGAACGGCGACTCGGCGGCGGCGCGCGCCGGGTCCACATGGATCCACTGCCGGTCCTCGGTGGCCTCGGCGAACAGGTCGATGCGTTCCTGCGTGACCGTGAGCCAGTCGCTCACCGCCACTTCGCGCCCGATCTGCTCCTTCAGCTCGCGCAGATCGCCGATCTCGACTCGCGGCATGCGACGCCTCCTGGACGGCTCGGGCAGTCCGACGCCCCGCCCGGCGTCGATCGTGACAAACTGGCCGGTGACCGCAAGAGGGAGGGCCAGGAATGAAAGCACTTCTCTGCCGGGAGTTCGGGCCGATCGACCGGCTGCGCGTGGAGGAGGTCCCTTCGCCGCGGCCAGGTCCCGCCGACGTGGTGGTCGAAGTGAGGGCGAGCTCGCTCAACTTCCCCGACGCGCTGATGGTGCAAGGGCTCTACCAGGTGAAGCCGCCGCTGCCCTTCTCGCCGGGGATGGAGCTGGCCGGCGTGGTCGGCGAGGTGGGGGAAGACGTCCGCGGCTTGAAGCGGGGCGATCGCGTGATCGCTTCTCCCGGCCGGGGTGGATTCGCGCAAGAGTGCCTCGTCGCCGCGGACCGCGTGACGCCTCTCCCCGCCGGCATGGATTTCGACATCGGCTCGGCGTTCGTGCTCACCTACTGCACCTCGCTGCACGCCCTTCAGGACTGCGGGCACCTCCAGCCGAACGAGACGCTGGTCGTGCTCGGCGCGGCGGGCGGAGTGGGCAGCTCGGCCATCGAGATCGGCAAGGCGATGGGAGCGCGGGTCATCGCGGCCGCTTCCAGCGAAGAGAAGCTCGCCTTCTGCAAGGAGCTCGGAGCCGACGAAACCGTCGACTACGAAAAGGCCGATCTGCGGCAGCGCATCCTCGACCTCACCGGCGGCAAGGGGGCGGACGTCGTCTACGATCCGGTAGGTGGCGCGTACACCGAGGCGGCGTTGCGGGCGACGGCCTGGCGCGGGCGGCTCCTGGTGATCGGATTCGCCTCGGGCACCATCCCCCAGCCAAAGCTGAACCTCCTGCTCCTCAAGGAACGGTCGGTCGTCGGCGTGTACTGGGGCGACTGGACGAAGCGGGACCCCGAGGGGCAGCGCCGCAACGTGGAGCGCCTCGCGACCTGGTTCGCGCAGGGGAAGGTGAAGCCCGTGATCAGCGAGCGCGTGCCTCTGGCCGAAGCGCCCGCGGCGATGACGCGGCTCCTGCAGCGCAAGGTGAAGGGCAAGGTGGTGGTGCTCCCCGGCACGTGACCGACGCCTTTGCGCGAAACGCTCCACTCGCAGCGCTCGCCGAGCTGGCCAGGGCAGGGACGGCGGCCACGGCCCCGAGATGGCACCTCCCTCGCGAATACAAGGCGCTGCGGCGGGTGTTTGACAACGGGTGCTCGCCGTGGTTTCCCGGGCGACCCGAGGAGATTCGTGGCGGAAACTACCCTACCCAGCGCTCCCGGCCACTTGCGGCTCTCGCCCGCGTGGCTCCTGTTCGCGGCGCTCGCGCTGGCCATCCCGGTGGCTCCCTTCTTGCTGCATCGGCGTCCGCCGGCGCTCCCCGACCTGGGCGAGCTCCCCGCGTTCTCCCTGACCGATCAGCGCGGCCGCTCGTTCGGACTGGATGACCTGCGCGGCAAGGTGTGGGTCGCGGATTTCATCTTCACCAGCTGCTCCGACGCTTGCCCGCGGCTGACGCAGAGGATGCGCTCGCTGCAGGACCGCCTCGATCCGCACGAGGGCGTGGGCCTCGTCTCGATCAGCGTGGACCCGGACCGGGACACTCCGCAGAAGCTGCGCGAGTACGGGCAGATGTACGGCGCCCGCGACGATCAATGGCGGTTCTTGACCGGGTCTTCCAGCGAGGTGGAACGCACCGTGGTGAAAGGCTTCAAGATGGCGATGGCCAAGGTTCCGCTTGCCGCCGGCGCACAGGACAACCAGGACGAGCCGCGCGCGCAGGCTTTCGACATCATGCACGGCGAACGGCTGGTGCTGGTCGATTCCTCCGCTCGCATCCGCGGCTACTATCCCGCGGACGATTCGGGCCTGGTTGCGATCCTGCGCGCAGCCCGGGCGTTGGCCGCCCGATGACGCTCGCCGAATTCCTTCCGTCCTGGAACGCGGCGATGAACGCCGTCTCGGCCTCCGCGCTGATCGCGGGATGGTCTGCGATCCGGCGCGGGAACCGCGAGCTGCACTGGAAGCTGATGGCCGCCGCGTTCACGGCCTCGACCCTCTTCCTCATCGGTTACCTGACCCGCTTCGCGCTGACCGGCGTGCACCGTTTTCCGCTCGAAGGCCCGGTGCGCACCTTCTATTACCTGCTGCTCGGCAGCCACACCATCCTGGCGGTGGTGTCGCTTCCGTTCATCCTGCGGACGATGTGGCTGTCGGCGGTCAAGCGCTCGTTCGCCCGGCACAAGACCATCGCCGTCTGGACCTTCCCGATGTGGGCCTACGTCTCGGTCACCGGCGTCATCGTCTACGTGATGCTGTACCACCTGCCCCGCTGGATGGCCTGACTGCGACCGATCGTCGCAGGTTGCCTGCCCCGCCGAGCGCCGGCATGCTACAGGTGAGCGTATGGCGTACCGGATCATCGAGACGTGCATCGGCTGCACGGCGTGCGTGAAGCGCTGCCCGACCGACGCGATCACCGGCGACCGGAAGGGGCTGCACATCATCTCGCCGGAGCTGTGCATCGACTGCGGCGCCTGCGGCCCGGTCTGCCCGGTCGACGCCATCCTCGACCAGTACGGCAACGTGCAGCGCCTGCTCAAGAAGAACGAGCGGCCCATCGCCTTCGTGTACGAGCAGAGCTGCACGGGCTGCGAGAAGTGCGTCGAGCGTTGTCCGTTCGAGGCGCTGGAGATGGTCCCGGTGAGCGATCCGTCCAGCTTCCTGGGGATCGTTTCCGTCATCGAGAAGAACTGCACCGGCTGCCGCGAGTGCGAGAAGGCCTGTCCCTACGACGCCATCTTCATCTATCGCAAGGACCAGGTACCGGACTGGCTGAAGAGCTCCCGCGTCGAGCGCGCCGCCTGACCTGTCCCGGTCCCCGCGAAAAAAAAATAATTTTTTTTTGCGGCGAGGGGTTCCCTGCCCCTTTCCCCGGCTAGAACGAACGGCCGCCCTCTCGGCGGCCGGGTGGGAAACGCCTTTCCCGTTGTCCGTCGCGCTACGCAGCCCAAAGTTGAGCGGTGAACGCAGGAGGTCTCGTGCGCCCGCTCACCGTCTTCGCGATCGTCCTCGCGCTTTGCGCCGCTTGCGGCGGCAGCACCCCGCCCGCCGGCAACGTCGGCAGCGGCCAGCCCGCGCTGCACATCACGACTACCGGCGACGGCCTCGTCCGGGGCACCGGGTCCGACTGCCGCGGCAACTGCACCGTCAATCCCGCGGCGGGCGCGCAGCTGCTGCTCGAGGCGGTTCCCGACGCCGGCGCGACCTTCGCCGGCTGGTCAGGCGCCTGCAGCGGCACCGGGGCGTGCCAGGTCACCGTCAGCGGCGACATGTCCGTCACGGCCGCCTTCACGCGGCCGCCGGGCTCTCGCCGCCTGGTGGTGGTGGTCGAGGGCCAGGGTCGCGTCGTGTCCAGTCCCGCCGGCATCGATTGCACGCAGTCGCCGTGCAGCGCGCTCTTCCCGGACGGGAGCACCGTCGCGCTGACCGCGACGAGCACAGGGACCGCGAGGTTCATCGGGTGGGGCGCCGGCTGCAGTGGACCCGGCGCGTGCTCGGTGGTCATGCGCGCCGACACCCAGGTCTTCGCCCACTTCGAGGCTGGTCCGCCGCCACAAGTCACCCTGTCGGCCACGGTCACCGGTCCGGGGAAGGTGACGGGAACGCTCTCCTGTGGCGACGGCGCGACCGCTTGCAGCGCCACGCTTGCGAACGGTGCCAGCGCCACGCTGGTCGCGGCGGCGTCGACCTCGGCGCGGTTCATGGGGTGGGGCGGCGCCTGCAGCGGCACTGCGACCACCTGCAACCTGACCCTCCAGAGCGACACCTCGGTGACCGCCGCGTTCCAGTTCGAGGTGCAGACCCTGGTGGCGAACGACGGCACCAACATCTTCACGCTGGGGCTCAACTCGACCCAGGCGTTCTTCGGACGCCGCGCCGCGGACGGATCGTCCTCGATCTATTCGGTCCCGAAATCCGGCGGCACGCCCCTACGGATCGCCTCCGGGTTCCCCACGTACATCGTCGCCGACGACGCCTTCGTGTACTGGACCGACGGGTCGGCGATCTATTCCGCCCCGGTGGGCGGCGGCGACGCCTCCCAGATCGCGACGGGCAACGTGGGCCGCCTGGCGCTCGACGACTTCGGCGCGCTCTACTGGATCTACGTCCGCAGCTCCTCCCAGAACGGCGCTCTGCACCGCATGCAGAACCGCGTCGACGCGGTGCTCGCCTCGGGGCAGAACCAGAATTCGGCTTTGGCGGTGGACGCGACCTTCGCGTACTTCACCACCTCATCGATCGTCGGGACGGGGCGGGCCGTCCGGCGGGTGCCGCTGGCCGGCGGGACGGTCGAGACGGTGGTGAGCACCAACGCCGACCCGATGGCGATCAAGGTCGACTTCCAGAATCTGTACTACCGCGAGTCCACCGGCGCGGTCTGGGCGGTGGCCAAGACGGGCGGCGCGCCGCGCCTGCTCTCGACGGGGAACGCCGCCAGCAACACGGTACCGTTCGTCGACCTGGACGTGAACGCCTCGGTCGCCTGGTGGACGTGGACCGACTTCGTCAACGGAACGAGGGGCTTGTTCCGGGCGAATGCCGACGGAACGGGCTGGACGGCGGTGGAGAAGGACAACTCGACCGTCTGGTTCGGTCCCCGCGTGGACGACACCGCCGTCTACTACTTCCGGTCGGGAGCGCTGCTGAAGCGGCTGAAGTAGCTCAGTCCTCGTCGGCCTCGGCTACCTCGTCCTCTTCCTCCGTCTCGGCCTCTTCGTCGTCGGCGGCGGGCGTCTCCTCGGCCTCCACCTCGCGGGGAGGCGCGGCGCGCGCTCGCCCGCCGGAGGGCTTGCCGGACGGCGCTTCCCGCTGGTCCGCACCGCATTTCGGGCACGCCGGCACGGGCTTCTTCAGGTCGTAGAACTTCGTGCCGCATTTGAAGCAGACGTACTTGGTGCCCAGGTCGCGCGCCATCGTCCCCCTCGGGGTTCAAAGCGGGGCGGCACATAGACCACGGATTCGCGGAAGTCAACGCCGCGAGGGCGGTTTCCCTCCGTCTTCCCCGGCCTGGCCTCGGCGACGGCTCTAGCCGCCGAGGTGGGCTAGCCCTTGGTCTGCTCCGGATCCGTGGACGTATCGTCGGCGGACGGCGCGGGCTCGTGATCGCCCGGGAACGCCTCGGGACCGCGCGCAAGCTGCGCCCACTCGGCGTCCTCGTCCGTCTCGGTGTCCACGGCGGCGGCCACCTCCGCCGCGAGCGCCAGATCGTCTCCACCGAAGGCCTCGGGGAACTGCCGCGCGGCAGCCGCCACGTCGCGGTCCAGCTCGCTCAGATCCTCGACCGGCGGCTCCAGCTCGGCCACGTGCACCGGCTGGTGGACCCGTGCCGGCCGCCGGACCACGTCGCGCGCCTCCCGGCCGGGCAGCGCCAGGGGCGGTCCTTCGATGGCCTCGGGCACCGGCTCCGCAGGTCCCGCCGGGGGCGCTTCGGAGAGAGCTCGTTCCGATTCGCGCGGGGTCGCAAGACGCTTGGTGGCTTCCGGCGCCGACGGAGTCGCGAGCCGCTTGGTGGGCTCGGGCGGGGCGGCGGCTTCCGTGGCGGCAGGCAGGCCGTGGACGGGCGTCCGCTCGTCGATCGGCGGCGGCGTGTCGTCCATCCGCCGCCCGGGGGCTTCTTCCACCAGCTCTTCGGCGAGCAGCTCGACTTCCTCGGCGTCGGAAGGCGCGGCGGGCACCTCCGCGGCGCGCGCCTCGGGCGACACCTCGATGCGTGCGCGGCACAGGATCGAGCGATCCCTGCGGCGCAGTCCCGGCGCCGCGACGCGGGCGACGCGATCTCCGCCCGAGTCCACCGCGACGTGGAGCTGCGCCGAGAGCGGCTCGCCCGGCGCCGGGTCGATCAGCTCCCACCCGCACAGCGTCGCGGCGCGGACCAGCCAGGCGCGCAGCTCCGTGCTTTCCCCCCGGGCGGCCCGCACCAGCGACTGGACCTGCCGCTCCAGCGAACCGGTAGGGTCGGGTGCCGGGGGACCCTCGAGCAGACGCGCGACGAGGCGTTCGGCGAGCGGAAGATCGGAGGCGGCGTACAGGTCGACCTCCCCGTGCACGCGCTGCAGCGCCTGCTCGCGCGCGGCCGCCTGCGCCGAGGTGGCGCGGAGGTTCTGCGAAATCCCTTCCTGCGGCGCGCGCAGGATGCGCTCCGCCTCGACCGCCAGCGCGGCCGCCCTGTCGCATCGCGCCGCGGCCTGCTCCGCCTGGGAGCGCTGCGCGGCGACGCGCTCGCGCAGCTCGGCGCGCAACCCGTCGGCGAACGCTTCGATGGCGGTCCCGCGCCCCTTCAGCACGCCCCGCGGCGGCTCGCCTACGCCGGGCGCCTGCGGCCGCGCCTCGAGCGTCAGGAGCCGCTTCTCCAGCGTGGAGACGCGGTCGCCCCCGTCGCCGGCGGGAGCAACCCGGCCCTCGATCTGGTCCATGCGGCGCTCCAGCGCCGCCAGCCGATCGGCCAGGGTGGAGGGCGCCGCCGCCCGTGTTCCGTCCGTCGGCGTGTTCCCCGTCGCTGTGGGCGGAGGTGGGAG
>Ga0137415_10003198_pt1 | contig 16260 bp, 21 predicted proteins | sample CZODoug3_1_1_16f_FD_183082 | JGI IMG/M metagenome (GOLD analysis project Ga0137415, IMG submission 183082) | Vadose zone soil fungal communities from Angelo Coast Range Reserve, California, USA - CZODoug3_1_1_16fungal (Hybrid Assembly) | ecosystem: Environmental > Terrestrial > Soil > Vadose...
CAGAAGCTGCGCGACTGGATCGGCGAGACGGTGATGGAGCTGCACTTCTCCTCGCCGGCCCGGGTCGGCCTGCTGCACTCCGACCCGCACCACGGCAACTTCCGGCTGCTCGAGGACGGCCGGCTCGGTGTGATCGACTTCGGCGCGGTGACCCGGCTGCCGGACGGTATCCCGCGCCCGCTCGGCCAGATCCTGCGCCTCGCCGCCGACGAGCGGGCCGGCGAGATGATGGAGCTGCTGCGCCGGGAGGGCTTCATCGGCCTGGAGGACAAGGTCACCGCCGAGGACGTGATGCACTACATCGGCGCGCTGGCCAACCCGCTGCGCGAGGAGACCTTCCACTACAACCGGACGTTCATGCAGGCCGAGGGCGGCCGGGTGACCGCGCCGGGCGGCTCCGACTTCCGCACCGGCCGCGCGATGAGCCTGCCGCCGCAGTACCTGATGTTCATCCGGGTCGTCGCCGGCTGGATGAGCATTCTCGCGCAGATCGACTGCTGGGTCCCGTCCCGCCGCATCGTCGCCGAGTGGGTCCCCGGCTTCACCGACTACGACTAACCCCGGACTCCGCCGACGAGCAAGCCCCGGCTCGACGACCAGGCTCGCGCACTGGGTACGATCTCCCGCGAGTCGGGGATTTTGTCAGGGTGAGTCGCGGATTTTGTCAGCCAGCGCGGCGCTGAGCCCGGCGAGCACCAGGTCCAGGCGGCGCGGAACTCCGCTGCCGGCTCGGCGAGCGCGGCGGCCTCGGCGATCTCCCGGAGCCCGGCGTACCGCTCGGCGGGCAGTGCCCGCGCGCGGGCCAGCACGGTGTCGAAGCCGTCGCCGCGCGCCGGGTGAGCAGTAACGGGATCGCGTTCGGGTGTGCCCGGACCGCCCGCCACAGCGCGGTGCCCACCGCGCGGACCTCGTCCCGCCAGTCCGCCGGCCGGTCCGGCTGCTCGGTTCCTGACCTGGTGGCCGGCACCGCGCTCAGCACGGCCGCCGTGACCAGTGCGTCCAGCCCGTCGCGGCCGTCCAAGTAGTTGTAGATGGTCATCGCGCCGGTGCCGAGCCGGGCGGCCAGCGCGCGCATGGTCGGCAGGTCGCGCTGCGGGCCGGGCTGGGCCAGCTGCTCGGGTTCACCGGGCCGATCGTGTCCGACCTGGTCCGTACGGCGACCGGCCGACCCAGGCGCTACCTGCGCATCGTCGGCCGGCCGGCCGGGCGAGCGGGCGTTCGTCGACCAGCCCGGTGCGTGGCAGGGCTGGCACTCGCTGGTGGCCGACGGGTCGACCTTCGACAACCGGGTGCCGGCGGCCGCCGCGCTGGGCATGTTGCGCTACCACGCGGTGACCCAGCTGCCCCAGGTGCGCTGTCCCCTGCTGGTCTGCGTCAGCGATCGGGAGACGCTGATCGACCCGGTCGGTGTGCTAGCGGCCGCTGCCAAGGCGGGAAAGGCCACCGTGCGGCACTACCCGGCCGACCACTTCGACGTCTACCACCAGCCGCTGCGCAACCGAATCGTCGCCGACCAGATCAGCTTCCTGGCCGAGCACCTCGGGTCCGGTTAGCGGTCAGGGTCGTCGGGGCCACCATGCGCAGCTACCTCCCGACAGCGACGGTGCTGCGTGCCCTGCATGCCAGTTGGACCGCCTTTTGCCCAGCTCATAGCCCTCGCGCGAGCCCAGGGGTGATCGCCCGGCAGCGCGGTGGGGCGGATCACGCTAGACTCACCGACCGTGCGGCGTTATTTCTGGTTTAGCGGGCCGGCCCTGGGTGGGCCAGCCAGCGGCCGTCTGCGCTGACTTCCCACCCCGAGCCGGTACCACGTGAGCCGGCTCGGTGGTTTTTTCGGGGCGGCTCCGGACTTGAGAGGACGCCCCAACCATGACCGTCGTCGACGAGCCGCGCATTGCGGCCCCGCTGGACGGCCGGCGCACCGCGAAGATCAGTCCGCTGATCTCGCCCGCGCTGCTGCGCCAGGAACATCCCATGGCACCGCACATCGGGCCGCGGATCGAGCGCGCCCGCGCCGAGATCACCGACATCCTGAACGGCGATGACGACCGGCTGATCGTGGTCGTCGGCCCGTGCTCGATCCACGACCGCGGGGCGGCGCTGGAGTACGCGGCGCTGCTGGCGAAGGACGCCGAGCGGCTCGCCGGCCAGCTGCACATCGTGATGCGGGTGTACTTCGAGAAGCCGCGCACCACGCTGGGCTGGAAGGGGCTGATCAACGATCCCGACCTGGACGGCAGCTACGCGGTGAACAAGGGGCTGCGGCTGGCCCGCGGCCTACTGCTCGATGTGTCCGAGCTGGGCCTGCCGGTGGGCTGCGAGTTCCTGGACCCGATCATCCCGCAGTTCCTCGCCGACGTGGTGTCCTGGGGCGCGATCGGGGCGCGCACGGCGGCGAGCCAGGTGCACCGGCAGCTGTGTAGCGCGCTGTCCATGCCGGTCGGGATCAAGAACTCCACCGAGGGTGACGTGCAGGTCGCGGTGGACGGGGTGCGGGCGGCGGCGGGTGAGCACGTGTTCCCGGGGATCAACTCCGACGGGCTGGCCGCGCTGATCAGTACGACCGGCAACCCGGACTGCCACGTGATCCTGCGCGGCGGGTCCGGCGGGCCGAACTACTCCGCCACCGACGTCGAGGCCGCGCTGGGCCGGCTGCGCGCCGCCGGCCTGCCGGAGCGGTTGATCATCGACGCGAGCCACGGCAACAGCGGTAAGAGTCACGTGCGCCAGGCCGAGGTGGTCTCCGAGATCGCGGCCAGGGTGGCCGGGGGCGAGCGCGGCATCACGGGGCTGATGCTGGAGAGCTTCCTGGTCGCCGGCCGCCAGGACCTCGAGCTCGGCCAGCGCGCCGCGCTCACCCACGGGCAGAGCATCACCGACGCCTGCTTGTCCTGGGAGACCACGTCCGCGCTGCTCGACGAGCTGGCCGAGGCGGTGGAAGCCCGCGGCTGAACCGGTTAGCGGCGGCTGAACCGCCTGGCGGCCCCGCCCACCCCGGCCAGGGACAGCGCCAGGCAGAGCAGGCCGGCGGTCAGCAGCACGGTCGCGGTGATCACACTGAGCGAGATGCCGGCCAGCTCGAAGATCAACGCAAGCAGGAAAAGGACTGCGGCGACGATGGCGAGCATGGGTGCCTCCTCGTATCGAGTGAGACGCTCAGTATCGGTGCTGTGACGGCGGGTTGCAGGATCTGGCCCGGGGTCGTGCTTGTCGGTCCTGTCCACTTGTCGGTCCTGTCGACTTGTCGTTGGAAATAGGCATGACCAGTGCCACTTGTCGTGCCTATTTCCCACGACAAGTCGGGCGGGCGGCGACCGGCGACCATCCCGGCGGCGGCCGATGTGCGGCGACACGCAGTCGTACCGAGTCGCGGCGGTGTCCCCTGGGACGGCGGTACCCGGGGTGTGCCGAGGTGCCGGGGCGGACCGGTCAGCCCAGGTACAGCTCCGGGATGTTCAGCTGCAGGTAGGGATCTGGCTGGTCAGCGCCGCTGCGAGGGGTTGACGGCCGATCCCTCTCGCCGACGGGCCGAGGCTCGTCCAGGCGGGTCACCAGCACACCCAGCCCGGCCGGGCTGGCGCTCAGTTGTTGGGCCAATTCGCCGATCTTGGTCATTTCGGCCTCTCCCGCGACAGCATTGCCGCCGGACAGCTTGCTCGCTTTGGCCTCGCGGGTACACCGCCGGTTCGGCTGGCATCCTGGCCGGTCGACCGGGCGCGGTGAATGGCGGCCGGCGCGTTGTGGACGGACGCGGGACGGGTCGCCGATCCGCGGCCATCTGGTCGTGGGGTCCGGTGGCCATTGACATGCAGCCAATCGGCTGCCTATTCTTAAGGCAGCCAACTGGCTGCATGTTCGAGGATGGCGAGCGATGGACGAGGTGTTCAAGGCACTGGCCGACCCCAGCCGTCGCCGACTGCTGGACAGCCTGAACGGCCGCAACGGGCAGACCCTGCGGGAGCTCTGCGCGGAGCTGGAGATGGCTCGGCAGTCGGTCAGCAAACACCTCGCGGTGCTGGAGGCGGCGGACGTGGTGACCACGGTCCGGCGTGGCCGGGAAAAGCTGCACTACCTCAACGCCGCGCCCATCAACGCCATCGCCGACCGCTGGATCAACCAGTACCACCGCGAGCGGGTGAGCGCGCTCGCCGACCTGAAGACCGCACTGGAGGAGCCGATGGGCCCGACTGAGTTCGTGTACACGACCTACATCAACACCACCGCCGAGCAGGTCTGGAAGGCGCTGACCGAGCCGGCCTTCACCCGGCGGTACTGGGGTGCCGAGCTGCGGTCGGACTGGCGGGTTGGCTCGCCGGTGCTCTGGAAGGAGGGCGACGGCGAGTTCCGCGACCTGGACCAGGTCGTGCTGGAGTCCGACCCGTACCGGCGGCTGTCCTACAGCTGGCACAACTACCAGCCCGAGCACGCCGCGCACTTCGGCTGGAGCGCCGAGGAGCTCGCCGAGCTGGTCAAGGAGAAGCGCTCCACGGTGACCTTCGAGATCGAGCCCCGGGGCACCGAAGGGCGGTCCGTCCGGCTCACCGTGATCCACGACGACTTCGAGACGGACAGCAAGATGTACCGGGCGGTCAGTGGCCAGCTCGACGGCAGCGGCGGCTGGCCCGTGCTGCTCGCCGACCTGAAGTCCCTGCTCGAGAGCAGCGAGTCGCTGTCCCCGACCCCCTGACAGCCCGGGTCAGCGCTCGGCGGCCAGCCGCACGCCCAGCCCGATGAACAGCCCGCCGGTGGCGACGTCGATCCGCCGGCGGGCCGCCCGCCGGCGGCGCAGCCAGCCGCCGATCTGCCCGCCGAGCACGCCGACCGTGCCGTCGACCAGGAACTCCAACACGATCATGATCGCGCCGAGGACGGCGAACTGCAGCCAGACGCGGCCCAGCTCCGGGCTGATGAACTGGGGCAGGAAGGCGATCGTGAACGTGAGCATCTTCGGGTTCAGCAGGTTGGTCAGCAGGCCGCGCAGGTAGGCGTGGCGCCCGGACATCCGGGCCTCGAAGTCCGGCACCTCGCTCGGCTCGTCGTTGCGGTGCCGGATCAGCTGGACGCCGAGGTAGACCAGGTACACACCGCCGACCACGCGCACGGCGGTGAAGGCGACGGGCACAGCCGCGAACAGCGCGGTCAGGCCGGCCGCCGCCACCGCGATGTGCACGGTCTCGCTGGTGGCCACCCCGGCGGTGGCGAGCAGGCCGGCGCGCGGCCCGCCCCGCATCGCGGCACCCAGCACGAACAGCATGTCCGGCCCTGGGGCGAGCATGGCGACGATGGTGGTCAGGGTGAACATCACGAGCAGGTGCTGTTCGATCGGCATGCGGCGATCGTCGCCCGGCCGGCAAGTCGATTACCAGCCCCGGGCCGGATCTTGCCTCAGAGACAGCTCCGCGCGAGCCGGAAGCCGAGGTCGTCGATGGCGTCGCCGGTCCGGGGGTCGTGGCGATAGGTCGGTGTCAGGCCCGAGCGCACGGACAGCTGGTTGCAGACGTCGACGGCGTCGAGCCAGCTGACGTTCACCGCGGGCGCCGCACCGCTCGCGGCGGGGTCGAGATCGCGCCCGGTGACGGCGCGGTACAGCTCCGCCGTGACGGGGAACCGGCCGAGCAGGAACGGGGCGATCTCGGTCCGCCACCGGGTCCCTCGGCGGTCGTCCCGAAGGTCCACGGCGCCACCGGGGACCTGGACCATCGACGGGACCGGCGGGGCGTCGGTCGGTTGCTGCACGCGGCGCGCCTCTCGGTCGGACCGACCGGGAGGTCGTCGCGCCAACACGATACGGCCGGGCCCCGCCCGCCGGGATCCGTTTCCCCGCCGACCCGTCAAGGGCTTGCTAGGGCCGTACGTTGTGCGTGTCGAAGCCGGTCTCCTCGGGTGACTTCTCGAAACCGCCTTCGATGCCCTGCCCCAGCCGGGGGCCGAGGATGTTGTCCCGGAAGTTCTCCCAGCTCTGCCGCGAGTCGTGCAGCGCCATGATCGTCCAGCCGCCCGGCGTGGCGCCCGCGGCGTGGAAGAGCTGGCCCGTCGGCAGGCTCTTCGGGTCAGGGTGGACGGCGGCCAGCGTCGCGTCGTACTGCTCCTGGGTGCCACCGGGGAAGAAGTGGATAACGCCGTACGCCATGACTGCCTCCTAAGCGGCGTACCCAGCATCCGGCCACCGACCCGGCGACCATATATCACGCAGAGTGATCAGCCATTGGGCCAAACCGGTCGACCCGTGACGTGGATCACACGCGATTGGCCGTACAAAGCGTTCAGCCGTCGATCGGGGTGAGCCTCGGCAGGGCCGCGACCGTCACCGCCGGGTTGACGGCGGCGATCTCGGCGGCGACCGACGCGAGGTGGGCCTGGGGGCAGGAAGGTGAGTGGTTCGTCCTCGACCTGGGCGAAGAAGTCGTCGAAGTGCATCGGAACGACCACCTTCGGCCGCGGCAGCGGAAGGATGCGTCCCCAGTAGTTCGGGGTGAAGTTCCGCCCGGCGATGCCGGCGAGGAACAGGTCGATGGCCGCCTGGTGGCGCGCGAGGTCCACCGCGTGCCTGGCCGCTGTCAGTACCACCGTTCACGCTCCGTCTGTGGAGTTCCCGGTCACGTGGTCCTGGGTGATGCAGGACCGGGTGCGGGATCGGTCCAGGAAGCGCGCCTCGTCGGTGGCCACCCGTTCGCCGGCCGTTCCGGACGTGACCGAGGTGAGCCAGGCGAGGAAGGCGCCTCGGTCGCTGAATCCCAGTTCGGTCATGACGTCGAAGTCGAGCCCGGCCGCCTGGACGTTCAGCTCGTCCGCGCGCTGCACGTAGTGGCGTTTATACACGTCAGGGGCGGGCGCGAGGCTCAGGATCAGCGGTACGTGGACGTTCTCGTAGTGGTCGATGAATGCCTGGGCGTCGATGTCGGCCCGCTTGCTCAGGTAACCGAAGACCTTGAACAACTCGCTCACTCCTCATGACGGCCGCGGCTGACTGGCTAAATGGGGAATTCCCCGGTTCGTCCAAGACTGTAACTGGGGAACTCCCCGCTTCGCCGGGTAGGGTGGCGGTCGTCATGGGACCCTCGACTCCAGCCTCGACTCCAGCCTCGGCCCGGTCGGCCTTGAGCGCGCTGGTGCGCCCCCCGGGCCGGGCCGATGCGCGGCGCAACTATGACGCACTGCTGCGAGCGGCGAGTGAGGTCATCGGCTCCGCCGGCCCGGACGCTTCGTTGGACGAGATCGCTCGCCGCGCGGGCGTCGGCAACGCCACGCTGTACCGACATTTTCCGACCCGCCGCGACCTGGTGGTCGCGGTGTGCGTCGACGAGGTCGAGATCCTCTGCGCGTTGGGGGAGCGACTGCGCTCCGGCGAGCACCCGGGGCGGGCCCTGGCGCGGTGGCTCGGTGCCTACATCGAGCACGTCAGCGCCAGGCGAGGCCTGGGAGCGGCGATGATGACCGGCCGGCCGGACGACTCGGCGGTCGTTGCGGCCTGCCGGGAAGCGATTGACACCGTCGGGGTCGGCCTGCTCGGGCCGGCCCAGCAAGCCGGTGAGATCCGGCCCGACATAGCACTGGCCGACCTGCTCAGGCTGGCCAGCGCGGTCGCCGTCGCGGCCGAGTCGGACCATGCCGACCGGACCGAGACCGCGGCCCGACTGCTGGAGATAGTCCTGCACGGAATCGTCATCGACCGGCAGTAAGGCTCGTCGAGGGTCAGCCGTTGGCGGCGAGGTCGGGCTCGGGTAGCGGGCGATGGGCGATCTCCCTCGCCTCCCGCGCATCGACCCCGAAACTCCGGAGGATCATCTCCGCGCCGGCGATGTCGGCGCCGGGTCCGAGCCGTCCGGAGAGCACGCCGCGCATGGCGGCCAATGCGGCGGCGGACACCGAGGTCAGGTACAGCTCGATGTCCTCGATCAGGAAGCGCCCGCTGCTGATGCCGCGTTCGAGGGTCTCGCGGGCGTAGGGCAGCAGCGCGGACTCGAAGAGTGCCTCGGCGTGGTCGATGTTGACCAGCACACCGGCGAGCTCGGCCTCCTCCCCAGCGAGCCGGACGAAGCGCCGGTAGGAGATGGACGCGGTCTCGGCGGGGTCGTCGCGCCGCAGCGCCTGGGTGCCGATGGCCTCGGCGAAGCTGGTCACGGCCTCGGTGACGACGGCCTCGACGATCGCTTCCTTGGACTCGAAATGGCTGTAGAAGGTGCCGGATCCGATGTCGGCCATGTCGGTCACGTCGCTGATCCGCAGGTTCGCGGCACCGTGGCGGGCGATCACCTGGCGGGCGGCCGCGAGGAGTCGGGTGCGGGCCTCGCGCTTGCGTCGGTCGCGCCGACCCAGGGTGGCGATGTCGTCGGTCACGGCACCATCCTGCCATCATTCTGCCAAGTATGAATGAATATTCAAACTTGACTGATGATTCGAGTTTAGCTCATCATGGGTCTCATGCCAGCCGAAACGAGCGACCACAGCACCGGCACCACCAGCCCCGATGTGATCGTGGTCGGGGCTGGCCACAACGGGCTGACCGCCGCCTGCTACCTGGCCAAGGCCGGCATGCGGGTCGTTGTCCTGGAGGCCTCGCCGTCGATCGGCGGGATGACCTCGACGAACGCGACGCTCCAGGCCGCGCCCGGGCACCGGTTCAACGAGGGCGCGATCCAGCTGACCGGGATCTTCCGGTTGTCCGGTATCGCCGAGGAGCTCCAGCTGGCCAGGTACGGCCTGCGCCAGATCGAGGTGGATCCGGCGCACATCCAGCTGGCGCCCGACGGCAGTTCGCTCGCGGTGTGGAAGGACGCCAGCCGCACCGCCGACGAGCTCAGGCGGTTCTCCCCGAAGGACGCCCGCGCCTGGCTGGACTTCTCCAACGCCCTGTACCCGGTGATGGGGCTGGCGATCGCCTACATGAAGTCGCATCCCCTGCGGCCGTGGAACGCGGAGGTGCTGCGGAACGCGCTCGCCGTCGCGTGCCGACCCGGGCGGCTCTGGGGCCTGCGGCACCTGGCCACCGCGTCACACACGGAGTTCCTGGAGGAGACCTTCGAGTCGGAGCTGCCCAAGGGGTCGCTCGCGGCGATGGCGGCGTTCTCGCAGATGCGACTCGACATGACCGCGTGGGCGATGATCTACCTGGGAGTGGTGCAGCGCGCGGCCAACGCGATGCCCATCGGCGGCACCGGCGCGCTGCCCGCCGCGCTGCACAAGTGCCTGCTGGCCCACCGCGGCGAGGTACGCACCAACGCGCGGGTCGCGGAGCTGCTGCTCGACGGCGGGCGGGTGCAGGGCGTGCGGCTGGAGTCCGGGGAGGTGCTGCGTGCCGGGCGCGGGGTGCTCACCACGTGCAACCCGACCATCACGCTGAACCAGCTGCTGCCGGCGGGCGCGCTGGACGACAAGCTCGCCTGGCGGGCCAGGGACATCCCGATCCGCAAGACGCACGCCACCTCGCTGAAGATCAACGTGGCGCTCAGTGGCCAGCTGTCGATGGGCCGGCACGAGAAGTGGCGTGGCGACGGTCTGGACCTGCGGGGTTACCTCGTCGCCTGGCACACCCTGGCCGAGCAGGACGCCGGGTGGAACGCGCTGGTGCGGGGCGAGTGGCCGGACCCGCTGCCGATCAGCTGCGTCATCGCCCCCACCGCGGTCGACCCCAGCCAGGCACCGCCCGGGCGCGACAACCTGTGGCTGTGGTCCGGGGTCGTGCCGGTCACGGCAGCGCAACCGTGGGAGCAGGTCCGCGAGGAGATCGGGAACCGGGTCCTCAAGGACTGCGCGCAGTACTACCAGGGCCTGGACACCCTGGAGATCGACCGGCAGGTGCTGTGCGGCCCTGACCTGGAGAAACGGTTCAACGCTCCGGCCGGCAACGTCTACCACGTGGACCCGCTGCTGTCCCGCTTCGGACCGATGCGCCCGGCCGCCGGACTCGGCGCTTACCGGACTCCGGTGGCTGGTCTGTACCTCAGCGGCGCGGGCACCCATCCCACCGGCGGGGTGTGCGCCCTGCCCGGCAAGCTCGCGGCGCAGACGCTGCTGCGGGATGTCGCCGCCCCCGCACAGCGCCGCCGCGGCGCACCGACCCACTCGTGATCGGAGTCGACGTGGACCATCCCGAGACGCTCACCCGCGCCCCCTCACCGGCCGTCGAGCCCGACGGTGTCGGCCTGACGCGCGACGCCAGCGATCCGAGCTTCTACACCGAGGCCAACCGCGAGGCCTACCTGCGGATCCACGCCGAGGACCCGGTGTACTGGGTCGACGCGCGGTACACCCAGCCCTTCTGGAACGTCTGCCGCCACGACCTCATCCGGGAGATCGGTCAGCACGTCGAGCTGTTCACCACGGAGTTCGGCGTCCACCTCAACGCCGCCGCGTTCGACATCAAGACCACCGATGCGAACCCGGCCTCGGCGCTGCCGGTCGCCCTGCGCCCGGCCAACGTGATGGACGCGCCGAGCCACCGCCGGGTACGCAACCCGATCAACACCAAGCTGCGACCGGGCGCGGTCGCCGGCCTGGAGGCCGCGTTCCGCGCCGAGATCCGCGGCCTGCTCGACCAGGTCCCCCTGGACCGACCGACTGACTTCATGACCGCGTTCGCCACGCGGGTACCGCTAGTGGTGACGACCAGGCTGCTCGGGGTCAGTGCCGAGCGCGAACACGACTTCGCCACCTGGGCCAACATCATCCTCGAGTCCTTCGAACCCGGAGCAACGCCGGACTTCCAGGCCATCGGTGAGATGGTCGGCTACTTCTCCGCCGAGGTCGCCGACCGACACCGGAACCCGCGCGAGGACCTGATCACCGCGCTGCTGCACACCGATCTGTCCGACGACGAGGTCGTGATGTGGTGCTGGCTGCTACTGGTGGCCGGGATCGAGACGACCGGAAACCTCATCGGCGCCGGCCTTGACCTGCTCCTGCGACAACCCCGGACGCTCGCCCAGCTCGTCGCCGACCCGTCGCTGATCCGCCCCGCTGTCGCGGAGATGTTGCGGATCGTCACGCCCGGCCGCTACATCCGGCGCACCGCCACCGAGGACACCGAGATCGGCGGTCACCGGATCCGCAAGGGCGACGCCGTCGTCATGAACTTCACCGTGGCCAACTTCGACCCGGCAACCTTCGCCGACCCGCTCGCGTTCGACATCACCCGCCGGCCCAGCGAGGCACTGGCCTTCTCCTGGGGTCCGCACCGCTGCATCGGCTCACCCGTTGCCCTGCTGGAGTCGCGCGTCGCCTTCGAGGAGCTGCTCACCCGGTTCCCGAACATCACGTCGCGCGGTCCCGCCACCTTCCGCGCCAGCCTGGCCACCGCCGTGGTCGAACACCTGCCCGCTGACCGAGCCGCTGACCGAGCCGCTGACCGAGCCGCTGACCGAGCCGCTGAGCGTGCCGCCGACCGAGCCGAACTCAGCCGCGCTCGGCGAGCTCCGCCAGTCGGTCGAGCGAGGCCCGCAACTTGTCCTCGGTCGTGCCGCGGGCGCGTACGAGGCGCTTCTCGTCGGTCAGCCGGGTCCAGTCATAGGTGTGGGTGACCCGCGTCTGGGTTTCGTTCACCGGCTCCAGCTCCCAGCGCCAGAGGTGGCCCGGCGGTTGCTGGCCCGGCTCGGAAGGCAACCAGGCGATGCGCCGCGCCTCGTCGAACTCCACGACGTGGTTCTCCCGGACGCTGCCCTGAGTGATCGTCATCGTGAACACATCGCCGACCCCTCGGACGCGCTGCGCCTCGGCAGCCTCGGCCAGGTTCTTGTTGCCGTCCCAGCTCGGCTGCACGGCGGGGTCCGCGATCAGTGCAAAAATCGCCTGCGCGCCGGCCCCGATCTCCCGGCTGACACACACGACCCGGGGTGCCTCGTCCTTGCGTGACATGCGAACAATCAAAGCATCACCGCCACCGTGGCGCTGCTAGTGTCCAGTCGCCGAAGTCTTTTGACGATCTCCGGTGCCCAGATGGGCGGCCGCGCCGCCGAGTTCGCCGACCCGAACCTGCGGGTCAGTACCCAGGGCGTGGTGTTCACCGCGGGCGACTACCTCTGCGCGTACGTCCTGGAGTGGACGCTGCACCACCTCGACCTGAGTCCTCGGCTGACGGTCGTTGCGCCGAGCATCGCCTACTCGGTACCGAAGGTGACCGCGAACTTGAACCGGTCGCCGCGGTAGTGGATCGAGGCGATGTCGACGACCCGGCTCTCGACATCGCGGGTTACGCCCACGCAGTACAGCACCGGGCTGCTGAGGGGGATGTCGAGGAGGGCGGCGATGGCGGGCGCCGGGAGTTTCGCCTCGGCCGTGTCCTCGACGAGACCGATCCGCACCCCGATCCGGTCGCGTAGTACCCCGGTCATCGGCAGGTGCCGGAGATCTTCGAGATCGATTTTCGAGGCGATGTCGACGACCACGAAGTTCTCGGCGTAGCTGGTGACCTCGCCGTTTTCCCGGCGGAGGCGCCGGAACCGGGTGACCTCGGCTGTACCGGGGAAGTACGACGCGAACTCGGCCGGCGGCTCGACGAGGTCGACGTCCATGACGATGACGTCGTCGCTCGCTTGCTGGGAGACGACCGCGTCCACCGAGCCGAGCAGCCTCAGACTCCGGGTGCTTACCGACTCGTTGACGAACGTGCCGCGCCGGCGCTGTCTGGTGATCAGGGCCTCGTCCTCGAGCTCGCGGAGCGCCTGTCGCATCGTCATGACGCTGATGCCGTAGTGCTCGGCGAGGTCCTCCTCGATGGGCAGACGGCTCGGGTCGCCGGGGCGTCGGGCAAGGATGCAGGCCCGCAGATGCTGCGCGACCTGGTACCAGAGCGGCAGTTTCCGGTTGAGCGTGAGCGGTGGCGGCCTGAGTACCGGTTCGTTGCTGTCGTCCATCTCCCTGCCTGACTGTGCGGCTGACGACCCGCCCCCCGACGGTATTGTCCACTCGGTATTGCCTAATCCTCTAGAGGATCGTAGTATTTGCCGTCATCGGTTGTCAACGACTGACGGGAGGCACCCGTGCACGAGCCGCGGGTGGGTGGCCAACGCGTCTACGACCTGGTGAACAAGGTCGCGGTCTACGCCGTCTTTCCCGACGTATCCCGGAGATTGAAATCGAGCTGGCCCGCGTTCGCGGGCCACGCGGGCAACTCGACGTGGAGATGTGACCCCATGGATTGGAAAGCCGAATCCGCTGTGCTCCGCAAGAACTGCGGCTACGACGACTACGAGCCGCTGCAACCTTTCGTCTCGACGCGCACGGTCGACAGTTCGATCTGGTACGAAGGCCAGCTGGTGACGGTGTACGCGCAGGGTGAGAACGTCGGCAACACGTGCTGTGTCTGGGAAGGCAACATTCCTGAATCGATCGGCCCGCCGCCGCATATCCACCATTACGAACACGAACTGTTCTTCGTTCTCGAAGGCAGCATCAGGGCCTGGGTCGAAGGCGTGCCGTTGGACGTGCACGCGGATTCGCTGATATTCATGCCCGCCGGCCGCATACACTGGTTCGTGTCGACGTCTTCGGTGACGCGCATGTTGTCGTTCACGGTCACCGCGAGCAAGGACGTCCCCAGCATCAACAACAACGTCGCCTTGTTCAAGTTCATCGGCGTCCCCGCCGAGGCGCTCACCCTGCCGCCGATGATCGAAGTCAAACAGCTGCCGGACCCGGTCGAGATCGTCCGGGTGACCCGCGAGATCGGCGGGGACATCCCGGACCTCGAGCGCCTCGGCTGGCGGCGCGGCTACGGCGAGAGTGACGACCAGGCCGACGCCTCCGCGAGGCACTGATCGCCATGCTGAGCTGTCTGTCTCTGCTGCACCACACTCATGTGCGGGTGGCGCGCCACGGTGACTTCCACCGCACGGCCTGCGGACTGTCGGTCACCGACGGGGCCGGGCTGTTTGTTGACACTGCCGAGGCGGCCACCTGCGACAGGTGCAGGTGCTCGGTCGAGCCGCGCACCCGGCGGGCAGGCGCCGCGCCGTTGCCTTCCGACCCAAAGTCGGTGATCAGGTGGCTCTTCGACCAGGTGCTCAACGCCACGGATCGCGACGGCCTGGATGCGATGCTGGACGACGGACGCCTGACCGACTTCCCGTACCGGCTGAACCGGCTGCGCGCGCTGTTCCCGAGCTGGCACGCAACGATCGACGACCTGATCGCCGAGGACGGGCGCGTCGTCGCGCGCTATCACGTGGACTGTAGCGATGTGTTCGGTCTGGCGGACGCGGCCGGCGGGACGCACAAAGCCAACCAGATCGTGATCTTCCGCGTCGTCGGGCGCCGCATCGTTCATGTCCAGACGATCGTCGACGATTTCGCGCTATGGACTGGCAGGTGATCGCTGGCGCAGCGCCACGCGAGTCGGACCCCGGCAATTCCAATCGCTTCCAAGGAGATACCGACATGAGCCAGACTGAAACCGCCCCTGACATGCTGACGGTTCGCGTGCGCGTCACCCAGCTGCTCGACGAGTTCTTCACCCGCCTCGACCGCGCCGAATCGGTTGCCGATCTGCTCACAGCGGACGCCGAGTTTCGCGACAAGAAGGGCCGCGCCGCGGTATCCGAGCTATTCCTCGCACTGGCCCGCAAGCGCGAAGAAATCGGCCGTACGTCGCGCCATCTCAGCACCAACGTGACAATCGAGGAAATCGGCGGCGACCGCTACCGGGTGCGTTCGCTGGTCGTCGTGGTGTCATTGGACACCCAGCCCGAATCCCAGGGAGATCTTCTCGCGGCCGACCACGAGGACATCGTCGTGTTCGACGCGGACGGCGCCTGCCGCTTTGCCAAGCGCATCGGGAAACCAGTGATGAAACTCGGCGGCCTCAGCGTGCTCTGAACACGTCGACCGCGGAAGGACGCAACATGCCTCGCGTGCTTGCCCTATCGGGTTCCCTGCGCAGGGACTCGATGAACAGCCTTCTCCTGCGCACTCTTCCCGCGCTGTCTCCGGTGGAGCTCAAGTGGGACACCTTCGATGGACTCGGTGATATCCCGGTCTACGACCAGGATCGCGACACCGACCCGCCGCCCGCGTCGGTGGCCCGGCTGCGTGCGGCGATCTCGGCGGCCGACGGCCTGGTCATCGCCACGCCGGAGTACAACCACTCGATTCCCGGCGTGCTCAAGAACGCCATCGACTGGGCGTCACGTCCGGTCGGCACCCCTTCGCTCACCGGCAAGGGGGTCGGGGTCCTGGTCGCCACCTCCGGGCGCGCCTCCGGCTTCCGCGCGCTCGCGGAGACCACAAAGGTGCTCAACAACCTGAGCAATATCGTCGTGCCGAGCCCGGAATTGGTGATCAACACCGCGCATACGGTGGTCGGACGTACGCCGTCCGGGGAGCCCACCTTGTCCGATCCGGTCGCGGCCAAGCTCATCCGGGTCCACCTCAACGTGCTGGCCGAGCTCCTTGCCAACGACGTTCCCCGCCTCTTGCTGCGGTCGATCCAGCGGCATCACGAACTGCACTTCGCCGCCGAGGGTTGACCTCCCAAGGGCTGGACAGCCCACTGGAATTCGAGGACGAGGTCGGCTGCGGCCGGGGGCGAATGCCATGTCGCTGCACTCAGGTCGGTGGCGGAGTGGAGCGTTGTAGGTGGTGTCGGGTGCGGGTGAGGAGGTCGCGGCCGGGGTCGGCTTCGCGTTCGGCGAGTAGGTAGGTGATGCGTTCCTGGACCGCTTCGCGGACGTGGTCTCGTAGGTCCGCCACGCCGGGTTCGCCCTGCTCAGCCCATGGTTGGGTGTCGATCGGTTCGCCGAAGGCGAAGTAGAAGCGTTCCGGGCGGGGCAGCGGGGTCGGTCCGAGGCCGCGAACGAGCGGTGGGATCAGTTCCCATCGCCCGCCGGCCCGTTCGACCAGGCCGCGGAGTGGGGCGAGTACGGGGCTTTCGGCGTCGAGCAGGATGTCGTAGCTCTCCTCGGCGCCGACCGCGCCGAAGGGCACGATCGGGCAGCCAGCCTCGATCGCCAGGCGCGCGAAGCCCATCCGCTGCTTCCAGAGCAGCTGGTACTGCTCGCCCTTGCGTTTGGCGACCTCGCGGCCGCCGCCGGGATAGACCAGCACCGCTTCGCCGGCCGCGAGCAGTGCACGGCAGTTTTCTCGCGTGCCACGCACACCGCCTTGTCGGACAAGCACGTCGCGCCAGCCCGGCACGGCGAAGTGGGCGTGATCGGCCATGCCACGGACGAAGCGCCCGGTCACCCGGTGGATCTCGCCGAGCATCAGCGGCATGTCGAGCATGCCGAACACGGTGTGGTTGCCGACCAGCAGCACCGCGCCGTCGGCCGG
>Ga0137415_10003199_pt1 | contig 16260 bp, 26 predicted proteins | sample CZODoug3_1_1_16f_FD_183082 | JGI IMG/M metagenome (GOLD analysis project Ga0137415, IMG submission 183082) | Vadose zone soil fungal communities from Angelo Coast Range Reserve, California, USA - CZODoug3_1_1_16fungal (Hybrid Assembly) | ecosystem: Environmental > Terrestrial > Soil > Vadose...
GTCGTCGCGCGGCCAGTGGTCGCGCCCCCCATCGTCGCGGCCCCGATGGGCGCGGTGATCGAGGCCCCCCCGCCTCCACAGGCGGCGCCCGCCGTGGTCGCTCCCGCCGCACCAGAACCCGAGGCTCCCCCAGCGAAGAAGACGCGGGCCAAGCGGGCCACGAAGGCCGCGACGGGCACCCGCAAGAAAGCCGTGAAGAAAAAGGTAGAGAAGAAGGAGGAACAAGCAAGTGCCAAGAGTGAAAGCTAAGGCTTTGAGACAGCAGGATCCCGATCAGCTCAAGGACCGGCTCTTTGAGCTCCGCGGGGAACTCGCGAGGCTGAGGAGCCTCACCGCGAGGGGAATGATCCAGAAGCAGAGCGGTTCGCCGGCCCGGGTGAAGCGCGACATCGCAAGACTCCTGACGGTTCTGAAGGAGAAGGGAGCGACAGAATGACGTTCATCATCGGGGAGGACGTCAGGGTGGCCGCTGCGAGAGACGCGGTTCTCCTAGGTCTGAGGGGGAAGGTAGTCCTCGAGACCATGCACACGCTGACGATAAGGACCGATTCGAAGCGGAAGGTCACGCTGCCGAAAGATGGAAGCGCCCTGCAGCTCTCCGACGGGCAGATCATACTGGGCGACGACCTGAAGGGAAGGCTAGAAGACAGGATCGCCTACCTCGGGAGAACGGCGAGAAGAGGCGCGAGGCGGTCCAGATGAGCTCCGCAGGCCTCGACCTGGCTCCGCCGAAGCGCGGGTGTGAAGACGTGCGTTGCCCGTTCCACGGGCACCTCAAGGTCAGGGGGAAGATGCTGGTGGGGACCATCGTCTCGATCTCCAACAAGCAGACCGTCGTTATCCAGAGGGAGCTCCTCCAGAAGGTCAAAAAGTACAACAGGTACGAGAGGAGGCGAAGCAAGGTCCACGCGCACCTCCCGCCTTGCGTGGAGGCGAAAGAGGGGGACGTGGCCACGATCGCCGAGTGCAGGCCGCTCGCAAAGACCGTGTCGTTCGTCGTCGTCCAGACCAAGGGAGCCGTCTAGAAGATGTCCACAAAGTCCAGAGCCGTCTCTGCAAAGGGCGTCGAGGAGTTCAAGACATACATCACGCGCTCCATCCCTCTAAACGCTGTGATCACCTGCGCGGACAACACGGGCGCGAAGACCCTCAAGGTCATAATGGTGACGAGGGCGAAGACCAGGCTCGCCAGGTATCCCTCCGCATCCGTCGGGGACCACATCCAGTGCACGGTGAAGCGCGGCCCGCCGGACCTGAGGAATCAGGTCTGGGGAGCCGTCGTGATCAGGCAGAAGTACGCCGTCCGAAGGGTGAGCGGCCAGCGCATATGCTTCGAGGACAACGCCGCAGTCCTGGTCACACCCGAGGGCGAGATGAAAGGCACAGACATCAAAGGGCCGGTCGCGAGCGAGGCCGCCGAGAAGTGGCCACGAATCGCGAACCTCGCCTCAGTGGTGGTTTGAGATAAGGGGAATGATGACAATCAAATGAAGAAATTCGGCTCGGCGCTGTCCGAGGAACTCCGCGACAAGCACGGCCGCACGGCGGTCAGGCCCGTGAAGGGCGACGGCGTGAAGATAGTCCGCGGCGGCTTCAAAGGGATAGAAGGGAAGATCACGGGGGTCGACACGAAGAGCGGGAAGCTCTTCATCGAGGGGGTCACCCGTGAGAAGGCGGCGGGAGGAAAGACGAGCCCCGTGCCCATCGACGCCTCGAAGGTCGTGATAACCAACCTAAACCTGGAAGACAAGCTCAGGAAGCAGCGCCTAGAGAGGGAGTCGGGCACGGCTGAGCCCTTCGCGACGAAGGAGAAGAGCGAGGAGGAGAGCTGAGCCTTGGGCAAGAAGAGCGGCAGAGGGAAGATGAAGCGCATCTCGGCGCCCCGCCAGTGGGACATCGCGCGCAAGGAAGCCAGGTTCATCACCAAGCCGAGCCCCGGTACCCACCCGATCGAGAGGTGCTACTCGCTCGCCGTCGTGCTCCGGGACCTTCTCGACATGGTCGCGACCCAGAAGGAGGTCATGCAGGTCCTCACTCGCGGAGAGGTGCTCGTGGACGGCGTCCCCAGGCACGACCCGGGGTTCCCCGTCGGCCTCTTCGACGTCGTCAGCGTCCCGAAGGAGAACAAGGCGTTCAGGCTCGTGCCGTCCCCAGACGGCCTGGTCCCGAGGGACATCGTCTCCGCCGAGGCGGGGATGAAGCTCTGCCGCGTCAGGTCTAAGGTCAAGATCACCGGTGGCCACATCCAGTTCGGCTTCCACGACGGGCGCTCGATGCTCGACGACAAGCTCGCCGCCTCGTGCGGGGACACCGTCATCATGAAAGTCCCCAAGCAGGCCGCTCTGGACACACTGAAGCTCGCGAAGGGAGCGACGGGCCTAGTCGTGTCCGGCGAGAGGGCCGGACAGGTCGGGAGGATCATCAGCGTGAAGAAGGGGACTAGCTCCCGCGAGAAGATGATCTCGATATCCCTCCCCAGCGGCGAGACGGAGCTGCCCGAGAGGATGATATTCGCGGTCGGCGCTGACAAGCCGGCGATGGAGGTCCAGGTCGCGAGTTGATGGCAAAGGCGCAGACCAAGCAGGCAAAGAAGGCCGGCGACGCGGGCGACATGCGCAAGATCTCGATCGGGAAGGTCGTGGTGAACATCGGCGTGGGCAAGTCAGGCGAGGCGGTGGAGAGGGCGAGGAAGGTCCTCGAGCAGATAACCTCGCAAAAGCCGGCGGCCCGAAAGGCAAAGAAATCGATCCGCGACTTTGGGACGCACGAGGGCGAGCCGATAGGCCTGGTCGTAACCACAAGGGGCCAGGAGAGGTGCAAGGATCTCATCAACAGGCTCCTCGTCGCGAGGGAGAAGAAGATGAACGCGTCGTCGTTCGACGACAGAGGCAGCATATCTTTCGGGCTGAAGGAGCACATCGAGATACCTGGGGTCCGGTACGACCCTGAGATAGGCATCTGGGGCATGAACGTCTCGGTCCTCCTGGAACGGCCGGGCTACAGGGTGTCGAGGAGGCTCCGCAAGTCGGCGAGCGTCGGGAAGAGCCACGTCGTCAGCAAAGACGAGGCGATCGCGTACTTCAAGAGGGAGTTCGAGGTAGTAGTGGAGTGAAGGAGAGGCATCCAAAGCTCAGGAAGTACGGCAAGTCGACCAGGTACTGTCGCAGGTGCGGTCAATACGGCGCAGTTATCAGGAGCTACGACCTCCTCCTGTGCAGGCAGTGTTTTAGAGAGGTCGCGGAGAAGCTGGGGTTCAGGAAGTATGACTGAGATGGTGATTGGGAGAGAATGCCAGTAACAAACATCCTCGCGAACCTCTTCATCTCGCTCCAAAACTCGGAGATGAGGCACAAGAAGGAGTGCATCGTCATCCCCGCGTCCAAGCTGGCGAGCGAGGTGATGCGCGTCCTCCAGAAGAGGAGGTACATCGGCGAGTTCGAGCTCATCGACGACGGGGTGGCGGGCAAGCTGCGCGTCCAGCTCCTCGGGCGGATAAACAGGTGCGGCGCCGTCTCTCCGCGCTTCCCGATCAGGGCGAAGGACTACCAGAAGTGGGAGTCCAGATACCTCCCGGCGGTCGGCGTCGGGATGCTCGTCGTCTCAACCTCGAAGGGGATACTCTCACACAGCGAAGCCCTGGAGCAGAACCTGGGCGGGAGACTATTGGGTTATGTCTTCTAGCGTCGCCGCCAAGGCGGCCAAGAGGCAGGAGGAGGGGCAGAGGAAGGTCGAGCTCCCGCAGGGGGTCACGGCCAACGTGACAGGCCGGGTGCTCACCATGAAGGGCCCCAACGGCACCGCAGCCAAGGTCTTCCAGAGGATTCCCGTCGACGTCGACGTCCAAGGCAACCAGGTGGTCATCAAGCCGTTCACGGGGAAGAAGAAAGACGTGATCTCCGCGAACACCGTGTCCTCGATAGTGAGGGCGATGGCGCACGGGGTGACCAAGGGCTACGAGTACAAGATGAAGGTGGTCTTCGCGCACTTCCCGGTCACGGTCAAGATCAAGGACGACAACGTCGTCGTCGAGAACTTCATGGGCGAGAGGTCGCCAAGGCTCGCGAAGATCCTTCCGGGCTGCAAGGTGTCGACCGAGGGAGACGACATAATAATAAAGGGAGCCTCGCTCGAGCAGATAGGACAGACCTCCGCGAACATAGAGCTGGCCACGAGGATAAAGCGGAAGGACCAGCGCATCTTCCTGGACGGCATCTACGTCTACGAGAAGAAGAGGAACTGACGTCAAAAATGGGAACAACGAAACAAGGCACCAAGGCCGATTCGGCGCACAAGGAGCTCAAGGAACTCCTCGAGCTGAGGAGGAGCATAGCGGAGCAGAGGCCGAGGTTCGTCCGCCCAGAGAGCTGGAGATACGTGCGGCTGCACCCGGAGTGGAGGAAGCCGAAGGGCCTGGACAACAAGGTCCGCAAGTCGTTCAAGGGCTACCCGAAACGGGTCAAGGTCGGCTACCGCGGCCCGGCCAAGGCGCGCGGCTACCACCCGAGCGGGAGCGTGGACAGGCTAGTCCACAACCCCGGGCAGCTCGACGAGCTCATCCCGGAGACGGACGCGGTGAGGATAGGGAGGCGCGTCGGCGCGAGGAAGCGCGCCGAGATCCTGAAGAGGCGTCCGAGCTGGGGCTGCGGGTCCTGAATCCGACGAGGTTGAGGTCCATTGAATCTAAGAAGTAAGAGGCGCCTGGCGGCGGACGTCCTCGGAGTGGGCGAGGACCGGATACGCTTCGACCCCGAGGCAGAGGACTTCATCCAGGACGCCATCACCAGGAGCACGATAAGAGGCCTCGTCGGGCTAGGCGCCATCAAGGTCGCCCCGGAGAAGGGAGTCTCGAGGGGGAGGTGCAGGGCCAAGCACCGCAGGGCGAAGCCCCGGCACCAGGGCTCGTTCCGGGGGACCCTGACCTCGCGCGCAAGCAAGAAGACCGCGTGGGTGAACAAGGTCAGGGCACTAAGGTGGAGGCTCACCGTCGCCAGGGACAGGAACGAGGTGACCAGGGAGAACTACACGAAGCTCTACAGGCAGATAAAGGGAGGCCAGGTAAGGGACGTGAAGCGGCTCCTAGAGATGATCAAGGAGTCGAGGAAGTAGATACAGATCATGCCGAGCGGCAAACACGGATACGTCCCGATATACAGGCGCAGAAGGATGGGCGCCACAGACTATCGGGCGCGGAAGAAGATAATCACGTCCGCGGTCCCCCTCCTTGCAGTCCGCGTCTCATCCAAGAACGTCTCCGTCCAGTTCGTGAGGCCAAAGGCGGAAGGCGACCAGGTGGTCTCCTCGGCTCACTCCCGGAACCTCAAGAAGTTCGGGTGGAAGGGCTCGACGAAGTCTGTGCCCGCCTGCTACCTCCTGGGGCTCTTGGCGGGGAAGCGGGCCAAGGACGCCGGCCTCGAGAAGGCCTACCTTTACAGCGGCCTCTCGCTCTTTGTCAAGGGCTCGCGCGTCTCTGCGCTGGTGAAGGGCGTCAAGGACGCCGGGGTCGACGTCCCGATGTCGGACGACGTCGCGCCGTCGCAGGACAGCATCAGCGGAAAGGTGACCGCAGAATACGCGAAGTCGCTCCTCGCCGAGAACAAGGAGAAGTACTCGAAGGTCTTCTCCGGCCTACTTCGGACCGGCTTCAAGCCGGAGGAGTACGCAGAGAGGGCGAGCGCGCTCAAGCAGGCCATATTGAAAGGAGCAAAGTGATGAGATAGAATGTCACAGGGTAGAGGTTATCGGAGGCGAGAAGAGGAGAAGCAGGTCCCCTGGGTCCCCCGCACGAAGCTGGGCAGCATGGTGTCCGAGGGTAAGATCACCACGCTCGAGGAGATCTTCCAGCAGGGATGGAGGATCCGCGAGCCCGAGATGGTGAAGAAGCTCGTCCCCGACCTGTCCTCGGAAGTAGTATACGTCGGCATCGTGCAGAAGCAGACCGACGCGGGGGAGCTGACCCGGTTCGGTGCGGTCGTCGCGGTCGGGAACGGCAACGGATGGTTCGGCGTGGGCAAGGGCAAAGCCGCCCAGATGAAGTCGGCGATCGACAAGGCCACCAACGACGCGCTCCTGAACATAATCCCTGTCAAGCTCGGTTGCGGCAGCTGGGAGTGCAAGTGCGGCACCGCCCACTCCGTCCCCTACAGGATCATGGGCAAGGCGGGCAGCGTGAAGGTTGAGCTCCTCCCGGGGCCTCGCTCCCTCGGAAGGGTCGCCGGGCCCGCGCTGACGAACCTCCTCGCGCTCGCAGGCGTCAAGGACGTCTGGGTCCGGACGTTCGGCTCCACAGCCACGCTTTCATCTCTCGCTAACGCGGTCTACGACGCGTTCTCAAAGACGCACGGGCTGAACGTATGACCTTGATTTGGTGGAGAGAATGGGTAAACTCCTAGTCGTGAACCTTCACGGGCTTATCAACGTGCCACGCGGCACCAGGGAGACGCTCATACAGCTCGGGATTGGCAAGCGCTTCGCCGCCGCGGTGGTGGGCGACGACCCCGTCTCCAAGGGCTCGGTCCACCTCTGCAAGGACTACGTGGCTTGGGCCCCGATCGACGCGGACCTGCTCGCCGAGATGCTAAAGTCCAGGGGCAAGGTAAGCAACTCAAAGGTGCTCGACGATGAAGCATTGAAAGCCATGGGCTACAAGACCCACGCGGACTTGGCGCAGGCGATAATCAAGGGCGAGGCGACGGACAGGCTCTCGTCCTTCAAAGGGTTGAAGCCGTTCTTCGGCCTCTCCCCTCCGAGAGGAGGGTTCAAGCGCTCCTCTCGCAGGCAGTTCAGGGAGGGAGGGATCCTCGGGGACAATCCGATGCTCGCGGAGATAGTCAGGAGGATGCTCTGAGTCTCCATGCCTACCAGGATCAGGAAGGTCAGAAAGCAGCGGGGCTCGCGGACGCACGGGTACGGGCAGATCGGCCAGCACAGGCACTCTGGGAAGCAGGGCGGTCACGGCAATGCAGGCCTCCACAAGCACAAGTGGTCGTGGCTCATAATCAACGACCCGGACCACTTCAGGCGCGACCCCTTCAAGCCGCCGAGCTGGCACAAGGTCTCGAAGTGGGCCAACGTCGGCGACCTCGCTGAGTTTGCGAAGGAGAGCGCCAAGTCAGGGCCTGTCTCGGTCGACCTCGATTCCAAGGGAGTGAAGAAGCTCCTCGGGAGCGGGCAAGTGACGCGCGCCTACAACGTCAAGGTCTCTTCATATACCGAAAGGGCAAAGCAGAAGCTCGAGAAAGCCGGTGGCAAGATACTCACAGAGTGAGAGCGGAGTTCAAAAGTAATCTTGGTCTCCCTGCGAAACTTCGTCAAGAGCGTCGCGACAATCCTACCAGAGATTCCAAAGCCCGTAAGGAAGCCTACACTCACTGAGAAGTTCATCTGGACAGGCGGCGCGCTCGTCATCTACATGATAATGTCGATCACGCCCCTCTTCCACTTTGGCAACCAGCAGGACCAGTTCGCGTTCCTCAGGATAATCTTCGCCTCCACGCAGGGGACGCTCACCGAGCTAGGGATAGGCCCCATCGTCACGGCGGGGCTCATCCTCCAGCTGCTGCAGGGGAGCGATATCCTGAGGCTTGACCTCAGCACCCACGAGGACAAGGCCATCTTCGGCACGGCCACCAAGCTCCTCACCTTCCTAGTGATCTCGATCGAGTCGGGAGCATACATCCTGGGAGGGGCGCTCGGCCAGCTTGAGACCACACAGGCGATAGTCATCTTCTTCCAGCTCTTCGGGGCGAGCGTGATGATCCTCCTCCTCGACGAGATGATCCAGAAGGGGTGGGGCATCGGGAGCGGGATCAGCCTCTTCATCCTCGCCGGAGTAGCGCAGACGCTGTGGTGGGACACCTTTTCCCCATACCCAGTGGCGCCCACGCAAGGGGCGGCCCAGGAAATCTACGGGTTCATCCCCGCGTTGGCCAACGCGCTGGTCAGCGGGGCCGGCGTCTCGTCCGTCTTCATCAGGTCTAGCCAGTTCCCGAGCGCCTTCACTTTCGTGATGACCGTAGCGGTCATCCTCTTCATCACCTACATCGAGGGTATCAGGGTGGAGGTCCCCATCACCTCCGTAAAGTACAGGGGGTTCCAGGGCGTCTATCCTATCAAGCTTCTCTACGTCTCGAACATCCCCGTGATCCTCGTCTCGGCCCTCACCGCGAACATCTCGTTCTTCACCCGCCTCATCCACAACTACATCGGCCCCACGCCGCCGTCGTGGATGTCTTACCTGGTCACCTACGACACCAACTTCAACCCGACCGGCGGCCTCGTCTACTACATCACGCCCCCGAACGGTATCGAACAAACTGTGTCGAACTGGCCTCATGCCGTGATCTACTGCGTCTTCCTCATGATCTTCGCCGTGATGTTCGCGAGGATCTGGGTCGAGATAGGCGGGCTCTCGTCCAGGACGGTCGCCAAGAACCTCATGAACGCCGACGTCCAGGTGCCGGGGTTCAGGAGGGCGGGCCTCTCGATAGAGCAGGTACTCAACAGGTACATCCCGCCCATCACGGTCATAGGGGGGCTGATAATCGGGACGGTCGCGGCCGTCTCCGACGTGTTCGGCGTCTTCGGGACGGGCATAGGCCTCCTCCTGGGCTGCGACATCGTCCTGCAGTACTACCAGATGCTCGTCAAGGAGCAGATCGAGGAGTTCTCGCCGAGGCTCGCGGGAGTCTTGGGACAGGCCTAGCGTAGGTGCGTAGCGGTGGGTCTAAGAATCGTGATAGTGGGCGTCCCGGGAGTTGGCAAGAGCACGGTGGTGGCCGAGGCGAAGGAGGCCATCCCAGGTTCCCAGGTGCAGGTCTTCGGCTCCGCGATGTTCGACGAAGCGCTCAAGCTGAAGTGGGTAAGACACAGGGACGAGATGCGCAAGCTCCCTGTCGAGAAGCAGAAGAGGCTCCAGGAGTCTGCCGCGGCCCGCATAAGCCGGGGCAAGGGGAGGGTCGTCTTCATCGACACGCACCTCTTCATCCGGACTCCCGAGGGCTTCTGGCCTGGTCTCCCTCTGCGCGTGATCCAGCCGATGAAGCCGACCCATCTGATCCTGGTGGAGGCATCCCCGGAAGAGATACTCGCCCGCCGCAAGAACGACACCACGAGGTATAGGGACGAGATAACCGAGGAGGAGGTCACCGCGGAGCTCGTCCTCGCGAGGAGCTTCCTCTCAGCCGCATCGCTCGTGAGCGGGGCGCCGATGACCTTCGTCCCGAACGACGAGGGGAAGTCTTCGCAGGCCGCTGCCCAGATCGCAGCGCTGGTGAGGGGAGCGAAGGCGTGAGCATCGCAATCCCGGAATCGACTCTGATAATCACGATCACCGCGGTCTCCCTCGGGTTCATGTCGAACATCGCGACGAGGCTCCTCGTCGACCTGAAGAAGGAGAGGCGCATCAAAGCAGAGGTGGCTGCCTTCGACAGGGAGCTGAAGCAGGCCGTCGCGGACAAGGACAAGGACAAGGAGGAGAAGCTGAAGAAGAAGAAGACCCAGATGGACCAGATGAGGCTCAAGGCTTCGACCGGTCGGTTCAAGGTCGTCATCGTGACCTGGCTCCCGTTCATAGCAGTCTACTACCTGATGGCGAACTTCGTGGGCGGGTTCTCCCAGGCCGTCGCGTATTCGCCGCTGCCGATTCCGTATATCGTGGACCCCAGCACCCACAGCATGGTGCTGATTTGGTGGTATTTCCTCTCGTCCCTTTCGTTCGCGACTCTGATGACCAAGCTGCTGGGGACCTCGCAGACCTGAGGTTCGCTTCGGGCTGCCCTGACCATGAAGGCGATAATTCTGAGCGGGATGCCGGCTGTGGGAAAGACCACCGTCGCGCGGATCATCGCCTCGAAGCTCGGCCTCAAGCTCGTAGGAGGAGGGGACACCCTGAAGGAGATAGCTCTCGAAGAGGGCTACGACGCGGTGGGCGACGACTGGTGGGACACGGAGGAGGGGATGAGGTTCATGAAAGAACGCTCGGGCTCCCCAGAGTTCGACAGAGAGGTCGACAGGCGGCTCCTCGCCAAGGCGCAGAAAGGCGACGTAGTGATAACTAGCTACACCCTGCCCTGGCTCGCGAAAGACGGCGTGAAGGTCTGGCTCTCGGGGACGAAGAAGAGCAGGGCGGAGCGGATGGCGAAGCGGGACTCGACTTCTCCGGAGGAGACCATGAAGGTGATAGAGGCCAGGGACCGAGAGAACTACGCCCTCTACAGGAAGCTCTACGGGATACGATGGGGGAAGGACCTTTCGCCCTTCACTATCGTCGTGGGGACGGACGGCGTCCCAGCCTCGAAGGTCGCTGGCTTGATTCTGGAGCACCTCCCTCGTCCTGCGAAGGCGTCGAAGGTCTGGTGTGGGAAGAGGGCGAACAGCCGCAAGGCGGTCGGCAGAAGGCCACCGGCTTGACCACCGATACGAAGGCTGCCCTCCTCGGCGGCGGGGCCGAAGAGATGGTCAAGATCAGCGAGGAGCCCACCGAGCCCAACTACGGTTGGGAGCCGACGAAACGACCGATCAAGGAGCTCCTCAACTACGGCCTCATTCCGCTCGACAAGACGACCGGGCCGACGAGCCACGAGGAGGTGTCCTGGGTGAGGCGCCTGCTGAGCATGGACAAGGCGGGACACAGCGGGACGCTCGACCCAGGGGTCAGCGGGATGCTCCCCATAGGCCTCGGAAGGGCCACGAAGGCGCTCGGCCTGCTGCTCATCTTCCCGAAGGAGTACGTGGGGATAATGCGGATACACTCCTCGGTCCCGCGGGGCGAGGTGGACAGGGTCATCGCGGAGTTCACCGACGAGATCTACCAGCGCCCGCCGCAGCGCTCCTCAGTGAAGAGGGAGACGCGCACGAGGCGGATATACGAGCTCGAGGTCCTCGAGCAGAAGGGGAACCTCTACCTCCTGAGGTGCGTCTGCCAGGCGGGCACCTACATCAGGAAGTTGTTCTACGACATCGGGGAGGTCCTCTCCGTCGGCGCGACGATGGTCGAGCTTCGCCGGACCAAGGTGGGGCCTCTCGACGAGGCGAAGGGGATAGTCACCTTCCACCAGCTCGACATCGCGGTCCAAAAGTGGAAGGACACGGGCGACGAGTCGGACCTGCGCAAGGTAATCTGGCCGATAGAATCGTGCCTGGAGGGGATAAGGAAGGTCGTCGTCAAAGACTCGGCGGTCGACGCGGTCTGCCACGGCGCGATGCTCGCAATTCCAGGCATCATCTCGCTCTCGAAGGGCATAACCAAGGGGGAGACCATCGTCCTCCTCACGGCCAAGGGGGAGATGATCGGCATCGCTGAGGCGGCGATGAGCACTGAGGAGGTGCGGGGGCAGCCTAAAGGGATCGCCTTCCCGGTCAGGCGCGTCATCATGGACCAGGGGACCTACCCCAAGATGTGGAAAAAGCAAGACAAGCCCGCGAAAGAGGACGGCGCGGCCCCCGCGCCAGCGAGCGCCGAGAACGCCTAGCCCTTTCGATCCTCGCCGGCTCCGACGCGTTTGCACAGCAGGACCTCGCCCGGCACCACCATCATCTCTCGATACATCAGGAGGGCGCGGAGGCGACCATACTCGCCGGCCATCTCTGATGCGTCCACCCTCTCGAAGCCCCTCCCGCCGAAGAGCGCTTTCGACTCTTCGTTCTCCTCCTCTACGCTGGCGAATATGTCGCGCGCGCCGCTCTTGGAGAGGAATAAGACGGCGTCGTCCACGAGCCTGCCGCCGATGCCCCTCCTTCTCCAACCACGAGCGACCGCCACATAGTAGACGTATCCAGCACCGTCGCCCAACAACTTCATCATGAGCAAGCCAGCGTCCTCCCCTTCCGGGGTCCTTGCGGAACGGACGGTCTCGATGCTCTGGAGCGTCCGCCGCGCGTGCCACAGGTACAACCCGTCGAAGCTCTCCTCGAGGATCGGGAGCAGCCTCGCCCTCTCGCCCTCGGGCACATCGACCGCCGCGACGTCAGAGATCGTCATATGGAATAGAGCCTCGAAGCGTTGCGCCAAAGTATCTTCTCCTTGTCAGCCCGAGTGACCCTGAGCATCGAGACCAGCGCGAGGCCGTCCTCATGCGTCTCCACGGGGTAGTCTGTCCCGAAGATCAGCTTCTCCGCCCCGCCCGCATAGTAGACCGCGTCGCCGATCCTGTCAGCGAGCATCCGCATGTACTCCCTCGAGTAGCCGCCACCCCCGACCACCAGCCCCGAGATGTCCGCGTAGACGTTCGTATGCTTGTAGAGGAGCTCGGCCGTGTCGAGGATCCATGGGTTGCCGACATGACAGATAACGATCCTCAGGTCCTCCCTCTCGTTCGCGACCTCGTCGAGGGTCAGCGGGTGCGCGTGCGCCAGGCTCCCGGTGCTGCTCGCGGTGTCTCCCGTGTGGAAAAGGACGGGGAGCTTGTGCTCCTCTGCGTAGTCGTAGAGGGGGCGGAAGACCTCGTCTCTTGCGAACACCTTGCGATATCCCAGCCATATCTTGAACCCTTTCACGAACCCGCGCTGGCCGTCGGCGAGCCTGAGCGCCTCCTTCACTGCGGCGTCTTTTGGCTCTACCGTGAAGACAGGGAAGAGCGCATCTCGGCTCCTTTCACACAGTTTCACCACCTCCACGTTCGCCAGTGGCACACCTTTCCCCACGGGCGGGCTGAGAAGCAGCGCGCTCGCGACCCCGTGCCTCTCCATAGTCTCGAGCAGTTCCTTCAGGTCATAGCGCAGCCCGTTGAGCTTGGCGTAGGGTCGCAGCAGATCGTCCTTCCGTCCGCCGGAGCAGTGGGCGTGCGCGTCGATGATTCGGCCCAATGCGAGGTCGGCCAACTGCGGGGCTTAAGTCCTTGGCGGAGTCGCGCGCTTCGGGTCCCGATAGAGGGAAGCCACCACCACCGCGAGCACCGCGTACGGGGCCGCAGAGGTCAAGATCAGCACCGGAGGGACGGGGCCGCCGATGACCCCGGCGATGCCCGGGCCGAGCAACGCTCCCACGAACCCCGCGGTCTGGACCAAGCTGGTCGCAGCAGTCCGCCTCTCCTCGGGGACGCTCACCTGGCACATCGCGGTGACGAGCGACCAGAACATGTTGGCGAAAAGGCCCGCAAGAAGCACGAACACGACAGCGATGACGAACGAGTTCGCCACGAAGACTCCGAACAGGACAATCGCGGGGAGGACTCCGGCCAAAGTGGCGCTCTTCCTCCCCCCAAACCTGTCGAAGAGGGCCCCACCGGCAAGGGTGCCTATCCCGCCAAGTCCAAGTCCGACCCCGAATATCGTGTCGATCGTCGTCGCGCTGGCGCCTCCCGACGCGAAGCTCGAGAGCAAGAACTTCGGTGCCCAAGAAAGATATACGAGGAATCCAAGGTCCGCGAAGAACGCCGCTACGGCGAGCACCCGAATGACCTTGGTCCTGAGCAGTTCCGCGAAGGTGCTCAGGGGGCTGGTCGATGTGGAGCGGACGCCCCTTCCCAGCGCAGCCAGGAAGACGAGGAAGAACACGATCCCTAGCACGGCGAACACGGCGAACGGAGCGCCCCAACCGTAGGTCGTCAAGAGGTAACCCGTCGTCGACGGGCCGACGAACCCAGCGAAATTATAGCCCGACGTGACGAAGCTCACCGCGAAACCTTTTCGCTGCGGAATGAGCGCGGAAGCGAGGCCGTAGGACGGGGTTATCATCAGGCCGCTGCCGAACGAGGCCACTAGGAAGAGACCCGAGAAGACCGGGAGGTTGCTCGCCACGGTGGTCACTCCCATGGGCACGGAGAATAGCAGGAATCCAGCGAGGATGGCCTTCACGTCTCCGAATCGCTGCGCCAGATACCCGGAGCCTATCACTCCGAGGCCGACGAATCCCACCGACGCGGACACGACGAGGCCAGCCGTCGCGTCATCTATCGCATAGACGCTTTCGAGCTCTGGGACCACCACGCCCACCGAGAACCTGTAGACTCCGTACATGAACGACGGGAGGACGAGCGCGAGGATGGTCGCCAGCCGCCTGGGCTTCATCTCTGGTCGACCCCCGGTGGACGGGTTATTGTAGGATGCGGGTTCGTCCGGCCACCGAAAGACGGAGGCCGCGGCAACCTATTTGTGCGGGTCGCTGACAAGCCTGACGCAAGGCCGGCGTATGGGTAACCTGGTAACCCAGCAGCCTGGAAAGCTGCCGTCCGAAAGGGCTTGCAAGTTCAAATCTTGCCGCCGGCGCCTCTCTTCTATTGATGGCGCCTCGCCGGAAGTGCTGTAACCGATGGATGAGCGAAAATTTGCAATCTCGGCCGAGGATCCACCGATACAACAGACGATTGAAGAACGCCGCCCCCGGGAGCAGAATCCCTGGAGCGCCTTCGGCAGTGAGGTCCGAAGCATCCTCACGGCTTCTGCCCATCTCTTGGAAATCTCAGGACTCGTCGAAAAAGGACATGATTTTCAGGTTCATTACCGTGAACCTCGGCTTCACAGCGCTAATAATTGGCAATTCTTCACTACCACGAGAACTTGTCGACAGGAAGGAGGTCGTGGATTTCGACGGGTTATCTATTGGCGTTAGTTGGAATGATTGTGCTTGGTGGGCTTTCGCACCCTGCGTTTGCGAATCCAAAAATCAGCACGGACAAAGTGAAATACCTCCAGGTCAGACTTGTGGAGGTAATCATCACTAGCGTGGGCTTCGCTCCCAACACAGCCGTCACATTTACTGTGATAGACCCGAACAACGTACAAACAAGCTGGAGTGTTACGTCTGGAACGGATGGTTCCGTCTCGACAACCTTTCAGCTCAATTCCGATTCGGTGCTGGGAAGCTACACGTTGACCGCGTCTGACGGCGCAAGTACTGCGAGTACCACGTTCTCTGTGGTTAGTATCGGCGTCCCCGAATTCGGCTCTCTCTACATAGCGATAGCACTAGGAGCCGCCGCGTTCTTCCTCCTGTCAAGGTATATGTCAGGAAAGAAGCCAATTGGTGTGCCCGAGACGGCAACTCTATCCTGAGCCCCATAGAAGCAGATACAACTAATCAATACTCAAAGGAGGTAATTGAGTGAGGGGTTCTGGGGTGCCTTGATGGCCTCACAGGCTCAGGTGCGAGTAGGAGGTATCTTGATAATCTCAAACTCCGATGCCGGTACTGTCCCGATTGCAGCTTCACCGCCTGCCATTTCTCGCATGCGCCCGTGAACTTGGATAGCGCGGCCAAGGTCTCCATGATGTAGCGCCTACTGTCCTTCGACACCGCCTTGAGTTGTGCAGCGTTGTCCGCGTCGAGTGCGGCTGCTTGATACTCGGTCGCACGAAGGAAGAGTTGCCTAGCGTGCCTGGCTGAAATACTGCGCGTCTAGCCATGCCTTGAATTCGACCCAATCGACCGACGAGGCGTTGACCGTTTGACTTACCGTGTTCATGTCTGGAAAGCTGCCGTCCGAAAGGGCTTGCAAGTTCAAATCTTGCCGCTGGCGCCTCCTCTCATTCATTGGCGCCGCAGGGAAGGAAATATAAGGAATGGACGACCCGAGTTTCTCCATGTTCGAGGAGATTCATCAGTGCAGGCGCAGGCTGAATACCAACCTTGCAACCAGGTGACTTCCACCGTGGACCTCAAGGAGGCCGACGGAACGACTCTGTTGATCCTGACGAATCCGTGCGTCTCCAAAGAGGCACATGACCCTACGATCGACTGCAGGGCCTCCGTCGGTGCGAGCATGGCGTGGGACCGGCTGCCAGAGCTTCTGGCGAGGTCGTGAACATGAAACCTGCACAGAAGGGCACGCAGGAGTCCGCCAAGAGCGCCACCGCGACCAGCAAGAAGTTCAAGGGATTCACGGACGAGGAACGTGGCGCGATGAAGGAGCGCATCCAGGAGCTGAAGGCGGACAAGGCTGACGGGGAGAGCGCCGTGCTCGCGAAGATCGCCGCGATGCCGGAACCCGATCGCACCATGGCCAAGCGGCTCCATGCTATCATCAAGGCCAGCGCGCCAGCCCTCTCGCCGAGACTGTGGTACGGGATGCCCGCGTATGCCAAGGACGACAAGGTCGTCTGCTTCTTCCAAGATGCGCAGAAGTTCAAGACGAGGTACGCGACGCTCGGCTTCAGCGACAAGGCGAACCTCGACGAAGGCGCCATGTGGCCGACCGCCTTCGCTCTGACGGAGTTGACCGCCGCCGACGAGGCAAGGATCGGCGCGCTCGTGAAGAAGGCGGTGAGCTGAGGACTGAGTACGTCGTGCGCGAGAACGACCTCACGATCGGATCGCCGGGGCCCCCC
>Ga0137415_10003201_pt1 | contig 16256 bp, 13 predicted proteins | sample CZODoug3_1_1_16f_FD_183082 | JGI IMG/M metagenome (GOLD analysis project Ga0137415, IMG submission 183082) | Vadose zone soil fungal communities from Angelo Coast Range Reserve, California, USA - CZODoug3_1_1_16fungal (Hybrid Assembly) | ecosystem: Environmental > Terrestrial > Soil > Vadose...
CAGCTGCTCGAGCGCGAAGAGCTGACTTTCCAGGGTGGCGCGAAAAAGCCACCCGAGGCGGCTGTCGACATCGTCCGCGCTTATGTGCGCAAGGCGGAGCTGGTGCCGGTGGCTCGCCTCTCGACCATTCGCCGGCGGGTGAGGCTGGTCGACGCGACTGGCGCCCGCGTCGCAGAGGTGGTCGACGACGAAGTGTCCGTGAGAGACGGCCGGCGCGTCGCGGCTCGCTTCCGCGAGATCGAGGTCGAGGTCAGCACCCCGTCAAACGGCACCAACGGCATGGTCGATTCGCTCGTGACACGGTTGCGCGGGGCCGGCGCCGGCGCGCCGGATCCGACACCCAAACACGTCCGAGCACTCGGTCCGCGCGCCATGGAAGCTCCCGAGGTCGCGCCCCATCCCGTGCAACCGGACTCGCCGGCTAAAGACGTGATCAAGAGCGTCCTCGCCGAATCCGTGGCCTCGTTGCTCCACCACGACCCGCTGGTACGCACCAGCGGCGACCCCGAAGCGGTCCATCAAGCACGCGTCGCGACGCGCAAGCTGCGCTCGCACCTGCGCACTTTCGGGCCGCTGCTCGATCCCGATTGGACCGAGCCGCTGCGCTCTGAGCTGGGATGGCTGGCCCTGGGGCTTGGCGCGGTCCGCGACCGCGAGGTTTTGCTGGAGCGTTTGCGTGAACGGGTCAAGTCACTTCCGGCGGCTGACCACAGGTCGGCTAACTCTCTGCTGCACATCCTCGAGGTCGAGATCGAGAACCTGCGCAAGAAGCTGCTGGCTGAGCTCGGCTCGACGCGCTATGTCGACCTGCTGGAGCGGCTGGTGGAAGCGGTCCACTCTCCGGCCGCGCTGCCCGAGGCGGACCAGCCCGCTTCGGTGGTGCTGCCTCCGCTGGCCGCGGGCCCGTGGCGGCGCCTGCGCTCCGCTGTCCGCCAGCTGCCCGATCCGCCCACCGACCCCGAGCTCCATCGCATCCGCATCCTCGCCAAGCGCGCGCGATACGCGGCTGAAGCCGTTGCGCCTGTTGCCGGCAGCGCGGCCGCCGCATTCGCGCGAGCGGCCGCCAAGCTTCAGACCATCCTCGGCGAGCACCAGGACAGCGTCACCGCGCAGGCGTGGTTGCGCAGCGCTCGGATCAGCGGCCGCCGCGCATTCGTGGCCGGAGAGCTGATTGCGCTGGAGCACATTGCGGCGGAAGAGGCGCGGGCGAAATGGCCAAAGGTGTGGAAGTCCCTGGACCGCAAGCAGCTGCGCCAGTGGATGCCGTAAGCGTTAATAGAGCGGGTGGGAACTTTTTATGTCGTGCGGCATGCGAAGTCGGGCAGCCGGAGCGACTGGTCCGGTGATGACGGCCAGCGCCCGCTGACCAAGAAGGGAATCAAGCAGGCCGAGACGCTCGTCGAGATCTTCAAGCCTTTTCCGATCACGGCGATCTACTCCAGCCCATTTTTGCGCTGTGTGCAAACCGTTGAACCACTGGCCCGGGCGCGCAAATTGCCGGTGAAGCAGACCCCCTCGTTGGCGGAGGGCCACGGCCTGGCAGGTGCGATGGAGTTCATCGGCGATCCCAAGCTGGACGAGGTGGTGCTCAGCACGCACGGAGACATCGTCTGGGAGCTGGTCGAAGAGCTCGTCAAGCGCAAGGTCGTCAAACCTGGCGAAGGCGGGTTCGAGAAAGGTTCAACGTGGGTCGTCGACTTCGAGAGTGGTGCCTTCACTCGTGCCCGGTTCATCCCCGCGCCCTGATGTGACAGGCCTGGCGCAGCGCCTTCGCGCGGAGATGGCCGCCGCGGCAGATCCAACCAGAGCGGCCGGCATGCAGGCGTACATGAAATCGACGATGCCGTACTACGGCGTGAGCTCGCCGCGGATCGACGTCATCTGCAAGAAGGTCTTCGCCGAGCATTCGCTCGACTCGTGCCGCGAGTGGAGCGATGCGATCCTCGGACTGTGGCGCGGCGCCAGGTACCGCGAGGAGCGCTATGCGGCGATCCGTCTGATCTCTCTGAAACGCCACCGGGAGTGCTGGACGCCGGAGCTGATGCCAGTGCTCGAAGAGATGATCGTCGACGGTGCGTGGTGGGATTACGTCGACGCCGTCGCGCACGTGGTCGGCGAGCTGCTCCGGTCCCACCCCAAGGTGATGAAGCCGCTCATGCGTGAGTGGAGCAGAGACGAAAACACGTGGAAGCGGCGCGTATCGATCATCTGCCAGATCTCCTTCAAGCGCGACACAGACCTTGAGCTGCTTTACGCCAACATCGAACCGAACCTCGCGGACAAGAACTTCTTCATCCGCAAGGCGATCGGTTGGTCGCTCCGCGCGTACGCGTGGACCAACCCGAAAGAGGTGGCCCGATACGTGCGCGAGCACGACGGGCAGCTAAGCGGGCTGAGCCGCCGCGAAGCGCTGAAAAACATCAGTTAGGGTTGTCGCAATGACGGTCACCCTGCGCGGCGCCGGGCTGGCGGAGAGCCAGGTCGTGGCCGTGGCCCGTCACGGCGAGAAGGTCGCCCTGGCGCCGGCGGCCCGCACCAGGATGGAACGCAGCCGGGCCAGGGTCGAGAAAGCCGCTGCTTCGCGCGAGCCGGTCTACGGGGTCTCGACGGGATTTGGCGCCCTGGCTGGAACTCGCGTTGCCCCCCTGCGCCAGCCAGAGCTGCAGCTGGCCTTGATCCGCTCGCACGCCGCCGGGATGGGACCACCGGTGGAGCAGGAGGTGGTTCGCGCCACGATGTTGCTCAGGGCGCGAACGCTGGCCATGGGCCTTTCGGGCGTACGGCCGGTGGTTGCCGAGGCGCTGATCGCGATGCTGAACGCCGAGATCACTCCGGTCGTCCCACGTTACGGCTCGGTTGGATGCAGCGGCGACCTCGCCCCCCTCGCTCACATCGGCCTGGCGCTGGTCGGCGAAGGTGAGGTCACGGATGCGGAAGGAAACGTCAAGGCCGCGGCACAAGCGCTCAAGGCCGTGAAGCTGAAGCCGCTGAAGCTCGAGACCAAAGAAGGCCTCGCGCTCATCAACGGAACTGATGGGATGCTCGGCATGCTCGCCCTGGCCTGCGCCGACGCGGAGCTTCGCTTCCGCACCGCCGACATCGCGGCCGCCATGTCGGCCGAGGCGCTGCTGGGAACCGATCGCACTTTCCAGGCGCGGCTTCACGAGATCCGCCCGCATCCGGGCCAGGTCGCCAGCGCCGCCAACCTGGTCCGGCTGATGAAGGGCTCGGGCATCGTCGCCTCGCACCGCCACTCGCACCACGCGGTACAGGATTCGTACTCGGTGCGCTGCAGCCCGCAGGTTGCGGGCGCCGCGCGCGACACGCTCGATCACGCGCGCCGGGTCGCGGCCGTCGAGCTTGCCTCTGCCGTCGACAACCCCGTCGTCCTGGAGTCGGGCGAGGTGGAGTCGACCGGCAACTTCCACGGCGAGCCACTCGCTTTTGCCGCCGACTTCCTGGCCATCGCCGCGGCCGAGGTCGGCGCCATCGCGGAGCGGCGGGTCGATCGGCTGCTCGACCCGCATCGTTCTGAAGGATTGCCCCCGTTCCTCGCGGAGGAGCCGGGCGTGAACTCGGGCCTGATGGTCGCGCAGTACACGGCGGCCGCGCTGGTGGCCGAAAACCGACGACTCGCCGCGCCGGCGAGCGTGGACTCGGTTCCGACCTCGGGGATGCAGGAGGACCACGTGTCGATGGGGTGGGGCGCAGCCGCGAAGCTCCGCACCGTGCTGGACAACGTCGCCCACATCCTCGCGGTCGAGCTGTGCGCCGCCGCCCGGGCGCAGGAGTTTCGAGTGCCCCTGGAGCCTTCGCCCGCAACGGCGGCCGTGCGTAAGGTGCTGCGCAAAGAGGTCGGGGGCATCGGCCCAGACCGTGTGGTGGCACCGGAGCTCGCGGCGGCGGAGGCGCTGATCCGCAGTGGCGCGATCGTCCAGGCCGCCGAGGCTGTGATCGGCCCACTCCAATGACCCATGAGGTTCGGGCACCCAGGGGATCCGAGATCAGCTGCCTCGGGTGGCCGCAGGAAGCTGCTTTGCGCATGCTGATGAACAACCTCGACCCGGAGGTGGCCGAGCGCCCCGAAGACCTGGTGGTGTACGGGGGAACCGGGCGCGCCGCCCGCTCCTGGGAGGCCTATGACGCGATCGTCCGCGAGCTGCGCCGCCTGAAGGGCGACCAGACGCTGCTCGTCCAGTCCGGCAAACCCGTCGGCGTCTTCGACACGCATGAGTGGGCGCCGCGCGTCCTGATCTCGAACTCGATGCTTGTGCCCGAGTGGGCGACGTGGGAAGAGTTCCGGCGGCTCGAGGCGCTCGGGCTGACGATGTACGGCCAGATGACTGCGGGCTCGTGGATCTACATTGGGACCCAGGGCATCCTGCAGGGGACGTACGAGACATTCGCCGCGGTGGCGCGCAAGCGTTTCGGCGGATCGCTGGCGGGGACGATCACTCTGACCGCGGGCCTCGGGGGTATGGGCGGAGCCCAGCCGCTGGCGATCACGCTCAACGGCGGGGTCGCGATCTGCGTCGAGGTCGACCCTGATCGGATCGCCCGCCGCCTCGAACATCGCTACCTCGACGTGCGCGCCGACAGCCTCGAGCACGCGCTCCAGCTGGCCGCGGACGCGAAGAGGTCAAAGCGCCCGCTGTCGATCGGCGTGCTCGGCAATGCGGCTCAGGTCTTTCCTGAGCTGGCGAAGCGGGCAGTCGAGGTAGACGTGGTCACCGACCAAACGCCGGCTCATGACCCGCTGAGCTACATCCCAGCCGGGCTGTCGCCCGAGGACGCCGCGGAACTTCGCCTCGACGACCCACCCGCATATGTCCGGCGCGCGCGGGAGAGCATGCGCAGCCATGTCAACGCGATGGTCGAGTTTCTTGATCGCGGCGCCGAGGTGTTCGACTACGGCAACAGCCTCCGTGCCGAGGCGCGTCTGGGTGGAAGCACGCGCGCGTTTGACTTCCCAGGCTTCGTGCCCGCGTACATCCGACCGCTTTTTTGTGAGGGCAGGGGCCCGTTTCGTTGGGTCGCGCTGTCAGGCGATCCGGCCGACATTGCTGCCACCGACCGCGCCATCGTCGAGGAGTTCTCGGACGACCCCGCGCTGGTGCGCTGGATCGAAGCGGCCCAGAAACACGTCAAGTTCCAGGGCCTGCCCGCGCGCATCTGCTGGCTTGGCTATGGCGAGCGCGCTCGCGCGGGCCACCGGTTCAACGAGCTCGTGAGGTCCGGTGGCGTGAAGGCGCCGATAGTGATTGGGCGAGACCATCTCGACTCGGGGTCGGTGGCGTCGCCATATCGCGAAACCGAGGCGATGCGGGACGGCTCCGACGCCATCGCGGACTGGCCAATTCTGAATGCGCTGCTCAACACCTCCAGCGGTGCGACATGGGTTAGCGTGCACCACGGCGGCGGCGTGGGCATCGGGCGCTCGATTCACGCCGGGATGGTCGTCGTGGCGGACGGCAGCGAGACCGCGGAGAAAAAGCTCGAGCGCGTCCTCACCAACGACCCGGGCACCGGGGTGATGCGCCACGCCGACGCGGGCTACGACCGCGCGGTCGAGGTGGCGGACGAGCGGGGTGTTCACATACCAATGCGCGCTTGAACGGGTCGGGTCGCTGGCACGCCGAGCAGGCGTGGCTCGGCCATCGCGCGGAAAACGTCCTGATCGAGGTCGAAGCCGGTCGCCTCACAAACATCGAAGAAGGCGTCCCCGCGCCGGTTGACGCGACGGCCTTGAAAGGCTGGACGATTCCCGGCCTGGCCAACGTCCACAGCCACGCGTTTCAGCGCTTGCTGCGCGGTGAGATCGAGTCAGGCGGCGGCGACTTCTGGGAGTGGCGCGCGCAGATGTATCGCTTCACCGAGTGGGACCCGGACGATTACATGAAGCACGCGCGCGTCGTGTTCAGGGACATGCTCGAAGTAGGCATCACGGCGGTCGGCGAGTTCCATTATCTGCACAGCCACGGCAACGGGCTGGGCGAGGCGCTCATAGCGGCGGCACGAGAGGAAGGGATTCGGATCACGCTCATCGACGCTTGCTACCTCCGCGGCGGCCTCGACGGCAGGCCGCTGGAGGCCGAGCAGCTGACCTTTTCAGACGGCGATGGGGACCGGTGGGCGCGGCGGATGGACGAGTTGATCGAAGGAGATGGGGTCCGCATCGCCGCAGCCATCCACAGCGTGCGCGGCGTCGACCCAGAGTCGATGCGCATCGTCGCGACCTACGCGCGCGAACGGCGCATGCCGCTGCACATCCATCTCGCGGAACAACCCGCCGAAGTCGAGGAATGCATGGAGATCGAGGGCGTCACGCCGACCGAGCTGCTGGAGCGCGAAGGCATCCTCGGCCCGGACCTGACCGCCGTGCACGCCATCCACGTCAACGAACGCGATATCGCTCTGCTCGGTGAGAACCAGGTTTCGATCTGCACCTGTCCGACAACCGAGCGCGACCTCGGCGACCGCGTGGGACCACTTCGCGCCCTGGCCGACGCGGGCTGCCCGCTGAGCGCGGGCAGCGATTCAAACGCGGTGATCGACGTCTTGGAGGAGGCGCGCGCTCTTGAGCTCGACCAGAGGCGAGCGACTGGACGCCGCGTCCTACACCAGCCCGAAGACCTGCTGCAGGCCGCGACGGCCAACGGCATGCGCGCGCTGGGCTGGGACGCGGGGGAGCTCAGGGTGGGAATGCTCGCCGACTTCATCACGCTAGAGCAACCGCGGTCGCTGTGGAGAGAGATGAGCCCTTCCTATCTCATCTTCGGTTTCTCAGGTCGCGACGTCACAAACGTCGTGGTCGGCGGTCAAACGGTGATTGCGCAATGAGACGTCTGCGCAATGTCGGCAGGCTCTTCACCGGCACGACGGCCGGGGTCATCGAGGACGCGACCGTCATCTTGGACGGCGACAAGATCGCGTGGTGCGGCAAACAAGGAGACGAACCCCGCGAGCTCATGGAGTCCGTGAGCGATGAGCATGACTGCGCGGGCGGTCTGGTCACGGCGGGCCTGATCGACGCGCACACTCACCCGGTCTATGCGGGCGACCGCATGGCCGAGGTCGCCATGCGCTCCACCGGCGCTTCCTATGAGAAAGTCGCCAGGGCGGGAGGTGGAATCCGCGCGACCGTCGCCGCGACGCGGACTCAACCATTCAGCGCGCTCGAGCAGGCAACCGCACACAGGCTGCGCTCCTGGCTCGGGGGAGGAGCGACCACCGTCGAGGCGAAGACCGGCTACCACCTGCTGCGCGAAGGGGAGCTCGAGAGCACGCGCCTGCTTGCCCGCCTCGGCCGTCGCGCCGACCTTCCGCGAATCGAGGTCACATTTCTGGCGGCCCATGCGCTGCCTCCGGATCGCGGGGCGCGTCTGGGCTCTTACGCCAAGCAAGTTGCCGGCTGGTGCGCCGACGCGTATGTCGCCGGCGCGCGCTTCTGCGACGTGTTCTGCGACCGCGGCTATTTCAGCGTCCCTCAATCGCGGGCCATCCTGAAGGCCGGGCTCAAGGCGAAATTGATTCCGCGCATTCACGCCGACGAGCTCGACCGCACCGGAGGCGCGCGACTCGCGGCGGAGCTACGCGCGGTTTCAGCCGATCACCTGCTGCGCGCGAACCGAGGCGACGCGCTGGCCCTAGCGCGCGCAGGCGTGGTGGCCACCCTGGCCCCAGGCACCGCGCTATCAATTGGCAGGCTGCCTCCAGTGAAAGAGCTGATCGACGCCGGCGCGGTGATCGCGCTCGGCACGGACCACAATCCGGGCACGAGCGGGCTTGTGAGCATGAGCGTGGTGGTCGCCCTCGCGGTAGCCGTTTTCAAGATGTCGGTCGAGCGCGCCCTCCTGGCGGCCACCCTGGGCGGCGCGTACTCGATCTCCCGCTCCGACAGGGGCGTCATAGCCCCCCAAAAGCTGGCCGATCTCGTCCTTTGGGAGGCCGAGCACGAGGGGGCGCTGGCCTGGGCCTACGGGCTCAAGCCGCGCGTGGTCTGGGCGAGAGGGGCGCAAGTATTTGGCTGAAAAGAGGTTGCTAAATGCGTGCAATCGGCCTATAAGTTGCACCTGAACGGCCGCCGCTCAGCAAAAATGAATTCACCCGCGGTCGAAAAATGGAGGAAGGCAACTAGTGCAATCAATGGCAAAGTGGAACCCCCTGGCGCTCAAGCTTTTGATGTGGGTCGTGGGAGTCCTGCTCGTCGCGGGCTCGGCATCGAGCTTCATCGGTGGCTCGTTCTTCCAGTTCGACAGTGCGTGGGGCGTGACCGCGGGCGCGGCGGGCGTGGCGTTCGGCGCCGGCCTCATGATCGCCGGGTTTGACCCTGTCGCCAACGTGAGCTGGGTCCGCGCGCTGATCCTCTACGCGATCCTCGAGATCATCTGGCAGATCTTCAACCAGATCACCATCGGCCGATTTGACATCGTCGCCTTCCTCGTCGCGATTCTGGTGGCGGTGCTCGTCCTGGTCCTTTACCCGAACAAGCCGGCGCTCTGGATGCAGGGCGGGGCCTCGGGAGCCCGCGCGTAAGCAACCTACCTAACATTTCTTAAGGGGCGGCGTGTGCCGCCCCTTCTTCTTTTTTTAGCCTTCGATGACCTCCGAGCAGGCGATCTCGTCGTGCACGGGCCGGCGCTCGCCGCGTTCAAGTCGAAGGCCGCCTCGGGCAGCGTCTCCAGCGGCTTCGCGGCTCTCCAGAAGCAGGGGCTCGCGGCACACGCCTGCGCCAACACGATGCAGGGCATGGACATGTCGCTCACCGATCTGCTGCCCGGCTTCGTCACCGCCGCGAGGGGCGGCGTGGTCAAGCTCGCGGAGCTGCAGCGCGACGGCTACGTCTATCTGCGCCCGTAGATCTCGATCGCGGAGCCGGGGAGCCGCGGGGGTGTCGACGATGCGATCAAATGCTCAATTGAGATGCAAAAGTTCGCGCGCAGTCTTCCCGGCCCGTCATGGATCGTAGAGGTGCGCTCGATCGCGTCCAAGTCGAGGCTGCCGAAGATCGCGTATCTGCGCGACGCCATTGACAGACCGGAAGAACTTGGCCGCAAATACACGGGCTCGTGGCCAGCGGCCGCCCTGGCATGCTCAACACCTGTCCCGTCGCATCACCGAACCGCGACGCCGTCATCCTTGGCAGGTAAGGGGACATGCCGGACGATCTCGCGCCCTACACGTCGGACTGACCATGTGCGGCCGCACCACCCAGAAGGGCGGCGAGCTTCCCGGCCTCGTGATGGTGAGCCTGATCGAAGAGCGGTTCCTGCTGCGTTTCAATGGGGCACCGAGCACCAACGCCAGCACAGGAGTTTTGGTTGTTCTTGGCTGTCCCCGGCGGCCACGGCCCGGTCCGGGACCGAGGTCGGCGGCCGCCTGGCCGTCGCAGAGGAGCGCTCTGTTTGATCTTTGTTCAGGGTCCGAGAACGTCGCGCTCTTCCGCTTCGTGATAGGAATTGCTTCCGCGATAATAGCGCTTGGACGCGTCTTCCCAGGGCTGGAAGTCCCAAGGCGTGACATTGCCTGTGGTCAAGGCCTTGTAGACAAGCCGCCGCCGACGTTGGCTGCGCAAGACCTCATCCTTCAGGCGAGGAAGATCCCAGCGCTGCAGGACCTCAGCCTCCAGCTCGGCAACCAGGGCTGCATGGGCTGGATCGGCGGCGAGATCGTTGATTTCATCCGGATCGTTTTCCATGTCGAAGAGCTGCGGCGGATCATGCTCGACGAAGCTGAACTTATGGTGCCCCTTGCGCAGCATGACGTAGGGGGCCGCCACGCCTTCGGAGAAGAGTTCGCTCACCGCAATGCGGTCCGGATCCTCGGCGGTGAACAGAGGGATGAGGCTCTTGCCATCGGGGGGCTCGGGATAGTCGTTCCAACCGCCGCCGGCCGCGATTTCGACCAAAGTCGGCAGGATGTCGACCAGGCCGCAATTGGAGCGGATGTGCCGGCCTTTGGGGATTCCCGGGCCGGCCATGATCAGCGGTACGCGCGAAGACCAGTCATAGAAGCTCATCTTGTACCAGAGGCCGCGCTCCCCAACCATGTCGCCGTGATCCGTGCAGAACACGATAATGGTGTTGTCCATGAGCTTGGCGCGGGTGAGCGCTTCCAGAACTTCACCGATACGCTCGTCGACATAGGAAATGCTGCCATAATAAGCGTGGCGCGCTTTGCGGACTTCCTCGTCTGTCACGCCGAGTTCGCCGCGATCATATTGCTCCCACAGTCGCTTGCTGTGCGGGTCGCGCTGCTGCGGCGGGATGAAGGGCACGCGGGGCATGTCGATATCTTCGTCGCGGTAGAGATCCCAGAACCGTTTCGGCGTGACATAGGGGTCATGCGGATGGGTGAAGGAGGAGACCAGCAGGAAGGGCCGCTCGTCCGGCGCCCGAGCCCAGTCGAAGATCTTGCGCGTCGCGTGGAAGGCGACCTCTTCGTCATAGTCCTGCTGCAGCGAGCGCTCCGCGATGCCGGCGCTGCTCACATTCTTCATGTTGTGGAACCAATCCATGGTGCGCCACGGATCGTCCCAGTCTGCGGTCCAATTGAAATCGGAGGGGCAGATGTCCGTCGTCACCCGTTCCTCGAAGCCATGCAATTGATCGGGCCCGATAAAATGCATTTTGCCCGAGAGGCAGGTGCGATAACCAAGCAGCCGCATGAAATGCGCAAAGGTCGGAATGTCGGGTGGCAATTGTGCCGCGTTGTCCCAGGCTCCGATATTGGAGCACAGCCTGCCGGTCATGAAGGCGAGGCGCGCCGGTGCGCAGAGCGGAAAGCTTGAATAGAAATTGTCGAAGACGCTGCCACGCTCCGCAAGCGAGCCGATATTGGGGGATTTGACGATAGGATGGCCATAGGCCGGCAGCGCCCGAGCGCTGAGCTGGTCGCACATGAGAATGACGATGTTGGGGCGACTGGCCATGTCGTTCGAGCTTTCACTGATCAATGTTCAGGGGATATGCGGCATCATCTCGCCAAGCCGGGAGGCGCTGGCGTTATCAGCCCGAGGATGCCTGACCGCTTGGGATCTTGATGCAATTGGTCACCGACATTGCTTTGCCCTGTTGACTCGGAGCGATCCAGCAATAGGCTATTGCGCCACCTTAATCGTTGCCATGTGCCTTTGGTGATGGCAATGATTGTTGCCTCGGCGTGTTTCTCGATCGGCATCCCGCAGCTTCACACAATCCGAAGTCGAGTGCCTGGAGGCGCGATTTCTGATCTTCGCCGCGCTGCACTCACTGGATATACGCTCCCGGCAACCAAATTTTTCCGCGGCGGCATGCACTCCGTCGCCATGCCAGGGCGCTTGCCGCTGGACGCTGTCTCAAGCGCGCCGCCTGGCAGCCTGTGACCCGAATTGAGCACCGGGAGCGTGAAGTGGTTACGCTGATCGTGTCGGGTCAGCCAAATATACCGACCGGACCTGAGGCCAGAAGGGCTCCGCCGACGGGATCGAGCGTATGTCGCCGACCGCTAACTCTGGCCATCGCATCTCGGACCGGCAGCGCGCTGAGCGGCGGAAGGACTGGCGGGGTGCGCTCCTCTGGCTGACCGGGGCGGTTGGCCTCATAGGAAATCAAGTGAGTGGCCGCCCACCTCTGATGGCAAACAGCCGCCACGCCGTGACCGTTGCTAGGGTATCTGTTGGGGTAGACAGTCAGTCAGTCAGTTATTTAATTATAAGCAATATCAACTAATTATATAATATACGTGGCGGAGAGGGAGGGATTCGAACCCCCGATACAGTTGCCCGTATGCCGCATTTCGAGTGCGGTGCTTTCAACCGCTCAGCCACCTCTCCAGCGCCGAAGCGAGGCGTCGCTCTACACGCATCGTCCCTTCGGCACAAGCGAGGCCGGCATAGGAGACATCGCCCACCATTTCCGGCTCGCAGACCGGCCCCCGGCAGGCTATACCAGCGCGGCTGACGCGTCGCGGCATTCGTAAGTATGCCTGGGCCGCCGCCTGCATCCTTGCTCCTAGTCATTGATATCGCATCATTTTCTCCGAGAAGCGAAAGTCCGCTATTGGGAATGGTGCCGAGGGGACCCGATATGGACAAATGGCTGAAGGCCGCGCTCGACTACATGCCGCGCTGGCTCGACTACCAGATGCGCGACAGCGAGCAGCCCGGCTGCGTCATTGCGGTCTCCCATCAGGGGCGCATTGTGCTGGAGGAGGCGCTCGGCCATGCCAACCTCTCGACCGGCGAGAAGCTCACGCCGCGCCATCGGCAGCGGGTCGCCTCCCATTCCAAGTCCTTCACGGCGGCTGCGGTGATGAAGCTGGTCGAGGAGGGGAAATTGCGGCTCGACGACCGCGCCGGCGAGTATGTGGAAGGGCTCCACCCGGCCGTCGCGGCGGCTCGGGTGGCGCAGCTCCTCTCGCACAGCGCCGGCATCACGCGCGACGGCGAGGATACCGGCCAGTGGCAGGACCGCCGGCCCTTCCTCAACGAGGAAGAGCTGCGCCAGGCCCTCGCCGAGCCACCGGTGATCGACGCCAATACGCGTTTCAAATATTCCAATCACGGCTTCGGCCTCTTGGGCCTCATCATCGAGGCGGCGAGCGGCACGCCCTATGCCGCCTATGTGATGGAGGAGATCGTCGGGCCCGCCGGCCTCGACGAGACCACCCCGGACATGCCGCTGCCGCATGGTGCGATCCTGAGCCATGGCCATAGCGGCAAGTTGCCGCTCGGCCGGCGCGTCGCCATTCCGGGCGACAACCCGACCCATGCGCTTGCCGCGGCGACCGGCTTCGTCGCGACCGCGCGGGACCTGGCGCGCTTTTTCGGCCAGCTCATGCCGGGGGCGAAGAAAAGCGTGCTCTCGGTCGAGAGCCGGCGCGAGATGATCCGCAAGCAATGGCGCGACCCGCAGCTTTCGACCGAGCGCCATTACGGGCTCGGGCTCATGAGCGGCAAGCTCGCCGGCTGGGACTGGTTCGGCCATGCGGGCGGCTTCCAGGGCTTTATCACCCGCACGCTGGCCCTACCCGAGCATGAGCTCGCCATCTCGGTGCTGACCAATGCGGCCGACGGCTATGCGCATATATGGCTCGAAGGCAGCGTGCATATCCTCAAGGCCTTTGCGACGCATGGCTCGCCGGATCGCAAGCTCGCCTCCTGGAACGGCCGCTGGTGGAGCCTGTGGGGCGCCTTCGACTTTATCCCGATGGGGGGCAAGGTCGTGGTGGCTTCGCCCGCCCTTGCGAACCCGTTCCTCGATGCGAGCGAGATCACCGTTGCCGCGAAGGACCGCGGGAAGATCGCGCAGGCGATCGGTGGCGGGGCGCATGGCCAGGGCGTGCGGCGCGTACGTGGCAAGGATGGCGAGGTCGCCGAGCTCTGGTACGCCGGCACGAGGCTGCTGCCGGAGGCCGACGCCGCAAGGGAGATCCGCGAGCGCTATGAGGGCGGCGCGGCGGCCCAGGGCGGTACGGTGCGGCGTCTGCGGGTCGCCGGACGTCGCTGAAGCACGACCCCGAAAAACGGTCGCTGGCGGTCAAAGTCTGACGCTTGGTACCTTCGGTCCGGACTGCCGCTGGTTTCGGGCTGGCCGACCTGTCAATATCTGCGGCGCCGCTTCTGGCGATGACCGCTGCTACCGGCACGCTGGAGTTCTGCTTCCCCCTCTTGACGAAGGCTTTGCTGTGGACCGCTCGCACCTCGCCGTCTTCGCTGCAGCCTACCTCGCCGTGCTCGTCCTCCCAGGACCGGGTGTCGCCGCGCTCATCGCGCGTGTACTCGCCCGCGGCACCCAGGGTGCGCCGGCGTTCGTCGCGGGCTTCGTCGCCGGCGCGCTCTTGTGGTTCACCATCGCGGCCACGGGACTAGCGGTACTCGCGTCCAGCTTCGCCATGCTCTTCATCGCGATCAGGTACGCGGCCGCAGCCTATCTTCTCTACCTCGCCTGGAAACTTTGGACCTCGCCTGCCCGGGCCATCAATGCGCAAGACGCCTCTCCGGAGGGCAGAGGACGCCTCTTCCTCGCCGGCCTTGCTATCAACCTCGGCAACCCGAAGGTAATCGTATTCTTCCTCGCCCTGCTCCCGACCGTCATCGACCTCGACAAGCTGACGCCGCTCGGCTTCGCGGAATTGGCATTGATCGTTGCCGCTGTCGCGTCCAGCGTCCTCGCGGCCTACGCACTCGCAGCCGCACGAGCGCGACGCCTGTTCACCTCACCGCGCGCCGCCTGCGTGGTCAATCGCTGCGGCAGCGTTGTCATAGCAGGAACGGCGATCAGTATCGCGGCCCGTTAGGGCCTCCATCGACGCCATTCATCCTGAGCCGATATCGGCGCTGGGTGCCACACGTCAGATTTTGAGCACCAGATGCCGGGGCGCCGCGCCGTGGGCGCTCTCAGCCCGCCTGGTCCTCGATCGCCTGCATGTCAGTATCGGAGAAGCCGAGGTGATGGCCGATCTCGTGCACCAGCACGTGGGTGACGAGGTGGCCGAGCGCCTCGTCGTGGGAGGCCCAGTAATCGAGGAGCGGCCGGCGATAGAGATGGACCATGTTTGGCATGCGGCCAGTCGGGGCCACGGCCTGCTCCTGGGCGAGACCGACGCCCCGGAATAGCCCGAGCAGGTCGAAATCCGTCTCGCAGCCCATGGCGTCGAGCGTCTCCTCGTCGGGGAAGTCCGTCACCTGCACGATCAGCCCCCGGCAGAGCCGGCGGAAGTGCTCGGGCAGCCTCCCATAGGCTTCGCCGGCGAGGCGCTCGATATCCTCGATCGAAGGGGAAATGCGATCCGACCAGTCGCTCACGGGCATGTCTTGCCTGTCCTTCTCGGGCATCAGCACTCTAGAGGAAGCTCTGCGGATCGACGTCGACGACCACCCTCACGCCGTCGCGCGGCTTCGGAGCCGCGGCGATCATGGCGCGCAGATGCGCCTGCAGGTCTGCGCCGCGCGGCGCCTTCACCAGGATGCGGAAGCGGTGCTTGCCCCTGATCACCGCGATCGGCGCCTCGGCCGGGCCGAGCACCGCGATGGCGTCCTTGGCGAAGGGCCCAGCGGATGCCGCGCCTGGCACCACCAGCCGATGCGCCGCCTGGGTAAGCGCCCGCGCATGGGCCAGCGCGGTCTCGGCGCGCGGGCCGGACACGATGAGGCTCGCGAGCCGGCCGAAGGGCGGCATGCCGGCTGCCCGACGCGCCGCGATCTCGCTCTCGTAGAAGCGCTCGGCATCGCCCGACAGCATGGCCGAGATGACGGGGCTCGACGGATCGTAGGTCTGGATCAGGGCGCGTCCGGAGGTTTCGCCGCGCCCTGCCCGGCCGGCCACTTGCTGCAGCAGCTGGAAGGTGCGCTCATTGGCGCGCGGATCGCTGCCCGCTTGGCCGATATCGCCATCGACCACGCCGACCAGGGCCACGCGCCTGAAATCATGCCCCTTGGCGATCAGCTGGGTGCCGATGACGATATCGGCCTTGCCCCCGGCGATCTCGGCGAATTCTCGCCTCAGTCTTTCGGTGCCGCCGGGCATATCGCTCGAGAGCACGATGGCGCGCGCCTTGGGGAAATGCGCCGCGACCTCTTCGGCGAGGCGCTCGACGCCGGGGCCGCAGGCGGCGAGCGCATCGATGGTGCCGCATGCGGGGCAGGCATCCGGCCGGCGCTCGCGATGGCCGCAATAATGACAGCGCAAGGAGCGCGTGAAGCGGTGCTCGACGAGCCAGGCCGAGCAGTGCGGGCAGCTGAAGCGATGCCCGCAGGCGCGGCAGACGGTGAGCGGCGCATAGCCGCGCCGGTTGAGGAAGAGCAGCGTCTGCTCGCCGGCCGCCAACGTCTCGGCCATGGCCGAAACCAGGGTCGGCGAGAGCCAGCGATCCTTGGGAGGCGCGGCGCGGCGCAGGTCGACGGCGGAGATATCCGGAAGCGGCCGGCCGGCGACCCGATCAGGCAGATGCGCTCGCCCATAGCGCCCAGATTCGGCGTTGACGCGCGTCTCGATCGAAGGCGTCGCCGATACCAGCACGATGGGTGCTTTCTCGATCCTGGCGCGCACCACCGCCATGTCGCGGGCGTGATAGATGACGCCGTCCTCCTGCTTGTAGCCTTGCTCATGCTCCTCATCGACGACCACGAGGCCGAGCGAGGAGAACGGTAAGGTCAGCGCCGAACGGGCGCCGATCACCACGCGCCTTTCGCCGGCAGCGATGCCGGCGAGGAGCTGCGTCTTGCGCTTCGCCGAGACGCCCGAATGCCATTCGCCGGGGCGCACTCCGAAGCGCGC
>Ga0137415_10003203_pt1 | contig 16255 bp, 13 predicted proteins | sample CZODoug3_1_1_16f_FD_183082 | JGI IMG/M metagenome (GOLD analysis project Ga0137415, IMG submission 183082) | Vadose zone soil fungal communities from Angelo Coast Range Reserve, California, USA - CZODoug3_1_1_16fungal (Hybrid Assembly) | ecosystem: Environmental > Terrestrial > Soil > Vadose...
TTCTGCGTGTACCGGTGGTACGACTTCCCGACGGGCGTGGTGCACGGCGGCGCGATCATCGCCGGCTCGATCCTCGCTGCGGTGATTCTGCTGATCCTTGGGTTCCGATTCTTTGGCGATCACGTTCGCCGGCTGCACGTGTGGCTGGGAGGATTTCTTCCGCACCGCTTTCGCGAGCCGTGGATGCGATTCTTCGACGCATTCGCAACAACGTTGCACATTACAAAGAGACGTCGCGATTTCACGCTCGTGATTTTGTACACGATCTGCATCTGGTTCTGTCTGACCGCGCAGTTCTGGTTCGTGTTGATGGCTTCACATCGGCCGCTGCCGTTCGATTCGTCATTGTTTCTGACCGCTGCCACAACGGTTGGCATCGCGATTCCAACGCCGGGCGGAGTGGGCGGGTTTCACAAGGTGTGTCAATACGTGCTGACGACGTTCTACGGCTTCGACATCGACACCTACGCCGCCGCCACCAAGGTTGAGGCGCATATTTCCGCCCTCGCCGACCAAAGATCATCGTCGGCCCGCGACACGGTGCTGGTGATAGGCGGCGGACTGACCGGGATCGAGATGGCGGCCGAGCTGCCGTCAAAGCTGCGGCGGATACTCGGCGTCGGCCCTGCGCGCGTGATCCTCGCTGATTCCAACGCGAGCATCGGGTCGGACATGGGCGAGCACGCCAAGCCCGTCATCGCTGAGGCGCTCGCCGCACTCGGGATCGAGACGCGCGTCAACATCGCGGTCTCAGCCGTCGATGCCGGCGGTGCGGCGCTCGCATCCGGTGAATTCATTCCCACCGCGACCGCCGTCGCGGGCGGATGATGCCGAAGCGGGGCAACTTGTCCGTCGCTCCCGTTCGCACACCGGGCGCCTGACTGATCCACCCAGCATCAATGGCCGACCGGCGCCTCCGCCCGGTGCGCGACCGTCCGCAGCAGCAGGAGCGCCACCGGAATCAGCAGCGCGACCGCGACGGCAAAGCCCCAGAACACGTCGATATAGGACAAGAGCGACGACTGCGTCTGCACCTGCTGCGCCACCCACCCGAGCGCCTGCCGCTGCGCATCCGCGTGGGAGGCACCGGTCGCGGCAAAATGCTCCGTCGCCCGGCGCAGCGCATCCTGGTATTGCGGCGAGGAAGGCGCCAGATGATCGACCAGGCGCGCCTGATGGAACTGCGCGCGTTGGGCGAGCACCGTGATCGCCATCGATACCCCGATGCTGCCGCCCAGATTGCGCGCGACGTTGATGAGGGCCGATGCCTGGTTGGTCTTGTCCGGCGGCAAGTCGCCATATGATGCGGTCGTGATCGGGACAAAGAGAAACGGCATGCCGATCATCTGATAGGCGCGCGCCCAGGCGAAGTACGAGAAGCTTGCATCGGGCGGCAGCGAAGTGAGGTGCCACATCGACAGCGCGAGGAGGAAGAGGCCGAAGGCCATGAGATATTTGGGCTGAATGAGATTGGTCGCCTGCGCCGCGATCGGCATCATGATCAGCATTGCGACGCCGCCCAGCATCAGGGCGTAGCCGGACAGCGTCGCGGTGTAGCCGAACGCCTCCTGCAGCAGCTGCGGCAACAATTGCGTGGAGCTGAACATGCTCGCGCCCACCATCATCATCATGACGAAAGACACGGCGAACTGGCGCCGCCCCATGAGGCGCAGGTCGACGATCGGCTCCCGCCGGGTGAGCTCCCATGGCACGAACAACAGGAACGAAAGCGCCGACAACGCAGCAAAGGTGATGATGAAATTCGATTGAAACCAATCCTCGCGCTGGCCCTTGTCGAGCACGATCTCGAAGCAGCCGAGCCACACGCCCACCAGGATGATGCCGCCCCAGTCGATTCTCAGCCCGCCCGCCAGAAGCTCCCGGCGTTCGCGCACCAGCACCTCGGGCTCGACCAGCAGCCACTGCACCAGCAGCAGGGAAGCGATTCCGATCGGCACATTGATGAAGAAGATCCAGTGCCAGCTCCAATTGTCGGTGATCCATCCGCCGATGGTCGGACCGATGGTGGGAGCAACGATGACGGCGACGCCGTAGAGCGCGAAGGCCTGCGCGCGCCGTGCGGGGGCAAAGGTATCGGCGAGGATCGCCTGCTCGGCCGGCACCATGCCGCCGCCGCCCAGCCCCTGCAACACGCGAAAGACGATCAGCAGCGTCAGGCTCGAGGCCAGCCCGCACAGGAGCGAGCTCACGGTGAAAAGCGCGACGCAGATCATGTAGAAGCGCTTGCGTCCGACCACGTTCATCAGCCAGGCGCTGATCGGCACGATCACCGCACTCGCGACCAGATAGGTCGTGATCACCCAGGTGCTTTCATCGATGCCGGCGGCCAGGCTGCCGGCGATGTGGCGCAGCGCCACGTTCGCGATCGAGCTGTCGAGCACCTGCATGAACGTGGCGATCGAGACGACCACCGCGATCAGCCATGGATTGCGCGCGCCGGCAGCCGAACGGCTGAGATCGGGCGTGTTTCGACGCTCCGTGCTCATCGCACCTTCACGGAGGGGACCACTGACATGCCTGGTCCGACGTAAACGTCTGGCGGCTCGTCGAAGACGATCTTCACCGGCACACGTTGCACGACCTTGACATAGTTGCCGGTCGCGTTTTCCGGGGGAAGCAGGCTGAACGCGGCGCCGCTGCCGGCCTGGATGCTTTCGACGCGACCGCGGAAGGGATGATGCGGGTAGGCATCGATGTAGATGTCCACCTCCTGTCCCGGCCGCATGTCGGTGAGCTGCGTCTCCTTGAAGTTCGCGGTGATCCAGAGCGCGCGCGGCACGAACATCATCAGCCCCTGCCCGGCCTGGGCATAGGCCCCCTTCGCCGCCGATAGTCGCGTCACCCAGCCTGTCACCGGCGCGGTGATGACGGTGCGGGAAAGATTGGCGTCGGCCTGGTCCTTGGAAGCCCGCGCCTGCTCGAGCTGCCCGCCGGCGACCTCGCGTTGCGTCGTCAGGACGGCAACCTGCTTCTGCGCGGCCAGCAGGTTCGCCTGTGCGCCGGCATAAGCCGCCTGGCGCTGCCGCAGATCGGAGGCGGTCTGCTGGGCGCGCTGCTGCGTACCGGCGCCCTTCTTGACCAGGTCCTGGGCGCGGACGTCTTCGTCCTGCGCGAAGCTCAGCGCGGCCTGTGCCTCCGTGACCTGCTTCTCCGCCTGGTCGATCCGCGCCCGCTGCGCCTCGATCTGCGCATCGAGATTGGCCATGCTCGACTGCGCCTGGTCGATGAGGGCCTTGGCCTGGTCGACGGCGGCGCGATAGTCGCGGTCGTCGATGCGCACCAGTGGCGCGCCCGCCTGCACCAACTGATTGTCGGTGACGGGAACATCGACGATCGCACCATTGACCTGCGAGCTGATCGTGACATTGCGCGCGTCGACGAACGCGTCATCCGTGGATTCGTAATGACGCGCGTTCAGCCACCAGATGAGCGCGGCGGCGAGACCGGCGACCACGAGAATGGCGACCGCGGTCGCCGGGACGGGGCGCCGCGTGATGAGGGAGCGCAGCGATGATCCGTTTTCGCTCTCGTTCACTTTGCTCGCATCGGGCATCGCTTTCGCATCGGGCTGCTGAGGCGGATCGGGTTTCTGACCCGGATCGAGGCCGGTTGCCTGCCGATCGGAGAGGCGGGCCTCTACCTTGCCGTCGCGCGCGGCGTCCGTGCTTGAAGGCCCCACCGGGGTCTCGATGGGGTCGAGAGCAGCGTGGGGATTCTCGAGACGATGTGACAACGCAATCCCATACAGACTGTGATCCTGCCCGGGCATAACGGCCCTGAGCAGAAAAAAGATAATGTCCGGGGCCGCGTCCTGCCACGGCCAGAATGACCCGGCCCTATTGAATGGACCTTGGCGGCACTGTCGACCCTAGCACGCAATTGCCTCCGACACGGCCTTGACCGACGCCACGGGTCGCGCCCAGCGCTGCAATGCTCGCAGGCGCCGCGCACATGGCTCGCATTCTCAGCAGAACGCCTGCGGGTCGGCGCCGCCTCTGGACGGGAACTTACCGGCTGCCCCACGCGTTTGCCGGCATCAGGGTTTGAAAGTTCCGTCCACTATCCGGGCAGCGCCGACGCCGTCGGCTGCACCCCGTGCAAGGCCGTTTGGCCCGAATGACCGCAGCGAGGTCGGTGCCATGTCCCAAGCAAGGGTAGGAGGATCAAAGCCCGGCACATCGGGTGTTCGCGCGAACGGGCAACAAGATCGTCTCGGCGCACTGTTCAGCCATATCGCCAATTACACCGCCCAGTTTACCGGGCGCCCCATCACGTTCATCGCGGCATTGCTGATTGTCATCGTCTGGGCGATCACCGGACCAATCTTCAATTTCTCGGATACGTGGCAGCTTGTCATCAATACTGGAACCACGATCGTGACGTTTCTCATGGTATTCCTGATCCAGAACTCTCAATACCGGGACTCGGCGGCAATCCAGGTCAAGCTGGACGAACTCATCAGGGCGAGTAAAGTCAAGAACACGTTCATTGGCATCGAACATCTCACCGATGAGGAGATCGACGACCTCAGGTCACGCTGCGAGAAATACGCGCAACGAAGCGGCCCGTCAGTCGCGCCGAAGTCGTGACACGCGAGTCGCCGCGGCTGGCCCCTGGGGTGGCCGGTTTCACGTAGAGATGAAGACGATCGACCCTGGTGCGTTTTCGAACACTGCCGCCGCAGTGTCGCCAAACGACAGGTTTTCGCCGGGGCGGCGGCTCACACCCATCACGATCAGCGTGTCCTCGGCCTTCTTGTTGACTTCCTTGGCTTCAGCCAGGATGGCCTCGGCCGGTGCGCGGTGTGAGCGAACCGCGACCTTGGCCTTCACGTCGTAGCGGTCGGCCATCTCGACGATGTCCTTGACGATCGCCTGTTCTTCCCGCTTAGCGCGTGGATTGCGACGGTTACGGCTGGCGGGGATGTCAGCGACATAGAGCGCCGAGATCGGGCTGCCGGACGCGCGGGCGATCGCGATTGCGACCTCGGCGGCACGGTGCGATACTTCGGTGCCGTTGACCGGCACGAGAACGTGCAGCGCGGCACGCTCAGGCTCGCGCAGATGCACGCCTTGCACGGCGACGATTGCGACAGGACCGTCGAAAGTTGCAACAATACGCGTGACATCTTGGTGGAACGCGCCGCCCCTGGCGCGCGTCCTGGCTATCCCCAGGAACAGAAGGTCGTATCCTTTCTTGGCTTCGTCGGCGACGGCCTGCGCACTCGCCACCTGGGGCTTGCGAATGAGGACGTCGGGCGGTTCAGGCCTGTTGTCCTTGTCCCGTTCGCCGTGTTCGGTGGCCGCCGCCTGTACGCTCGCTTCCGCGCCGTCCGCGGTCTCATCCTGATCCCGCCCCGCGCGTCTGCTGGCGCCGCCGGCAGACAGTGGCAGAACAGTGATCGGCAGGCCGCGCGTCGCAGCCAGGAGGCCGGCGAGACGCGACGCGAACTTGCCGTTCGGGCTCTCGTCCACCGCGACCAGGAGGCGCTCCAAATTCGGGACGAAGCCTTTGGCCTCGAATTCTTCGCGTTCGAGACGCTCCCGTTCGGCCTCTCTCATCGGGACGCGCGCCAAGGCAAAGCGCAGCATCGGCGGCATCGCCATGGTCGTGGCGAACGCCATGGCCACGATCATGGTGAACAGATTCTGCGTGAGGGCCCCCATGGAGAGGCCGATCGTCGCCACGATCACCTCGGTCGAACCGCGGGCGTTCATGCCGCAAGCCAACGCAAAAGACTCCCGCCGGCTCAGACCGCCGATTTCACCGCCAGCGAAGGCGCCAGCGAACTTGCCGATGCTGGCGATGGCGATCAGGCCGAGCGCCATGAGCAGCAGTTGCGGATCCCGCAAAATCGTCAGATCGGCGCTGAGGCCAGCCATCCCGAAGAAGACCGGCATGAAGAACGCCACGATCAAGCCACGCAGCTGCTCGTCGATATGCTTGGTCAGGATCGGCGACTCGCCGATCAATATGCCCGCGACGAAGGCGCCGAGCACGGTATGCACGCCGATGAAATGCGTCGTCATCGCCATCGCGCCCATGATCAAGAGGATTGTCGTGATCACCGCAAATTCGCTTTGCAAGCCGTCGTTGGCCAGCCGAATCAAATTGAAGACGACGCGTCGGCCGATCGTGAAGCTCGCCACCAGGAACACGGCGGTTCCGATCAATATCTTGGCGACGCTCGCGACATCGATCTCGCCGGCCCCCGCCAGGCCAAAGATGACCGCGATGATGATCCACCCGATCGTATCCTCCATGATCGCGGATGATACGATCACCTGCCCAAGGTTGCGGCGGGCAAATCCCACCTCGCGCACGATTGCCGCCACGATCTTGATCGACGAGATCGAGAGCGCGGTGCCGAGGAACAACGCGGTCAGCAATCTCTTGTCGGGCCCCGGCAACAGCGCCTCCGGTATGAACAGGCCGACCGTCACGCCGCAGGCGAATGGTATCGCCACGCCCATGAGTGAAATGCTGATCGCCGCGCGGCCGACCTTTCGTACCAGCTTGAGGTCCGTCTCCATCCCCGTGAGCAGAAGCAGTAGCAAAATACCGAACTGCGAGATCGCATCGATCATCGCCTTCTGCTCGGGGCCCGCCGGGAAGAGCGCGTGCTGGCCACTTGGCCACATCGCGCCCATCACCGAAGGGCCGAGCAGAATGCCGGCGAGCAACTGCCCCATCACCGACGGTTGACCGATACGAGTCATCGCTTCGCCCAGGAGGCGACCGGCCGCCATCAGGAGCAAAAGCTCACCGAGGAAAATGACTTCCGATGGCCCCCTCGCGGCACTATCGGCTGCGAACGCCGGGCCGGCGCCGAGGATCAAAATGCCGGCCAGCGCGAGCAGCCCGCGCCGCGCAAATGACGAACAGGAAGATTCCGTCATGTCACCGCCGAACCGTCGCGACAGACCAGCAGGATCGAATACGGCCTAGCTTCCGAGGTGTGGTGCGAAGTAGGCGATATAGACCACCGCAAGTGCCAGTATTGGGGCCGCGAGTCCGAAACCGAGCACGTAGCGGACGTGATGTCCTGTGACGCCCTGCCGCGCACGCCGCCCCGTCATTGCGGCGCGGTGCTCGGATCGCGGGGCTTCGGCCGTCGGATCCTTGGAATGGTTCATGCGAACTCTCCACCGCTATCGACCGGAACGCTCGTTTCACCGGCACCGAGCGCTCGGCCGACTATCTCGCCTTCCTTTGTGCACCGCGGCTGGCGCCACTCCGTCGCGACGCAGAAGGCCTCGTCCGCACGTGGACGGCCGGTGGCGTTTTCTTGTTGTCGCGACGAGAAGCGCGTTTCACTTCGGTTGCGGACTCTGATCACTACCGGAGCCGGGCGGCGGAATGATCCTGAGCTGACCGCCACCCGGCGGCGCCACCCTCATGTCTTGATCGAGACCGGCTGGGGGGCAAATGATCCCATTTGATTGTGCGAGCTTGTCGCTGAGCGATTTGGACCTGCCCTCTCCGATCGTCGGCGGCTCTCCTTTGACATCCGGCGGACACGTGACAGCGCCTCCCGACGGCGCATCGCGAGACGACTGCGCCATGGCGCTATGGGTAGCGTTGCAAGCTGTGACCGCTATCATGACCACAAGTGGGGCAACGCGCATCGTTCGTCTCGCAGGTTGATGCTGTAGTGGCTTCAACAGAAAACGTCTCGATCCAGCAAACTGTTCCAAGAGTCTCGATCCAGCAAACTGTTCCAAGACAAGACATGTTCCGAGACACGATCTTGCGCAACATGGCATCGCCAATGGCACGGCTTCTCGGAACCCCGCCGACTTTTTCCGCGTTTACCGTTGGGGGAACGACAAGGAGTCCAGATATGCGACTGAACTATCCCGTCGTTTTTGCCGTCGCGATTGCAGGTTCGGCATGCCTATCACTTCCGGCCAGCGCCGAGCGGGTCTGCAGTCGAGATTGCGTCGGACCGGTGTGCAACGAGCATTGCGTCGACAGAGATCGCGATTTGACCGTCGGTCGCGGCAGACGCGATCCCGATGTCGTCATCGAAGAACGCCGCCGGCACCGCGAGCCAGGCGTGGAAATCAGGGAAAGGTCCCGCCCGGGTGTCGACATCGAGGTGGGCCGCTGAGCCTCTTTCCCTTGCCGACGGAAGGGACCAACGAGGCCCCTTCCGTCGGTTGTTAAGGGTTCGCCGCTAGAGAGGAGAATGCCATGCCCCGAGCCACCCCACGGCAAAGAAAGACGGCAGGTCGCGTGATGCACGAATTCAAGCATGGCGAATTGAGGAGCGGTCCTCAGGGCAAAGGCGGGAAGGTTAAGAACCGCCGTCAGGCCATCGCAATCGCTCTGAAAGAGGCTGGCAATTCCAGGTACGAAAGCGATCGCAAGAACCGGCGGAACCTTGCCAGAACGGAACGCAAGGAGGCGCGAGGCGAGACCTATCAGCAGGAAGCGGAGGGAAGGTCTCATGTGGGCGCCCGCGGCCGGCGCGAAAGCAGCCGCGCCATGCACGGCAAGAACGCCACTCGGACTACGGCGAGAGGCCGCAAGGCGGCACGTACAAGATCGCGGCGCGACGGCGACGCGACCAAGCGCGAGTTGTATCTACGAGCGAAGGCGAAAGGCGTCGAGGGTCGCTCCAAGATGACCAAGCGCCAGCTCGAAAACGCGGTTCATTAATTTAGCGCACATTAGCTTGGCGCAGATGCAGGAGACCACCGCTGATGGTGCGAGCATGGAGGCAATGTCGACGACCCTCAGTTGGACCGACGTCGCGCTGCGCCTCGCGTTGACAATCGCGGCCGGGGCGCTGCGCGGCTACAATCGCACCGAGCACGGCAAGGCGGCCGGGCTGCGAACGACGCTCCTCGTCTGCCTCGCCGCTTCCGTCGCCATGATTCTTCCGTCGCCATGATTCAAGTCGACCTTCTGCTTCCAATGGCCGGAAGACACCCCGACTCGTTCGTGATGAACGACCTCATGCGCTTGCCGCTCGGCATCTTGACCGGGGTCGGCTTCATCGGTGCCGGCGCCATCCTTCGCCGCGACGACATCGTGGTCGGCGTGACCACGGCGGCGACCTTATGGTACGCGACGGTCATTGGCTTATGCCTCGGCGGAGGTCAGATCGAGCTGGGATTGGCCGCGACCACAATTGGATTGTGTGCCCTGTGGGGGCTGAAATGGGCAGGGCGCCGCATGCGGCAGGAGCGGCGCGCGAGCCTGAGTATCGAATTCGAGGCCGGCACACTTCGCGAGGATGCCATTCGCCGCGCGCTTAGCGATGCGGGTCGACGGATCGTGGCCAGCGAAGTCTCGATGCGCGAAGCCGGCCGACATCGCGAGCTCATGCTCGACCTGCGTGAGCTTCGGTATCCCGGCGATACCGAGACGCCAGGCTTCTGCGAAGCGTTCGCCAAAGAGCGAGGCGTTGTCAGGCTGCACTGGCGCGCGCCGGCCGGAAACTGAAACCACAGCATTAACGGCGGAGCGGAATTTCTCGGATCGTCTGTTGGTTGAAGCACACGGTATTGTTGACGGTGCGGCGCACCTAGCGCCATTGTCTGCTCGACAGCATGCGAGGGCCGCCGGCACGGATGCATTCAACACAATCCTGCAACCCAAGAACGAATGGCAATCGAGAGCCCGGACCGCGTGCGAGATCGACACGGCGAACCGGGCTCCCGACCACCCCCCACCCCGCGCAAGCGCGTGCTGCGTTACAACTATCTGCGATGGCGAGCGTTCCTGAGTCGCATGGACGACTCGAACCCGCCTCACTGCTACGCTCAGTCAACGAGGGGGGAGCGCTCCTGGCTCCAGAACTACGAGGCGGCAGCGAAGATCGCCGGCGGTCAGCGAGTAAAAAAGACCCCCGGGAGGGCGTACAGCCGGGGGCAGTCTGGGACATTTCAGGGTAAGTCCGCACGATATACTGCGACCCCTTCATTGCTGTCGGTCTCCTACATGACTCACTTCGTTTGAAATATCTGCGGCGGAACATGTCTCCATCCAATGAGTTCTCAAGTCATCCGCGACTCTCGCCTGCGACCGCGTGAACGCTCTCTGCCATACGCAGGCGTTGCGCCGGGATTCCAAAAGATACATGACCTGGTCAAGCTCGCGCCACGGCCAGGACGCACCCAGGTCCAGCCGAGGTGTTGTCGGCCGGGAGACGAGCATGCCACTGTATTTCTTCCATCTCAGCTTGGGCAATCGCCTGCTGTTCGACGAGGAAGGGGTTGAGCTGGAAAGCCGTTCGGATGCTCGTGCCGAGGCATTGGCCGTCATTCGCGACATGTCCAGCGAAGTCTTCTCCGCTCAGGTCTCCTCCACCCAGGTCTCCTCCGCCCAGGTCATCTCCAGCCAAGCCGCTGGTCGGAACTCTCGACGTTGGAAGGGATGGTTCCTGCACGTGGCCGACGACAGGGGACAATTCCTAAGACTGCCCATGGACGCGCCGGCACCCGAGGTGGCGTCCACGGATCGGCACGCCGCGGCGCCAAGTCCCAATTTCGACCAAGCGCGGCCGGCGCGCACTTGCGGTCAACAGACGACCGCCCCTTTGTCGCCTCACGCGGACCATACCGCACGATTGCTTGAGGAAAATCGAGCGTTGCGAAGTCAATTGGCGTTTCAGTTCCTTGTCAGCGAGAAGGCCTATATCCACAGCCGGCAACTGCTTTCCCGTGCGCGACTTGTCCGCTCGCCCGTTGATTTCCCAATGCCTTGTCGCGACGCCCCGAAGCGGGTCTTCCGTCGCCCACCCCACCTTTTGGTATTGCCGGGAGGGCGCTGCCCCCCAAAAGCCAGTTGAACTTGCGACGGAACTTTTCCGGAGACACTAAGTTTACCGGTCGCCGGGTAGCGGAGCACGGAAGAAGGCTAATTTCCAAGCACCGATTTTGCACGACCTGCAGTCGTCTCCACAGGAACGAGACCGATGCTGTATGGACTGGCGCGCGCGACTCCCGGCCACGACACCTCCAAGTTCAATTGGTTCCTGGCTGCATTGCCACCAGCGGACTTCGCGTTGCTTGCACCCCACCTTCGAGCGATAACGCTGGAGCGTGACGCGGTGCTGTATGAGACCGGCGGCGATATCGAGCACGTCTATTTTCCCCACAGCAGCATGATCTCCCTGGTTGCGGTGATGCAGAACGGTGCGACGGTCGAAACCGTCACGCTTGGGCGCGACGGGGTTGTCGGTATCACAGCCGGACTAGGATCAAGCCACGCCTTTGGCCGAGCCGTGGTTCAGTTGCCGGGCGCCGCAGCGCGCATCTCCGTCTTGCATTTCCGGTCTGCCGCCAAAGAAAGTGCCGCGATCCATGGCCTTGTGGTCCGGTACATTGATCTTCTGACCGCGCAGATCCAGCAATCCGTCGCGTGCAATGCCCTCCATATGCTGGAACCGCGGTTGTGCCGATGGCTCCTGCAAATGCACGATTGTGTCGACGGCGATATGATCCCGCTGACGCAAGAATCTCTTGCGCAGATGCTCGGCGTCCGCCGCACCACGGTGACGATCACGGCGCGCCTGTTGCAGACCGCCGGGATGATCCGTTACCGCCGCGGCCTCGTTCGAATCGTCGACCGTGCCGCACTCGAAGATGCCGCGTGCGAATGCTATGCGGCGGTGCGGCAGCACGTCGAGGAGACTTTCGCCTTGTCTTCCCGATCCTAGAGCCGATCCTGCATCAATCCGGCTTACCGACAATTTCGTCCAAGCATGTCAGGATCGAATCCGGCCGAAACGGCTTGGCGACGTAAGTGCATCGCCGATACCTGGCTGGAATATCTTGCTGGTCGAGACCCGATACGAAGACGAACGGGATGCCGCACGCCGTCAATGTGTCGGCCACCGTATAGGCATCGTCGCCATCGATGCGAACATCAAGCAGTGCGGCGTCGAGCTTTTCGTGCGCGATCTTCTCCAACGCCGTTCCCGACGACGCCACCGGACCGATGATCGAGCAGCCGGCCTCCCGCAGAACGGTCTCAATCAGAACCGCGATCATGGCCTCGTCTTCGACCACGAGCACGCTCAATCCTTGAAGTCGCGTATGCACACCCATGACCTACCCGATAAGATCACTCCGGCCGCAGAGGAACCCGCAATTTGACCTGCAGTCCTGCTTCCTTGAACTCGATCTGCGCCTTGCCGCCCAGACCGTGGTTGACCTCTCGCTCGATCAAAGTGAGACCAAATCCACGCCGCCCCGCGCTTTTCACAGCGGGACCGCCCCGTTCCGACCAATCGATCACCAGGCCTGTCTGGTCGCCGTTGCGTTTTTCCAGCGACCAGGCAACTTCCAACGATCCGCTCCCTACCGATAACGAACCGTACTTCACTGCATTGGTTCCAAGCTCGTGAATGATCATACCGAGCGAAAGCGCGAGCTTGGGCTTCAGCAACGTGGCGGGACCGTCGATAGCGACACGATCGCCGCGCTCGGACAGGTACGGACTGAGTTGCTCCCTCACCACTTCGACAAGAGAGACCTCGCTCCACTGATCGCGCGAGACGAGCGCATATGAGAGCGCCATTGCATGCAGCCGGTCGAGAAACGTCTGCCCAAACGCCTCGGCGTTGTTTGCTCGCTTGAGTGTCTGGGTGGCGATGCTGATGACCACCGTCAGCATGTTCTTCACCCGATGATTGAGTTCGGCCACCAGGACGCGTTGCTGCTCTTCGGCGTTCGCAAGGCCGGTCACGTCGATGAAGGTCAGGACCGCGCCCTCGACATTGCCGCTTCCAGTCCAGTAGGGAAGCGCGCGCACGATGTAGTGCGCGGCGCCATCGCGGCGATCAACTCGCCGATCGATGGGCTGACGCGCTCCGAACACCTGCTGGATGTCCTGCGCAAGCTCGGCATAATCGAGATGGTGCGCAATGTCGGTCAGCGGCCGACCGCGATCCCCGGGGATGAGATTGAAGATGCGGGCCACCGCGGGAGTGAAGCTGCGAATGATCAGATCGCGATCCAGGAAGATCGTGGCAATCTCGGTCGACTCATACAGATTCCGCAGATCGGAATTCGCGCGGTCGAGCTCGTCGATCTTGACAGTCAGTTCGTGATTGACCGTCTGCAGCTCCTCATTGACGGACTGAAGCTCTTCTTTCGAGGTTTCCAGCTCTTCGTTGGTCGACTGCAGCTCCTCGTTGACGGAAACCATTTCTTCATTGCTCGATTTGAGCTCTTCGATGGCGGTCTCGTACTCCTCCACCATTGACTGCAGCCGCTCGCGCGTTTCCCGCAGATCGTGTTCGATTCGCTCGAGATTGGGATCGTGGACACGGCCCTTGCGCGGCTTTCCCTGAGGCTCGTCCCGCGTGGCGGGTGTCGGCAATTCGGTGAACACGACCAGATACAAGGTGTCATTGCCGTTGTCGCGCAGCGGCTCGACCGTGACCTTGACCAACTCGCCATCGTCTTCAGTCTCGACCGCCACATTGTCCCGCTCCGCAGCGCGTCCGGATTCGATCGCCTCCTGCAGCGCCGCACGCAATGGCAGGCGCAGGCCTCTGCGCGCCATCGCCATGAGGGCCCGGCTCGGCCGGCCAGGCGGTGCTTCCAGGTATTTTCCGGTGCCCGCGGAATAGTTGATTACGTCGCCTTCGCGGGTAACCACGACGTGCGGCGGCGCATAGCGATCGAGCACCCGCGCTTCGACCGACTGCCGCAGAGACCGCCCCATTGGGGCTCTCGCTTCGACCGTGACCCCGGCGGGAATGCCGTGCCGGCGAAACAAGGTCGGCAGGTGCGGCACGACGGCGCCGTCTTCCCGCCTCTGGAAGACTCGGCTCTTCTTGTCAACCGAAGCGAAGAGGGCGCCATGCTGCGAGATGTTCTCGGAGGTGCCGAGAAACAAGAAGCCGTTCGGCTTGAGCGCGTAGTGGAAAACCGGAATGACGTGGCCCTGCAATTCGCTGTTGAGATAGATGAGCAGATTGCGGCACGAAATCAGGTCCATCCGGGAGAACGGCGGATCGCGCACGACGCTGTGCGAGGAGAACACGCACATGTCCCGGATCTGCTTGTTGATGACGTAGCTCACACCCTCCAGGACGAAAAACCGATCGAGGCGCTCTTTGGAGACGCCCTTCAGCAAGCTGTCGGGATAGCGGCCGGCGCGCGCCACCGCCAACGCGGCCTCGTCGATGTCGGTAGCAAAGAGCTGTATCTTGCTTCGTGACCTCATCTGCTCGATCTGTTCGCGTAACATGATCGCGAGCGAATAGACCTCCTCTCCGGTGGCACAGCCCGGCACCCAGACGCGGATGGTGTCGGAGGAGCCTTTGCTTTCCAACAGGCGCGGCACGACCAGCCGCTCCAACACCTCGAATGCCTTCGCATCGCGAAAGAAATTCGTGACCCCGATGAGCAGGTCGCGAAAAAGCGTATTGACCTCCCCGGCATCCTGGCGGAGCCGATCGGCATAGGCCTCCAGCGAGCGGAGCTGAAGCACCTGCATGCGCCGCTCGACTCGACGATAGAACGTCCGAGTCTTGTAGCCGTTGAAATCATGGCCGGTCTGATCCAGGAGGGTGGCACAGATCGCCCTGCGGATCGCCTCCGTCTCGTCATCCTTGTCGACCGACTTGCTGAGGATGTCGAAACTGCGCACGTAGGCGACGAGCTGTTCGGGCATGGCCTCGACCGGCACTGCGACATCGACCAGGCCGGACGCAATCGCACTCTCGGGCATGCTGGAATGCCGTGGACCGGAGTGGTCGGCACCTTGCGCCAGCGTCAGGCCGCCATGCTCCTTGATAGCCTTGATACCGAGCGTGCCGTCGCTACCGGCGCCCGACAGAACGATGCCGATGGCGTATTGCCCCTGATCCAACGCCAGCGCGGCGAAGAAGGAATCGATAGGAGCTCGTTCGCGGCCATCTTCGATCGGACGAATGCGCAGGCGCCCCTTCTCTATATCCAGAACCGCGTCGGCCGGGGCCACGTACACGTGATTAAGATCGACAGCTTGATCGTGCGCTGCGATCAAGACCGGCATTTGCGTGTCGCGCGCCAGTATCTCTGGCAGCAGACTTTCGCGTTTGGGTGCCAAATGAGTGACGATGACGAAGGCCATGCCAGGCGCGGGCGCCATCGCCTTGAAGAAGCTCTCCAACGCCTCAATGCCGCCCGCGGAGGCGCCGACGCCGACAATGGGAAAGGGCGTGTCCATGGCTCGAGACAGGGACCAGGGCAGGCAGCGTCATCTCTCGAGGCTGCCAACAGTCCACCCTAAGCCGAAGCGTCATACTTTACTAGGCCCGTGATACCATCAACGCCGATCCGACGGTCGTCCGGCACGAGACAAAAGGCCCTGCGAGCGATCAATCGTCCTTCGCGCTGATTGAATATCCTCTTGGAGCCGCAGGATCTCGCGGCGCGTGTGCTCGATCAGCTCCTTTGTCTTGGCCAGCAGATCGTTATCTTCCGATGTCTCGGCCTTGCTGCTTTCCGGGGCCACGTTTCCTGCGCTCATATTTCTTCCCGACGCCGTATCTTTGCCTGACCGGACGAACGGTCGAAGGATGGCTTTGTTCCTCGCTTGCGAGTCCAAGCACCCGCTCAGCGTGTCAAAGCCCTGCCGAACCACCTGCACGGCCGCGCCCGCCGGGCCCGGTCGCGGCGATCATCTCGGCCTCGTGAGTCGCCCGTCCGACTCAGGAACGCTTGCGAAATTCTAGAATCCTCGCAACGACGTCCTGCGCTCCTTTTCTGCGATGCACGCACACCGGCACCGAAGATGCAATTGCTGTCCGTCCCTTGCCCGCTGACCCGGCATTCAATCCATATCAGCAGCGACGTATCCGCGGATGCTGCCGCGCTTGCGAGAGTTTGGTCATCGCCTATTCGGCAGCCTCAGCCAGGCGCTCATAGGTTTCCGCCAACCGCGCCAATTGCTCACAGCATCGGGGATCTTGGAAATGGTCGGCCATGGTTCGGCATTCCTCCGCGCGCGCCTTCCAACGGTTGGCGTGAGAGCGAGCCGCGCCGTCTCCTTTGAATCCTGGGGGAAAGCCCGAGGTGATACCGGCAAGTGACCGATAAAATCCGGCGACATCCTGCAATCGCCGCTGGTCGTCGGGATCGCGCGCCTTCCTGGCGCGGGCTTCAAAAAAGGCTGCGGTGTCTGCAAAGCCCATGGTCGTGCCGCACATTAGGAGTGCCGCCATCGACCTCAAGTCTAGTGGAACCCAGGCTAATATTCAAAGTCTTTGGCAGCCCAGATCGTC
>Ga0137415_10003205_pt1 | contig 16240 bp, 22 predicted proteins | sample CZODoug3_1_1_16f_FD_183082 | JGI IMG/M metagenome (GOLD analysis project Ga0137415, IMG submission 183082) | Vadose zone soil fungal communities from Angelo Coast Range Reserve, California, USA - CZODoug3_1_1_16fungal (Hybrid Assembly) | ecosystem: Environmental > Terrestrial > Soil > Vadose...
CCTTAACCAGGAGGCGTGTACCTCTGCGTCTGGGCGAATTGATCGAGACGATCATCGGAGGATGGGGAAACTACTACTGTCCCTCACAATCAGCGCCGCGGCGATGAACAGCCCGGCGACGACCCAAAAGGTTCGGTTCATGAGAGCTTTATTTGATGGCGTGCGATACCCACGCGCCTTTGTTTTGGGAGAGCGAGCCCTCCCCGAGGTTCGCCCACACGCCACTGCCGAGCAACACCATGGCAACGCTTAGTCCGAACAGCTGCCTCCAGGTAACTTTCATTTGGCGCTCCTTGGTTGGACTCACAAGCACCCAGTCCCGGAAGCGTTCCCTGCCGTGGTACATTTAATAGCGGCCTAGTTCATCATTAGGAGGTCGCAATGCTGTTCGTGGATTTTAAGAAGGTCAAAGAGACTGTCTCAATCGAGCAGACAGCTGTCTTGCTCGGACTTCAAACCAAGCCTGCCGGTAGCCAGCTTCGTGCCGCGTGTCCCGCGTGCAAGGAAGGCGGGGACCGCGCCATCGCCAAGCCGCTCGCATGAGAGTAATCACGCGGCGGCAATCGTCTTCCATCGCGTGTCATTCGCGTTTGGAGTTACGCCAGGCTTGGCTGGGTCACTCGAGCTTGCTTTATTGCATTCTTTAAAGTGTAAAGCGATTTCAGCCGCGGCGAGATGTTCCCACCGCTCCGCGTCTGCGAGAAGCTTCCAACTATTGAGAGGGTTAAATACCGCGCTTTGACGGCACAAAGAACCCATGGCGCGATAGCGTCGAACGTTTTCCATTGCCGCCTCCCTATTACTCACGACCTTATTCTCCCTCAAACGTCAGGATCATTATGATTATGCGACAGAACTAATTTGTATTGTGTCAGTTGACTTGACCGACGCCCGCTTCAGTCCTCGGTTATGCAAATGGGGATCAATTCCTTGCGAGGTTCTATGTAGCGGTCCAATGGGTAGGTACAAGCTAATTAGTTAAATTTATGGAAAAGAAGATGAAGTAACGAGCGAGTGCGAGGGAATCCATGTTTTCCCCCCGTGCATTTGCAACTATCGTAATCTTTCAACTAGCACTATGCCAAACGAAAATGCCTCCAACTTGTCTGCTAACCGCTTCAATCCGAGAACCCTACCAGCGCCGCGCTGAGAAGCATTTGCGCCGCTATCTGGGAGAGTTTGATTTCCGCTACAGCAACCGGATTGCGCTCTGCTTCTAAATTCTCTTTGGTCTCCTTTAGGCTCGCGCGGACCTCGCGGGGGCCTAGCTCTGCTGGTAAGCCTTTTGTGGAATCACATTCCAAATAGAAAAACGCCGAGTACCAGAATACATTGTAAACAAGTCGTGGCCGCGTTTTTGGAGCGTTTTTAGGGCGTGGTCAGCAACCTCGCGCTTTGCTCCGATCAGGGCTCGATTATTTCTAAGGGCAGAAAATGCGCCGAGGACTACGTCCACGAGCTGCAAAATTGGTTCGGCTTCGGAGTCTAGGCAAGTGATGCTGTCAACGCATTGCGGGTTTGTTCTATATCGCCGAACACCGTCCGCATTTAGACCAGCTTTGAGGTGCGGAAGAATGGACGTGCAATCGCCATTGTCGGGCCGGATAAACAAGCGATCCCACTTCCCATAATGTTTCACGGCTCTGTGTAGCAACAGTTCATAGAACATTCGGCTTGTAGTATCGAAACGCCGTCGCTTGTAATCGTTGTGATCATATTTATCGAAAGGCGCGAACCGGATGTGAAAGTCGACTCGCCCCTGGTCTGACAGGAGCCAGAAATAGTCGATAAAATCGATACGGGCTTGCTTCTCGTGTTTACTAATATTGTTCCACTTGATCTCACCTCTTGCTCCGTTTGTCCTCCGTATCTTGGCGAGTTCATCCGTAAGGATCGGGATGCTGCCCTCTAGAATAACAAGGCCTGCGATCCCCATAAACTCGTCGTTGATGAACGACGATTCGTCGCAAAAGTAGTACCTATGCTTAAGCGGGTAGTTTAATGGCATCGAAAAAGACTCAAATTCAGAAGTTCCGCGAGGCCGCCCGCGACCTCGAAACGGACGACAATGAAAAGCGCTTCAACGAGAAGCTGGGCAAGATCGCCCGCCAGAAGCATCAGCCGAAAAGCCTCTCAAACAGGGGCGTAAGCACGGCGATCAGTCCAGTTATCGCCGTCAACAATTGAATATATTCCGTTAGCTTCATAGGTCTTCTCCCCACGTCGATTCGTTGGGAGAATAAAGCCGTGCGAGAGGCGTCAACCGCTAGATGTTCCATAACATGGCGGGGAAGCTTGCGGGCCTGTCGACGGGTCAAAGCGTGCTGGAGGTCGCCGCAATGTTTTGGGGGCCGTCGTAGGCAGCCCAAGTAATACCGCTCCGCAAGAAGGCGCTTCCGGTTCTACCGAGTCCACTGATCTCCGATGTACGCAGAGGCATCAGGGGCGATATTCTGCCAGGCTGCAACATTGTTCGTTGTGTCGGCTACATAAACGGTATCCGACCCGTCCATGACGGCCCAGACGGCATCGCAAGCCTACTTAGCGGTTAGCACCGAGTTCACATACCAATACGACTTGTGGATTTTGGCCCAGCCGCCAAGTGTTTTGATCTTCGCAATGACGGCTTCGTAGTTCTGCCCCGAGACATTCAGGTCATATGAAATGTGCAGATTATTCCCCATAGGAATCTCCAGTTGATTCGCGATCGTGTATCAACCTAACCGATTCTCACTTCCTTTCGAATGGGTTTGCGAAGTGCACAATCCCGCCGCTGAAACAAGAATAGCTGTAAAACGATTAAATCTGGCGCAGCTCTATCTCCCAATCTGGTCGCAAAGACTGCAGGTGTAGCTTGCTTCCCGTAATATTGTTGGATCATCTGGACCGAAGTACCCATGTTCCGTGCAACTACGAACACACCAATTCCGTTTCGCAGCGCCGTCACTGCATAGTAATGACGAAGGCTGTAGAGGGCATATTTTTCGCCGAAGCTGTTCCTGATTACACCGCCTCTTTCAGGGCCGCATCCAACTGATCAATAAGCGACTAGACCTTGCAGCCGTCCGGCATCACGAACAGACGGCCCCCCGGCTCCCGCGAACGTCGTTTGCCAAAAATTTATCTGACGGGACCAATCCCACAACCACAGGAGCCGCCATTTTTGGCAATGAGCCCACTGATCATTGCTGCGGTGCAACATTTTGCTTGCTTTTTAGGCAGTGGCGCCCCTATACAGCGTCCAGATCAATAGCTCGGGGATCGCCTCCAAGAATGATCGACCAAGGAACCTTTAGCCATGACCGATTTTGCCAGCGTTCAGAAGCATCTTACCTCAATCACAACTGCTCAGACCGATTTCGCCAAGTCGTCGTTCGAGGCGAGCAAGGCATACTTTGAAAAGCTCGCCGGTGTGAAGTCACCCGATAAGTTCTTTGAACTCACGACGGAATACGCCAAGTCGGCACAAGAAACGTTCGTTGCCGAAGCGACCAAGATCGGCGACCTGTATAAGGCATTTGCCAAGGAAGCGTTCACCCCCTTCACTTCAAGCCTTTTGCCGAAGTGAGCGCATAAACAAAATTTCAGGCAATGTAGCCTACTGGCTATCCAGCAGCCTTCGGCCGCTTCATTTTGGAAGCGGCCGTCTCAGAAAAGCACAATGCCACCGAGCCGAATATCTTGGCGGGCGGCATTGCGTATCAAAACTGGGCTCTAAAATCCCCAGCACCGCTATGTCAGCAAAGAGCATGCCGGGTTCTAATCCCCCAGCCTGGTCGCGAACACGGTCGGCGCGGCCTGCTTGCCGTAGTACTCTTGGATTATCTGGACCGAGGTCCCCATGTTTCGGGCGACTTCGAACACATCAATTCCGTTTCTCAGCGCCGTCACTGCAATGAGATGACGGACGCACCATGCCCGTTCGACACATATCGGTCGCAAGTAACTACAGTAGCACTTTGAGTCCCACTGCGCGGGCCCAGATTCAAAACGATTCAATTCGGGCAAAACGGCATCTGCGACGCTTTGCTTTGCTCGACATGGTTGCCGACAAGCTGAGATGATGCGATGTCGCACGACGTAACTTCGTATGGGGAACTAGCCTTGGAAACTACAAAGTTTTGCTCAAGGGCGGTTTACCTCAGCGTTAGATTCGAAGAATTTCTTAATTCCAGCGGAAAATTTCGTCCAGTTGCACGATAGCGATGTATCTTCGCACACGCCATCTGATCGAACCACTGAGCTACGTGCTCTCGGGATCGGAACGTTAGTCGGAGCGATCACCACAGGTAGTCCGGGCGGGGATATCGACCCCGCGACACGATCGTCCTGCAAATCTGGTTGCGCCATTCGGTTTTGCTTTTCTGCAAGGGCTGCCGCAACTGCTTCTTGCCTTTGGGCATCCAAATATGACGTGTACTGTTCGTCGAAATATCTCAGCTCTTTTGGTGTTGGGTTCGGACCAGCAATATCAAAATGGCGATTCTGTAGAAAATCATAATACGTGTATCCGCCGCCCATCTTGCGCCGGCCTACGAACTGCTTGCCGCACTCAGCCATCAACGTCATGCGCTCATCTTTGGATGATGAGGTCTTCTCTGCTTTGTCAGAGCATTGTTCAAAATCTTGCGGGCTGTACTGAGGCCAACGCTGAACACCAAACCACGTCAACGTGCCGACAGAGCAGCCGATGAACGAGACGGTGACAAGCCTGACGTTGAGCTTGGTTCTCACATAACTTCTCATGAAGACAGCACCGCTTTTTCATACAAGCTCGCTTCGCCGCAAAACTATCCAATAAGATTGTACCGTACGCAGCCCTGCAGTACCTCTCAATGTTGCAGCTTAGCTACAGCCCGCTCAATTATTTTTTCGGCTTCGGCTTACGCCTTTACGTGCAAAAAACGTGGGGAGAAAATCCAACCGGAATAACATTGCAGGCCTCAAATGCGGCAGGTCAGAATCGTCAGAACAGTTTTCTCATTAGTGGCAATCGCCAGCTCGATCGTCGTTCTCAGTTGGATTGGCCTTGCGCTCTTAGGTTTTTAGGCGACCTGCGGTTCTTTTGGGCTTGCTGCGGTCGATCGTGGCTCACTAGTATCCGCAGAATCCGACAGCATCGCCGGACAGTTCCCGTTACCTATGACGCAGCTTCTCCCATTGATCTCTAAATACCGCAAAACGTAGTTTGCTTCCCATAATATTATTGGATCTGGGCCGAAGTTACCATGTTCGCAACCTCGATGCGCTTTGTAGTCCCTTATGCCGATTTACTGCATTTCATCACATGAAGTTCTACTCCCGCGGCGGGAGATCGAGTTGGTGAAATGTCAACTGTACTCAACAAGAGGTCCTCAAAGTCGAATGTAAAGAGCCTCACGATTCCGCCAGGAAGTTCTTCTCGCCAACCCACTATCTGATGCATGTTGGTAAAATCCCGTGCAATTTCCCAAACACTCTTACCGTGCTCTGTTCGAAATGCAGGCCGGGTTGGATCCTTGATTATTTTGAGGGTCGTTTTGTCGGCGACCTGAAGTCTATAGCGTATCAACGGCGTTTCGAAATCACCTCCGTTGATTGTTATTTCCTTAGAGGGAAGATCCGGCAATTGCGTCTTTGCGGCAAACGATTGGTAGCAATCAACAGTCACAGCAGGCAGTGATTCGGGAGATCGTTGTGCGTGGGCATTTGAGAACGTAGAGATGGCCAAAATCAATCCAAGACTGAGTGCTTTCATGTTATACCCTCCATGTGGCAAGGTCGCAACTCCGACTAGTTCTAAACAAGCAGGGACGGCCGAGGCCGAGATGTTGGCGACGAAGTGAAAGAGACTGGCACAAAGCAGACGGAGATTAAATGTCTGGGCATGCAATGGCACCGGCTAACCCAATCCACCTTCAGTGGACTATGCCTGCGACCCTGCCCTCCCAAGCTCCAGCGCTCTATAGGGGTATGCCCCTGCATAAGTACCCGTACTAATATATTCTATTAGTAGACCCTCTTATGATCGGGGATAGGGCGTTAGCGTGTATTGTCTCGGTGGAAAGAGAAGGCCGAGCCGTAGAGGCACTCTTGTTGAGCGAGTTCGACCTCGGGAGTGTCGATATTGCAATTGACGCTTTACAGAAAGCCAAAGCGGGAATGATCGGCTTTATTATATATCTATCGAATAATCTCGACGAGTGACGATCGAATGAAGGTCCCCGAGAGGCGCTGACATGAGCGAAGAGCACATACCGATTCTGTACGACCTCCCCGCAACCCTTCATAAGTGGCCCTCGCTTGAGGCTAGACGGCACGTGACCGGCGAAACCATCCACGCACATCCCGTCTACAGCGGGACGCTTGCTGGGTGCATCAGGGAATCCTTAGCGAAACCGATCAGCCAACGCCCGCTGTATGAAATATTTACCGACCGGCAAGCAGGGCTGCGGGACTCAATTCTGAGTTCCAATTATATTTCAGAAATATCCGAGCGACACGATTTTCCAAAAGATTAGGACGCCGCGCTAATCCATCGCCTCGGAAAGTAGATCGGCCTGACTATTTCTATCTGGTGGTGGATCCCGCAGGTTTATTCGAGTTCGATCGCTTGATATTTTCCGTTTTCGTCAAGCGCCGTTCCCCAGATCTTGTGTGATGCCTGGTGTTCGGCGCGGCCGAAATTGAGCACCGTGCCAAGGCCGAGATCGAGATTTTGGGTGTTCTCGAGTACGTCAATCAGTTTTTCCGTATCGAACTGGGGTCCGGCACGCTTGAGGCCCTGAATCAGTGCATTGGCGGCCAGATAGCCTTCGAGCGACACGTAATCCGGCGCCTCGCCAGGAAAATATTTGGCCAGGGCATTCTTGTATTCGAGAACCGCACTCGAATAACCGGAAACCGCCGGCACCACTTGCGTCACGATGACGCCGGAAGCATAGCGCGGTCCCAACAGCATCAATTCATCGGCAAGCGCGGTGCTGCCCACGAACGACACGTTGGTGTAAAGCAATCCAGGATAGAGGTCGTGCGTCCTCTCGATGAACTTTGCAGCGGCCCGATAAGTTGCCACCATGACCACCGCCTTGATTGGCGGCTTCTGCAATTTCAACTGATTGATCGCTTCGTCCACATCCACGGTGTTTCGCTTGTAGTTGAGCCGCACGATCGCGGCGTCACTGGCGCCGAGCGAGCGTACGGCCTTTGCGACACCGGCGAATCCCGAATCACCGTAGGTATCCTGCTGGGCGAAGACAGCGATCTGCCTGGGCGGTATCCGGCGTAATTTCACCAGGTAGCGCACCACGGCGTCGGTTTCCTCGGCATAGCTCGCGCGATAGTTGAATACATAGCGATCGGGAGGATCGTGGCGGAGCACATTCGCACCGGTGAAAGCGCCGAAGAACAGCATCCGCCGCTCCAGCGCATAGGGGACGGCGACCACCGCAGTGGGCGTTCCAACATTCCCGATGACGCCGAATACCTGGTCTTTCTCGTAGAGCTGCTTCATGGCATCGGGCGTGCGCGACGGCTCGTAACCGTCATCAGCCGCGATGAGCTTAAGCATCCGGCCTTCCACTCCGCCGGTCTCGTTGACCCGGTTGAACGCAGTATCGATGCCGAGCTTCATCTGGCGGCCAAGCTCTTTTGCAGAGCCGGAAAACGGCGCCGCCATTCCGAACCGGATTTCTCGATCGGTTACGCCGCGGACCGGGGTGGAACTGACGGGGACCGGGGCGGTTGGCGCGGTAGCGGCCGCGGCAGACGGCGCGATAACGGCGGACAAACTTGGACTTGGACTTGGGCCGGGCCCGGCGATCGACCGTTCGAGATCGGCAAGCTGGCGGTCTGCGGATCTGCAATCAATCCTTCCCGTTGTCACGGCGCCGCGGCCGTCCGCGACACTGCGATCGAGCAGTTGCGTAAGGTCGGAGCGCTCGGCCTCGTTGGACGAGGCCTCGGTGATCACAGCGGTGAACTTATCGACGATGAGCTGAATCCGGGGCCGCGCGATGTCCCGGCAGGCCAACGCCGAACCAACGATCGGTCCGACCCGGCCCGCAAGATCGCGTACCACGTCGGTCTTGTCACCAGCCGCTGCGCCCGCAGTGCCTGCAAGCAACGCACTAAACAAAAAGATAGTCAAACGAGTGGTCATCGTAAACCTCCACGAGGCTAAGGTGCTTGGGTGCTATTGTCTCGATCAGCCATTGTAACATTTTTGTCAAACGCGTCTTTGTCAAACGCATCGTCAGTGCGGCGACTGCCCTTCTGGGCGATAGCACCGATATTATTCAAGCTCGATCGCCTGGTACTTCCCGTTGTCGTCAAGCGCCGTTCCCCAAATCTTGTGCGAAGCCTGGTGTTCGGCGCGGCCAAAACTGAGAGAGGCTCCAAGGCCCAAGTCGAAATTGCGCGTATTCTCCAGGACGTCGATCAGCTTTTCGGTGTCGAGCTGCGGCCCCGTGCGCCTAAGCCCCTGGATCAGGACGTTGGCCGCAACATAGCCCTCAAGCGACACATAGTCCGGCGCCTCGCCGGGAAAATATTTGGCCAGGGCATTCTTGTATTCGAGAACCGCACTCGAATAACCGGAAACCGCCGGCACCACTTGCGTCACGATGACGCCGGAAGCATAGCGCGGTCCCAACAGCATCAATTCATCGGCAAGCGCGGTGCTGCCCACGAACGACACGTTGGTGTAAAGCAATCCAGGATAGAGGTCGTGCGTCCTCTCGATGAACTTTGCAGCGGCCCGATAAGTTGCCACCATGACCACCGCCTTGATTGGCGGCTTCTGCAATTTCAACTGATTGATCGCTTCGTCCACATCCACGGTGTTTCGCTTGTAGTTGAGCCGCACGATCGCGGCGTCACTGGCGCCGAGCGAGCGTACGGCCTTTGCGACACCGGCGAATCCCGAATCACCGTAGGTATCCTGCTGGGCGAAGACAGCGATCTGCCTGGGCGGTATCCGGCGTAATTTCACCAGGTAGCGCACCACGGCGTCGGTTTCCTCGGCATAGCTCGCGCGATAGTTGAATACATAGCGATCGGGAGGATCGTGGCGGAGCACATTCGCACCGGTGAAAGCGCCGAAGAACAGCATCCGCCGCTCCAGCGCATAGGGGACGGCGACCACCGCAGTGGGCGTTCCAACATTCCCGATGACGCCGAATACCTGGTCTTTCTCGTAGAGCTGCTTCATGGCATCGGGCGTGCGCGACGGCTCGTAACCGTCATCAGCCGCGATGAGCTTAAGCATCCGGCCTTCCACTCCGCCGGTCTCGTTGACCCGGTTGAACGCAGTATCGATGCCGAGCTTCATCTGGCGGCCAAGCTCTTTTGCAGAGCCGGAAAACGGCGCCGCCATTCCGAACCGGATTTCTTGATCGGTTACGCCGCGGACCGCGGGGCCGACCGAAACCGGTGCGGTTGGCGCGGTGGCCGCCGCGGCGGCAAAAGACGATGATGCGCTAGACGCGGCGGCGGCAACCGAAGGCGGTGCGATGACGGCAGGCAAGGCCGGCGTGGCGATCGAGCGTTCGAGATCGGCAAGCTGGCGGTCTGCCGATCTGCAATCAATCCTTCCTGACGTCACGGCGCCGCTGCCGTCCGCGACACTGCGTTCAAGCAGCTGCGTAAGGTCGGAGCGCTCGGCCTCGTTGGACGAGGCCTCGGTGATTACGGCCGTGAACTTATCGACGATGAGCTGAATCCGGGGCCGTGCGATGTCCCGGCAGGCCAACGCCGAACCAACGACCGGTCCGACCCGGCCCGCAAGATCGCGTACCACGTCGATCCTGTCACCGGCCGCTACCCCCCCACCACTAGCGAGTAAAGCACCGAATATAACCAGCAGGCTCCTTGAGATCAGGCTCTCAATAGGCATCGTCGTTCTCTCAGCGTCTCGGCTATCGATTGCGTAATCAAGGTGCTGAGGGCGGCGTAGGTTTTTGCTGCCATTGTACGAATTGCTGAAGCAGCGTGTCGGACTCCTCGCGCGTGACTGGCTGGGTGGTGGTTGGGGGTGACGCTAGGATCGCCTGAAACTCGGCAAGAGCCGGTTTCGCGTCATCGTCTTTTTGACGTGGCTGAGACAGAGCGGTCTTTAACGACTGCAAAAACCCGGAAACGGATGAACCCTCGCCGTCAGGTTGTCGCGCATAGTCTCGCGAAGCCGGCACCATGATGACAAAGAACAGCGCTACGATGGCCGAAACGCCGATCGCTGCAGCGAAGCGGCCGGCGACGCTGAGTATCGCCATTCGCCGATCCAGTTCGCGCACGAAGCCCGGCGGCTCGTGCATCACCTCAGGGTCGAGTGGATGCCGCAGAGACTCGGCAACCGCTTCCTCGAGCAAAGCGTCGAACGAATGTGGAGGTGAATTGGGGCGGCCCAGGCTCTGAGATTTCGGGCCCGGAGATTTCGGGCTCTGGGATTTTATTTCAGCGGGAGGCAATGGCTCAGCTCTTTCACGTAGCCAGCGTGGCGCATAGTACAACTGGTCGTTCGGATTGAGAGGGTCCTTCTCACCTAAGCTACTCATACGCCACTCCTCATCGCTCGGTTACACTTGGTTGTTGTATCGCAGTTACCCGCTCGGCGCTGCAGTAACTGGCCTGTTGGATCTTGTTCTGGTTAATCGGCAAATGTTCCAAGCAATGAAGTCTGTCGCACCGAAAGACCCGCGATCGGTTCGAACGAGTTGTAAAGTCTGGATGTTGAATCACGCCAAGCGATGCAAAATCAGCATCGTTCGATGTCACCTGCGTCAGTCGACGAGACATACCCCGAGACCGCGTTGCCCACGCCGCTTCCATTGCCTCATCCCCTCGGCAATTGCCCACCTTGAACGGCGGCGGAAATGACCCTCAGCTTTTAGCACAGGAGATCACCGGCATGTGATGGAACGGTGACCGGACATTAGTAGGTCCGAAACTAGACGAAACTGAGGTAACATTTTGCGCCATTGCAATCTTAAGGGAATGTTAATTTTTTTGGGAGTCGTTTTTTTTGCCGTTTACGGGCCGAACTTCCTCGGAATCCGGGGTCCGCGCAAATGCGCCACAATTATCGCAGTGATTGGGTTGATTGAGCTTGCTGATTCGCGACGTCGAATCGCGCGCGTCGGGGCTCGAAAGGATCGTTAATCAATCGTTAACCAAGATCGCCCATTATTAATTAATCATTCGATAAGAAAGGCGAGTTGACCATTATGGGGGCAAGGGCGGAACCAAAACGCCAGCAGGTGCGCCTCCGGGGCCGCTCCTATGTTGCCTTTGTGTTCTGTCCTGTCGTGCCGATCGTGGGCTGGCTTGAAGAAATAGACGCGACGCTCGCTCGCTCGCCCGGGTTTTTTGTTGGCAAACCTGTGGTGCTCGACCTATCCGCCGTGGATCTGAGCCAATCCGCTATCGCGCACCTCGTGGCAAGCCTTGAAAACAGGAATATTCGCGTTCTCGGCATCGAGGGCGTCGAGGCGGCTCTCGTCACCACGAGCATGCCGCCTTTACTCACCGGCGGACGCCATTGCGTGGTCCAGCAGAGTAAACCGGAAAAGCCGGAAGCCAAACCGAAGCCAACGTCCCTGCTGCTCGAAAATCCGGTGCGCTCCGGTCAATCGGTTATTTTTACCGAAGGCGATGTGACAGTGCTGGGTTCGGTCAGCTCGGGCGCGGAAATTGTCGCCGGGGGATCCATCCACATTTACGGAACGCTTCGCGGCCGCGCGATGGCGGGTGTCAATGGCAATCCCGCCGCGCGGATTTATTGCCAGAAAATCGAGGCCGAGCTTCTGGCCATCGACGGCTACTACCAGACCGCGGAACAAATAGACGTCACCCTGCGCAATCGGCCAGCTCAAGCGTGGCTCGAAGGCGACATCATGAAAATTACACCGCTGAATTAACCGAGTAAGGAGGGTAAGAATGGCCAAAGTTCTGGTCGTGACGTCAGGCAAGGGTGGCGTTGGAAAGACCACTTCCACGGCCGCGCTCGGGGCGGCGCTCGCGCAAAGCGGAGAAAAAGTCGTAGTCGTCGACTTCGACGTCGGTCTGCGCAACCTCGATCTCGTCATGGGGGCGGAACGACGGGTCGTGTTCGACCTCATCAATGTGGTGCAGGGCGTTGCAAAGCTTTCGCAAGCTCTCATTCGCGACAAGCGCCTGGAGAATTTGTGGCTGCTGCCGGCATCCCAAACCAGGGACAAGGACGCTCTGACAGACGAGGGGGTCGGGAGCATCATCGCGGAACTGCGAACCAAGTTCGATTGGATCATCTGCGACAGCCCCGCGGGTATCGAGCGGGGTGCCACGCTTGCGATGCGCTATGCGGACGAGGCTGTCATCGTCACCAACCCCGAAGTCTCGTCGGTGCGGGACTCCGACCGGATTATCGGGATGCTCGATTCAAAAACCGTGAAGGCCGAGAAGGGCGAGCAAGTGAAGAAGCACGTATTGATCACCCGATACGATACGGCGCGCGCAGCACGGGGCGAAATGCTCACCATCGAGGACATCCTTGAAATCCTTGCGACCCCGCTTCTCGGCATCATCCCAGAGAGCCAGGACGTTCTGCGGGCGTCGAACGTCGGATCTCCCGTCACTCTGAATAACGCCGCGAGTACGCCGGCTCGCGCCTACACCGACGCGGCCCGTCGCCTGATGGGCGAGACCGTCGCCATGCTGGTGCCGACCGCGCGCAAAGGCTTGATGGACCGACTGTTGGGACGGAGGGCCGCATGACCGCGAGTCTGCTGCGGTTCTTCAGGGGCCGCACTGCTTCCGCGCCTGTTGCACGGGAACGGCTGCAGATTCTGCTGGCGCATGAACGCAGCCTGCGCGGGCGACCTGACTTGCTGGAACTGCTGCGGGAAGAAATCCTAGCCGTGGTGTCGCGGCATGTCGTGCTCGATCCGGATAAGGTTATCGTCAAGATGGAGCGGGGCGAAAGTGTATCGACGCTGGAGGTCGATATCGAATTGCCCAACGGATTCGAGAGGATCGCGGCGGCTGGCTGACGATCGGGCTTATCAGGAACGAGCTTCACGCGCTTGCGGAGAGATGGACGTCGCAGCGCGATAATTTCAGGATAATCTGTCGATCGTATCTTCGATCGGGGTTGATCATGAGCTCGACGCGACCTGCGCTTCCCATGACCGGCGGCTGCCCGTGCGGTGCCATCCGCTACCGGATCGCGTCGTTTCCGCTGCTGCTCTACACCTGCAATTGCACCTGTTGTCAGCGCTCATCCGGCAGCGCGTTCGCGCTCAACATGCCGGTCCGTGCAAAGGCTTTTCACATTCTGCGGGGCGAGCCAAAGGGATGGCACCGCACTTCGCCGAGGGGCGTCCTGGTCATATCCTGGTTCTGTGGCGACTGCGGCGGCCGAATTTACGGCGAACGAGCCGGACGTCCGGAGTCAATGAACCTTCGCGCCGGCACACTCGACTATACAAAATGGCTACATCCGATCGCGCATATGTTCATCGGCAGCGCGCAGCCGTGGGTTTTGCCCGCGGCCAACGCCGAGTGCCACGAGAGAGGCCCCGACGACTTCGGGCCGCTGGCCGAGAGGTGGCGCGCGATGTGGCCGGAATTCTTCCCGCAAAAATAGTTCCATTTTTTCAGGAACCGTTTGATGCCGCGGAGGTTTGTCCCCAGTCAGGGGTTGGTATGAACGCCGTCGAAAACCTCGCCACCAAGGCGAAATCTGGCATTTGGGGGCTCGACAACATTTTGTCGGGGGGATTTTCACGTGGCCATGTGTTTTTGGTGGAAGGCGCGCCGGGGACCGGCAAGACCACGGTGGCGCTGCAATTTCTGCTCGAAGGCGCCAAGGCCGGGGAGAAATGTCTCTACATTACCCTGTCCGAGACCGAGCGCGAGCTGCGCGACGGCGCGGCGTCCCACGGCTGGGCGTTGGACAACGGTATCGAAGTGTTCGAGTTGCTGCCGGTGGAAAGCTTGCTGGATTCGGAGCAGCAGCAAAGCCTGCTCTATTCTTCCGATCTTGAACTCGGTGAAACGACGAAGCAGATTTTCGAGGCCGTCGACCGCGCCAGGCCGGACCGGGTGGTCCTCGACAGCCTTTCCGAAATCAGGCTGCTGGCGCAAAGCTCGCTGCGCTATCGGCGGCAGATACTGGCGATCAAGCATTATTTCGCGAAATTCAGCACCACCGCGATGCTGCTCGACGATCTGACCGCTGACGTCGCCGACAAGACGGTGCACAGCGTCGCCCATGGCGTGCTCCGCCTTGAGGAACTGGCGCCGTCCTATGGCCCGGAGCGGCGGCGCGCGCGCGTCATCAAATATCGCGGCGTTAGATTTCGCGGCGGCTATCACGATGCCATCATCAGGACCGGTGGCCTGAACGTGTTTCCGCGGCTGGTGGCGTCGGAATTTCGCAGCAATTTTGTCCGTCACAAAATGTCGAGCGGCATCGCCGAACTTGACCGGCTGTTGGGCGGTGGCGTCGAGACCGGTTCGAGCACGCTTATTCTCGGTCCCGCCGGTACCGGCAAATCGCTCGCCGCGATCGTGTTTGCCGTCGCGGCCATCAAGCGCGGCGAGAAGGCGGCGTTGTTCGTCTTTGATGAAGAACTCGGTCTTTTGTTCTCGCGCATGAAAGGCATGGGCATCGATCTCGAAGAAATGCAGCGCTGCGGCAACCTTTTCATCGAACAGGTGGATGCGGCGGAATTGTCGCCGGGCGAATTCGCGCACCGCGTCCGCCACCGGGTCGATGAAGATCGCATCAGGACCGTGGTGATCGACAGTCTCAAGGGTTATCAGGCCGCGATGCCCGAGGAAAATTCGCTGATCCTCCACATGCACGAATTGCTGCAATATCTGAACCGCCGCGGTGCTGCGACGTTCATGACGGTGGCGCAGCATGGGCTGGTCGGCGACATGAAAGCGCCGATCGATGTAACCTATCTGGCGGACACGGTGATCCTGCTGCGCTATTTCGAGGCGCTTGGCAGGGTGCGACGGGCGATGTCGATCATCAAGAAACGCACCGGCGCACATGAGTCCACGATTCGCGAATATCAAATTGATAGCCGGGGCCTCACGATTGGCCATCCGCTCGACGGATTTCAAGGGATTCTTCGCGGCGTGCCGGTCTACACCGGCGAAGACCAGCCGTTGTTGCAAGAGTTGGCTCCGTGAAGCCCGGTGCATCCTCCGAGCGTGCTGTCATTCTCGCGCCGACCGGACGCGATGCCTCGGTGGCCGCGGCGCTGATCAAGGAGGCGGGGTATTACGCCGATGCCTGCGGCGATCTCGCGGCCCTGATGCGCGAGATCGAAGGCGGGGCGGGCCTTGCAGTGATCGCCGCCGAAGCGATCAAGACCGCGGACTTGCGCGGCCTGATGCGTTGGCTGAACGACCAGCCGGCATGGTCGGATTTTCCGATCGTGCTGTTGACGCATCAGGGCGGTGGTCCCGAGCGCAATCCGGATGCGGTGCGGCTGGGGCAAGTGTTGGGCAATGTCACCTTCATCGAACGTCCGTTCCATCCGACCACGCTGGTGAGTGTTGTTGGCTCCGCCGTCAGGGGCCGGCGCCGCCAGTACCAGACCCGCGCGATACTTGCGGATCTCACCGAAAGCGAAGGTCTGCTGCAGACCGCGCTGGACGCCGGCCATCTCGGCGCCCTCGAACTGCATCTTCCCGAGTTCGAACTCGAAGCGTCCGACGCCTGCAGGGCGTTTTTCGGACGCAAGCCCGGCGAGCCTTTTTCATATCAGGATCTGGTGGCGGCGGTTCATCCCGAGGATCGGGCGAGACGCCTCGAGGTGCTGAATCAGGCCATCGCAACCGGCAGCGACTATAGCATCGAATACCGCAATATCTGGCCCGACGGATCGCAGCATTGGGTCGACGTCCGCGCGCGGGCGGTGCGCAGGCCCGACGGCAGCCTCAAATCGCTGGTGGGCGTCTCATCCGATATCACCGCGCGCAAGGTCGCCGAAATCGAACGCGAGAATCTGCTGGCGCAATTGGCGGCTGAGCGCACGGCGCTGGCGGAACTGACGGCGACGCTCGAACAGCGTGTCGAACAACGCACCGCCGATTTGATGAAGGAAGTGGCGGCGCGCGAAAAAGCGCAGGAGCAGTTGCGGCACGCACAGAAGATGGAGACGATCGGTCAGCTCACCGGCGGCGTCGCGCATGATTTCAACAATCTGCTGATGGCGGTGATGGGCAATCTCGATCTGTTGCGCAAGCGCATTCCCGACGATCCACG
>Ga0137415_10003206_pt1 | contig 16240 bp, 16 predicted proteins | sample CZODoug3_1_1_16f_FD_183082 | JGI IMG/M metagenome (GOLD analysis project Ga0137415, IMG submission 183082) | Vadose zone soil fungal communities from Angelo Coast Range Reserve, California, USA - CZODoug3_1_1_16fungal (Hybrid Assembly) | ecosystem: Environmental > Terrestrial > Soil > Vadose...
GCTTTCTCGCTACCCGCTCCTCACATATCGGACAGCTCGCGCACAGCCGGCGCCGCCAGTTTGGCCGTCAGTCGGGGCGAATCCCGCCACGACCAGACGACAGGAGACACCATGCCTCGCGCCACAACGAACCGCCGGATCTACTGGGCGGCCGCGCCGCTCGCCGCGCTGACCCTGGTCGGGGTGGCCGCCTGCGGCTCCCATTCCGGCTCCGGCTCCGGGGCGGCTGCCTCGGCGCACCCCCGCTCCGCGCAGATGCAGGCGTTCACCCAGTGCCTGGCCTCGCACGGGGTCACGCTGCCCGCGCGGTCGCACGACGACGGGGCGCCGCCGAGCGCAATCCCGGGCGCCGCCGCGGACGGCACCGCCGCTGATGGCTCCGGCGGTGGGGGCCGGGGGCACGGCGGCGACATGACCACCCCGCCGCCCGGGGTGAACCAACAGGCCTGGGACTCCGCGCGGGCCGCCTGCGCGAGCCTGGCCCCCACCCCGCGCACCGCGCCCACCAGCACCACCAATTCCTGACTTCGGCGACAACCCGGGCCAGGCCTGTGATCGGGTACCGGCCGCGACGGCGGCCGGTACCCCATCACCGATCGGCCAGCGGCCCCTCGGCTGGTGCCTAATCGATTGACCTAACCGAGATGGTGACCAGCCCAGCGGCCAACGCGGTCCGGACAGGACCGCGGCCACAGCGCTGACCTGCACTATCCGGAGGTGAACCGATACACTTGGCCACGGATCTTTCCTTCCGCCGCGCGCCGTGTCACAGTTTTGCTTAATCGTTTGAATGACGTCGCCGGAGCCGGGTCGGGGGTAGCTGCGTGGCGATCCGGATGCGGGATGTCGCGCGCCTCGCCGGGGTCTCTGAGGCGACCGTGTCGCTGGCGCTGGCCGGCAGCCCCCGGATCTCCTCGGCCACCCGGCAGAAGGTCACCGAGATCGCCCACCAGGTCGGCTACCGGCCGCACGCCGGGGCGCGCTCGCTGCGCACCGACTCCACCCGGGCGCTCGGCCTGGTGGTCAGCGACGTGGCCAACCCGTTCTTCGCCGAGCTCGCCGGCCAGATCGAGCGGATCGCGGCGGCCGAGGACTACTCGGTGGTGCTGTGCAACTCCGACGAGGATGCCGGCCGCCAGGACCGGTACCTGTCCAGCCTGTTGGCCGGCAGCCGGGTGGACGGCGTGATGCTGGTGCCCACCGACGCGATGACCCCGGGCATCCAGGCGGCCGGCACGGACGGGGCCAACCTGGTACTGCTGGACCGGCCGATCGCGGTGCCCGGGCGGGGAGCGGCGGCCACCTGGCTGCGCGGATGCCCGGTGGTGCGCGCCTCCGCGCACGCCGCGCTCGCCGAGGTGACCGCGCTGCTCGCCGGCCTTGGGCACCGCCGGATCGGCATCATTGCGCCGCCGCTACACACCCCGGTCGGCCAGGAGCGGCGGGACCTGCTGGTGGACGGCCTGCTCGCGCAGGGCGTGGCGCGCCGCGACATCACCGTGCTGGCCGGGGACTTCCGCCAGCCGAGCGGCGAGCGGGCCACCGAGCGGCTGCTCGGTCAGCCGCACCCACCGACCGCCATATTCGCCTGCGACGGGTTGATGGCCGTCGGCGCGCTGAAGGTGCTGCGAAGGGCCGGGATGCGGGTGCCGCGCGACGTGTCGTTGATCGCCTTCGACGACGCGCCCTGGTTCGATCTGTTCGACCCACCGCTCACCGCGGTGGCCCAGCCGGTGGCCGAGATGGCCGAGGCGGCGGTGCGAGCCATGCTCGCGTTGCTGCGGGGCGAGTCGCCGACCGGTGCCAACCCGCCCTGCCACCTGGTGCGGCGGGGCAGCTGCGCGCCGCCGCCCGGCCACGCGACAACCACGAACCCACGATGACAGACGAAAGGGACACCCCATGCACATGCACACCAGGCGCCGACTGCGCACCGTCGCCGTCGTCGCCGCCTCGGCGGCCCTGCTGGTCGGGGTGGCCGCCTGCGGCCGGGGCGGATCCAACGCCGGCGGCGGGGGCGGCGGCGACATCCGCATCGCCATCGTGACCCGGGACTTCACCAACCCCTACTGGGCGGCGCTGCGGGACGGCGCACAGGCCGAGGGCACCAAGCAGGGCGTCACCGTGGAGGTTCAGGCCGGCGAGTCGGAGACGGACTCCACCGGGGAGAACGCCAAGCTGTCCACCCTGGCCGGGCAGAACTACAACTGCTTCGGCGTGGTACCGGTGAACGCCACCAACGTGATCACCCCGCTGGTGCCGGTGGCGCAGAAGAAGATCCCGATCCTGAACCTGGACACCCAGATCGACCCACAAGCCTCCCAGCAGGCCGGCGTCTCCTACGCGTCGTTCATCGGCTCGGACAACCTTTCCGCCGGGCAGCAGGCCGGCCAGGCCCTGCTGCAGCGCACGGGCGGGCACGGCGACGTGGCCATCCTGCAGGGCATCGCCGGCGAGCAGAACGGCATCAACCGCCAGCAGGGCTTCTCCCAGGAGGTGGCCGGCAAGCTGAACATCGTGGCCACCCAGCCGGCCGACTACGACCAGGCCAAGGCGCAGACGGTCACGGACGCCATCCTGAAGGCGCATCCGGAGATCACCGGGATCTTCGCCGCCAACGACACCATGGGCCTTGGCGCCGCGCAGTCGGTCCGCAACGCCGGGCTGGCCGGGAAGGTCTCCATCATCTCGGTGGACGGCATCAAGGCCGCGCTGGAGGCGGTCAAGGCCGGCACGCTGAGCGGCACCATCTCGCAGTACCCCTACGCGGAGGGCCAGCTCGCCGTCCAGGCCTGCATCAACCTGGTGCACAACCAGACCGTGCCCACCCGGATCGTCGCACCCATCGCTCTGATCGACTCGAGCAACGTGGACAAGGCGCAGGCGTCCGCCCCGCAGCCATTCGTGCCGTTCGCCAACCCGCTGGCGCCGGGCTCCGGGAAGTGAGCTGAGCATGGTCGACGTCGGCGCGCCGGGGCGAAGTCTCGGCGGGCACCTCTCGGTCGCGGCGGCGGCGCGGTTCGCCGCCCCGATCGGGCTGGTCGCGGTGTTCATCGCGTTCTTCATCGCCACGCCCAACTTCCTCACCGTGGGCAACATCAGCGACCTGCTGGTGTCGGCGGCGATCCTGCTGGTGCTCGCCATGGGCCAGCAGCTGGTGGTCACCGTGGCCGGCATCGACCTGTCGGTGGGCTCCAACCTGCCCTGGTCGGCGGCGGTGCTCGGGTACGCCTACACCCAGGGCTGGGGGCTCGCTGTCTCCGTGCTGCTGGCGCTGCTGGCCGGGCTGGTGGTGGGCGTGGTGAACGGCCTGCTGGTGGCCCGGCTGAACATGACCGACTTCATCGTCACGCTCGGCTCGCTGTCCGTGGTCAGCGGCATCACCCTGCTGCTGACCCAGGGCAACACGGTGGCGGTGAACTCGTCGGCGCTGCGCGGGCTGGCGCTGAACGGGATCGGCCCGGTGCGCTGGTTCTGGGTGGTGGCCTTCCTGGCCGCCGCGCTGGTCGGGTTCCTGCTGTTCCGCACCCGCACCGGCACCTACCTGCTGTCCACCGGCGGCAACATCGACGCGGCGCGGGAGGCGGGCATCCACGTCAACCGCATCCGGCTGATCGCCTACGCCAGCTCCGGGCTGGCCTGCGGGCTGGCCAGCGTGCTGTTCGTGGCCCGCACCGGCGGCGCCGACCCCAGCCTGCAGACCGACCTGCTGCTCAGCTCGATCGCCGCCGTGGTGCTCGGCGGGTCCAGCCTGTTCGGCGGCAAGGCCTCGGTACTCGGCTCGGTGGCCGGCGCGGTGCTGCTGCAGAGCCTGATCAACGGGTTCACCCTGCTCGGCATCTCGCAGTACTACCAACCGATCGCGGTCGGCGGCGTGGTGCTCGGTGCGGCCTTCATCTCTCGGTTCCAGAAGTAGGGGGCACGCGATGGCAGATACGGCAGGCACAGCGGAGGGCTCGGGTTCCGGGTCGGGGTCCGGCTCGGGGTCCGGATCAGGGATCGCCACCGACCCGCCGTTGGTGGAGATCACCGGGCTGCGCAAGTCCTTCGACGCGGTGCACGCGCTGCAGGGGGTGGACCTGACGCTGGCCGCCGGCGAGGTCACCGCGCTGCTCGGCGACAACGGCGCGGGCAAGTCCACGCTGGTGCGCTGCCTGACCGGGGTGCATCCACCGGACGCCGGGGAGATCAGGTTCCGCGGCGAGCCGATCAGACTGAGCTCCCCGGACGACGCGCGGCGGCTGGGCATCGAGACCGTGTACCAGACCCTGGGGCTGATCGAGGACCTGCAGGTCTGGCAGAACCTGTACCTCAATCGGGAGCTCACCGCCGGGTTCGGCCCGTTCCAGGTGCTGGACAAGAAATCGATGATCTCGCACAGCAGGGACATCCTCTCCCGGCTGGACGTGGACGTGCCGAACGTCCGGGCCACGGTGCGCCGAATGTCCGGCGGCCAGCGGCAGAGCATCGCCATCGCCAGGGCGGCCAATTGGGGCAAGACCCTAGTGATCATGGATGAGCCCACCGCCGCGCTCGGCGTCCGGGAGACCGCCGCCGTGGAGGCGCTCATCCGTAGGCTCCGCGACTCGGCCGTGACCGTGCTGCTGATCAGCCACGACATGGCGCAGGTGCTCCGGGTCGCGGACTCCGCATACGTACTGCGCCGGGGGCAGACCGCCGCCCGGCGAGCCGTCAAGGACACCACCGGCGACGAGCTCGTCGGCCTGATCACCGGGGCTATCGAAGGAGACGCACATGCCTGAGCCCGGCTCGCCGCTGGTCGTGGTGATCGGCTCGGTGAACATCGACCACGTGGTGGTCGCCGACGCCTTCCCGTCCCCCGGGGAGACCATCCTGGGCAGGACCGCGCAGGTCATGCTCGGGGGCAAGGGGTCCAACCAGGCGGTGGCGGCCGCCCTGGGCGGGGCGCGCACCGCGATGATCGCCAGGGTGGGCGAGGACGCCGAGGGCGAGCGGGCCCGGGACGGGCTGACCGCGAAGGGCGTGGACGTGTCCGGCGTGGCCGCCGTGCCCGGCGGGGAGACCGGCACGGCGTGGATCACCGTGGCGGCCGGCGACAACACCATCATCGTGATCTCCGGGGCCAACCACCAGTGGCCAGGCGAGGGCGACCCGACCGACGGCACCGGGGCGGACGCGGCGGTGATGCTGGCGCAGCTGGAGGTCCCGCTGGACGTGGTGCGGCGCGCGGCAGCCGCCTGCCGGGGCCGGTTCCTGCTCAACGCCGCGCCGGCCGCCGAGTTGCCGGACGAGCTGATCGCCCGCTGCGACGTGCTGATCGTGAACGAGCACGAGCAGGCGGTGGTCTCCGGGCAGGCCGACACCGACATCGACCCCACCGACCCGGCCGCGGTTCGCCAGGCGCACGCCGCGCTGCGCGCCCGGGGTGCCGGCGCGGTGGTCACCACGCTGGGCAGCGCCGGCGCGATCGTCACCGACGCCGACGGCACCACCACGGCGATCGCCGCCATCCCGGCCACCGTGGTGGACACCACCGGGGCCGGCGACGCGTTCGCCGGAGTGCTCGCCGCCCGGCTGGCCGCGGGGGACTCCCTGCGCGACGCCGCCCGGTGGGGCACCGCGGCGGGCTCACTGGCGGTCCGCGCGGCCGGTGCCCAGGAGTCCTACGCCGACCTGGACACCCTTCGCGCACTGGTAGCACGTTCCTGGGAAAGGACTGACCGATGAAGCGCACCGGCATCGTGCACGGCGAGTTAGCTCGACTCCTGGCCGGGCTCCGGCACACCGATACGTTCGTGATCTCGGACGCCGGGCTGCCGCTCGCCCCGGGGACGCCGTGTGTGGACCTCGGATACCGCTACGGCCAGCCGCCGTTCATCGACGTGGCCCGGACCGTGCTGGCCGAGGTCGTGGTCGAGCAGAGCTGGGTCTCCAGCCCGGTGCTGGAGCTCAACGCCGAGGTGTACGGCGTGCTTCGCGAGCTGGGACTCGACCCGGCGCCGGTCGACCACGAGGCGTTCAAGGAGATGGCCCGGACCGCGAAGTTCGCGATCCGGACCGGGGAGGACACCGTCTACGCCAATGTGATCTGCCAGGCCGGCGTGGCTTTTGATCTTTAGGAAGCGGAAGTAACGAGTGCCCGCCCGAGGTCGTGAGTGCGTGCGTAGGGTGGCTGGAGCGGGCCTACGCACTCACGAGCCCGTTTCGGCGACGGCCTTGATCCGCTCCAGGGTGGTGCGCATGCCGTTGCGGTTGGTCCGCCCTCGGGCCCAGCCGGCCAGCGCCCAGTACAACCGCAGCGGGAGCGTGTCGGCCAGTTCGAAGGACTCGGTGACGTCGGTGCCGGTGCCACTGGGCTCGAACCGGTAACGCCAGGTGTTCACCGACCGCCCGGCCGCCTCGACCACGAAGCCGAACTCCCGGCCGGGCTCGCAGGCCACGATCCGGCATACCGTCCAGTAGACCGGGCCACGACCGTTGCGCTTGACGTGGCCACGGAAGCGGGTGCCGACAGCCGGGCCGGTGGCGCCGTCCAGCCACTCGGCCTCGAACGTCTCCGGGCTGAACTTGCCCGTGTTGGTGATGTCGCTGACCAGCTCCCAGACCTGTTCCGGGGGGGCCGCCATGTGCACCGTCACCGAGTCACGCATGCGCGCGATCCTACGGCCAGGGCGTGTCCCTCGGATCTATGCCGAGCCGCGCGGTGACGATTGCGTCACACCACCGGGCTATCGGCGCGCGCCGCTGGGCGCACGCGTGTTTAGCTCCCTGCCGGGCTGGGCAAATGATGTTTGGCTCCGACAGAGCCGGCGCGGCCACCCGGCCGTGACACCGGTGGCCGCACGCTCCCCCTGGAGAAGATCAGCATGCCCGCAACTCCCGCACATCGCGGTGCGCAGTGACAAGGCTCGGTGTCATCGGGCACCGGAACATCTCCGAGGAGAGCGAGCCGATCATCGAGGCGGCGCTACGCCGGCTGCTGGTGGCCAAGTGCGGCTCCCGGCTGGTCGGGGTGACCTGTCTGGCCCCTGGCGCCGACCAGCTCTTCGCGCAGACCGTGTTGGACCTCAACGGTCGGCTGGAGGTCATCCTCCCCTCGGCCGACTACCGCGAGTGCTATGTCTCGCTCGACAACGCGGCCACCTTCGACCGGCTGGTCAAGGCCGCTGTGTCGGTGCGGGTGATGGAGTTCCAGCGGTCCTGCCGGCAGGCCCACATGGCCGCCGGCAACGCGATGCTGAGCACCGTCGAGACGCTGGTGGCGATCTGGGACGGCCGGCCGGCGAGGAAGCCGGGCGGCGTGGCCGAGGTGGTCGCCGCCGCCGCGCGGCTCGGGCTGCCCACCTCCATCGTGTGGCCGCCCGGAGCGGCCAGAACACCGCGCCCGTGCGCCACCGCCAGCGTGGGCTGACCTCGGACCTACTCTGACCGGTCCGGCAGCGCGCCGGACCGCTCCAGGTGCGTGACCAGCAGCCGGCCGATGTGTCGGATGTGCTCGACCATGGCGTCCCGGGCGGCGGCCGGGTCGGAGCTGGCCAGCGCGGCCAGGATCGGGCCGTGGTCCTGGGTTGTGGCGTCCGCCCAGCCGTCCACGCGGCCGTAGTAGGTGCGCGGCACGTAGTGCACGAACAGGTTCAGCATCGCGGCCAGCCGGGGCGACCGGGCGGCCCGGTTGATCGTGCGGTGTACCTCGTGGTTGAGCTCGCCCACCCGGTCCAGCTCGCCACCGGCGGCCGCCTGGACCAGCTCCCCCTGCACCGCGCGCAGCCGATCCACCTCCGCCGCGGACAGCGCTCGCGCGGCCCGGGCGGCCAGCTCACCGGCCACGTGCGCCTGCACCGCGAACAGATCGTCCACGTCCAGGCGGCTCAGCGGGACCACCCGGAACCCGCGCCGGGGCTCCCAGCGCACCGCCCCCTCCCCCTGCAGGATCATCAGCGCCTCACGTACCGGGGTGGCGCTCACTCCGAGGCGGTCCGCCACGTGCTCCATCCGGATGAACTCGGACGCGGGCAGCTCACCGACCATGATCGCCTCGCGCAGGTAGGCGGCGACCCGCTCGGACAACTGGCGGGTGCTGCCCAGCCGCACCGCGCCGCCCCGGGCCGGGCTGACCGGTTGCTCGGTCATCGCACCCTCCGCCCCGGGTACCGGGAGCCCAGGTCCGCCGGTACCGCCCGCCCGATCGGTCCCGCCCGCCCGATCGGTGGCGGGACTGCCCGGGCCGGGCTACGTTCGATTTCCCCGGTTCGATTTCCCGGCCCGGTTTTCCCTGCTCGCGATGTTTGAGGAGGCCGGCGTTGAGTACCGCCACTGGTCCGTCCGGAACCACCCCGTCGGAGAGCGCCGGCCCCGGCGCCGACACGCTCTGGCACCCGTTCGCGGCCATGCACCAGGTCCGGCGCAACCGCTTCACCGTGACCCGGGCACGGGACGTCTGGGTGTGGGACGGCGCCGGCCGGCGCTACCTGGACGCCACCGCGGGTCTCTGGTACTGCAACGCGGGCCACGGCCGGCGCGAGATCATCGACGCGATCGCCCGGCAGATGGAGCAGCTGGACGCCTACCAGATCTTCGGCGACTTCGCCAACGAGCCGGCGCTCCGCCTGGCCGACGAGGTGGCCGCGCGTGCCCCGATGGACGGCGCGAAGGTGTTCTTCACCAGCGGCGGCGGGGACTCCATCGACACCGCCGGCAAGCTGGCCAGGGCGTTCTTCCAGGCCACCGGCGAGCCGGAACGCACCGTGCTGATCTCCCGGGAACACGGCTACCACGGCACCCACGGGCTGGGCACCGCGCTGGCCGGCATCCCGGCCAACCGGATCGCCGCGCCATTCGTGCCGGACGTGGTACAGGTCGCCCACGACGACCCCACCGCGCTGGAGAAGGCCATCGCCGACCACGGCGCGGAGCGGGTGGCCGCCTTCTTCGCCGAACCGGTGATGGGCGCCGGCGGGGTGCTGCCGCCTGCTCCGGGCTACCTGGAGGCGTGCGCCGAGATCTGCCGGCGGCACGGCGTGCTGTTCATCGCCGACGCGGTGATCTGCGGTTTCGGCCGCCTCGGCAACTGGTTCGCGATCGAGCGGTTCGGCATCCGGCCGGACATGGTGGTCTTCGCCAAGGCCATCACCAGCGGTTACCAGCCGCTGGGCGGGGTGGTCGTGGCCGGTCACGTGGCCGCGCCATTCTGGGACGAGCCGGGCCGGGTGCTGCGCCACGGGCCGACCTACGCCGGGCACCCCGCCGCCTGCGCCGCCGGGCTGGCCACCATCGCGCTGATGGAGCGGGAGGGCCTGCTCGAGCGGGCCACCGCGCTGGAGGATCCGCTGCTGGACCGGCTCAAGACGGTGGCCGACCATCCGCTGGTGCACGAGGTGCGCGGCGGGGTCGGGCTGCTCGCCGGGGTGGAGCTCGACCCGGAGCGGCTGGCCGCCGAGCCGGGGCTGCCCGGTCGGCTGGCCGGGGCGGTCCGCGAGCGCGGCGTGCTGATCCGCCCGATGGTCTCCTCGATCGGCTGCTCGCCGCCGCTCACCGTCACCGAGGAGCACCTGGACCTGCTCGTCGAGGCCCTTGCCGCCGCCCTGGATGAGGTCCACTAGCGGACTCCTTCCGTCTCCGATCGCCGTCTCCGATCGGCCGCCGGTGCACGGTGTGTGCGGTCGGTCACGGCTACCGGTCGCTGCCCGCGCCGACTGTGGGCCTGCATTTCATATATTCTATGGAAGAACCGGAGGAGAACCAGCATGGCCACCCTGAGCAGCGACGAGCGCGCCATCGTCGAGACCGTGCGGGACTTCGTCGACCGCGAGGTGCGCCCGGTGGCCCGGGAGCTGGAGCACGCGAACGAGTACCCGGAGAAGCTCATCGAGCAGATGAAGCGGATGGGCATCTTCGGGCTGGCCATCCCGGAGCCGTGGGGCGACGCGCCGGTCTCCATGCCCTGCTACGCGCTGGTCACCACCGAACTGGCGCGGGGCTGGATGAGCCTGGCCGGCGCGATGGGCGGGCACACCGTGGTGTCCAAGCTGTTGCTCACCTTCGGCACACCGGAGCAGAAGGACCGCTACCTGCCGAAGATGGCCACCGGGGAGATCCGGGCCACCATGGCGCTCACCGAGCCCGGTGGCGGCTCCGACCTGCAGGCGATGACCACCCACGCGCGCCGTGACGGTGACGAGTACGTGGTGAACGGCGCCAAGACCTGGATCACCAACTCGCGCCGCTCCCAGCTCATCGCGCTGATGTGCAAGACCGACCCGGCCGCGGAGCCCAGGCACCGGGGCGTGTCCTTGCTGCTGGTGGAGCACGGCCCAGGGCTGACCGTGTCCCGTGACCTGCCCAAACTCGGTTACAAGGGCGTGGAGAGCTGCGAGCTGTCCTTCGACGACTTCCGCACCCCGGCCGACAGCGTGCTGGGCGGGGTGGAGGGCCAGGGCTTCGCGCACATGATGAAGGGCCTGGAAACCGGCCGGATCCAGGTCGCCTCCCGGGCGCTCGGCGTCGGGCGGGCCGCGCTGGACGACGCGCTGCGCTACGCCCAGGAGCGCGAGGCGTTCGGCAAGCCGATCTGGCAGCACCAGTCCATCGGCAACTACCTGGCCGACATGGCCACCAAGTGGACCGCGGCCAGGGAGTTGATCCTGCACGCCGCCGAGAAGTTCGACGCCGGCGAGCGGGTGGACATGGAGGCCGGCATGGCCAAGCTGTTCGCCAGTGAGGTGGCCATGGAGATCGCGCTGAACGCGGTCCGCGTCCACGGTGGCTACGGCTACTCCACCGAGTTCGACGTGGAGCGCTACTTCCGGGACGCCCCGCTGATGATCGTCGGCGAGGGCACCAACGAGATCCAGCGGAACGTGATTGCGGCGCAGCTGGTCAAGCGCGGCGGCCTGGACTAGAACCAGGCGCAGCCGGCCGAACGGCCGACATCACACCCCGCTTCGGCCCACATGCAGGCAACCTCCGACGTACGCTGGCGTCCTAACAGACGTGCCCGGTACCTGCTGTCATCCATTCGGGGGTATCGACCCCGGGGTCGCGTGTCTCAGTGGCGACAGGGGAAGATGGGGTACGCCGGGGCGCGCCCCGATCGGGTAATTAAGGTGAGCGGAGATTACGGACCGTATGAACGGTGGTGCCCAAGCCCTGCACCTGTCAGGCGACGGACGGCGGCGGGCTTCCCTCGCTCTCGGCGTCACGTCGGTGCTCATCGCCGTGTTGGCGCTGATCACCGCGACCCGCGGCCCGGTGGCGATCAGATCGGCACTGCCCGGCGCGACCCCGGCCGCCCCACCGGTGCCGGTCGCCGCGATCGCCATCACCGCGGCGAACGGTGCCCCACTGAACCCGACGGTGCCGGTCAGCGTGGAGGTCCAGCACGGCACGCTGCGGACGGTCCAGGTCACCGACGCCAAGACCGGCAAGTCGGTCACCGGTGAGATGGGCGCCGGCGCCACCTCGTGGCACAGCACCGCCACCCTCAGCTATGCCGACACCTACCAGGTGGCCGCCGACGCGGTGGGCAGCGACGGCAAGCCCGTGCACCAGACCGGCACGGTGAGCACGCTGAAGCCGGCGCTGCAGGCCTACCCGTCGTTCATCCCGGCGCCCGGTCAGAACAGCGTCGGCGTCGGGCAGCCGCTGGTGGTCAAGTTCGACCACCCGGTGACCGACAAGGCCGCCGCCGAGCGGTCGCTGCAGGTGACCACCAGCCCGGAGCAGTCCGGCGGCTGGTACTGGATCTCACCCAGCGAGGTGCACTACCGGCCGGAGTCCTACTGGCAGCCGGGCACCACCATCGCGCTGGACGCCAAGATGTTCGGCGTCGACCTGGGCAAGGGCACCTTCGGCCAGACCAACCGCAACGAGACCGTCCACGTGCACGACTCGTGGGTGGCCAAGGCCGACGGCCACTCCGAGACCATGCAGATCTTCCACAACGGCACGCTGGCCAACACGATGCCGATCAGCCTCGGCTCGCCGGGGCACCCGTCGCACAACGGCCCGCACGTGGTCTCCGACAAGCAGCCCACCATCACCATGGACTCCTGCACCTACGGCGTCTGCGAAGGTCAGCCGGGGTACTACAAGGAGAAGGTGGACCTGGACGAGCGGATCTCCAACGACGGCGAGTTCGTGCACTCGGCGCCCTGGTCGGTCGGGCAGCAGGGCGACACCAACGTTTCGCACGGCTGCGTGAACCTGAGCCCGGCCAACGCCCAGTGGTTCTTCGACCACTTCAACGTGGGCGACGTCGTGGAGATCACCAACTCGGGCGGCCCGCCGCTGCCGGTGTACGACACCTACGGCGACTGGGAGCTCAGCTGGGCTCAGTGGCAAGGCGGCTCCGCCCTCAAGTAGTCGCGCCCTCCCACCCAGTCGCCGTCCAGGACTTCCGGCGAGTCGCTGGATTTTGCACCCTGAGTCGCTAGATTTTGCACCTTGGGACGGGGCGTCACGGCGCTCCCGCGAGCTAGCCTGGCATGGTGAAAGGGCTGTTGCTGCGGCTGTCCGGGCTGGACGCCGACGCCGAGGCCGCCGTGCGGGTGATCTCCTACTTCGACCGGCTGGTGGACCGAGGAGCCAGTCCGTCCGAGGTCGTCCGGGCCACCGCCGCGCTGGCCGAGTGTGTGGCCGGGTGGACCGGGCCAACCGGGGTCCCCGTGCGGTTCGCCCCGGACGGCACCACGGTGCCCGACGACGTACCGAGCCAGCCCAGCAGGTCCGCCCCGGTGGACCAGTCGGACGCCGGCTCGCCGGCCAGGGTGTGGCTGGAGCGGCCCGGTGAGCCCGGCCCGCTGGACGACCTGGTGCTGGAGCGGCTGGCACTCACCGCTCGGCTGCTTGGTACCCCTCGCCGCACCCCCGCCCCCAACCTCGCCGACCCGGCACTGGTCGAGCTGGTGCTCGCCGAGCGGGAGGCGCGCGAGGACCGCGCCCGAGCAGTGCACCTGCTCGGGCTGGCGGCCGCGCGACCGGTGCGCGTGCTGGCGGTGCGCCCGGCGCCCGGCGCGGACCCGGTTACCGAGGCGGTCGCGCTGGTCAGCCGCGCGGGGTCCAACGGTCGGCCACCGCGCACGGTCCGGGTGGCGGCGATCGGCGAGGTCGCGGCGGTGCTGCTGCAGCCGTCGCCAGGGGCCGAGCCGATGGGACCCCGGCTGCGCGCCGCACTGGCTTCCCCGGGGCTGGCTTCCGCCGAGGTGGCCAGCTCCGGAAGGGTGGCCGGCGGCTCGGTGATCGGAGCAGCGGTCGGCGTCGGAGCGGTCGGCAGCTCGGTGATCGGAGCGGTGGTCGGTGTCGGAGTGGCGGTCGGCGTCGGCGGCGAAGTCACCCCGCTGGAGGCACGCCGCTCCTGGCGACAGGCCCAGCTCGCGCTGCGCTTCGCCGTCACCGCGGCGGCGGGTGGGCCGGACGGCGGTGGTGGCGAGGCACTGGTCGAGCACGACGAGCTGGGCTCACTGGCACTGCTCGCCGAGGTCCCGGTGCACCGGCTGCGCGCCGACCCGGACGTGGCCGCGCTCGACGCCCTGGCGTCCACCCGCACCGGGGCACCGGACGTGGCCGCCCTGGACGCGTTCTGCCGAACCGGGTCGCTGCGCCAGGCAGCCACAGCTCTGCACCTGCACCACAGCTCGGTGGCTGCCCGGCTGGCGCACGTGGAACAGGCGCTGGGCTGGCGGTTGGACAGCCCGGACGCCCGGTTCCGGGCCCGGCTGGCACTGCTCGCCCGCCGGCTGGCCGGCCCCGCGTAACCCGCCGACTGGCCGGCCCCTCGGTCAGACCTGGAGACCTCGGCGCAGCACGGTGATGGCCTCCGACTTCTCCCGCTGGCTGACCGCCGCGTGCTCCACCAGCGCCGAGCCGTGGAACGTGCCGGGGAACATGTGCAGCTCGACCTGCACGCCGGCGGCCTGCAGCGCCAGCGCGTAGCCGACGCTCTCGTCGCGCAGCGGGTCGAACTCCATCGCCGAGACGTAGGCCGGCGGCAGCCCGACCAGGTCGGTGGCCCGCGCCGGCGCCGCGTACACCGGGACGTCCGCCGAACCCGGTACCCCGGCGCCCAGGTAGGCGTCCCAGCTGAACACCGCGTTCGGCCGGTTCCACAGCGGCGTGTCGGTGTACGCGGTCATGCTCGGGGTGCCCAGCCGGTCGTCCACCTCGGGCACGCCCAGGTACTGGAACGCGATGGCCGGGCCGCCCCGGTCCCTGGCCAGCAGGGCCAGCGCGGCGCACAGCCCACCGCCGGCGCTGATCCCGTGGATGGCGATCCGGGCCGGGTCGACCCCGTACTCCTCGGCGTGCTCGGCGAACCACACCAGCCCCGCGTAGCAGTCCTCCAGCCCGGCCGGGTACCGGTGCTCGGGCGCGAGCCGGTAATCCACCGTGACCACGACGGCGCCGACCTCGCGGGCCAGCGTGAGGTTCGACGCGTGCACCATGTCCAGGTCACCCAGGATGAACCCGCCGCCGTGCACGTCGTAGATGCCCACCGGCCCGCTCGGGGTGTCCGGCCGGTAGATACGCAGCGGTACGTCCGGCGCGCCGGCCGGCCCCGGGACCACCAGATCGGTGACCGTGACCCCGGTGCCGTCCGGTTGGGGCTGCTCGGCGAGCAGCTTCTTCATGGCCTCCCTGGCCGCGGTCAGGTCGGTCAGGTCGATCTTCGGCAGCAGCTCGATCGCGGCGGCCAGTTCCGGGTCGAAGGCGTAGCTCACAGGTCCTCCAGGGGCGGCGTGACGTTCCCCCACATCCTTGCGGTGGCGTCGGACGCCGGCATCCGCCACCTGTCGGGACACGCCGCCCCTCGGTCCGCCAGCCGCGGCTGGTCGGGGTCGTGAGTGGTAAGTGGTCTGATAGGACCACTTACCACTCACGGCCAGGACGGTCCTACACCGGCACGGCGAACTGGACGTCCCGGCGGATCCGGCCCTCCGCGTCCAGCTCGACGAACATCGCGCCGGTCCAGACGGCCGCCCCGCCGCCGACCGGGACCATGTGCGTGCGGAAGGCGACGAAGCCGTGGTGGGCGGCGGTATCCCCGGCGGGCACGAAGACGTACTCGCCGCCGGCGACGAACCGCTCGTAGGCCTCGGTGACCCGGGCCTCCAGCTCGCGGTGGCCGGTGTGTTCGGCGGTCTCCAACAGCTCGGTGCCGTCCGGTGCCCAGAGCTCGGCGATGGTGGCCCGCCGCGTGTCCGGGTCGGGCTCGTTCCATACCCCGACGTAGCGCGCTACGAACTTCTCGATGTCGATTGCCATGCCCGGCACACTAAGGCCGGTCCACTGCCATCTTCTGTCAGTGGAGTGGCGCAGACTTCCGGCATGCGCGCGAGCCGGCTGGTGTCCATGCTGTTGCTGCTGCAGACCCGGGGGCGGCTGACCGCGCGGCAGCTGGCGGACACGCTGGAGGTGTCCGTGCGCACGGTGTACCGGGATGTCGAGTCGCTCGGCGCGGCCGGCGTGCCGGTGTACGGCGAGCCGGGGCACGACGGCGGGTACCAGCTGCTGGACGGCTACCGCACCCAGCTCACCGGGTTCACCGAGGGCGAGGCCGAGTCGCTTTTCCTCACCGGGCTGCCCGGGGCGGCCGCCGACCTCGGGCTGGGCGCCACGGTCACCGCCGCCCAGCTCAAGCTGCTGGCCGCGCTGCCCGCCGAGCTTCGCGACCGGGCCGGTCGGGTTGCCGAGCGCTTCCACCTCGACGCGCCGTCCTGGTACCGGGAAGCGGACGCCACGCCGTACCTGTCGACCGTGGCGGCGGCGGTGTGGCGGCAGCGCGCGCTGCGCATGCGGTACCTGCGCTGGGCGGCACCCCAGGAGGTGACCAGGGTGGTCGCGCCGCACGGGCTGGTACTCAAGGCCGGCCGCTGGTACCTGGTGGCCCGCCACCCGGCCGACCACGGCGACGGGCTGCGTACCTACCGGGTGTCCAGGCTGCTGTCCGCCGAGCTGCTGGACGAACCGTTCGAGCGGCTGCCCGGGTTCGTGCTGGCCGACCACTGGCGCGGCTACCTGGCCCGGTTCGACGAGCGCCGGCACCGGACCGACGCCACGCTGCGGGTCTCCGCCGACGTGTTCGCCCGGCTCGACGAGCTGCTCGAACCGGCCATGGTGGCGGCCGCCCAGCGCAGCGCCGGCAAGCCGGACGCGCTCGGCTGGCGGGTGGTCACCGTGCCCGTCGAGTCGGCCGTGCAGGCGGTGCCGGAGTTGCTGCGGCTGGGCGCGGACGCCGAGGTACTGGCCCCCGCCGAGCTGCGCA
>Ga0137415_10003207_pt1 | contig 16236 bp, 13 predicted proteins | sample CZODoug3_1_1_16f_FD_183082 | JGI IMG/M metagenome (GOLD analysis project Ga0137415, IMG submission 183082) | Vadose zone soil fungal communities from Angelo Coast Range Reserve, California, USA - CZODoug3_1_1_16fungal (Hybrid Assembly) | ecosystem: Environmental > Terrestrial > Soil > Vadose...
GGATGTAGCCGAAATTTCCCCGCGAGGTGGCGACCGCCTGGGCCTTGAAGACATCCGGCATGATCGAGTCGGTGCCTTGCAGCGTGGATGTCGCCATCGGATCGCCCGCCATCGCGGCCGCCCTGGCGCTCGCCGCCACGACCTGCGGCGCGAACAACAGCTTGTTGATCTGCCGGACGGCGTCCGTTTCGAGATCGAGTCCGAGCGCGGTCGCCGCCAGGGTCGGCGCCGAAGCGTCGACGGAATCTTCCTGCGGCAGGCCGGTCACGATCCAGTCCAGGCGCAGCTCGTGATCCTGGCCGTCCGCCGTACGATAACCGACGATCACCCATTCCTCGTCGGGCGGCGGCGATATGTTCAGGGGGCGTGCCGTCAATCCGGCCACGCCGCGCGAATGCCTTGCTTCCGGGTTGCTGCCGGCGTGCCGCGCCGCGGCGATCTCGACCGCGCGCGCGATCGGAATGCCGTTCCAGTAGCGCACCTCGACGCCCTCGCCGAAGGTGGGGTGGGTAAATCCCGCCATGACGTGGCCGACGATGTATTTGCGGACGTCATTGTCCCAATAGGCTTCCACGCCGAACGGCAGGGCGGCAGCGACGGTATTGAACGGCGCCGGCAACAGGTAATTGGTGTGAAGGTCGCGCAGCGACGTGAAGATGTCGGTCATCTCCGCGTGGAACGAGCTTTCCGTTGCAAATTGCGCGAGCCGGTGCCTGAGCAGCCGCAGGCGCTGCAGCGGGTCGACCGCATGCATGGCCCGCTTCAAGGGCAGATGCGCGTAGCAGCCCTCGAGCAGAACGATCGCCTGCTCGACGAGGAGCGCGCGTTCCTCCGGGGTGAGCGCCACCACGGTGGCGAGGAATTCGTTCAGCGGCGTGGCTGAATTCAAGACCGGACTGACCGCGTCGTCGGTCGCGCGCACGACGGGAGGGGAAGGCGGCGGTTGCGTTTGGCGCGCCGTCTTGGGACGGGTCGCCGCGCGCGCGGTGGATGAGGATTTCCTTGCCATCGGTCGCCTGCCGTGTGCGCCTTGCGAGCATCTACGACGGGTAGTAATTTAGACGACTGCAGGCTTTAAGGGAATGACGTTTTCGTGCGTATGGGAGGCGACCATGCTGGAGCGAGCGTTTCTGGATGGAATTTCCCGCATCTACCGGTCGGCCCGTGACAGCGACGATGGCGCGCGATGCATGGTCGCGCCGCATCCCGACCTGCGAGCCCGCATCAAGTCGGCGATCGCCGCGATGGCCGCCACCGGCGGCCTGCCGCCAGCGCTGCATTTGCGGGCGGCGGAGCCGCGGGCGCTCGGCCTCAACGACGGCGTCATCATCCCGCCGGACGAATTCGCCGCCGGGACCTCTCCGAGCGTCATCCGCTCCGCCGCGGCGCGCGTTGCCGGCCCGTTGCGCGGAACCGTGCGGGTCATCGTCGTGCTGGTCGATTTTTCCGACAGGCAAATGGTGCAGACGCGCCAGCATTTCCAGGATCTGTTCTTCTCGCTCGGACAGCCGAAGAAAAGCGTGCGCGAATATTATCGCGACGTGACGCACGGCCTGATCGACCTTCAGGGCGACGTCATCGGGCCGCTTCGGCTGTCCCAGACGGTGAAGACCTATGCCAACGGCGCGTCCGGAATGGGGCGCGCGTCGCCCAATGCGCAGACCATGGCCTTCGACGCCGTGAGCGTCGCCGACCCGCTCGTCGATTTCACGCCCTTCGACAATGACGGCAACGGCTTCGTCGACGCCTTCATCGTGATTCATGCCGGCTCCGGCGGCGAGGTGACGGGCAACAGCGACGACATCTGGTCGCACAAATGGGTTCTTCCCGGCGGGGCGCGCGCCGTCGATCGCACCAGGATCTTCGCTTATCTGACCGTGCCGGAGGACTGCAAGATCGGGGTCTGCGCGCATGAGCTCGGGCATCTGCTCTTCGGCTTTCCCGATCTCTACGACACCGATTCCTCCTCCGAAGGCATCGGCAACTGGTGCCTGATGGCGGCCGGAAACTGGGGCGGCGGCGGCGACGTGCCGGTGCATCCGTCGGCCTGGTGCAAGGCCAATCAGGGATGGGTGGCGGTGAACACGGTCAAGACCAACGGCGCCGCGACGATCGCGGACGTGAAGACCTCGAACACCGTCCATCGCCTGTGGAAGAACGGCACCGCGGGCAATGAATATTTCCTGCTCGAGAACCGGCAGATGACCGGGTTCGACATGTCGTTGCCGACGGGCGGATTGCTGATCTGGCACATCGACGAGGCGCAACCGACCAACACGGACGAAAATCACTACAAGGTCGCCCTGATGCAGGCGGACGGCCGGCGCGACCTGGAACGCTCGGGCAATCGCGGCGATCCGGGCGACGCCTATCCGGGGACCAGCAACAACCGGACTTTCAATGCCACCTCGAAGCCGAATTCCAACGCGTACAGCAATGCGGCGAGCTGCGTCGCGGTGACGGGCATCGGCGCGAGCGGCCCGTCGATGACCATGCAGATCCAGGTCCAGTGCCCGCCCGGACAGCGCGCGCCGAGCCAAGCCGCTGCGATGGCCACGGCGGCCGCCCTGGCGGCCGGACCGGCCATGCTGCCCGCACCGAGCGCCGCCAAGGCGAAGGCCACGGCCAAACGGAAGCGGCCCGCGGCCAAGAGGACGCCGGCGAAACGCCCGAAGGCCGGGAAGCGCTCCGCCAGAAAGTCGCGGCGCTGAACGGCCGGGAGTTGTCGGTTTGGTTGCGCCCGGCCGGAGTCGGCGGCGAGCGGAGACGGCGGTCGCAATGGAGCAGGCGGTGGTTCAGGTCGTCGAGAACCGGGCGGACATCAACGGGCGCGTGCTCGCGGTGGCGCCGATTGCGGGGCGGCCCGACCATCGGCTCGTCACGATCGATGTGAGCGGCGTGTCGGCGGTCGAGGGCTACCCGAACCTGTTCGCCAGTGCGCCCGGCACCCAGCTCGAGGTGGTTTTGCCCGCCGTCCTGGCTGAGACCCTGCAGGTCGGCCAGAAGGTCGGCTGCCGCATCCGTCGCGGAGGACCGATGGTCGTCATCGGCGAGCGCTGCACGCCGCAGTGACGAGCGTCCTCGTGCGGGCGTCACTTCGTCGTCTGGCTCGAGAGCGCGCGAGCCCCACAACCGCGAACCCGAATAGCCGCATCGCCCCTAAGGCCTCGCTCGAACGCCGTGCAGCGGCGTCCTGGCGGTGGCGCTCCCAATAACACATCCGTGACTTGACGTTTGATGACTGACGATTAATGATATTCGTCACAAGTCAGACGATGGGGTGATGCGATGTCGGTTCGAGGCTCTTTCGCTATTAAGATCAGCAGCTTGCTCCTGGCGGCCGGCACCTTGGCGGCTTGTAACCAGATCACGGCTGAGCCGACCGCGCCACCGAGGCCGGTCCTGGTGGCCGCCGTCCACTACCGGCCGCAGATCCCCGACCGCAGTTTCGTGGGGACCGTCCGCCCGCGGATCGAGTCCGATCTGGGCTTCAGGGTGACCGGTAAGATCCAGAAGCGGCTCGTCGAGGTTGGCGCGTTGGTGGTTGCCGGTCAGCCGCTGGCCGTGCTCGACGAGGTCGACCTCAAGCTGCAAGCCGAACAGGCCGACGCCGAATTCCGCGCGGCCACCGGCGTCATCGCCCAGGCGGTCGCCGCCGAGAGCCGTGCGACGGATCTCAAGGTGAAGGGCTGGTCGACCCAGGCGCAGGTCGAGCAGGCCAAGGCAACGGCGGATGAAGCGCGGGCGCGGCTCAATCGTGCGGAACGGTCGGTCGATCTCACGAAGAACAGCCTGTCTTATGCCACCTTGATGGCCGACGCGCCGGGTGTCGTGACCGCCACGTTGATCGAGCCGGGACAAGTGGTTGCGGCCGGGCAAACCGCCGTCAGGGTCGCCCGGCTTGCCGAAAAAGAAGTGGTGGTTGCGATTCCCGAAACATTGCTGGCGCGCGCGAGATCCGGCGAGGCGCGGGTCTCGGTCTGGTCAAATCCCGACAAACGTTATGCCGCCAAGCTCCGCGAGCTCGCACCCTCGTCCGATGCGGCAACGCGGACCTATCTCGCCAAGTTCTCGATCCTCGAAGCGGACGATGACGTGCAGCTCGGCATGACCGCCACGCTGTCGCTCTCCGATGCAGCCACCGGCCGGGTCGCGCGGCTGCCGCTCTCGGCACTGTTCAACCAGGGTGATGGACCGTCGCTCTACGTCGCAGACAACTCCGGCGCGGTAACGCGCAAGCGCGTGACCGTGACGGGCTACGAGAGCAAGGATGTCCTGATCGACGGCGGCGTCGAGGAGGGCACGAACGTCGTCATTGTCGGCGTGCAGAAGCTCGATCCGGCCCAGAAGGTCAAGGTGGTCTCGTCGCTGTCCTTCTGAGCGACTGCGGCAGGTGCACTTACAGGAGTTGGCGATGCGACGCTTCAATCTCTCCGCCTGGGCGGTCGCCCATCCGGCATTGATCCTGTTCCTGATCGCGGTCTTCGGTCTGGCGGGGTTGCTGTCGTATCGCAGCCTGGGACGCGCCGAGGATCCGTCTTTCACCATCAAGGTGGTGATCGTCAGCGCGATATGGCCGGGCGCGACCGCAAGCGACATGCAGGCCCAGGTGGCCGATCCGATCGAAAAGAAGCTGCAGGAGTTGCCCTTTATCGACAAGGTCACGACCTATACCAAGCCGTCATTCACCGCGATGCAAGTGGCGTTCAAGGACAACACGCCGGCGCGCGACGTGCCGCAGCTGTTCTATCAGCTTCGCAAGAAAATCGGCGACATCAAGGACGATCTGCCGGCAGGCCTGATTGGCCCGTCGATCAACGACGAGTATGGCGACGTCGACTCGGTCCTTTACATGCTGACGTCCGAAGGCGGCGACTACGCCCAGATGAAGAAGGTCGCGGAGGCGCTTCGGCAGCGTCTCCTCAAAGTGAAGGACGTCACCAAGGTCAACCTATACGGAACCCAGGACGAAAAGATCTTCGTCGAATTTTCCAGTGCCAAGCTCGCGACGCTCGGCGTCACCACGGACCAGATCTTCCAGTCGCTGGCGCGGCAGAACGCGGTGGTGCCGGCCGGCGTCGTCGAGACGACGGCCCAACGCGTGCCGTTGCGGGTGACAGGCGCGTTCGACGGCGTCATGACGGTTGCGCAGACGCCGGTCGAGGCCAGCGGGCGCGTGTTCCGTCTCGGCGACATCGCGACCGTGACGCATGGCTATGCCGATCCGCCGAGCTTCGAGGTGCGCCAGAAGGGCAAGCAGGCCATCGGCATCGGCGTGGTCATGGCCAAAGGCGCCAACATCCTCGAGCTCGGCCCTGCCGTGGCGAGCGCGACGGCGCAGTTCATGGCCGCGGTGCCGCACGGCTTCGATCTCGAGCAGATCGCCGACCAGCCGATGGTGGTGGAGCATGCGGTCGGCGAATTCGTCCATTCCTTCATCGAGGCGCTGGCCATCGTGCTGTTCGTCAGTTTCCTGGCGCTCGGCTGGCGCACCGGTATCGTGGTCGCCTTGTCGGTTCCGCTGGTGCTGGCCATCGTCTTCATCGTCATGAACGCGATGGGCCTCGACCTGCACCGGATCACCCTGGGCGCGCTCATCATCGCACTCGGGTTGCTGGTCGACGATGCAATCATCGCGGTCGAGATGATGGTGGTGAAGACGGAACAGGGATGGGACCGCGTCCGTGCGGCCTCGTTCGCATGGGAATCGACGGCCTTCCCCATGTTGACCGGCACGCTTGTGACGGCGGCGGGCTTCCTGCCGATCGGTTTTGCCAACTCATCGGTCGGCGAATATGCGGGCGGCATCTTCTGGGTCGTCGCGCTGGCGCTGGTGGCATCGTGGCTCGTGGCGGTCGTGTTCACCCCCTACATCGGAGTGAAGCTCCTGCCCACGGTCAAACGGGCCCGGCCGGGTCACGATCCGCATGCGATCTACGAGACGCGCATGTATCGTGGGCTTCGCCGCGTGATCGAATGGTGCGTCGAGCGGCGCATCACCGTCGTCCTCGCCACTGTCGGGATCTTCGTGCTGTCGATCGTCGCCTTCGGCCGGGTGCAACAGCAATTCTTCCCGCTCTCGGAGCGTCTGGAACTGTTCTTTCAGCTCCGTCTGCCGGCCGGTTCGGCATTCGGGACAACGCTGCAAGCGGTGAAGAAAGCCGAGACGCTGCTGACAGGCGACCAGGACATCGCGACTTACACCGCCTATGTGGGGCAGGGCTCGCCTCGGTTCTGGCTCGGGCTCAATCCGCAACTGCCGGACGAATCCTTTGCCGAGATCGTCGTCGTGTCGAAGGACGTCGAGGCGCGCGAGCGGATCAAGGCGCGGCTGGAGCATGCCGTCGCCGACGGCGCGTTGTCGGAAGCTCGGGTGCGCGTCGATCGGTTCAACTTCGGACCCCCTGTCGGCTTCCCGGTGCAGTTCCGCGTCATCGGCCCCGACACCCGGAAGGTGAGGGACATCGCCTACCAGGTGCGGGACGTGATGCGTGCGAACAGCCAAGTGGTCGATCCGCATCTCGACTGGAATGAGCAGGCGCCGTTCCTCAGGTTGGTCGTCGATCAGGACCGCGTGCGCGCGCTGGGAATGACTCCCCAGGACATTTCCGTCTCGTTGAGCATGTTGATCTCGGGGGTGCCGGTCACGACGGTTCGCGACGGTATCGAGAAGGTGGCGGTGGTCGCACGCGCCGTGCCGGGGGAGCGGCTCGATCTCGCTCGCATCGCCGATCTGGCGGTTTACTCCCGCAACGGGGTTGCGGTCCCGCTGTCCCAGATCGCGCAAGTCGATTTTTCACACGAAGAGCCGATCCTCTGGCGCATCAACCGCGACATGGCGATCACGGTCCGTGCCGACGTGATCGACGGCGTGCAGCCTCCGGACGTCACCAACGCGATCTGGCCCAAGCTGCAATCGATCCGCGCCAGCCTCGAACCGGCCTACCGGATCGAGATCGGGGGCGCCATCGAGGAGTCGGAGAAGGGCAATGCATCCATCTTCGTGCTGTTTCCGGTCATGGTCATCGCCATGCTGACGTTGCTGATGTTCCAGCTTCAGAGTCTTTCCCGGCTTGTCCTGGTGTTCCTCACGGCGCCGCTCGGAATCATCGGGGCCTCGCTCGGTCTCAACGTGGCCAACCAGCCATTCGGCTTCGTGGCCTTGCTTGGATTGATCGCCCTTGCCGGAATGATCATGCGGAACGCGGTGATCCTGGTGGATCAGATCGAGTCGGATGTCGGCCTCGGAATGAGCCGCCGTGATGCGATCGTCGAGGCGACGGTGCGACGGGCCCGTCCCGTCGTCCTGACGGCCCTGGCCGCCATCCTTGCGATGATCCCGCTGTCGCGGTCCGCTTTCTGGGGCCCGATGGCCATCACGATCATGGGCGGCCTGTTTGTGGCGACGTTTCTGACCCTCCTGTTCCTGCCAAGCTTGTACGCTTTGTGGTATCGTAAGCGACTCGAAGAGCGGGGCGCAGGCAGGGATGAAATGTCGATTGGATCCGAGCGTGCGACGCCATCCGCTCCGGCGCCGCTTGCGGTGGCTGCCGAATGACACCAAAAGCTAGGCTTGCCCGATGAACGATGTGACGGACCATATTGAAACCGACGTTCGTGAGCGCATCCTCACGACGGCCGAGCGTCTGTTCCGCGAGATCGGCTATCAGAAGACGACGGTTGCCGATATTGCCCGGGATCTCCGCATGAGCCCGGCAAACGTCTACCGCTTTTTCGATTCGAAGAGATCCATCAACGCCGGCGTTGCGAAGCGACTGATGCGGGAGGTGGAGCAGGCGTCGAGCAAGATCGCGTCGGGCAACAAGGGCGCGGCCGAAAGGCTGCGGCAGCTGTTGGCGACGGTCCACCGCATGAACTCCGATCGCTACGTCGCCGACTCGAAGATGCATGACATGGTCGCCGCCGCCATGGAGGAGAACTGGGACGTCTGCAGACTGCATATGGAATGTATCACGGGCACGATCGCGACCGTCATCGCGGACGGCGTCGCCTCCGGCGAATTCCCTGTCACCGACGTGAATGCGGCGGCTCTATGCACATGCACGGCGATGGTCCGGTTCTTTCATCCGCAGTTGATCGCGGAATGTGCCGACAAGCCCGGCCCCACCCTGGATCAGATGATCGATTTCGTCCTCGCGGGCCTTCGCCGCTAGTGCCGCGAACCCGAAGTTCGCACGATTTCGCGGCGTGCACGGTTGCGAACTTCGGGTTCAAGAGCGGCACTAGCATCATAATGTTGCTAGTGTCCTTTCGATTCCGAAGTTCGCTCAGAGACCGCGGCGAATGCTTGCGAACTTCGGAATCGGGACACTAGCGTGTCACACGCAACGAACCCCATACCCGCGCTGGAGTTCGACGATAATCGACGGGTGGCTTCGATTCGCTAGTCCCGCTGCCCGCCAAAGAGGCCGCCGAAGAAGTCGCGGCCGCCGTCGTCGGCCGTGTCGCGACGCACGCTTTCCCTCACCTCGACGCGCGGCTCCGCTTCCAGGCGCGGGCGCGCGGAGCGGCGTTGCTTTTTCGTCGTCACGACGTCTTCCGACACCGCCTCGGCCCGCGAGCGCGGCGGCACGATGACCAGCGTCCGGGTCCGCGGCGTCACCTCGTCGTCGTCCGGCTCGGCAGCGCGCGTGCTCCAGAACCGTGAGCTCTGGCTGGCCGCGTCCCGGGACGAATTGCGCTCGGGGGAGTCGCGGTCCGGACGGGTCGCAAGCCGGCGATCTCCACCCTTGTCCTCCGGCCGCGCCCGCTTTTGTTGCGCGGCGCGAGAATCCTCCACCTTTTTCCGCGACTTCTTGTCGAAGTCAGGCGTGTCGGACGGCGCGACGCCGGTGGTTGCGACGCCCGTTCCGGGTTGCCCAGGCTGCGGCGGCGATTGAACGGCGGAGCCCGTGGTTTCCGGTCTTGCGGTGGCTGAGGTTTGGACGATGGCAGGCGCGGGCGCGCTGGCTGGCGGCGCCGGCGCTTGCGCAGGGGCCGGTGCAGGGGTCGCGGTGACAGGCGTGACGGGGGACTCGGCGGCGACCGGCGGCGAGGCCGCCGGGCCGTTGCCAGCCACAGCCGTCGAACCAGACGCGCGATCATCGGCCGGGGTCAGGCATTTCCCGTCGAGATAGGGCCAGGTCTGGTCCTTGCAGGTTGCCTCCGTCGGGGCTGGCGACTCCTCGACCCGGCGGGCGTTTGGCGGCGCGACCGGCGGTTGTGCGCTCGCCTGCGCGGTGCCTTTCTGTTCCTGCGCGGTGCCTTTCTGTTCCGGCGGGGTGCTTTTCTGTTGAAGGGCAGCCTTCGTTTTCTCGGTCTTGCCGGACTCGCTGGCGGGCCGGTCGATGACCGAGACCACCGCCCCGACCACGGTCATAATCACCCCCGCGCCGATGCTCGCGCCCACCGCCGCCGCGATGACGGCCACGCGGAACGTGCGACGCAGGCGAATTACTTCGCCTTCCTGACCTTGAGGTGAGGGCACGGCCTGATCCTGAGGTGAGGGCATGGCGGGTTCCTTGGGCTGCCCGGACAATCGGAATGCTATGTCGGAAACGCGGGAGGAGGGGCCGTGTTCCGCTTGTCCGGGCAGCGCGCTCACCGTCCGGCCGCCGACTCAAAACCCGTGGCCCATCGCGTCCCCTCCGCCGATTCATCGCGAGGCCAAACCCCGGGAACACTCGGGGGGACCCGCGCGTTGATCCTCCGACTGGTGCCTTCCCCGCAAAAGTGAAAGGCGCGCCACATGTTGCGCGCATGCCCTCCGAGGTGGTGGTCGATGAATTCGAAAATCCTGCCGATCGTCGCGGGCTGCGGTCTTTTGCTCGGCGCGAGCGCGCTCGCTCATGCCCAGCAGACGGGGCAGCGCGGGGATTCGAGTCGTGGCGCGACAGCGGTTCACAAGGTCGAAAAGGGAGGCGACGTTCGGGGCGAGCGTGGCGCGTCCGGCGCCGCTTCAAGACAAAAGGCGGCCCGCGAGGGCGGCGACAAGACCACCGGCTCGGGAAGTCACGCCGACGATGAGGCCTTTGCCGATGACCGCTCCGGCCATCGCGAGGGCCGTCTGCGCGGCGATCGCGGCGCCGACATGATGGACAATGTCAGGCGTGTCGACGAGGAGCCCGCTGACTGATCCCTGTGGACGTATTTCCATTGGCCAAATTGACGGGTGAGACGACATGACCAAAAAGAATTCCGTCCCGATCGTCAGTGGGCTGGAGCAGGCCGTCAGCGACGTTGCCAACGCGGCGAGCGTTGCGGCCACCGGATCGGAAATCGGCGTTCTCGAGCTCGCGTTAGAGGACGAAATCAATCCGCGCGCTGTCCGAAAGCGGAGAACCAAGACGGCGCCCGGCACGAAGGCTGCGACCAAAAAACCAGGCAGTCTCAAGCGTCGCTCCCTGGCGCGGCGGTCGCCCTGACGAACCTCTTTCTTCGTTTTTCCCATTGATCGGCTCGCGCCCGGGCGACGCCCGGAACCCCAACGGGCGACGCCGTGTTCTAACGCAAGCCTCTCCCGCGGCTTCAGGTCAGCCCCGATGTCAACCGAGAACCAGAACGACATCGAGCCGCGGCGCGGGATGCCCGATCCTGGCCTGTCGCGGGAGGAATTCCGTCGCCGCTACCTGCGCCGCTTCGCCGATCCGGCCTTTGGGCGGCTGAGCGCGCAAATCGACGAGATCGAGGCGGTCGCCTGGGACGCCTATCGGGTCGGCCGCAAGGCCCCCCATACCCGCAAGGCTGGGCCCGACTTCGCGGATGCCGGCTACGATCTCTCGATCGACTGGCTGGAAGCCCGCGCCGCGATCGCGGCGGCCCAGAAGCGCCACGACGATCCGGCCGGCTTGCCGCGCATTCTGATCGTGAATGGCTCGCCCCGCAGCGACCATACCTGTCCGGGGGAAATATCGAAGAGCTGGCGCCTGGTGCAGATCGCGCGTCAGGCGATCGAAGGCGCAGCTCGTTGCGAGGCCGAGATCCTGGACCTGTCGCGTCTCACATCCGAATACGGACGAAACATCTATCCGTGCAAGGCGTGTTTCTCCACCGCCGCTCCGCTCTGTCACTGGCCGTGCTCCTGCTATCCCAACCACGGGCTGGGCCAGACGCAAGACTGGATGAACGAGATTTACCCGATGTGGGTGGCGGCGCATGGCGTCATGATCGTAACCCCCGTGCACTGGTACCAGTCTTCCTCGCCGCTGAAGCTTCTCACCGACCGCCTGGTGTGCGCGGATGGCGGCAATCCGGATCCGACGCGCACCCAGGGGAAGGACGCGAAGCTCGCCAAGAAAATCGAGCTGGAGGGCTGGGATTATCCCCGCCACCTGGAGGGCAGGCTGTTCTCCGTCGTGGTGCATGGCGACGTCGAGGGCGCCGAGAACGTGCGACACGCCCTCTCCGATTGGCTCGCCTCCATGCACATGTCGTCGGCTGGATCCAAGGCGGAGCTCGACCGCTACATCGGGTACTTCAAGCCCTATGCGACCAGCCATGCCGAGCTCGATGGCGATTTGGCGGTGCAGCAGGAGGTCGCGAACGCGGCAAAGAGCCTGATCGAGGCCGTGAGCGCCGTTCGGTCGGGCCGGCTCGTGCAGGCCGGCGAAGGTCTTTCCAATCCGCGCCAAAAATAGAACCTGCGCGACCGCGTGCTCACGCGATGGATTCCCGGGCGCAGGTCGTTATGCGGGGAGGGGATGGCCAGGCCGGTCGGCTATCCGGCTCATTGCGAGCGGTGGCCGCGCGCTCCTTAACGTGAGAGCCGGGAGAGCAGCGAGTTTCGCAGGTCGCCGGAGGCGCCGTCACGCAAGACCGCGTCGACGAAGGCTTCCCTGAATTGGAAGGTGTGGTTTTCGGAGCAGTGCGGGCATTGCTGGGAGATCACCTTCGACCAGTTCTCCTGCACGACCTTGAAGGCGGTCGGCATGTTGGTGACGATGGGAAGGTTTGTGTTCGGACACCGGAAATGGCGGTCCATGACAGTCGCTCCTCGTTGGGCCCGTCCAACGAAACCTCAACGCGCCAGAATGGAACTTGTTCCATTGGGCAGCGCGATCCCGCGGATTTCCTCTTCTGACTCAACCCTGTTTGCCGGAAGTGCGGGGAGGGCGATTCGTCCGTCAGGAGGGAAATAGGGGCTTCTGATCGGCATGCGCCGAGAAAAGACCCGGCAGAAGGGGGCGGTGGGCCGGAACTTAAGCTCGCAACAGGATTTTTCTTCCGAGGGGAGAACCCAGCAGAACCCAGGTGGACATAATGAAACGCATCATTCTAGCCAGTGCCGCGACCCTCGCCTTGTTGGTCGGTGGCCAAGCCATTGCTCAGAGCGTCAGCATCGATCTCGCGCCGGAGCATCGGACGAGAATCAAGGAATATGTCGTGAAGCAGAAGGTGAGCCCCTACGTCGCCAGGGAGCGCGTCCAGGTTGGCGCCACGCTTCCGGCCGACGTAGAGCTGCGCGAGGTCCCGGCCGATTGGGGTCCGTCGGTGAGCAGGTATCGCTACATCTACTCCGACGACCGCGTGCACTTCGTCGATCCCAGCAGCCGCCGCGTCATCTACGATCTCGACTAATACGGCGACGTCCTGAGAAATCCCGGCGCTTCCGAGAGGACGCGCCGGGATTTCGCGTATCTGTCCCGTGGTTCGCCGCAAAGGTTAACGCCTGGCGTTGATTCGGGTTGGATGCCCATTCGCTGAAGTCGAACAGCGGCCGCCGACGCCCCCGCCGGTGCCATTGTTCGACATCGGTTCCGCGATGGCGCGCAGGCCTCGCCTTCAAAGGCTTGAGGGCGCTGCAGAAAATCTCCGATGGTTTGACGCGTGAATCTCGGAACGGTGTGGCTTTCCCGCACTAGTCAGTCGGCGGCAACGCTCGGTAGTGTGGCGATTGTGGTTAATACAAGGGGGACAACCCATGAAGAAAGTTCTCGTCGCTGTCACTGCAACGCTGGCTCTCCTGAGCCTCGCGGCCTGCGCTGGCAAGTCGCCCAAGGCGCCGCCGCCGATCGTCACCAAAGGCTGATTCGTCGGACCAAAGCGCAAGGAAGGAGCGGTTCATTCCGCTCTCTTCCTTCCTTTGGGGCGGCGCGAATTGGGGGCTGGGGGGCGGTGTTCTGCCGGTTGCGACCGGCGGGCATCGCGCAGACTCCAAAGCCTGAATGATATCGGCTTGTCGAAACGCGAACGGATTCCGATTCGTCGCGGCGTTTTGTGCTGCGCTGATCGGCGCCGCATTGCAAATCGCGGCCGCGCCTGCGCGCGGCGCGCGCGCGGCTGCCGTGCTCGGCGCCAACAGCGGAATCCTTCGGCCGCGAAGGCTATTTCGTCGCGTTGCGCTCGCATGACGCGCAAAGCTGCGGCCAGAAACTGATTGCCCCATTGCGCGGGCTCAATTCCGCCTCGCGCCCGCCTGCGCTGGCCTGTTATTTTTCCGCCGCCAGACTCGGTTCGGGCCGCGCGGCGCGCAGCTTTGCCGACGCACGGCTCAACCCGGCAAGGTCGTAGGGCTTGCGCAACACGATGAACTCCGTGGCGGCCTCTTCGGCCGCCTTGCTGTAACCGGTTGCGAGAATGACCGGGACGTCGGGGTGCCGCTCCCGGATCGCGCGTGCAAGCTCGAGCCCATTCATCGACCCCGCCATGACGATGTCGCTGAGCACCAGATCGAATCTGGCGGCATCGACCGCCTCCAAGGCAGCCTCCGGGCCGGTGACCGCGGCGACACGATAGCCGAGTTGCTCCAGGAGCATCTTGCTCACCCGCAAGACCTCGGGATTGTCCTCGACCAGCAGCGCCGTCCCTTCGGTCACATACTCAACCTGGTCGTCTTTGATCGAGGGTTTCTGCCGTTCCGCATGAACGCGCGGGAGATACAGGGTCACGTCCGTGCCCTTGCCGACCCGGCTCACAATGTCGATGAAGCCGCCGGACCGGTGAGCAAAACCATAGGCCTGGGAAAGTCCGAGTCCGGTGCCTTTGCCGGTCTGCTTTGTGGTGAAGAAGGGATCGAATACTTTCGAAAGAATGTCTTCGGGAATGCCGCTGCCCGTGTCGGAAACCTTGAGGGCGACGAATTCGCCCTCGCGCTGCCCAGCGAAGTCGGGGTCGTTGCGTCTCAGCTCCCTGTTGGCGGCGGTGATAATAATGTCGCCGCCCTGGGGCATGGCATCGCGGGAATTGAGCACGAGATTGACGACCGCCAGCTCCAGCTCGTTCGGATCCAGCTCGACGGCCCAGATGTCGGAGGGAATGCGGGCCTCCAGCCTGGCCAATGTGCCGATGGAGCTTGCCAGCAGGGTGCGGATGGCCTCGATCGCTTCATGCAGGCTCACCACCACAGGGTTCAGGCTCTGGCGCCGCGAGAAGGTGAGCAGCTGGCGGGTCAGCGATTCTCCCCGCTTGCCCGCAAGCGCGATGGCTTCCGCGGCGCGCAATATCTTCCGATTGTCCGGGGCGGCCTTTTTGATCGTCGCGATATTGCCGCTCACCACCATGAGCAGATTGTTGAAGTCATGGGCGACGCCGCCCGTCAGCTGGCCGAGCGCTTCCATCTTTTGTGATTGAGCGAGCTGGGCCTGGGTGGCTTGGAGGATTATCGCAGCCTCGCGCCGTTCGGTGATGTCCCGGGTGATCTTGGCGAAGCCGACGAGCCGGCCCTGCTCGTCGCGGATGGCGTCGATGACGACATTGGCCCAGAAGCAGGTTCCGTCCTTGCGCACGCGCCAGCCTTCGGTTTCGAACCGGCCTTGCTGGGCCGCTATCTGAAGCGAGCGCGCCGGCTTGCCGGCCTGCTGCTCGCTGTCGGTGAAAAACCGCGAGAAATGCCGGCCGATCATTTCGTCGGCCGTGTAGCCCTTGATCCGCTGCGCGCCCGCGTTCCAGTTCGTGACGATGCCGTCGGGGCTCAGCATATAAAGCGCGTAATCGGTGACGCCGTTGACCAGCAGCCGGAACTGGCGCTCGCTGGCCCGCAAGGCTTCGGCGGCCTCCTTCTCGGCCGTGACGTCCCGGCCCGCGACGTAGATCTGGCCATCCTCCGCGGTCGCGGTCCACGCAATCCACCGCCACGAGCCGTCCTTGTGACGAAACCGATTCTCCAGCCGTATCGTGTGGAGGCCGCTCGCAAGGCTCGCGCGCGCCGCGAGCGCGGCGGCCGCGTCCTCCGGATGGCGAAGCTCGTCGGCATGCATCGCCTTGATCTGGTCCTCGGTCCAACCGAGAAGAGCGGTCCATGCCGGATTGACGCCGAGGAAGCGACCGTTGAAGTCGGTGACTCCGAGCAGATCCTCCGAGACGCTCCAGATGCGGTCGCGCTCGCGCGTGCGCTGCTCGATTTCGAGCGCGAGATTGTGGGTGAGATCGCGGAGACGTTGGTCGTTGCGCACGCGCGCCGTCGTCTCGAAGGCCGTGATCAGAATCCCGCCGATCCCGTTGGGCGCCGAGGGATCCGGAATGGGGCTGTAGCTGATCGTGAAATGGGCCTGGACCGCCAAGCCGTGCCGGAGAATTCTCCATGGATGGTCTTCGGCAAAAAACCCCTCTTGCCGGCCGCGAAGGATGGCTTCGTTGAGCGGTCCCAGTTCATCATAGATTTCGGGCCAGACCTCCCGTAACGGGCGGCCGAGCGCCCCCGGATGTCTGTCGCCCAGGATCTCCCGATAGGCATCGTTGTAGATCGTGATGAGCTCGGGACCCCAGCGGACCGCCATCGGAAAACCGCAGGACAGGATCAGCGCGACGCTCAGCTCGAGACTGGCCGGCCACGTTTCGCGCGGACCGAGCGGCGTCTCGGCCCAATTCTTTTCAAGGGCGAGGGCCCGCATTTCGTTCGCGCCAGGCGCGCGATCCGCGGCTTGGAGAGTAAGACCGCCGAGCCCTCCTGGGGAGACACTATTCATTTAACCCCGCGCACTTCCAAAACATAAAAAAACGCATGCGGCGCGGCTTTGTTCCCTTCCTTCGTGCCAAGGGTGCCGGGGCGGAAGCGGAGCAGGTTTCGCTCCGGATGAAGGGAGCGTATCGTCCAGCGGGCGATGCGTAGAAGGCACGATTTCTCAATAAATTAACGCCTCATTTTGATTCACGAAATCAAGGCGCCCCGTTGTGTGCGGCGCCGCACATATCCCGCTGGCGGCCCCGCGGTATCGACACACGTTTCACGCACCGGTGCTGGCGCACCGCGCGCAACGACGGGCGTCGTCAAACGCGCGCGCCCAGACGCAGAGCTTCGAT
>Ga0137415_10003208_pt1 | contig 16234 bp, 10 predicted proteins | sample CZODoug3_1_1_16f_FD_183082 | JGI IMG/M metagenome (GOLD analysis project Ga0137415, IMG submission 183082) | Vadose zone soil fungal communities from Angelo Coast Range Reserve, California, USA - CZODoug3_1_1_16fungal (Hybrid Assembly) | ecosystem: Environmental > Terrestrial > Soil > Vadose...
TTAGTTTGGAGGAGGACACCAACCGACTCTAATATGAAACGGGTCAAGCTCCCCGCCGTGTGGCGGATCGCATGGAATACCTTGCCCGGCGAATACATCTTGAGCGACATGAGCAAGGGACGGATCATTTTCTCGTGGAGCTTATCATCTGAATGCGGACGCATCCGCCGATTGCAGAAAAACAAGCCGAGGTCGTTGTTCCGGTGGTGCGCGCTCCCTCGAATCGAGTCCATTTTTAGGAGTGTTTGTCCAAACTTGGACAAAATGCCTTATTTTCTGTAGCCCAATCAGTAGCCCAATTTGCAGAGGGGTTTGCACTGTGAAGAGACGCCGATTCAACGACTTAGGTGAGATGAAGGCATGCTTGCAAAGCAGATGCTCTCCCAGCTGAGCTACACGCCCATCCTTGTAACCATTTTATTCTAAAACACTTTCGGGCGCGCCGCACTCCCATTCACACAAGAACAGAGCACCTTCGATCTAGGCAGGTGCTCTCGCCACTGAGCTGCGCTTTCTTTTGAGCAGGAACGGGGTTCTTGCGTGAGGCATTTTCGGGCACGCCTGGCAAAAAGAAGAAGTCGTCATCAGCTCAGGTCATCGGACGAGCATATGCGCGAATTGCTGGCGGTTCAACGCCGAATCGACAGTTCTGCGGGACTTAGTCGATCGAATATTTAGTGACACTCACAGAACTAAAGAGTAAAGTCTCAGAACTTTTCCCGCGGGGGACTCGAAAGGTATTTCGAGATCTGAGTAGGAGGTGTGTGATGGTGCCACCAAAATCGCCCAAGAAGGGTAAGCAACCAATTCCAGAAGTACAACCAGACGCTAGTTCACCCTTCTCTACGCCGCGCGTAACCACGGATCAAATGGCGGCAGGTTTTTCACCCGATCCCGGGCAATGTGTCTTATGGAAGCAACAGCAATTCCGGCCGAGAGTATGGCTCGCGGTCGCTCACTGGTGCGGGCAACCACCGAACGTGCTCCGGTCAAACACCCAGCTTGGATCGTTGGTGCCGCAGTGGGGGATTGGGGCTCAGAACGAACTCGTAATGGCGACGAACCAGCAACAGGTATTTACACCATTTGCCTCTGCAATGGCCCCGCCGAATGTCCTCCTCGCTGCTGACACGACTATTGCGCAATGGGAAGCGATAGTTTGGACATTTCAGAACCCTAGGACCGCCTGTTGGGGCACACCATGAAATGGCGAGACCAAATAAATCTAGGAATATTGGTGATACTTGCCACGGCCTGTGGTGCTCCGTGCGCCAAAGCGCAGAACAATTGGTCGGCGGCGTTTGTCAACGCTCCGCCGATTGGACAACAGATACTTGTTGACTTTGGGGACCAACTCGCTTTTGACAAATCTGCTAACACTGTAACACTTGCGGACGGAAGCACAACTTTCGATTTGAATGAAGTCACAATCCTATCTCTCGACAGCAATCCACCGCAGTTAATGCGAGCCACTGCTGCGCCAACCGCATCCACCGTCCCAGAGATAATTTTGACACTCACACTGAGTCAGTTTGTTAGCTCTGAGGGGAAGCCGATTTCCCTAGATGGATTTGCGACAGGGACCAAACAATACTTTATAGTCTTGAGATCCATAAAGGATAAGCAAATCTCCACCATTCCGATCACAGTGAAAGGAAATAAGCTCGTGAAACTTAGGGCCGAGACCCACGCGATACAGCGGAACGTGATAACGGTGCAAGTGGAGAATGCTGATGTGGCAGCGTTCTATGCTCGACTCTCGAAAGACCCGAGCTCGATATTGATCGTCTATGACTTCGGACCGACTTCCACCGTTTCGAACATTAAGACGCGCGCGAAAAAGATTGAGCAAGCTGGATCGAACGCCATCGACATCTATCCTGAAGCTCTTTTGCCGTTCCATTCGTCGGGATACAAAGCGACAATCCAGATTCCGCAAGCAGATCTACCTTCTGGAATTGACGTACCGGGGACAGCGGTGTTCTACCCGATCGGGGCCACCGCGAACTATCCATCTCCTACCGTTGACAAGACGAATGCCATTTATGACTTCGAACCTACGCTAACGTCCAGTGTCAATAAATCCAAAAACACGAGAGTGACTTCGGGCCTCTTCGCTCTCACGCTAAACCCTGTGTTGTTTCTCCGTGAGAAAGACGTAGATGGCCAAACGCGCGAAAGTTCGTATTGGTGGGATTTTCGGCCCAACATTTCTGCAAACGTGGACACACTGCCCGAAAAGTCATCTACCACCCCTAATCGAGTGACAATTGCGCTTGATTCCGAACTGGGCCTTAGCCGAAAGCGAAGCTCCGGGCCAGCCTTCGACAATTGGACCTGGACAAACGGTGTTCATAGCGACTCGGATCGCGACTTTAAGCTTTTTAGTACGTACTGGCATACCGATATCGCCCCTGATTTCTGGAAATGGTCTGAGAGCCAAGGCTATCGAACAGGACAGTACGTTCCCATCGGAAAGCCAGGTTTAGGCCCGAAGCACTTGACCGTTACCGCTTATCGCTTCAGGCCTTCCTTCGGCTATGAAGTTGGGGCAACGACTGCTCGGTCTGGAACAATTGATCTGACACTCGGGGATTCCGTTTCAAGAGTTCTGCTGAAGTTGGACAGCATGGTCGAGTTGTGGAGAAATGTTACGTTCAGTGCCGTGGACACTTCCTATTATTTGTTCAACGCGACGAGAAGAAACGCGAGAGGATTTCTGGACACGCAGGTCGCAATCAACACTGGCATCATACTGCGCATGGACACACAGAAGATTCAAAGCGCAGTGGTCTTCAAGTATCAGCGAGGTGAACAGCCCCCGAAATTTACACCCACTAACACGATTTCACTTGGATTCAAAATTTACAAATAGAGTAGGCGTTCGGTCTGTACATCTCGACAAAGTGTGGGTGGGTGTGGAAGATGGCCCGAAGTGGACACCTACGAGAGTGTCCACTTGGGGAATAAATGGACACTTTGGAGCGAGCAGTCGTTAAGAGAGAGCCGCAGAGACGACGATGGCCGGTGGGAGAGAAGTGCCGGATCGTCGAACAGACTTTGCAGCCGGGCGCATCGGTTGCGCGGGTGGCGCTGGCGCACGGAGTAAACGCCAACCAGGTATTCTGCTGGCGCCGGCAGTATCGCCAGGGGCTGCTGAGTCAGAGGAACGCCGAGCAACGCCTTTCCCAAGGCAAGAATCCACTTTGTACTGGTTACCTCGTTCTACTTGGGGTGCGCCCCGCATCCACGGCGAACTGCTCAAACTCGGCATCGACATCGGGGAGAGCAGCGTCAGCAGATACGTGGTGCGCTGCCGCAAGCCACCGTCTCAGACTTGGCGCACATTCCTCGAGAATCATGCCAAGCAACTGGTCTCGATCGACTTTTTCACGGTGTCCACGATCCGTTTCCAGGTACTTTACGTGTTTCTGGTGTTGGCCCATGACCGACGTCGCATTCTGCACTCAATGTGACCGCCCACCCGACCGCGGAGTGGACCGGACAGCAACTGCGGGAGGCCTTTCCCTTTGCCCAACTCCCGCGCTACCTGCTGCGCGACCGCGATGCTATCTTCGGCGATGACTTCCGAGAACAAGTGCGAGACATGGGCATCTGCGAAGTTCTGTCTGCACCGCGCTCGCCTTGGCAGCGAGCCTATGTGGAGCGGGTGATTGGATCCATTCGTCGCGAGTGCCTCGATCATGTGATTGTGTTCCATGAAAGCTCGCTACGACGAACGCTCAATTCGTATTTCGATTACTATCATCGATCGAGAACGCATCTCTCGTTGGGGAAGGACGTGCCCGGAGCCACGACCCATTCAGCCGCCGGAAATCGGGTCAATCGTGGCCGTGCCTCAGGTCGGTGGACTGCACCACCGCTACGAACGACGGGCCGCCTGAAAGAACGCGAATCTACAGTGCTACGCGTTGCCTCCGTTAGCCTCTTTGAGATCTGTCTCCGAGCTGTACTTCCTATTCCTTGCACACGCGTGCCCACGCGAAAATCGTTCACCAGACTTGAGCAGGCCCACGAATTGCGTGAGCTTCCGGTTCGCCTCGGGGATTGGCATTTGACGTAGGCTGCACGGACTTTTCGATAGGGACCGGCCTAGAACGTAATTTTGCCGGAGAGTTGCACGATTCTCGATCCTGGGCTGAAGTTCAGTTGTGTGCTTAACGGCGTCTGGAATGGCGTCCTCGGTGACCCCAGACAGATGGTCACGGCGCCAGTACAGCCTGTCGCGGTCGAGAATTGAGTGGTACTCAACGAAGTATAGTTTGTGTGGTTGAGGACATTGTAGGCTTCAAGAATGAGCTGTGCCTTGACGCGCTCGGTGATCGGGATGCTCTTGGTGATTCGAGGATCGAGCGAAACGAAGTTGGGAAGATTGAAGGTGTTTCGGCCGAGCCCGGGCGTACGGTCGGTACGGCTGTTGCTGTCTTTATTTAGGTCCGAATTCACCAAGCCTGAGTAGGGCTGTCCGGTCTGGGCAGTTAGGATCCCGCTGAGTTGCCATCCGCCGACCAGGTAGCGCCACGAACGGGGCAGGGGACGTGCATAGCTGTCGAGGTCCCAAATCGCGCTCAACACGAGCCGGTGTCGCTGATCGTTCACGCCCGCGCTGCGATCCCCGCGGGGGTTGAGAGGGTCCTGCAACATCTTGGCGTCGTCGCCAGAGAAAGGAACGACGGAAGTGGCGTCCGGATTATCGTCGATGACCTTTCCGAGGGTGTAGGAAGCAAGGAACTGGTAATTCTGGGAGAGGCGCTTGTTTACCTGCACGGTCAGGCCGTTGTAGATGGAATTGGCGCTGCTCTCGAATTCCTCAATGCGCGCAAAACCCGCAATCGGGCGTGGCTGAGTGATCAGGTTCACCGTGGCTGTTTGAGTAGACCCAACAAATCCGACGGCCACCGGCGTTTCCGGACCTTGGAGATTGATGTCTCGGGTGCGCGTGAGATGCGTGCCTTTGACCCACAGATAGTTGACCTGAACTGACATGCTGGGCTGAATCTGGTATTCGAGGCCTAGGTTAGCCTGTTGCACGTTGGCCTCGTGATAATTGGGCTGGAAGACAAAGATGGTCGGAGCGCCCACCGTGCCACCGACTGGGGCGGCACAGCTCGGAGCTGTCACGGGAGCGCCGCACTTTGTGTTGGGATATTGCGGGATGCTCGCGCCTGTAAAGTTGAGGGTCTGCACGTTCAGAGCGTTGTTCGAGAAGGCGGTGCCCACGGTGATGGCGGGTGTGCGGGCATAGAAAATACCGTAGCCTGTGCGAATGACCAATTTCTTGCCGAGCGGCGTCCAGGCAACGCCGAGCCTGGGGCCGAAATTGGCTTGATCGTTGTGAATCCTGTTGGTGAAGATCCCCGTAGACGCCAGGCTCGCGCTACGGTTGAGCACGGGCGGCTGGGCGATCAGGTCGAGATCGTATCGCACGCCGAAGTTTAGTGTGAGGTCATTTCGTACCCGCCATTCATCCTGGGCGAAGGCTGAATATTCCTGAAGATTGGGCTTCGTACTCGGTCCGGTCGTGCCCGGGCCGGCGAAGGCTTGGGCAAAACTATCCGAAGCGTCCGGGCCGGTGAAGCAGGTCGCGCCGCCCCCGTTCAAATTGCAACCGAACCCCTCGAGGCTATTGAAAACGTAAGCGCCAGAGAAGTTCCCTGGGAAGAAATTGGCGATCTTGTCCACGAGAATATTCAGGCCTGTCTTGATGGTATGGCGCCCGTGGATCAGCGAGACTGTATCGCCGACTTCGCCGCGGTGAATGTTGGTGAAGCGAGGGCTAAAGAAATTGCGTCCGACAATGAGATCGCTAACACCGCCCTGGCGAACGGTGGCCTCCGGGTTGATGCTGTTGGCCAGGCCGGGCTCGTTGTCGCGCGTATAACTGGCCCGCGCCACGTTGACTATACGCGATGAGATTGTGGATGTAAGCGAGCCGGATAAGGTGTCTGTGGTGACATCCGACGCGCCGGTGTGCTCGATGGAATTCTGAGATCCTCCATTTTCGAAGCCATTACCGACGAAGCGCTGGGCATTGTATCGAACACTCAGCAACTCGGCGGAGGTCACGCGCCAATCCACCTTACCCAGGTAGACGTTTTGATTCTGCGTGCGGGTCCAGGAATTCGCGCGTGCCCGGAGATAATTGAGGGCTGTCTGCTGATTGGCAGTCGGAATGGCGGGAGCGGGCACCCCGAGGAAGACGAGATTGGGGAGGGTGTTGCGCTGGCCGTCGTAATCGAAAAAGAAAAAGAGTTTTTGACGAACGATGGGACCGCCAAGGTCTCCGCCGAACTGGTTGAAGTGATAAGGCGACTTCCGGCGGCCGTTGATTTTGTTGATGGGGTCGTTGGCATTCAGGCTCTGGTCGCGGAAGAATTCAAAGGCAGCGCCGTGGAAATCGTTGGTGCCAGACTTGGTGACCACGTTGATCACCGCACCGCCGGCGTGGCCGAGCTCTGCGGAATAAGCGTTGGAATTGACCTGGAATTCCTGCACCGCGTCTTCGCTAAACTGGTAAGGAGCGCGGCCTGATCCGGTGCGGCCGACGGACTGGCCGAAGAAGGTGTTGTTGTTGTCCGAGCCATCGACGATGAGGGAATTGAGAGTGCCGCGCTGTCCGGCAAAGCTGATGTCGCCGCCGCGGACGTCGAGGGTGACGCCCGGAGTGAGGAGCACGAAATTGATGAAGTTGCGGCCGTTGGTGGGGAGGTTTTCAATTGCCACATCATTCACCGCGGAGCTCACCTGACTGCGGGTGGTTTCGACGATGGGGGGTTCGTCCGTGACGGTGACGGACTGGGTCTGTCCCGCCACCGAGAGGGAGAGGTTCAGGTTCAGGCGGGCGCCGACATTCAGCGTGACGTTCTTTTGTGTCAGCTTGACGAAGCCCGGGTGCTCGACTTCGATGGTGTAGGTGCCTAACGGGAGGACGGGGAAGGTGAAGAGGCCGTTGGAATCGCTAGTGGTTTGAAACTGGATGCGGGTCGCGCCGTTGGTGGCCGTCAACTTGGCGGCGGGAAGAGCGGCGCCGGATTGATCGACGACCGCGCCTTCGATGGTACCTTGATTCCCCTGGGGCCACGCGGAAGGCGAGACTAAGAAAGAGGCAAAAAGGAATGTGAGGCAACAGCGCAAGAGGGAGGTTCGCGTTTTTGAAATTTTCACTGAAATTTCTCCTTCAGAATTTACGCCGCCGAGACGTCCTGCTGTCATTGAAGGCGGTCGAAACTTTTTGCGTTCAGCTGCGCACCGGAGGCGCTCCAGTGTGGAGTGGAGGCGCCGCGAAACTCAAAGGACGAGCCACACATTGTGCAAGAGCGGAATCTTAAAGCAACAATACGTTGTTCATTGCCTTAAATTTCTAACACATGAGCTGGTTCTAACCAAAGCGGGCAATTGTGGAAAACCTGGAGAGTCTTGAGCCAGAATTTCCATTTTGGCCCTTCGGAATTGGGGAGCACACACCCTTTTGCCTCCTACCGAACCCTGTCCCTCGCCAAAATGACGAGTCTTTTAAATCAACAGCTTGCGAACAGGCCGGTAACATTGTTAAAGAGTGGTGCTCTGGCAGAGCGCAAAATCAAAAAAGGACCCTTCTGTGTCTATCGGCTCTACCAATCCAAGCGGAATCCGAACTGGATCAACCGCGGATTTGCATTGCTGTCGCTCGTGATCGTGCCCGCCGTGGATGAGGTGGGCACGCCACCTTGAAACTGGAGGTTGCTCGATGGCAGATTGAAGTTGACCTTGTTGAATAGATTGAAGAAGTCCATCCGGAACTGGAACCGGTGTGCCTCCCCGAAGGGGAAGTTCTTCATGATGGCGAAATCCATATTCGTCAGCGTTGGCCCGGTGAAGCGGTTGCGGCCGACATTTCCGGTGGTTCCAGCAACCGGCTGCGTGAAGAGCGGACAACCACCGCCCGCCGCGTTGTGACAGTTGAAGACGTTGCTGGGATCGGAGTAGTTGGTGGTGATGTCAGTCACGCCGGGAGCAAAGTTGGGGCGATCGGCGAACTGGTTCAAACCGCTATAGTCAAAGGCAGTTCCCGCAAAGACTGTGAAGGGGAATCCGGACCGGTAGTTGAAGATCCCGGACGTGTCCCACCCGCCTACCACGTGCCCCAACACGCCGTGAACTCCGCTGAGCCAGCGGCGATGGGGACCGAAGGGAAGTTCGTAGATATACGTCGCAACGACGCGATGAGTGACGTCAAACGAGGAACGCCCGCGTTCCGCCCTGCGATTGCGTGGATCCGCGTAGGAGCCAAACTCACCATCGGAGCCAAAGAAGCTGGAGTTGTCATCCAGGGACCGGCCGAAGGTGTAGGAAGCGGTATAGCTGACGCCATGAACAGCACGTTTATGGAAGGTGGCCACCATCCCGTTGTAATTCGAATTGCTGACAAATGCCCCCTGGAAGATCCCAGCATACTGGGGGAAAGCGAAAGCTCGCTGGTTCGGCGTCTGATCGCCTCGCCTGGCCAGGTTAACGACCGCGGTGACGGTCGGCTCATTGCTGTCCAGGAAGGCGCCGAGTTTGCGACCCTGCGACCCGACGTAAGAAATCCCCACCGAGTAGTTGGTTCCCAACTGGCGTTCGATCTCCAAGGCGTAGTTCATCGCATAGGCGGTGCGGGCATTCAAGTCCCAGGTATTAAATGTGACGATTCCGCGACTCCCTCCCGGCACCGTTCCATCCGCACTGAAGAGGCTGCGATTCTGATTCAACGCAGTACCCCAGGTGTAGGTCGACGTTGGGAGCGTCGTGGACAATACCAAGGGCAAATTCAGCCCCATATTGACCGGAATATTCGCGAAGATATCGTCGTAACCGACGCGGAACCCCGTGCGAATCACGGTTTTCCCATCGCCAAACAGCCAAGGCAGAATCTTGGGGTTCCAGGCAATGCCTAGGAAGGGCGCGTAGTTGTTATAGTCCGCGCTCGTCTGACCGCTTCGCGGAAGGAAAAAATTCACCGGAGTCAGAGTAATGGCGGCGCGGCCCAGCTTGGTCGGGTCAATGTCAATGCGCAAGTTGGAATTGAGGGCCATCATGCCGATCCCGGGCACGAAGTTGCTCCCACGGTCATGCTTTTCTCTGGATTGTCCAAAGTACTCCCAGCGGAAACCGTAGTTGATTGTTATGTTTGACTTCGCCTTGAACGAGTCCTGCGCGTAGTACGACCAGATGGAACGGGCCCAAGTGCGAAATGTGCCGCCTTCGCCCGTTCTTAATGATCCCCGCTGTGGCTGTCCGGTGGCAAATCGCGCAAAGCTGGGAAAGGAGATCTGGCCGCGATAGTTACCGTTCAAGAAGCGATTGGTCTGCTCATGACGCAGCCCGCCTCCGACTTTGAAGGTGTGGCGGGACCAGCCATGGGGAGAGACCAAGGAAAGATTGTCGTAGGCTTCTATGGTGTTCGTGGCACGACCCTGGGGCATGTTCGTTCCGGCCCCGATGCCGGCGAAACCTGTAACGGAGATATTGGGCAGCCCTCCATCGATGGGATCCGCGGTCGCGTCCACGTAGCCGGGTAGCGGCTTTCCGCTCGCATCGGTAAATATGCTTGCCGGATTCGTACTGACATCCGACGGGGCGAATTTCGTGCGATTGCGCGAAAACGCCGCATGGGCTTCATTAACGAATTTTGCCCGTGCCCAGGTCTCTTGAATGATCATGGAGTGCTGACCCGGCAGATTCGTGATATTGCCGTGGAAGGGAAAGGACAGACTTTGCACTTGGTCAGAACTTCCGCGGAGCCAGGCATAACGCCCGGTGAGATGATGATTGGAGGTGATGTTGTGATCTAGGCGCCAGAAATAGGTGTCGTTGTTATTGATCGTACCCGCGGTTCCCGTCCAGTTGGTGCCGCCAACCAGAGGTGTGTTCGCATCCGGGAAAAATCCCAGGACCTTCTGAGAGACGGGATCGGTGACGGTGGCGCGCTCTGAAACAGTTGGCACACGAGCATTAAGGGGTTGCTGGGTCTTCTCCCGGAAAGCCTCGTAGCTGAAATACGCAAACGTCTTATCGTGGATAATCGGCCCGCCAACGGTGCCACCGAACTGATGGCGATGTAGTGCATTTTTGCTCTTCCCGGCCCGATTCAGAAAAAAGTCATTGGCGTCCAAGAGATCGTTCCGGCCCGTATAGAAGAGCGTCCCGTGAACCGCATTGGTGCCGGACTTGGTGATGATGGAAACCTGGGCGCCGCTGCTGCGCCCGACATCCGTGCTGGCGATGCTAGTCTGGACGTTGAATTCCTGGATAGCATCCGTCAGGTGGAAGAGATTCAGGGGACCGTTCACCTGCGGGTCATTGTTGCTAACGCCGTCCAGCGTATAGTTGTTCGACTGAGTCCTCATACCAGCGACAGAGAAAGCCACAACCTGAGTCCCCGGAGCACCCTGTATCGTTCCTGGGGCAGTGAGCGCCAGAGAGAGAATATCGCGGCCAAGCATAGGCAGATTTGAAACCTCTTTCAGATCAACTGAGCGGCTGACGGAGGTCCTGTCCGGCTCGATCAGCGGAATTTCAGACGTCACCTCCACAACTTGGGTGACCTCGCCAACCTCGAAGTGCAGGTCCGCCCGAACGATGGCGCCGACGTTCACGACGATTTCCGTATGGTGCAGTCGGCGGAAGCCCTTGGCCTCGGCGAGCAATTCATACGTAGCCGGGCGCAGCGCTAGAAACTCAAAGTAGCCTTCGGAACTGGCTGTGAGTGTCTTTGCCTCCCCGGTGGCCACATTCCGGAGGGTCACTTGCGCTCCCGCAACACTCGCGCCACTCTGGTCGTATGCGTTGCCCACTACGCTGCCCGTGGGCTGCTGAGCGAACGTGACGGAGCAGACTGGGACCATCAAGACACACACTGATATGCTCAACCATAGAAATCGACGGAATCTCATGTCCTCACCTCTTTTAACTGAACGATCGGCGGGTAACGCAAAGACACAAACTGCGAGTTGTTGAGAAGACAACCACCACTGGCCAAACACACCCACTTTTGCACGATGGTTTAGCAAATTTCAATATCGATGTCAAGTTACAGATAGTGAAACAAAACTAAATTCACTGGTTATGGCAGTTGTCGTTCGCCAAAACTCCGCAAAACCCTGAATTCCGTCCTCGTAACAATGTTATAGGCGGCTCCGCATGCTATTCATTTCAAACGCATTTTGAATTTTGGCGAGGGACAAGTGTACCTGCACGAGGCCTTCTGCCGACAGCAGGGGATGTCGCCGGAGGAACGTCTCGGCTACCACCAAAGTCATAGCGGTCCGCTGATGAAAGAACTGGAGGAATGGTTCCGGGAACAATTTGCGAAGCGCAAAGTGGAGCCCAACTCCGGTTTGGGCCAAGCCATCACCTACATGCAGAATCATTGGGCCAAGCTGACGTTGTTTCTACGCCAGGCGGGGGCCCCACTGGATAATAATTTATGCGAAAGAGCCTTGAAGAAAGCGATTCTGTACCGCAAGAACGCGCTCTTCTATAAGACCCAGAACGGGGCTCACGTTGGCGACCTCTTCATGGGCCTCATCCACACGTGCCAATTCTGCGATGCCAATCCCTTCCACTACCTGACCGCGCTGCAGGAACACAGCGAGCTGGTGGCCCGCAGTCCGCAGCAGTGGATACCTTGGATTTACCGGGAAATACTGATGCAAAAATCGAGTTTGTAGCATTGGAGATAGGATGCCTCTCAGGTCGACATTTATTCCCGCTCCGGCAGATATCGAGCGCTACAAGCGCTTGCGCGGACTTGCTCGGGATCTTAACCACAGAATCGTTCAGACGATTCCCCGGGAAGCCATGCACCAGGTCGCAGAAGCCATCGGTGTGCTGCACGGAGGAGTGCTGGTGTTGGAAAGCGAAGAGGAGTCCAACGTACTGATGGATTGCTGCCTCTACGACTGGATACGAGAGGGAAAAAACCTTGTCGAGAAGTACGCCGAGAATCATCCTCCGGCGCCAGGGACCGAGGAACACGAACTCCTCGAGGCATATCTGCAAGCTAAATACCGGATTGTGGTTCCGCAATCCCGTGTGCAGGGCGCGGGTGCCTATTTCGTGGACCTATCGTCGGCCGAGGAAATCTTCATCATGGATATTGGTCTAAGCCAAACTCCACTCGACGTGACCTATGCCATCCGCACCCTCCCTCTGGGCCAGTTCTGGATGACCAGTGGTGCTGGACTTCCGACCGGCAGTGGGGCGATAAAGAATGCGATTGATCGTTTGAGTAAACAGCGGCTGCTGGAGGAAGGCAGGTTCACCGAGCCACACAAGGTGGCCCTGGTCTTGGTTCGAACGCTGCTTGAAAGTGGGGCTTCCCGGCACGTCGCCTATGAGACCGTGGAGAATCAACGGCGGCAGGAGTTTCATAGCGAATTTGGTGGAGCGGATCTGCCGCAGCAGAAACTGTCAGCGTACACTCCAGCTCGCAATTCCCCCTGTCCCTGCGGCAGCGGGAAGAGATATAAAAGGTGCTGCGGGGCAAGAGTCTGACCCGTTCAAACGAAATTCAACAGCCTTGCTGAAAGCACACGATTGACTACAAGCGAGTAAGAGTCCGTTGGCATGAACACCAATTCGTTCAACGTTCCAGAATCATTACGTCACGATTGCCAGGAGATTTTTAAGCTGACGGACTCATTCTGTGCAGAGCATCTCGATTTGGAATATGGACAGCTATGCCGTAAGCTGATCGCCAAGTTGGCACGGAAACGCCCTTCGCCACTGGCCCGCGGCGATCTCCGAATCTGGGCCGCTACTGCGATTTACGCGGTAGGCAGCATTAACTTCCTGTTTGATCCATCCCAAGACATTTTCATGACCGGGGACCAGATCAGCGTTCTCACCGGTATCCCGAAGAGTACGCTCACGAACAAAGCCAAGCAGGTTCGGGATTCTCTGAAGCTGTATCAGTTCCATCCGGAATTCTCGCGGCGGAGGTTGCTGGCCAATAGTCCTGTCGCATGGTTCGTCGAGTTCAATGGGCTCATCGTGGATGCTCGAACCTTGCCCTCAGACGTTCAAGCTGAGGCCCGTCGGAAGCGGCTGATTCCCGATCTGGATCCCGAGTGAGCGGCCAAAGTTGTCGTTACGTATGCTTGCCGGAAGCTCACACTGCGCTCTCTCCTCTCCTCAGGCGACGTCGGCCAGCCCGGCTGCGAGGGGTTTAGAAATCTTCTCAACGGGGTCAGAGCCACCAGGTAAGCGATCGCATGTGAGCCTGAGCCACGCTCTCCATCGGGCACAAAGGCACCATCTTCGCCACGGCTTTAGCTGCTGTTCGACGTCTTTTCCAGCTTTGCAAATCGTCCGCTCCACGGCAAGTTTCTGCACCTGGCGACGTCCCGTTCAGGGTCGTCCGACGCTCTCCAGAAACTTGTTGATGAGTTCTTTCGAATCAACAAATCGTTCTGGACAAGTTTCTGGCACCAGTGACGCGTTGAAGACGCAGTCGGGGCTTATCAGGAGTCAGCCGCACCATCCATCTGTAAATTTAAATCACCGTGGATACAACACGCATTAAGCCATCTGCTCCTACTTCTATCTCATACTAAATCTTTCGATCAGAGCTAATATGTTTGATTCATTCTCGAAGTGCTCGACGCGGGCGCTTTCCTACCACTGCCGGTAGGAGTACTTTCTCGTCTTGGAGATAGGGGGAGGAACGGTGCGATGAAAACTCGGCAATTCCTTGAAATTTTGCTGCAGGACGTTCGCTACGCCGGCCGAATGCTGCGTCGCAGTCCGGGTTTTGCCGCCACAGCGATTTCGGCGTTGGCGCTGGGGATTGGCGCCAACACGGCGATCTTCACGGTGGTCAATACGGTGCTGCTGCAGCCGCTTGCGTATCCTGAACCCGATCGCCTGGTGCAACTCGAGCTGAGCTCACCGCAGGGAAACGGAAACATTACGTCGATTCCAAAGTTCATTATTTGGCGAGAGCAGACGCAAGTGTTTCAGGATGTGGCGGCGTACGATCTCGGGGGTCCCGGCGTAAACCTGACCGGCGAAGATCGTCCGGAACAGCTCAAGGGTGTGCACGTTTCGGCGGAGTTTTTCCGGCTGTTCGGAGCGCGAGCGGTGGCCGGGCGAACGTTTTCTGCGGAAGAGGATCGCCCGGGCGGGCCACCTTTAGCGGTCATCGCTGGCGGGCTGTGGCGACGCCGATTCGGCTCTGACCTGAATCTTGTGGGCAAGAGCATCGACCTGGGTGGCGAACCGTTCACGGTGATCGGAATTCTGGATCCAACTTTTACGTCCGATCCTCCTGCGGACATCTACCTGCCGCTGAAAGCAGACCCGAATAGCACCGATCAGGCCCACTACTTGCGCGCGGCGGCACGATTGAAGCCCGGTGTGACACTTGAGAAAGCAAAAGCCGCGATGAAAGTCGCCGCGGAGCAATTTAATCGAAAGTTTGCTGCTGCGGCCGGCGCGCAGTTGGGTCCGCAAGGAAGCTTCACTGCTGAGCCGCTGAGGGACACAATAGTTGGCGACGTTCGGAAAGCGCTGCTAGTTTTACTTGGCGCGGTCAGCCTTGTACTTCTCATTGCGTGCGCCAACGTAGCGAACCTCCTGCTGGCGCGGGCGACCATACGGCGTCGTGAGATCGCCATTCGCGCTGCAATTGGCGCGGGGCGCGGACGCCTGATTCGGCAACTACTCACAGAAAGCGTCTTGTTGTCGCTCGCTGGAGGTTTGCTTGGTCTGGGTCTTGGGTATTTCGGCGTGCGCGGGCTGCTCTCGATCAATCCCGGCAATATCCCGCGAATTGGCGAGCAGGGATCGGGCATCACGCTGGATTGGCGGGTATTGGTGTTCACGCTTGGCGTCTCCGTGTTCACCGGAGTCTTGTTTGGGCTGATTCCAGCGTTCAATGCATCGCGAACGGATCTGAACGCGACGCTCAAGGAGAGCGGGTTGCGCGCAGGTAGTGGATTGCGACAGAACAAGGCGCGATCGATTCTCGTGGTCACGGAGATGGCGTTGGCGCTCGTTCTGCTGGTGGGCGCGGCCTTGCTGATCCGCACGTTCGGTGCGCTGCGAAGCGTCGATCCAGGTTTCGATGCGCGCAACGTGCTCACTATGCAGATGTCGCTCACGGGGACGCGGTTCAATAAGGCCGCGGGAGTGAATCAACTGGTGCGCGAAGTGCAACGGCACGTCGAAAGTTTGCCGGGGGTCACCGCGCTGGCGTCCACATGTTGCCTTCCACTCGAGGGAGGATTCGGGTTGCCGCTCACGATTGAAGGACGCCCGCTGACTGACGGTCCGTTTCATGGGGGAGCAAGCTGGCATCCTGTTTCGCCGCGCTATTTCCAAGTGTTCAAGATTCCCCTTGTTCAAGGGCGAATGTTCACGGAACGTGACGACGGGGGTGCGGTTCCGGTGGTGTTGATCAACGAGGGTCTGGCAAAACAATTTTGGCCAAATAGTGACGCGGTTGGGCAGCGCATCACGATTGGCAAAGGAATTGGGCCGGAGTTTGCTGAGGCGCCGCGCGAGATTGTTGGGATCGTAGGCGACGTGCGTGGTCAGGGGCTCAACAACAACCCCGATCCCATTATGTACGTCCCGGTGGCCCAGGTAACCGATGGAGTCACAGCGCTCAACAACGGCATCATTCCAATTACCTGGACGATTCGCACGAATGTAGAACCATACTCGGTGAGCAAGGAAATTCAGGAAGCGCTGCGCACGGCGAGCGGAGGATTGCCGGTCGCGCATATCCGGTCGATGGAGCAAGTGAGAGGAGAATCCACATCGCGCACGGACTTCAACATGACTCTGCTTGTGATCTTTGCCAGCTTGGCACTGCTGCTAGCCGCGATCGGCATCTATGGCCTGATGGCGTATTCGGTGCAGCAACGGACGCAGGAGATCGGCATCCGCATGGCGCTGGGAGCGAGCGCGCAGGACGTGCGCAAGATGGTGGTGAGACAGGGCATGGCGCTGGCGTTGGCCGGGGTAATCATCGGCGTAGCGGCGGCACTGGGGGTGACGCGGTTAATGGCAAGCCTGCTCTACGGCGTTACGCCAAAAGACCCGATCGCAATGACGTCAGTAGCTTTGCTACTTGTTGGAGTCGCTCTCGCCGCCACGTACCTCCCGGCGCGCCGAGCTTCGCAAATGGATCCGGTGGAGTCGTTGCGGTACGAATAACGAATCGGAGCACTCTTCGGAACAGGAA